>Ga0335083_10005199_pt1 | contig 16460 bp, 12 predicted proteins | sample Lox_Sample_42_FD_206716 | JGI IMG/M metagenome (GOLD analysis project Ga0335083, IMG submission 206716) | Soil microbial communities from Loxahatchee National Wildlife Refuge, Florida, United States - Lox_Sample_4.2 | ecosystem: Environmental > Terrestrial > Soil > Wetlands | place: USA... | reverse complement strand
ACGTCACTACCACTTCGACGGGGCCGCGGGTCAAAGCCGTGATTTCCGGCATGACTTCGAACTGCTTGATCGAGATGTTTCGTACGGACGGAAGCTCTCTTAGCCGCGCCACCAATGGACCGTTCCGGTAGGCATCCAGCGAGGCCTGGCTATCGAACAGATAGATACCGCCAGCCTCCCGAGCAGCGGGGTTTAGGAGCCATATCTTCCACCGTAGTCCAGGCACATCGGCAAAGGCATGGGCGACTGAATCAGTCATCTTCCGGTATTCCGCGGCTGACACATCGAGATTGAAATTGATCTGTAGAATCATGTGAAACACGTCTCCTTTGTAGTTACATCTGTAGATACGAACCGTATCCAGGCGTTACTGCCGGGCTCGATTCCACTTGCGGACGGCGCTAATGGCTATGATCGCGACCGCCCCGCCAAGCAGAGCCACGCTTGAGGGTTCGGGAACGGCGGATGGCGAGCTGGTAAGGCTGAAATTGGCCGCCGAAAAGCTGGAAAGCGAATCAATCCCGGTTTGACCGAACAGATTGATCAGCCGGGCGAGCACCTTCAAATCGGCCTGGTTACTGGCCAGGTCGTCGGAGTAGATCAGTTCCGGCAGCGAGAGGTCCTGGTCGAAAAAGACGAAGACTCCCGGCCCGTGGTCCGTAAGTTTGCCGGCTATCAGATCGGCGGCATTGAATGCTCCAAACGGCGTCAGGGGATTGTTGTCGTCGTCGAGCGTCTGAAGCACGACGACGTTGGCAGCGGAAGGGAGAGCGTTGACCGGACCGGCGGCAAAGTTCGCCTGCGTGTCCCCGCCAAAGATGATCGGCGCGAAGGCGAAGGTATCTTTGGCCGTGTTGAACTGAATGAACAATTCGCCGCCGACCAACAGCCTTTGCGGAACCTCTCGAGCGATGGTTCCCGCGAGCGGATCGGTGTTAAAAGTGAAGGTATCGCCGAAGGCAACGGCCTTCAGGGCCAACAGCACAATGCCGGCTTTCAGCATGCGCGAACGGGCGGCGGCACGCAGGCACGGCGCGGATATATGGGGTCTCTTCATTTCGTCTTATCTTTCCCATCTGGAATGGAGGCCGGCCGGGACGCAGCGATCGGAACGGCCAGAGCTCAAAGTTTGGGGTTACGGACGCGCCGGTTTCGGCACGTCCGATCGGATTTTGTCTTCCCACGCGGGCAGACATGAAGGCGCAGCCGAATCGCTGGATTGTGTTGGTTTTCCCACATCATCCCCTCCGGGATCCGGCCGGCGCCGTTGACAGTCTCAGATTCGCACCGGGACCGTTTTCAGAGCGTTCTGTCTTCGCGCGATTTCGCGTTATTCGGCCGCGGGACGAGCGTGGGCGGGTTGAAGGGAAAGAACGCCGGTACGGCGCTGCCCTTCCGGCGCCGGGTTAGCCGAAAGATCTGGCGGCATAATGGGGCCGCACGAAGGTCGCGTTCGCAGGCGGGCGTAGACTTAGGGTAACAGCACTCATGAGGATCAACCTGTTCGGCGACCTCCGAATTTCCTGCTCGGGCCGGCCGGTTACAACTGTCAACGTAAACCGTATGCAATCGTTGATCGCATACCTGATCCTTCACGGGGACACGCCACAGCCGAGGGAGCGGCTGGCTTTTGTGCTGTGGCCGGGATCGACCGAGCCGCAGGCCCGAACGAACCTGCGGCAGCTTCTGCACCATCTGAAACGCGCGCTGCCGGCCGAATGCAAATCGTTGGTGGCCGATCATCACTCGGTTCGATGGGTACAGGCATCCTGCGAGATCGACGTGGTCGATTTCCAGGCGGCGATCAGCGACGCTGCATCGGCGCGCACGGAAAACGATAGCGCGCGGGAGCTCGGATCGCTCAAGGCGGCGGCGCAATTGTGCGAAGACGACCTGCTGCCAGGACTGTACGACGACTGGCTTACGCCAATCCGTGAAGAATACCGGCAGCGCGTTTGCGAGACGCTGCGGCGGATCGCCGCACTCCACGAGCAGCAAATGGAATTCGGAGCGGCGATACCATTTGCCGAGCGCCTGGTGGCGCTAGACCCTCTCGGCGAGGCGCAGCATCAGTTGCTGATGCGGCTACACGCGGCCAATCACGACCGGGCGAGCGCGCTGCGGGCCTACCACCAGTGCATGCGGGTGTTGCGGCGCGAAATGGGCGTGGAGCCCGGAGCGGCGACGGTGCAGTTGTTTGAACGCATCCTGAAAGCCGAGCCGGAAGCTCCGAGCGGGAAGACCGCGGGACTTGCGGCGCAGGGGGTCCCGGCGCCTCCGGGACCACGGACGCTGATTGGCCGGGCGCGCGAATGGCGCCAGCTACTGGCGGTGTGGGAAGCCGCGGCGGAAATCGGGCCGCGAGTGGTGCTGATCGCGGGCGAGCCGGGCATCGGAAAGACCAGGCTCGCGGACGAGTTATTCCAGTCCTGCGTCAGCCGGGGACACGCGGCGGCGCGCGCCCGGTGCTACGCCGGGCAGGGCCAGGTGGCGTACGCGCCGGTGGCGGAATGGCTGCGCTGCGACGTGATTCGCGCGGCATGGCCAGGCCTGACATCCGAAGAGGTTGTGGAACTGGCCCGGCTGGCGCCGGAAATCCGCGATCACCTCCCCAAAGTCGAACGGCGCGGGCCGGCGGAGCCTCTTGCGCTCACCGAGAGCTGGCAGCGCCTGCGATTTTACGAATCGATCAATTCCGCGGTGGGAAGAAGCCGGAAGCCGCTTCTTCTTTACCTGGACGATCTGCAATGGTGCGACCCCGCTTCGTTGGAGTGGCTCAACTCCCTGCTGACCTCGCCGGCGGCCGGCGGCGTGCTTGTCCTGGGAACCGTTCGGGCGGAAGAAACCAGCCGCGAACATCCGTTTACGCGATTTGCGGCTGGGCTGCGGCAGGCAGGGATCGCCGAAGAGATTTCACTCGAACCGCTGGACGCGGAGGAGACGGCGGAGCTGGCGCGGCTGGAATCGGTGGAACCGCTGGACCGCGGAAAGCTTGACGAGATTTTCAGCGCAACCCGCGGCAATCCGCTGTTCGTAGTGGAGAGCGTCCGGGGTGGACTGCAGAGCACACGAGTACATTCCGTTATCGCGGCCCGGCTGGCGCAACTCGCGGCAGCATCCTACGAGCTTGCCGGCATCGCCAGCGTGATCGGCCGGCCGTTCACGGTCGACCTGCTGGAGAAGGCGACGGATTGGGACGAACTCAGCGTTTCCGAAGCGCTGGACGAACTCTGGCGGCGGCGGATCATTGAGACCCGCGGCGCTTCGGAATATGATTTCACGCACGACCGCTTGCGAGAAGTGGCGTGCTCCGAACTGACTCCGGTGCGCCGGCGCTACTTCCACCGCCGCGTGGCGCGCGCGCTGGCCGAGGTTTATGGAGCGGACATCGAAATCTGGAGCGGGCAGATTGCCTCGCATTTCGAACAGGCCGGCATGGCGGAAGAGGCGATCGAATATTACCGGCGCGCGGCCGGGTATGCGCGCCAGCGATACGCGAATTCGGAAGCGGCGGGCCTTCTCAAGCAGGCGCTGTTTCTCTGCCGCGAATTTCCCGAGTCCGACCGCCGATTGAAGCAGGAACTCGATCTGCTGGCGGCTCTTGGCCCGGCGCTTGTGGCAACCGAAGGGTATTCCGCGGCGGAAGTCGGCGACACCTACCATCGGGCCCTGGAGTTCTCACGACGCTTCGACGACCGAAACAGATACGCCATTCTAAGCGGCGCCTGGGCATTTCACGCGGTTCGAGGCGATCTGAAGGCCGCGCAGCAATTCAGCCTGGACTTTCTGCACGCCGCGGAGCGGGAAGCGACGGCCGAGTTGTTGCGGACGGGAAATTTCCTGATGGGGAGCAGCCTCTTTCATCTGGGCCGTTTGGAGGAGTCGCTGCGGCACATGCGCGCGGCTTTGGGCAGCCACGACAGGCCTGAGGAGCCGGTGTTGGCGATGTTCGCCGGACCGGACCTGGGGGTCTTTTGTCACTCTTATCTGGCCCACCTGAACTGTCTCCGGGGAGAGGAAGGCGCGGACCGTCACGCCGGTGAAGCGATCGCCTCGGCCGACCGGATACGCGATCCATTCAGCCAGGCGATCGCACTCGCTTATGCCGGACTGTTGCATTCGTTCCGGGGAGAAAGCGGGGCGGCCCTGGAACGCGGGGGCGAGGCGGTGGAAGTGTGCACCCGGCATGGCTTCGCGTACTACCTGGCGATGGGAGATATTGTCGCCGGGTGGGCCAGGGCGGCCGAAGGTGGCGTGACAGCGGGACTGGCGCAACTGCAACGGGGGCTCGACGCCTTGCGTGGGTTAAGCGCCGAACTTCGGCTGCCGTATTATCTTTCGCTGCTGGCCGAGACCCTGGCGCGCAGCGGCAGGATGAGCGAAGCGCTGGCCACCATCTCCACCGGATTCGCGTTCGCGAGTAAAAACGGCGAGCATTGGGCGCTGGCGGAATTGCACCGGACGCAAGGGGAAGTGCTGCTCCGCGAGGGGAAACCGGAGGCCGCGCTCGAAAGTTTCCGGCAGGGCATCGAGGCCGCGCGGAGGTCCGGATCGCCGGCGTTCGAGCGAAAACTGTCACGCCTGCCGGGGGGAACGGCGGCATCCGCCTCCGCGGAACGTTTCTAGAACGGCGATGCGTGCAGAGTAGAGCTACCGGGCGGGGAAAAGACCCCAGGTCCGGTTGCGGGGCCGGACCTCAACCAGGCGGCATTCTCCCGCAAGGGGGATTTTGGTCATGCCCTTGAAACGACTATCGGCTAGCGCGATCCTGACGGCCATCTTCACGCTCCCGGCCCTGGCGGGGGACCGCAGCCTGTGGAGCAATCTTAGCGACCTCAAGCCGGGAGACCAGATCGGCATTATCCGGGCCGGGCAAAAGCGAATCGAAGGCAAGTTCCGGGGTTTCAGCGATTCCACCATCTCCGTGGCCGCGGGCCAGGTGATCACGTTGCCGAAACAAGACGTCGTCAGGGTTTACCGGCGCCCCCGCATCAACCGGACGAAACGGGCGCTGATCGGCGCGGCTATCGGAGTGGCGGCCGGCGCGCTGTTGACGAACACAGCCGGAGATCGTTTTCGAAACGAAGGTCAGAATCCTCCGGCGGGCCTCTGGATTGGAGGCGCCGCCGGTGTCGGAGCCGGTATCGGCGCCATCTCCGGCGGCGGTTATCGGACTGTGTATGAACGCTCCGGGCGGCCGTGATGCGTCCTGTTGGGAGGAACGGCGGCATCCGCCTGCACGGAACGCTTCCAGAACGGCAACTACGGCAAAGTGGACCTATCGGGCGGGAAAACGACACCCCGCCCCAGAGGAGGAGGGACGAATGTCCTTACAAGAAGCGATCCAGGAATTCCGCGGCCAGTTCCGCGGAACGGTCCACGAACCGGGGAATAGCGGCTATGACGAGGCGCGAAAAGTCTACAATGCCATGATTGACCGCAAGCCGCGGCTGATCGCGCAGTGCACGGACGTGGCGGACGTGATGGCCGCGGTTCGATTTGCCAGGGCCAACGATTTGCGGGTGTCGGTTCGCGGCGGCGGCCACAACGCCGCCGGACTGGGTGTTTGCGACGACGGCCTGGTAATCGATCTCGCGCCCATCAATTACGTGAGGGTGGATCCATCGTCGCGCACGGTGCTGGTGGGGGCGGGGTGCAGATGGAGCGATGTGGATCACGCGACGCATGCCTTCGGGCTGGCCGTACCATCGGGCATTGTCTCGAGCACGGGTGTTGCCGGGCTCACCTTGGGCGGCGGAATCGGCCACCTGACCCGAAAATACGGGCTGACCATCGACAACCTGTTGGCGGTCGACATGGTGCTGGCGGATGGCAGTTTCGTCGCGGCCAACGCCGAGGAAAATCCCGATTTGTTTTGGGCGGTCCGGGGAGGCGGCGGGAACTTCGGGATCGTCACCTCGTTTTTGTTCGAGGGACAACCGGTAGATACGGTTTGCGCCGGTCCTATGCTGTGGAACCTGGAGGATGCCGCGGATGTGATCAAGTGGTACCGGGAGTTTATCACGCGGGCGCCGGAAGAAATGAATGGCTTCGTCGCCATGATGAGCGTACCTCCGGGACCGCCGTTCCCCGAAGAGCTGCACCTGCGGAAGATGTGCGCCATCGTGTGGTGCTACCAGGGTTCTATGGAGGAGGCGAATCACATCCTGGGGCCGATTCGCAGCTACCGTCCGCCCGCATTCGAGTTCTTCGTGCCGATGCCGTTTCCCATGCTGCAGGGGATGTTCGATCCGATTCTGCCCACCGGCCTCCAGTGGTACTGGAAGGCGGATTTCTTCAAGGAACTGAGCGACGCGGCAATCGAGAAGCATCTCGAACATGCGTCGTTGCTGCCGACCTGGCAATCGACCATGCATCTCTATCCGGTGAACGGGAAAGCGAACCGGGTACGCGAGACCGACACCGCGTATTCCCATCGGGATGCAGTCTGGAGCGAGGTGATTGTGGGAGTGGACCCGGATCCGGCCAATCGCGAGCGAATCGTCAATTGGGCCAGGAATTATTACGAAGCCCTGCATCCGTTCGGCGCCGGCGGCGCATATTTGAACTTCATGATGGAAGAGGGCGAGGAGCGGATTCGAGCCACGTACCGCGCGAATTACGACCGGCTGGCCACGGTCAAAGCGAAATACGATCCGGACAACTTCTTCCGCATCAATCAAAACATCCGGCCGGCAGCCGGCCGAGACGGTTCCACCGTGGGGTAGGCCTGTAACCCGTTGCACGATATCCGGCCGGAATGCGGCTCCCACCCGGCAGGTTTCAACCTGCCGCGGTGGACGGATAGTTATTGGCCGGCTTAATCTCGACTTAATCAAAATCGCTCTTGCCTGCACCACTATTGCGTGGTACTCTAGCTACGATCCTCATCACCAAGGAAAGGAGGCACGACTTGATCCTGGAAAGTTATCGACGAAACGCAAATCACATGTTGTTAGACGCTGACGCAATGCAAGCGGGCCTGCTTTCGGCGGCCCTCTTTCACGTCTAAGTCCAGCCTACAATCCTGTTAGCCGCCATACACCAGAAGTGTGTCCTGGCGAATCTCCTAGTAATGCCGAGTTATTTATGCACAAAACACGTGTACTAACACCCGTGCAGCAGAACGCGGCCGATCAGATTCTAGCCGCCTGCCGGCCGGGAAATATCATCAGCCTGGAGTCGGAACCCGGCCACGGACGGACCACTGTCCTGGAATATGTCCATGCCGCGGTTGGCGGTGAGTTTCTGGGCATGCGCCAATTCATGGAGTCCCTCAGCGGCCATGCACCTACGGCTATTGAGGAAGCCTTTCTGGAAATGCTGGACCGGGCTGCCGCCGAGCACGAAATCATCTTCGTGGACGATCTGCACCTGATCTCAGCGGTGGTGGATGCGCGCGACTATCCGCGATCCTATCTTCTGGACGCGGCGGTGACGGCCGTGCTGGCCGAAGCCGGAGTGCGCGGCCGGACGCTGATTTTCGGAGTGGAGGATGGAGCGCCGTTCCCGATCGAACGGCGGGCGTATATCTGGAAGATCGCGGATTTCACTCCGGAAGACTATCGCTGCCTGTGCGAGCGCTATCTGAGCGCGGACGCGGCCGCGCGCCTGGACTACGCGCGGATCCATCGCTTCGCGCCGGAGTTGTCGGCGTGGCAGCTCAAGAACGCCTGCGCCTGGCTGGGACGGCGAACCGAGCTCGGGACCGATTGCTTCGTCGGGTATCTGCAAGAGCACAACATGGCGAGCAACGTCAAAATCGAAGAGGTGCAGCGCGTGGACCTGAACGACCTGAAGGGCGCGGACGAGCTGATTCGCGCCCTCGAGAGCAAGATCGCGCTGCCGTTCGAAAATGACGAACTTGCCAGGCGGCTGCAATTGCGGCCGAAGCGCGGGGTGCTGCTGGCGGGTCCGCCGGGAACCGGGAAGACGACCATCGGCCGGGCGCTGGCACATCGGCTGAAGAGCAAGTTCTTCCTGATCGACGGCACCATGATCGCGGGAACGGAGGGATTCTATTGCGGCATTCGCGAAGTTTTCGAGGCCGCCAAGAAGAATGCGCCTTCGGTGATCTTCATCGACGACGCCGATGTAATTTTCGAGAACAACGAGGACCGCGGCTTGTACCGGTACCTGCTGACGATGCTCGATGGTCTGGAGAGCACGAGCGCGGGACGGGTGTGCGTGATGATGACGGCGATGAACGCCAGCAGCCTGCCGCAGGCGCTGGTGCGATCGGGGCGGGTGGAGTTGTGGCTGGAGACGCGTCTGCCGGATCTGGAGGCGCGGGCGGACATCCTGCGCGCGCGGCTGGCTCCGCTGCCTGCGCCGCTGGGGACGGCGGATATCGAACGGATCGCGAGAGCCAGCCGCAATCTGACGGGGGCGGATCTAAAGGCGGTGGTGGAGGATGCCAAGCTGCAATACGCGCAGGATTTGAAGAGCGGCAGGGAGTATCGGCCGGTGGAGGAATATTTTATCGAGGCGATCGAAACGGTGCGGCAGAATCAGGCGGAGTTTGCGCGGCGGCGTCCGTGCCGGCTTCCGGGGGCGGTGACGATGGGGTTCCTGGGGGAGTGATGGCGCCGCAACGCCGGCCCTGAGTGCCCGGGCTGCACGGGCGGTGCGTGGGCCACATTGTGATAGGGTTGTTGGCATGACACGCCGTTCCGCACTTGCCGTGATCGCGGCGACCATGGCTCGCGCCGCCGGACGCCTGCCAGCGAACCGCAATGTCCGCTGGGCACTGGGCGCCAACCTCTGGAATTCGTTCCCACGGGTGCCGTTCACCGACATCCTGGATATCATGCGCGACACCGGTTTTATCGGGATCCGGATGACGCAGTTTCCGCAGATCCTGACGACGTACAACGTGACGATCGCGGACTTGCAGCGGGAGACCGGCAAGCGCAACCTTCATATCATTACGATCTCGTTCAACGGGGCGACGCACGATCCGGCGCGGCGCGCGGAGGTCCTGGCCAATGCCCGCAGGGCGATGGAGTTTCTGAAGAACTTCGGCGCCGACCGGCTGGTGGTGTTTCCGCCCAACCGCTCGAACGGGTCGGCGGAAGGCGCGTTCGAGCACATGTGCGAGGCGTTTAACCAGATCGGCGAGGTGGCGGGAGAGATGGGTTTCCGGGCCGGCCTGCACAACCACATGGGCGAGATGGTGCAGACGGAAGCGGAGCTTGACCGATGCATGGCGCTCACCGATCCGCGCAAATTCTGGTTCTCGCCGGACACCGCGCATCTGTTCCTGGCGGGAATGGACGCCCCGAAGATTCTGGCGAAATACAAAGACCGCCTGATGCTGGCCGACTACAAGGACGCCAAACACGTCAGCGACAAATTGACGGATAACATCTTCGATCTGGGCGACGGGGATATCGATTTTCCGGCCTGCCATCGCGTGCTGAAATCGATTTCCTATAAAGGATGGCTGTGCGTGGATCTGGACACGGCGCGGAACGGTCCGCGGGCGAGTTACGAACGATGCGGGGCGTACGTAGTGAACAAGCTGGAACCGATTTATGCCTAGCCTGCCGATGCGGGGCCTGACGCGGAGGAGCTTTTTAGGAGCGGCGGCGATGAGCCTGATGGCAGCAGACGAATATCCGATTCTCGATCCTCATGTACACGTCTGGAAGCACGATCCGGAGTTTCCGTTTGCAGCGGGCGCGCATGTTCCGGAGCTCGACGCGGCGCCGGAGACGCTGCTGGAGCTGATGAAGGCCAACGGCGTGGCGCGCACGGTGCTGATTCAGGTGATCCACTACCGCTACGACAATCGCTACACTCTGAGCGTGCTGAAGCGATATCCGCAGTACTTCCCGGCGGCCGTCTGCCGCGTCGATCCGCTGGATCCGGCGGCGCCCGATCATCTGTCGCAGCTCACGGAGCAGGGATTTCACGGTGTGCGGCTCAGTCCGTCGGGTGAGGCCGCGGGCGATTGGATCCGCGGGCCGCTGATGCCGCCGCTGTGGTCGCGTTGCCGGGAGTTGAAAGTGCCGATGACCATTCTGGCGCCGATCACGCGCATGCCCGACGTGGACGCGCTGATCGACAAGCATCCGGACCTGACCGTGGTGATCGACCACATGGCGGATTGTCCGGTCGGCCGGCCGGCGGAGTTGGAGAAGCTGCTGGCGCTGGAGCGGCATCCGAACGTGTTCGTCAAGGTGTCGCACACGTGGTCGCTTTCGAAGCAGAAATATCCGTGGCTGGACGCGCAGGAGCTGGTGAAGCGGCTGCACGGAAAGTTCGGTCCGCAGCGGCTGATGTGGGCGACGGACTGGCCGATCATCGAGCAGTCGGGCGCGCGGTACGAGCAGGCGCTGCGGGTTGTCCGCGACGAGATGAGTTTTCTGAACGCGGATGACAAGCGGTGGATGCTGTCGAAAACGATCGAACGGGTGTGGCCGGCGGGGTAGCGGCGGGCGGGCTACGCTCGGTCCGGCGGAGGATTTCCGAGGAAGAACCAGGCACGCGGGCGCGGCAAGACGCGAGTTGACAACTGGCCGGCAAGCGGCCGCGCAATTATCGTTTGGGGCAGACGGGCATCGCCTTGATGGTGATCTTGGGATCGACACCGGGCGCGGATTGCGGCAGCGCGATTTTCGGATCGCCATTGAAGGACCGCGCCGGGCCGACGTTGATCAGGGGGATCGCGCAGGTGGAAGGCGGCACCGTGGTGGCTAGCGCTTTGGGAGTTCCCAGCTTCCACATCTTTGGGATCCGGGCCGGCGGGGCCTGATCGGGCGGCGTGGTTTGAAGCGCTTCGATTTGGATGGTCTGGCCAGGCGTGTTGATCCAAGTCTGACTGAACAATCCGGGCGCGAGGAGAGCGGCCAGCATAAAAATGCGCATAGGGTCTCCTTTGGCTGAAATTGTAGCAAGAAGCAACATTGTGTGCCCTGGCGCACAGGAAACTTGACAACCTGTGGTGCGGCGTGCCGAACTAGGGATCAATGGGCTCCGATTCCGGGCATAATGTCACCGCTCTGCTCCTTCGCTGGAGAGACGGCGACGAGCAGGCATTCCACGAAATGTTGCCGTTAGTTTACGACGAGCTGCGCCGCCTGGCGCGCCGCTATCTGCAGCACGAAGCGCCCGGGCACACGCTGCAGAGCACGGCGCTGGTCCACGAGGCGTACCTGCGGATGATGGACCAGAATACGAGCTGGCAGAATCGGGCGCATTTTTTTGGAATCGCCGCGCAGATGATGCGGCGGGTGCTGGTGGATCACGCGCGAAGCCGCAGCGCCGCCAAGCGCGGCGAAGGAGCGCGGATGGTGACGCTCGACGCCGGGATCGCGGCTCCGGAGAAGCGGGACGTGGATATCGAAGCGCTGGATGAGGCGCTGACCAGTCTGGGAAAAGTGGATCCACGACAAGAGCGGATCATCGAGCTGCGGTTCTTTGCGGGGCTGTCGATCGAGGACACATCGGAAGCGTTGCAGGTTTCGCCGGCGACGGTAAAGCGCGAGTTCGCCATCGCCAAGGCGTGGCTGTATAGGGAAATGCGGGCCTGATGTAGGGCAGGCTGGCAGCCTGCGGCAGACTGGCAGTCCGGCTATTTTCGCTGGCTCACACCTACAGCTTCGGGGCCGGATCGGCCCAACCTCGCGCACGAAAAGGCCGGTTGCCAACCGGTCGCAGGCTGCCAGCCTGCCCCACAAGAAATCGACGACAATAGAGCGTTGTGACTCCCGAACGCTGGGAACAGATCAAAGACGTGATGCATGGCGCGCTCGACCTGGAAGAACCCGAGCGCGCCGCCTACCTCGACAAAGCCTGCCTGAACGACGCACCGCTGCGGGAGGAAGTGGAATCGCTGCTGGCCGCGCACACCGACGCAGGCGACTTTCTGGACGAGCCGGCGGCCCTGCCCGAGCTACCGGCGGGCGATTCCCTGCCCCCCGGCACGCGCCTGGGGATCTATCAGATCCTCCAACTGGTGGGAGAAGGCGGCATGGGCACGGTCTACCAGGCGCTGCGAGAAGATATCCGCAAGCTGGTGGCCATCAAAGTGATGAAGCGCAGCCAGAGCCAGTTTCTGCTGTCGCGCTTCGCCAACGAACGCCAGATTCTGGCGCACTTCAATCACCCGTTCGTCACCAAGCTGTTCGATACCGGGCTGACGGCCGAAGGCCAGCCCTATTTTGTGATGGAGTTCGTCGCCGGGCAGCAGATCGACGTATATTGCGACGAGCATCGGCTGAACACGCACTCCCGGCTGGAGCTGTTTCTCAAAGTCTGCGCCGGTGTGGAGTATGCGCATCACAATCTGGTGGTCCATCGCGATCTGAAACCGCGCAATATCCTGGTGACGGCGGACGGCGATCCCAAACTGCTGGATTTCGGAATCGCCAAGATCATGGAGGAGGACCCCTCCACCGGAGCCATGCACGAGACGGTGACGGTGGTGCGCATGATGACGCCGGAGTACGCCAGTCCGGAGCAGGCGCGCGGCGAGCCGGTGAGCACTTCCAGCGATGTCTATTCGCTGGGGGTGCTGCTTTACGAGCTGTTGACGGGGCGCCCGCCGTACCGGATCAAGGGCCGGTCGCCGCACAGCGCCGCCGAAACCATCTGCAACACAATTCCCGTGCTGCCCAGCTACGCTGTCCGCAGGCCGGAGAGCGAGACGACCGCGGAAAGCCTGGCCGCCACGCGCGAGGGCCGTCCGGAGCGGCTGCAGCGGGCGCTGTCGGGCGACCTGGACAACATTCTGATGAAGGCGCTCGAGAAGCGTCCGGAGCAGCGTTACAGCTCTGTAGAACAACTGGCCGAAGATATCCGGCGGCACCTGGACGGGCGTCCGGTTTCAGCGCGTGCGGCGTCGTGGCCGTATCGCAGCGGGAAGTTCGTCCGGCGTCACAAAGCGGGCGTGACCGCGGCGGCGCTGGTGGCGATCTCGCTGGTGGGCGGCGTGGCGGCGACCCTGCGCGAGGCGCAGATTGCGAATCGGCAGCGGGCGCGCGCCGAACGGCGGTTCCAGGACGTCCGCAGCCTGGCCAATTCGCTTATGTTCGAGATGTACGACTCGATTCAGAATCTTCCGGGGTCGACTGGCGCTCGCGAACTGCTGGTGAGCCGCGCGCTGAAATATCTCGACGGGCTAAGCGCGGAATCGGCCGAGGACATCGGACTGAAACGCGAATTGGCCGAAGCCTACGAACGGGTGGGCGACGTGCAGGGCGGCTACCGCTCGGCAAATCTCGGCAACGCCGCGGGCGCCATCGAGAGCTACAGGAAGGCACTGGCGCTGCGGGAGGCGATCGCAACGGCCAAAGGAGGTGATGAGCCGCTCGACCGCGCCATCCTTCAGAATCACGGAAAACTGAGCGATCTGCTGCTGTATATCGGCGACACAGCGGGCGCCATGGAACATAGCAACAAGCTCCTGGGTATTGCCCGGACGCTGGCGGCGCGTAATCCAAAGAGACTCGCCGATCAGTCGAACCTGGCATCGGCGTACCTGGACGTGGGGTGGAAACAGGCGGGCAACGGCAATTGGCGGGACGGTTTGACGAACATGCGAAAGGCGGTGGCACTGGGTGAAGAGCTGGTAGCGGCGCATCCCGCCGATCTGCGCACCAAACAACGGCTGGCGATCGCCTACGAGCGGACCGGATTCACCATCGCGTCGTACTCGAAGAACTATGCGGAAGCGGTGGACCTGCACCGCAAGCAACTGGCGCTGGCGGAGCAACTGGCGGCCGGGTCATCGCTGGACACGCCGGCGCAGCGATTGGCGGCGTATGCCCGCATGGATTTAGGCGGCGTGCTGGATTTGCAGGGCGACAACAAGGGTTCTCGAGCGGAGTTCGACCGCGCGCTCGCGGTCTTCCGGAAATTATCGGCCGAAGATCCGCGGAACATGCAATATCGCGCCGATACGATTGCCGCGTCGGGGCTGGTGGCGAATTCCATGATCGAGCAGGGCGACATCGCGGGCGCCGTCGCCACGCTGCAATCCACGATGTCTCTGGCGAATGAACTGCCCGAGGGACCGGAACGAGCCACCGCCATCGCCACCAACCAGTTCCGCATGGGTAAAGCGCATCTGCACGCCGCCCTGACACATGGGGGCGATTGGCGGCAGGAAGTCGCGGAGGCGCAGGCCTGGTACGAGCGCAGTTTGCCGGGCCTGGAAGACGCGCAGAGAAAGAAGACGCTGGAGAGCCGCGACGGGCTGATGATCCCGGAGGCGAAAGAAGCGCTGCAGAAATGCAGGGAGATGATGGGGCAGAAGTAGCCAGGCCCGGGAGTCAGGGCCGGCGCGACACGCACGAGCGGCTGCGCCGCAATCAGTTGCCCGAGTTCATCTGCTCGACTTTGATGCCGCGCCTGGCGAGCAGGGCGACCACACCGTCCTTGCCGACCAGGTGCGCCGCCCCGACCACCATAAAACAATGGTCGGCGCCTTGCAGACAGTGAGACACCGCGTCGGCCATGTGCGGATTGCGGTCAGTAAGGATCATCCGCTCGAATTCCGGAGGCCCGTCGGAGTACTTGTTCAGGAGATTCTCCACGCGGGACGCGTCACCGCTCTGCCACGCCACGATCAACTCTTTGGATTCCGCAACCGGGTCGCGATCCGTATCTACAGCCGTGGCCAGGAGCTTTTCCTGAAGTTCGGGGGAAAGGCTGGTGAACAGCTTGATCTGCCATTCGGCGCTCTCGATCTGGTCGATTCGCTTGTTGTCGGCTTCATCGGCGAAATGCTGGTCCAGGCCAAACGATGGATCCATGCCGGCTTTTTGAAACGGCAGAACAGCGAGAGTCATGGACGCCATCCATGGTTTCATCATGGCGAACATGTCTGCGGAGATGCCGATTTTCGCCGCGTACGCTTCCAGTCCTTTGCGAGTCTCGGGCGAGATATGCTTCCAGAGGTTGTCGTCGCCCGAATACATTCCCTCCTGCATCACCTGGGCCGCCAGCGCCATCATGTTGACCTTCTTGATGTCGACTTCCAGAACCAGCACGTTCGACGCCGCAAAGGCGTTCTCCACCGTGGCCGGAAGCGGGTAGAACGACTTATCGCCCATGTGCAGCGATCCGAACATGTACGCCGTGTTCTTGCCGTTGGTGGCCTTCCAGAGGAGCAGCGGTTTGGCTTCTGTTGCGGGTTTAGCCGCCGGCGCGGGAGTGTCCTGGCAAAACGCCGCAAGGGAAAGCAGCGGGACGAGAAGCAGACGACCGGGTTTCATTGCTGGCTGCAAGTATAGCAAGCGGAAACCGCAACTACCCCGCGCTACGAAGTAACCTGGATATTGATGCCGGATTCAGAAGCAGCCGTGGCGATAGTGCGGGCGCAAGCACCGGAGGACTCGATTCTCTTCATCCGCCGCGCGGAACGCGTGGGCGACCCATGGTCGGGCCATTGGTCGTTTCCCGGCGGACGGCGCGATGCGGTCGATCGCACGCTGCTGGAAACAGCCCTGCGCGAGCTGGCCGAAGAGTGCGGAATCGTGCTGGCGGAGTCCAATCTCGATTCGGAATTGCCGCCGCGACCCGTGGGCCGGCGAGTGGGTATGTCGATGATGGTGGCCCCGTTTGTGTTTCGCGTGGAGCATGAATTGCCGACAACGCTGGATCATCGCGAAGCGGTCGAGGCCCTGTGGACGCCGGTGCGGACCTTGCGTGATGGAGAGCGGCACACTCTCCAGAGCGTCCCGGGCATGCCCCCCGAGATGCAATTTCCGGCTATGGATCTGAACGGGGTCCCGCTATGGGGGTTCACCTATCAGCTAGTCACCGACTGGCTGAAGATTCCGCGGAAGAGTCAGTAAATGGTTTGGCCAGGCCGAAAAAAGCGCCCGGCCTCCCTCCGAAGGCGCGGGCGCGAGTGGGGTCTTGCCAATCAGGCTTGACGTTGGGGTTACTTGTGTTTGTTGTTGTAGATTCTGTGGCTCATCCCGTTCTGCTGGCGATTGACCTGAGTCTTCTCCGCCGGGGTCAGCTTGCCGCCATTCAGGCTGCGATCGGTGTGGACTTCCTGGTTGATGGCCGATTCGCCTTTCTCCAGGCGGGCGGTCTGCGCGGCGTTCAATGACCCGCTGCGGATACCCTGCGCGATGCGATCCTGCTGATTTTCGCGGCGCGCGCCCACTTCGTTGTTGCCGTAGTGCTGGGTGGCGGTGTTGTGCTTGTCCTGGTAAATCTGCCGGCTCATCTGGTTTTGCTGCTGGTTGACGACCTGGCGTTCCTGGTTGGTGAGGTGTCCGCCATTCAGGCTGCGATCGGTTCGGACTTCCTGATTGATCGACGATTCGTTTTTTTCGAGATTCGCGGTCTCACCGGCGGTCAATTGGCCCGAGCTGACGCCCTGGGCGATGCGGTCCTGCTGGTTTTCACGCCGGTCCCCGACTTCTGTGGTTTGAGCGAATGCGCTCACTGCCAGAAGGGTAGCCGCCGCGACCAAAGCCAGTCTGTTCATTTCTGCG
>Ga0335083_10005198_pt1 | contig 16461 bp, 17 predicted proteins | sample Lox_Sample_42_FD_206716 | JGI IMG/M metagenome (GOLD analysis project Ga0335083, IMG submission 206716) | Soil microbial communities from Loxahatchee National Wildlife Refuge, Florida, United States - Lox_Sample_4.2 | ecosystem: Environmental > Terrestrial > Soil > Wetlands | place: USA... | reverse complement strand
TGCCGTCGGTAATCGCCGCGCCGATGAGATGGTCGCCGTCGTCGAGCTCCACCGCGATGATGCCCTTTTCGCGCGGGTTGGAGAACTGCTCGAGCGCCGTCTTCTTCACCGTTCCCAGCGAGGTGGCCATGAACACGAAATGCTTGTCGTCGTACTCCTTGACTGGCAGCACGGCGTTGATGCGCTCGCCCTCGGTCAGCGGGAAGAGGTTCACGATCGGCTTGCCGCGGCTGGTGCGCGTCCCCTGCGGCACGTTGTAAACCTTGAGCCAGTACACGCGTCCGCGCGAGGAGAAGCAGAGCAGCGTATCGTGGGTGTTCGCGATGAACAGGCGCTCTATGAAATCGTCTTCTTTCGTCGTCGCCGCCTGCTTGCCGCGCCCGCCGCGTCGCTGCAGCCGGTAGTCGCCGAGCGGCTGCGACTTGATATAGCCGGCGTGCGAGAAGGTGACCACCACGTCCTCGGCGGCGATCAGATCCTCCATCTGCAGGTCCTCGGCCTGCTCGACGATCTCGCTCTTGCGCTTGTCGCCGTACTGGGCCTTGATGGCCTTCAGCTCGTCCGCAATGATCGCGGTGATTCGCTCGGGCTTCGCGAGGATGTCCATCAGGTCGGCGATGGTGTCGATCAGCTCCCTGTACTCGGCGACGATCTTGTCCTGCTCGAGGCCGGTGAGGCGCGCGAGGCGCATATCCAGGATCGCCTGCGCCTGGGCGTCGGAGAGCCGGTAGCCGCTCTGCTGCAGCCCGAGCTCGGGCCCGACCCCTTCGGGCTTGGAGGCGTCGGAGGCGGCGCGCTTGAGCATCTCCTCGACCACGGGTGATTTCCAGGCCTTCGCCATCAGCGCGGACTTGGCCTCCGCTGGGGTCTGCGACTTCTTGATCAGCTCGATGATCTCGTCGACGTTCGACAGCGCGACCGCCAGGCCCTCCTGGATGTGCGCCTTTTTTCTCGCCTCTCGCAGGTCGAACGCCGTGCGCCGCGTTACCACCTCGCGCCGGTGCGCGAGGAAGGCCTCGAGCATCTGCTTGAGGCTCAGGACCCGCGGCTGTCCGTCGATCAGGGCCACCATGTTGACGCCGAAGGTGTCCTGCAGCTGCGTTTGCTTGAACAGGTTGTTGAGGATCACCTCGGGCAGCTCGCCGCGCTTGAGCTCGATCACCACGCGCATCCCGGACTTGTCCGACTCGTCCTGGATGTGCGCGATGCCCTCGATCTTCTTGTCGTTCACCAGCTCGGCGATGCGCTCGAGCAGGTTCTTCTTGTTGACCTGGTACGGCAGCTCGTCGACGATGATCGCCTGCCGGTTGCCCTTCTCGAGGTCCTCGAAGTGGGTGCGCGCGCGGATCAGGATGCGGCCGCGCCCGGTCTTGTAGGCTTCGCGCACCCCCGAGACGCCGTAGATGATCCCGGCGGTGGGGAAATCCGGCGCCGGCACGTGCTTGATCAGCTCTTCGACGCTCGACTCGGGCTTCTTCAGCAGGGCCTGGCACGCGTCGACCACCTCCGAGAGGTTGTGCGGCGGGATGTTGGTCGCCATACCCACGGCGATACCCGAGGAGCCGTTGACGAGCAGGTTCGGGACCTTGGTCGGCAGCGCCGAGGGCTCCTGCTCCTTGCCGTCATAGTTCGGCGTGAAGTCGACGGTTTCCTTCTCGATGTCGGCGAGCAACTCGCCGGCGATGCGGTCCAGGCGGCACTCGGTATACCGGTAGGCCGCGGCCGCGTCGCCGTCGATCGAGCCGAAGTTGCCCTGCCCGTCGATCAGCGTGTAGCGCATCGAGAAGTCCTGCGCCATGCGCACCAGCGCCTCGTAGGTGGCGTTGTCGCCGTGGGGGTGGTACTTGCCGAGGACGTCGCCGACCACGCGCGCGCACTTCACGTAGGGACGGTTCCACACGTTGTTCGTCTCGAACATTGCGTACAGCACCCGGCGGTGCACCGGCTTCAGGCCGTCGCGCACGTCGGGAAGCGCGCGGCCGACGATCACGCTCATGGCGTAATCGAGGTAGGAGCGGCGCATCTCCTCCTCGAGGCTGACCGGAAGAGTTTCCTTCGCGAATTGGTCCATGAGGATCTTGAATCCGGCCGCGGAACAGCCGGGAAAAGGATCAAATTTTATCATCTTTGGTGTATGATTTCCGCAGCGAAAAACCCGCGGGAGGACAGGTGAACAGGCTAACGCTCGCAGTGGGAACCGCCGTCGTATTCGTCGCAGCCTGCGCCTCCTCGCCCGAGCCCGCTCCCGCACCGGCTCCGGCGCCTCAGGCGTCGCCTGCGCCTCCCCCGCCGCCGAAGCCCGCGGCCGCTGCGGCGCCCGCCCCTGCGGCGCCCAAGCGCTGCGACGCGTCGGTCACCTTCCAGAAGGACGAAACCTTCGCCTTCGATCGCTACGCACTCGCGCCGGCGGCGCGCGCGCGGCTCGATCAGGACGTGATCGGCAGGCTCGCCACCTGCGCGAGCATCGAGGCGGTGGTCATCGAGGGGCACGCCGACCGGATCGGCAGCCAGCAGTACAACCAGAAGCTCTCCGAGCGGCGCGCCGAGAGCGTCAAGTCCTATCTCGTGTCCAAGGGCGTCGACCGCAACAAGGTGGAGACGATCGGCATGGGCAAGACGGTGCCGGCGAAGTTCTGCCCCGACATCAAGAACCGCAAGGAGCTGATCGCCTGCCTCGCCCCGAACCGGCGCGCGATCACCTCCATCAAGGGCGTCGCAAGATAAGGGTCGATCTACTCGTCAGCGCGCGCTGGGTCGTCCCGGTCGAGCCGCCGGGAGCCGCGCTCCCCGATCACAGCGTCGCGGTCTCCGGCGGCCGCATCGTCGCGGTTCTCCCCGCCGCGGAAGCGGCTCGCGCCTACGAGGCGGCGGAGCGCGTCGAGCTGCCGGACCACGCGCTGATTCCCGGCCTCGTCAACCTGCACACCCACGCGTCGATGACGCTCATGCGGGGCCTCGCCGACGACCTCCCGCTGATGGAATGGCTGAAGGACCACGTCTGGCCAGCGGAGGTCAAGCACGTGTCGCCGGAATTCGTCTACGACGGGACGCTGCTCGCCTGCGCCGAGATGCTGAAGGGAGGCGTGACCTGCTTCAACGAGATGTACTTCTTCCCCGAGTCGGCGGCGCGGGCGGCGCTGGATGCCGGCATGCGGGCGGCTCTCGGCATCATCGCTTTCGAGTTCCCCACCTCCTACGCTGCGGACGCGAACGACTACATCGCCAAGGGGCTCGCGACGCGCGACGAGTTCAGGGAGCAGCCGCTGCTGTCCTTCTGCATGGCTCCGCACGCACCCTACACCGTGAGCGACAAGACCTTCACGAAGATCGTCACCATCGCCGAAGAGCTCGATCTGCCCATCCATACCCACCTGCACGAGACGCAGCACGAGGTCGAGGACAGCCTCGCCCAGCACAGGGCGCGGCCCCTGGAGCGCCTGCGCGCACTGGGCGTGCTGGGTCCGCGGCTGATCGCCGCGCACGCCGTGCACGTGACCGGGCAGGAGATCGACGCGCTGGCCAGGCATGGCGCATCGGTGGCGCACTGCCCCTCCTCCAACCTCAAGCTCGCGAGCGGCCTCGCGCCCGTGGCAGCGCTGCTGGAGCGCGGCGTCAACCTCGGCATAGGGACCGACGGTGCCGCGAGCAACAACCGGCTGGACGTGCTCGAGGAAACCCGCCTCGCGGCCCTCCTCGCCAAGGCCGTGGCGGGCGACGCGCGGGCAATGCCCGCGCACCAGGCCCTCGCCGCCGCGACGCTGAACGGCGCGCGGGCCCTGGGGCTGGACGCCTCGACCGGGTCGCTCGTTCCGGGAAAATATGCGGACCTGTGCGCGATCTCCTTCGCGGACCCGGAGCTCTCGCCCTGCTACGATCCCGCGTCCCACCTCGTATATTCGGCCGGAAGAGGGCAGGTCTCGCACGTCTGGGTCGCGGGCCAGGCCCGCGTCGAGCAGGGACGGCTCGTCGGTTTCGAAAATCGCAGCTTGAACAATCGCATTCTTCTGTGGCAGAATAAGTTAGGAACAGAAACAAAAGCTTAAGCTGGGACCTTTGCGGAAGTTCGAAGTCCTGTAACGGCGCACGCACTGCACTCCTACTACGAGAGGAAAGCATGACCAATAAACTGAGCATCACGCTATCGGCGATCGCATTGCTCGCGTTCGCAGGCTGTGCCAGCACGCCCGAGCAGGCCCCTGCGCCCGCTCCCGCGCCGGCTCCCGCAAGCGCGCCAACCCCGCCGCCTCCGCCGCCCGCCGCCAAGCAGGCCGCGCCGAAGCCCGAGAAGGTCACGAATGCGTCGACCGTCAACTTCGACTTCGACCGGTACGTCATCCGGCCTGACGCGCGCGGCAAGCTCGACGACCTGGTCGGCAGGCTGCGCAACGTCACCCTCGAGGTCGTGATCGCCGTCGGACACGCCGACCGCATCGGCAGCGACGCCTACAACATGAAGCTTTCGGTGCGCCGCGCCGATTCGGTGAAGGCCTACCTCGTCAGCAAGGGCATCACCGCGAGCCGCGTGTACACCGAAGGCAAGGGCAAGCGTCAGCCCGTCAAGGAGTGCAAGGGCGACAAGAAGACCAAGGAGCTGATCGCGTGCCTGGAGCCGAACCGCCGCGTCGAGCTCGAAGCCGTGGGCTCGGTTACGAAGTAGGTTCACCGCGCTCCAAGAAAGCCCTGCCCCGGCAGGGCTTTTTTGTTTGTGCGCGGGGCTAGAATGAATCTCATGAACGCCGACCCCAGCGAGCTCGCGAAATTCAGCGCGCTCGCTCACCGCTGGTGGGATCCGGAGAGCGAGTTCAAGCCGCTGCACCAGATCAACCCGCTGCGTCTTTCCTGGATCGACGGGGTAGCGAAGCTCGCCGGGAAGTCGGCGCTCGACGTCGGCTGCGGCGGAGGCATCCTCGCCGAGGCGATGGCGCGGCGCGGCGCCCGGGTGAAGGGCATCGACCTCTCGGACAAGGCGCTCAAGGTCGCACAGCTGCACCTGCACGAGAGCGCGCTCGCGGTCGACTACGAGGCGATCTCGGCCGAGGACCTCGCGAAGCGCTCGCCCTCTTCCTTCGACGTCGTCACCTGCATGGAGCTGCTCGAGCACGTGCCGGACCCGGCGAGCACCGTGCTCGCCTGTGCCGGGCTCGCGCGCCCCGGGGCCGACGTGTTCTTCTCGACCATCAACCGCAATCCGAAGTCGTATCTCTTCGCCGTGATCGGCGCGGAGTACGTGCTGAAGCTCCTGCCCAAGGGAACGCACGACTACATGAAGTTCATCAAGCCCTCGGAGCTCGCGCGCCACTGCCGCGCCGCCGGGCTCGAGGTGCGCGAGATCATCGGCATGAGCTACAACCCGCTGACGAAGGTCTATTCGCTCGGAACCGACACCGGCGTCAACTACCTCGTCCACTGCGTGCGCCGGTGAAGCTGGACGTGCGCGCGGTCCTGTTCGACCTCGACGGCACGTTCGCCGACACAGCCCCCGACCTCGCGCGCGCCTTGAACCGCGTGCGCACCGGACGCGGGCTACCTCCCCTGCCGTCCGAGGTCGCGCGACCCTGGACCTCGAGCGGCGCGCGCGGACTGCTCAAGGCGGGATTCAACGTCACCCCGAAGGACGAGGAATACGGGACATTGCGCGAGCAATTCCTGGATTTCTACGAGGAGGAGCTGTGCGTCGAAACGCGCATCTTCGACGGCATCCCCGAGGTGATCGCGAAGATGCGCGCGCGCAAGCTTCCCTGGGGCATCGTGACCAACAAGGGCAAGCGTTTCACCGAGCCGCTGCTGCGCCTGCTCGCCGTGGACCACCTCGCCGCCTGCGCCGTGAGCGGCGACTCGACTCCGCACACCAAGCCGCACCCCGCTCCGCTGCTCCTCGCGGCGGAGCTCATGTCGCTGGCGCCCGCCGCGTGTCTGTACGTGGGCGACGATTTGCGCGATGTGCAGGCGGCGCGCGCCGCCGGCATGGCCTTCGCCGCCGCAGGCTGGGGCTACCTCGGAGAAGGCGGCGATCCCGGAGCGTGGAACGCGGACGCGGTGCTCGCCCACCCGCGCCAGATTCTCGACCTGCTTCCCTAAGGAGGAATCCATGCCCGCCTACTGGCTCGCCCGCGCAAGGATCAACGACCCCGTTGAGTACAAGAAGTACACCGACCGCGTGCCCGCGATCCTCGCCAAGTTCGGAGCGAAGGTGCTGACGCGCGGCGGGCGCTATCAGACGCTCGAGGGACCCGAGAAATTCAACCGCTTCGTCGTGATCGAATTTCCGACACTCGAGCAGGGGGTCGCCTGCTTCAATTCGAAGGAATATCAGGAAGCCGCCGCGTTCCGGCGGCGAAACAAGGCCGGCGAGAACGAACTGGTCATGGTCGAGGCGGGGGAAGGGCCGCCCTCGGCGGCGGCTTGACCGGCTGGTGCCGCCTTTCGGAGCTGGCCTGCATATTGCTAATCCCGGGGTGTACGGGCAAGGAAGTCTTTGCAAGCCCGGTAAAAAGTCTCACTCAGGAGGTCAGCATGCGTGGCTATATCGTTCTGGCGGGCGTGGTTCTGGTGGCTGCGGGTCAATCGGCTTTTTCGGCCGACACGACCGGTAAGCCGGTGATGGTGGCGGCGGTGACCGCGAAGAGCGCGGCGAAGGCCAGCGCTTCCAGGGTTACCCGTGAAGCCTCGATTCCGGAAGGCAGCCTCGAGGCGTTCGGCTCGGTCGGGCTTCCGCAGTAGTCGTCGCAGCATCTCGTGCTGGAGGCGCGTATGACGCGGACCCTATTGGGTGCTGTCGCGATGTCGCTCGCAGCGTCTGCCCTTGCGCAGGCGCCGGGAGTGACATCGCATTCCATCCTCCTCGGACAGTCGGCCGCCTTCTCCGGGCCCGCGGCGCAGCTGGGGATCCAGCTGAACATCGGGACCAAGGCCTACTTCGACCACGTCAACGCGCAGGGCGGCGTATTCGGCAGGAAGATCGAGCTCAAGACGCTCGACGACCGGTACGAAGGGAATCTGTGCGCCGAGAACACCAAGAAGCTCATCAACGAGGACAAGGTCTTCGCGCTGGTCTCCTACGTCGGGACGCCGACGACGGTTGCCGCGATGCCGATCTTCACCGAGGCGAAGGTGCCCCTGATCGGACCGTTCACGGGAGCGGAAGCCCTTCGCAATCCGGTCAACCGCTACATCTTCAACGTGCGCGCGAGCTATTACGACGAGACCGAGAAGATCGTCGAGCAGCTCGTGTCGACCGGCAACCACAAGATCGCGGTGTTCTACCAGGACGATGCCTACGGCCAGGCGGGACTGAAGGGCGTGCAGATCGCGATGGACAAGCGCAACATGAAGATCGTCGCGCTGGGCAAGGTCGAGCGCAACACCGTCAAGGTGCAGGACGCGGTCAAGACGATCAACGCCGTGCAGCCCGACGGCGTGGTCATGATCTCCGCCTATACCTCCATCGCCGAGTTCGTGCGGGAGATGAAGTCGGCCGGAAGCACGACGCAGTTCCACAACGTCTCGTTCGTCGGCAGCACGGCGCTCGCCGACGCCCTGAAGGACGAGGGCTATGGGGTCGCGATCTCCCAGGTCGTGCCGTTCCCCTGGGGACCAGAGGTTCGCATCGTCAAGGAATACCAGGAGACCCTCTCCAAGGTCGGCAACACCGACTACAACTTCTCCAGCCTCGAGGGATTCATCGTCGGCAAGGTCATGGTCGAGGGGATGAGGCGCGCCGGCAAGAACCTCACCCGGGAGAAGCTGATCGCCGCGCTCGAGAGCATGAACAACGTTGACCTGGGCGATTTCGTAGTGAGCTTCTCGCCCACCAACCACAGCGGCTCGAAGTTCGTCGATTTGACAATGATCGGGCGAGGGGGCAAGTTTGTAAAATAGACCAGACAAAAGCCGCGGTGAAGCGGCGGGTTCTTTCACAACGAGGAGGGCAAGATGAGGTTCATCCGCGCGGTTGCACTGGTTGCCTGGGTGATGGCCTGCCTGCTTTCGGCAGGCGGCGCGCACGCCCAGGGCGTGACAAAGACAACGGTGCTCATCGGCCAGTCGTCGCCGTTCTCCGGCAGCAACAAGGAGCTGGGCGACGACATCCGCGAGGGAATCCAGGCCTATTTCAAGCAGGTCAACGACTCCGGAGGAGTCCACGGGCGCAAGTTCGAGCTGATCGCGCTTGACGACGCGAACGACGCCAAGCGCGCCGGAGAAAACGCTAGAATCCTGATCGAGCAAAGAGGCGTGCTGGCGCTGATCGGTTACGCTAGCGCCACCCTCAGTCTCCCCGCTCTTCCTTACGTCGAGAAAGGCAAGCTCGCTTTCGTCGGCCCGTTTACCGGTGCCGAGCCGATGCGTGCGTTCCGCCGCAACGTATACAACATACGCGCGAGCTACGCGGACGAGCTCGAGAAGATCGTCGACTTCTACACCACGACGGGAATGAAGAAGTTCTCGATCATCCACTACGATGATGCGATCGGCAAGGAGAACCTCGCCGCTGTGGAGACCGCGCTGACCCGTCGCGGGCTGAAGCCTGCCTCCATCGGCACGCTGAAGCGCAACCAGACCGACCTCGGTGCCGCGGTCTCGGATGTGATCAAGGCCTCCCCCGACGTCGTGATCGCCACAACGCTGTACAAGACGACCGCGGATTTCATCAAGGGGGCGAAGAAAGCGGGATCCAGCGCCCAGTTCGCCAGCACGTCTTTCGTCGGGGCAACCGCGCTGGCCAGCGAGCTCGGCGACCAGGGGACCGGGGTGGTCGTGGCTCAGGTCGTGCCGCCCTACTCCAGAAACTCTGTCGCCATCGTCAGGGAATATCAGGCGGCGATCGAGAATTCGCTGGGAAAGAAGGACTTCTCCTTTACCTCGCTGGAGGCCTACATCGGAGCGAAGGTCCTCGTCGAGGCCGTGCGCCGGGCGGGCGCCAATCCGACCCGCGAAGGCCTGATGAAAGCGCTCGACTCGATGCATGGCTATAACGTCGGCGGGTACGTGGTCGACTTCAGTACCACGAACCACAACGGGTCGAGATTCGTGGAACTGACCGCGATCAGCAAGGCTGGAAGGTTCGCTTACTAGCTAGGCCCTGCGCCACGTCGTGCCACGGGGTCCGTCTTCAAGGACGATGCCCTTCGCCAGGGCTTCCGCTCGAATCTCGTCGGAGAGCCGGTAGTTCTTCGCGGCGCGCGCCGCATCGCGCCTGGCGATAAGCGTCGCGATCTCCGAGCCCGACGCCCCGCCGGCCGCTCCCGAGCACAGGAATTCGTCGCTCTCGCGCCCGAGCAGGCCCAGCACCCCGCCGAGCGCGCGCAACTGCGCCGCAGCCGCCGAGGAGCGCGAGCGGTTGACTTCGTTTGCCAGATCGAAGAGAACCGCCACGGCTTCGGGCGTGTTGAAATCGTCGTCCATCGCATCACGGAAACGGCTGGCGCTTGCTTCAGCCCAGTCGGGACGCGGGACGTCCACAGGGACGCCCTTGAGCGCGGTGTAGAGCCTCGACAGGGCGTGCCGGGCATCCTGCAGCTGGTCGTCGGAGTAGTTGAGCGGGCTGCGGTAGTGCGCGCGCGCGATGAAGAAGCGCAGGACCTCCGCGTCGTGATTCTTGAGCAGCTCCCGGATGGTCGCGACGTTGCCGGTGGATTTCGACATCTTCTGATCCTGCAGGCGGACGAAGCCGTTGTGCATCCAGTAGCCTACGAACGGCTTGTCGTCGCCCGAAGCCGCCTCCGACTGCGCGATCTCGTTCTCGTGATGCGGGAACTGGAGGTCCTGCCCGCCGCCGTGGATATCGAAATGCGGCCCGAGCAGCTTCGTGCTCATGGCCGAGCACTCGATGTGCCACCCCGGCCGCCCAGCGCCCCACCGCGAAGGCCACGAGGGCTCTCCCGGCTTTGCGCTCTTCCACAACACGAAGTCGAGCGGATCGCGCTTGGTCGCGTCCACCTCCACCCGCTCCCCGGCGCGCAAGTCTTCGAGGGACTTGCCCGACAGTTTGCCGTACCCGGGAAAATTCCTGACCGAGAAATTCACGTCGCCGCTCGTCGACGCGTAGGCGGCCCCGCGCTCCTCGAGCTTGCCTATCATGCCTAGCATCTCGCCGACGTATTCCGTCGCTCGCGGCTCGAGATCGGGCTTCTGCACTCCCAGCGAAGCCGCGTCCTCCTCCATGTAGCTGATGAAGCGCCCCGTCAGGCTCGCTACCGACTCGCCGGACTCTGCCGCCCTGCGGATGATCTTGTCGTCGATGTCGGTGATGTTGCGCACGTAGGTCAGCGGGTATCCGCTCGCGCGCAGCCAGCGCTGCACCACGTCGAACACCACCATGACCCGGGCGTGCCCGAGATGGCAATAGTCGTACACCGTCATGCCGCACACGTACATTCTTACCCGCGAAGGATCGAGCGGGACGAATGGGCGTTTATCCCGCCGCAGGGTGTCGTAGATTTTCAGCATGCGAGGGATGGTGAATTCCGCGAGACCCTGCCAGGTTCTTGGTAGAATGGGACGTACCACCCGGGCAAAATATAGCACAATGACCTCTACCCTCTGCCGCAATTTCCTGGGGTTCGCCGTCCTGTTCGCCGCGTTTTCCTACGCGCAGGCGCAGAATCCGCGCGTGGAGTTCAAGACGACCTTGGGCAGCTTCACTCTCGAGCTCTATCCGGACAAGGCCCCGAAGACCGTCGACAACTTTCTCCAGTACGCGAGCAGCGGCTTCTACAAGGGAACGGTCTTCCACCGCGTGATCGACGGCTTCATGATCCAGGGAGGCGGCTTCAGTCCCGACATGAAGCAGAAGGAGACTCGCGCGCCCATCGAGAACGAAGCGGGGCTGGCCCTGAAGGGCGGGCTGAGGAACGAGGTGGGCACGGTCGCGATGGCGCGTACCTCCGTTCCGAACTCCGCGACGGCCCAGTTTTTCATCAACGTAAAGGACAACGGCTTTCTCGACTTCCGCGATCCCTCGCCGCAGGGAATCGGCTATGCGGTCTTCGGGCGGGTCATCGACGGCATGAACACGGTGCTTCGGATCTCCCGGGCGGACACGACCACTGTCGGCCCCTACCAGAATGTGCCGCAAAGGCCGATCGTGATCGAGTCGGTCACCGTCAAGGCGGGAAAGTAGGCTCAATGATCAAACTGCATACGAATCACGGCGTCATCGGGATCGAGCTCGACGCCGCGCGCGCGCCGGAGACGGCGAAGAATTTCCTGGCGTATGTCGAAGCCGGGTTCTACTCGAATACGGTGTTCCATCGGGTCATCGACGGTTTCATGATCCAGGGGGGCGGCTTCGAGCCCGGAATGCGGCAGAAACCCGCCCGCGCGTCCATAAAGAACGAGGCGGAAAACGGCCTGAAGAACGACCGCTACACGATCGCGATGGCGCGGACCTCCGACCCCCACTCCGCGTCCAGCCAGTTCTTCATCAACGTCAAGGACAACGGTTTCCTCAACCACACCGCACCGAGTGCGAACGGCTGGGGGTACTGCGTCTTCGGGAAGGTCGTCGAGGGTCAGAGCGTCGTCGACAAGATCAAGGGCGTGAAGACCGGCAAGCGCGGCTCCCATGCGGACGTGCCCGTCGAGGACGTGATCATCGAGCGGGCCGAGGTCGTCTAGGCACGCAGCCTCGGGGATGGCGGTCTTCTTCATCTCCGACCTGCATCTGTGTGATTCCAGGCCGGACATCAACCGCGTCTTCTTCGAGTTTCTCCGGGGACCGGCCCGCGAGGCCGAGGCGCTGTACATCCTGGGCGACCTGTTCGAGTACTGGGCCGGCGACGACGACCTGGCCGACCCGTTCAACCGCTCTGTCGCCGCAGCACTCGCGGAATATTCGCGCGCCGGCATCTCCCTGAGACTCATGCACGGAAACCGCGACTTTCTGCTCGACGGGGAATTCGCTAGGGCCTGCGGCATCACCCTGCTCGGCGATCCCTACGCGCTGGACCTGTTCGGCACGCCGACGGTACTGATGCACGGCGACACGCTGTGCACCGACGATACCGATTATCAGAGGTTCCGCGCCCAGGTGCGCGACCCGGCGTGGCAGAACGGCTTTCTCGCGCTACCTCTGGAAGCGCGCAAGCGCCAGATCGAGGCCGTGCGGCAGACCAGCGAATCCGAGAAGACTCGCAAGGCGCCGGAGATCATGGACGTTAACCAGGGCGCCGTGGAATCGGCCTTGCGCGCGCACGCGTACCCGCGGCTCATCCACGGGCACACGCATCGTCCGGCCAAGCACATCCACCGCGTCGACGGGAGAAGCTGCGAGCGCTGGGTTCTTGCCGACTGGTACCGCAGCGGAAGCTATCTTCGCTGCGACGAGCGCGGCTGCGCGCCCGTGCAGCTCCCCTGAGAGCTAGCCGCCCAGGCCGCGCTCCAGGTCCTCCCGGAGATCCTTCGGCGACTCCAGGCCCACCGCGACGCGGAGCAGGCCGTCGGTGATCCCGGCGCGCGAGCGCGCTTCCGCGGAGATCCGGCCGTGAGTGGTGGTCGCAGGATGGGTGATGGTGGTCTTGGTGTCGCCGAGGTTCGCGGTGATCGAGATCAGCCGCGTCGAATCGATGACTTTCCAGGCCGCTTCCCGGCCGCCCCGGATCTCGAACGACACGACCGCGCCGCCCGAACGCTGCTGCCTGGCGGCGAGCTTGTGCTGCGGATGCGACGGCAGCCCCGGGTAGTACACCTTCTTCACGCGCGGGTGCGATTCCAGCCAGCGCGCGAGCTCGAGCGCACCTTGCGATTGTGCTTCCATCCGTATCCTCAGGGTTTCCAGTCCCTTCAGCAGCACCCAGGCGTTGAACGGCGAGAGGCTGGGGCCCGCGGTGCGCAGGAATCCGTATACCCCGTCCATCACGAGCTCACGCTTTCCAAGGACCGCGCCGCCCAATACTCTGCCCTGACCGTCGATGTATTTCGTAGCCGAGTGGACTACGAGGTCCGCTCCCAGCTCGATAGGCCGCTGCAACGCCGGACTGCAGAAGCAGTTGTCGACGACCAGCACGGCGCCCGCGCGGTGCGCGATTTCCGCGAGCGCGCCGATGTCGAACACCTCTGTCAGGGGATTCGAGGGCGTCTCGACGTAGAGCAGCTTCGTGTTCAGCCGCAGCGCGGCCTTCCAAGCGCCGGGTGCGGACTCGTCGACATAGCTCGTCTCCACGCCGAACCTCCCCAGCACGTTGCTGAACAGCTGCAACGTCGCGCCGAAGACGCCGGACGACGACACGATGTGGTCGCCGGACTTGAGCAGCGCCATCGCGGTCGCGAGGATGGCGGACATCCCCGAGGCGGTCGCAACGCAGGCCTCCGCGCCCTCGAGCGCCGCGAGCCTGTCCTGGAAGGCCGTGACCGTGGGATTCGTGAAGCGCGAATAGATGTTGCCGGGCTCGCCGCCCTGGAACCGGGCGGCCGCCTGGGCTGCGTTGTCGAAAACGAAGCTCGAGGTGAGATACAGCGCCTCGGAGTGCTCGTTGAACTGGCTGCGGGCGATTCCAGCGCGGACTGCCAATGTCTCAATGTCGTAGTTCTGCATTCGTCGTCCCGAAAATGAAAAACCCATCCAGCTTTCGCTAAGACGGGTCTCTGCCGCGCTTTAGCCGTATTTGTTAGGCGCCCGCAAGCTGTCGATCAAATCGGCGCAAGCCGCACACTACTACCCCGGACAGGGGATGTCAAATCTCAGGCGGCGTTGAGATCCAGCTGATTGTTGCTCTCGTTCTCCTCTTCGCCTTCCTGGCGCCCCGCGTCGCGCTGACGCTCCACCGAGGCAAGGTATTCGCTGGTCACGTCGCCGGTGATGTACACGCCATCGAAGCACGAGGTTTCGAACTGCGTGAGCTTCGGATTGACGGCGCGCACCGCGGCCTTGAGCGCCTCCAGGTCCTGATAGACGACGGCGTCGGCCCCTATCTCGCGCGCGACCTGCTCGTCGTTGCGCCCGGTCGCGATCAGTTCGGCGCGCGTCGGCATGTCGATCCCGTATACGTTTGGAAACCTCACCGGTGGCGCGGCCGACGCGAAGAATACCTTGTTGGCGCCCGCCTCACGCGCCATCTGCACGATTTCCCGGCTGGTCGTTCCCCTGACGATGGAGTCGTCGACGATCAGGACGTTCTTGCCTTTGAACTCGAGGCCGACCACGCTGAGCTTCCGGCGCACGGATTTCTTGCGGATCGTCTGGCCGGGCATGATGAAGGTGCGCCCGATGTAGCGGTTGCGGATGAAGCCTTCGCGGTACGAGACGCCGAGGCCGTGCGCGAGCTCGAGCGCGCTCGGCCGGCTCGTGTCAGGGACGGGAATGACGACGTCGACCTGGAGTTCGGGCAGCGTGCGCTTGATCTTCTCCGCGAGAGACCGCCCCATGTGCAGCCTGCTTTCGTAGACCGAGACGCCGTCGATGACCGAGTCCGGGCGGGCGAGATAGACGTACTCGAAGATGCAGGGAGCAAGAACCGGCTTTGCCGCGCACTGGCGGCTGTTGAACTTGCCGCTTTCGTCGATGAACACCGCCTCGCCGGGCATCACGTCGCGCATCAGCTCGAAGCCGAAAGCGGCGAGCGCCACGCTTTCGGAGGAGACCAGATACTCCGGACCCTCATCGGTCTGGTTGCGCCCGATCACCAGGGGACGGATTCCGAAGGGGTCGCGAAAAGCGAGGAGCCCGTGGCCGGCGATCATCGCGACGACGGCGTACGCCCCGCGGCAGCGGCGGTGCACGTTCGCGACCGCGGTGAAGATGGTCTCCGCGTCGAGCTTCTGGCCCTTGGCGGCCAGCTCGAGCTCGTGCGCGAGGATGTTCAGCAGGACTTCCGAATCGGAGTTCGTGTTGATGTGCCGCAGGTCCTGCCGGAACATCTCCTGCTTGAGCTGCTCGGAGTTCGTGAGGTTCCCGTTGTGGCCCAGCACGATTCCGAACGGAGAATTGACGTAGAAGGGCTGGGCCTCTCCGGCGTTGAACGCCGAACCCGCGGTGGGATAGCGGCAGTGCGCGATCCCGGTCGCCCCCGGGAGCGAGCGCATGTTCCGGGTGCGGAACACGTCGCGCACCATCCCGGGACCCTTGTGCATGTGGAAAGTCTTGTGCTCGGACGTGACGATTCCGGCCGCGTCCTGCCCCCGGTGCTGCAGCAGCAGAAGGCCGTCGTAGAGCAGCTGGTTGACCGGCGTCTTTGCCACCACTCCGAGAATCCCGCACATTTCCGCTCGTCCTCCTAGCTCAACGATACTTCAGATGCTGCCCCAGGCGCGAGGGCAGATAGGGCCGCAGCGCCAGAGCCGCCGTCTCGAACGGGCCCGAGAGAAAGGCGTCGCGCCAGAAAGGCTCGCGCGGGAGCGGCGTAAGTCCCGCGAGCAGCACGATCACGAGCACCACCAGCAGTCCCCTGACCAGGCCGAACAGCGACCCAAGCGCCCGGTCCGCGGGCGCCAGGCCCGAAGCGCGGACCGCCGAAGCCAGCGCCATGCTCACGATCCAGCCCGCCACGAGCACCAGGCCGAAAACGACCAAGAATCCTATCAGCGCGCTCCACAGCGGCTGCAGGCCCTGCGGCAGGTACCCGGCCACGTAGCTTCCGAAATAGGTCGCGAGGACGAAGCCGCCGACCCACACGCCGAGCGAGATCATCTCGCGCGACAGTCCGCGAAGGAGACTGATCGCGATCGACACGGCCACGATCCCCAGCACGCCGAGGTCGAAGAAGGTCATCTTTGCGCCACCTGCCCCACGTCCATCCCGAGCAGCTTGAGCTTGTCGCGCGCCTTTTCCGCCGCACCCCGGCTCGGGAAGGGTCCGGCACGCACGCGGGTCTGCTCGCCCTGCTGTCCCTTGACCTGCTCAGTGTAGCTCCTGACGCCGGCCGCGGTCGCCCGCTCGCGCACCTGCTTCGCGTTGTCGGGATTGGCGAAGACGCCGAGCTGAAACACGTACGCCTCGGCCGCCTTGTGCTTCGCGCGCGCCTTGTCCGGGGCCTTCGCGCTCTCCTTCTTCGAAGGCACGGCCTCGGCGGGCGCGGGCTTGTCCGGCGCTTCTTTCGCCGGAGCCGGCTCGTCCTTTGGCGCCGGTGAGGCCACCGGCGCCGGCTGAAGCGGGGGAAGAACCCGGGTCTTGAACGGTCCGCCCTCCTGGCTTGGGATCTGCACGGTCAGCTCCTGCGGGGGCCTGGGCTTCTGGTCGAGGATGATGGGCAGGACCACGACCACCAGCACCACCAGCGCGATCGCGCCGACCAGCCGCCGGCGCGCGCGGCGCCTCAGCAGGTTTGCGTCGTCTGACACGTCAGCGGACCTCGGTCCCCTGCATCACTTCGGCTACGGTATGGAACGAGCCAAAGACGACGATTCTATCATTTTCGCCTGCGCGAATCCGCGCCGCCGCGTAGGCGTCGCGCGGATTCTCGAAGCACGCCACCTCTCCGCTCGCGCCCACGCTCTTCAGGGCCGCGGCAAGCCGGCTCGCGCCGGCTC
>Ga0335083_10005196_pt1 | contig 16462 bp, 15 predicted proteins | sample Lox_Sample_42_FD_206716 | JGI IMG/M metagenome (GOLD analysis project Ga0335083, IMG submission 206716) | Soil microbial communities from Loxahatchee National Wildlife Refuge, Florida, United States - Lox_Sample_4.2 | ecosystem: Environmental > Terrestrial > Soil > Wetlands | place: USA... | reverse complement strand
CGGGCATGAGCGAACAATCTGCCTTGGTCCTTTTCTCCGGCGGCCAGGATTCCACCACCTGCCTCGCCTGGGCGCTGGACCGCTTCGACCACGTTGAAACCATCGGCTTCGATTACGGCCAGCGGCACCGCGTGGAGCTGGAGCTGCGCCAGAACGTGCGGGAGGCCCTGCGGGCGCGCTTTCCCACCTGGGCGGCCAAGCTTGGCGAGGATCATCTCGTCGATCTTTCCGTGCTCGGCCAGATCAGCGACACGGCGCTGACCAAGGACGTCGCCATCGCCATGCAGGCAGACGGGCTGCCCAATACCTTCGTGCCGGGGCGCAACCTCGTCTTCATGACCTTCGCCGCCGCCACCGCCTACCGGCGGGGCGCCAAGCATCTGGTCACCGGCGTATGCGAGACCGATTATTCCGGCTACCCCGATTGCCGTGACGACACGATGAAGGCCATGCAGCTGGCGCTGAATCTCGGCATGCAGTCGCGGTTCGTCATCCACACGCCGCTGATGTGGATCGACAAGGCGCAGACCTGGGACTTGGCCGAACAGCTCGGCGGTAAGGGCCTCGTCAGCCTGATCCGCGACGAGACCATAAGCTGCTATAACGGCGATACCACCCACCGGCACGAATGGGGCCTGGGATGCGGCGCCTGCCCCGCCTGCCAGCTACGCGCCCAAGGCTGGGCGGCGTACCAGGGTAGTCACCCGGCGTAGCAGCACTTATCGCCGCTCGCCTCCCGGTACACGCAAACGAGCGCCAGGTTGGGGAGCTTGGGTTGGACCTTGCGCCAAATCCACATGGCGAGGTTCTCCATCGTCGCCGGACCGAGATCGGCGATCTCGTCGAGGAAATGATGGTCAAGCTGGTCGCGCACCTCGGCCAGCACGCGCTCGAAGATGCCGAGATCCAGCAGCATGCCGCTTTGCGGGTCAGGCTCGCCGCGCAGCGTCACCTCGGCGTGGTAGGTATGGCCGTGGATGCGCCGGCTGGGCTCGGCGTCCACCACGCGGATCAGCGTGTGCGCCGCTTCGAAGTAAAACCGTTTCGAGAGTTCTATCATTCAGGGAATTCCAAGCACTTTATGGGTCTGCACGCTGAGCCGCCAGCGCGGATGCGCGAGGCAATAGGCGATAGCCGCCGCGGTGTTCTCCGCGCGGTTCGGGCCATCCATCGGCTGCAGCAGGAAATTGCTGAACGCCAGGCCCGCGAATTGGCCGGGATCGACGCCGTCCTGCGGGTAGACCAGCTTCAGCTCATGCCCCGCGGCAAGCTGCAACGGCGCGTCCGCCTTCGGGCTGACGCAGATCCAGTCTATGCCCGGCGGCGGGGCGATAGTGCCGTTGGTCTCCACGGCGATCTCGAAGCCATGGCCATGCAGTGCCGCGATCAGCGGTTCATCCACCTGCAAAAGCGGCTCGCCGCCGGTAAGCACCACCAACCGATTGCCTGCCTCGCCCGCCCAGGCCTGGGCAACGGAAGCCGCCAGCGCCTCGGCCGAGACAAAGCGCCCGCCGCCCTGCCCGTCCGTGCCGACGAAATCCGTATCGCAGAACTGGCATACGGCCTTGGCGCGGTCCTCTTCCCGGCCGCTCCACAAATTGCAGCCCGAAAAACGGCAAAACACCGCCGGGCGGCCGGCATTCAGCCCCTCGCCTTGCAGCGTGTAGAAAATTTCCTTGATGGCGTATGACATGGCAATTCCGGGGCGGTCCTAAGCCTTCGGCCCCGGCAAATCAACTCGCGACCACGGAGCGGCGGTGAAGCATTCCGTGAGATAGTCCAGCAGCACGGTCACCCGCGCCGGACGCAGAACACTGGGCGGGGTGACAAGGTTGAGCGCGATGGGCGCGATCTCCCAGCCGGGCAGCACTTCCTCAAGCCGCTTGTCAGCCAATTCCTGCCAGACCATGAATTCGGGCTGGAGCGCCATACCCTGCCCGGCGAGCAGGGCCGGGCCGAGCGCGTCGGCATTATTGGCCCGTAGCCGCCCACGCATGGGCACGGCGTATTCCTCCCCCCGCGCGTGCCTGAACCGCCAGACGCCGGGCGAGGCGGTGTTCGCGTAGATCAGCCCTGTGTGATGGACAAGCTCGCTTGGGTGTTTCGGGCGACCATGGCGGTCGAGATAGGCCGGTGCCGCCACCAGCGGGCGGCGCACGGCGCAGAGACGGCGGCCCCGGAGCGAGGAATCCGCCAGTGCGGCGATGCGCAGAGCCGCATCGAACCCCTCCGCCACCAGGTCCACCAGTTCGTCGCTCAGTTGCAGGTCGATATCGACGTCTGGATACCGGTCCAGGAACGCAGGCAGCACCGGGGCCAGGTGCCGCATGCCGAAGGACATCGGCGCCGCGAGGCGCACCAGGCCGCGCGGGGCAAGCGACTGCGCCGATGCTTCGGACTCCGCAGCCTCGCCCTCGGCCATGATCCGGTTCGCGCGCTCCAGCGCCCCACGCCCCGTCTCGGTCAGCGAGAGACGGCGGGACGTACGGTGCAGCAGCGTCGCGCCCAAACGCAGCTCTAGCCTGGTGATGGCCTTGGACACGGTCGGCTTCGACAGTCCCAACTCCTCCGCCGCCCGGGCGAAAGACCCGGTCTCGGCGACTTTGGCGAAAATGGCCCAGGCCTCGAAATCAGGCAACCTCATCATGTCTGTTTTGGCACCAATCTGTTTCCATCATTTCTATTTTAACCAACCACCCTCGGCTCTATCTCATTCCCAGGACAAGGCCAACAGGGCCTGAAAGGAGAGTTGAGATGATCGACCTACGCCCATTCCAGAGCCTCGGCGGTGCCAACCATGGCTGGCTCGACGCCAAGCACCATTTTTCCTTCGCCGAATATCATGACCCCAACCGGATGGAGTGGGGTGCGCTGCGCGTCTGGAACGACGACACAATCGCCCCGGGCACGGGGTTTCCCCCGCATCCGCACGCGGACATGGAAATCATCACCTATGTCCGCAAGGGCGCGATCACGCACCGGGACCATCTGGGCAATATCGGCCGCACCGAGGCAGGCGACGTGCAGGTGATGTCCGCCGGGACCGGGATCACCCACAGTGAATACAACATGGAGCAGGAGCCGACGCAGATCTTCCAAATCTGGATCCGACCCGGCAGCCGCGGCCACGGGCCGAGCTGGGGCACCAAGCCCTTCCCCAAGGGCGAGCGGGCCGGCAAGTTCATTGTGCTGGCCTCCGGCTTTGCCGAGGATACCGATGCCCTGCCGATCCACAGCAATGCGCGCTTGCTCGGCGCCACGTTGAAAGCCGGTGAAACCGCCGAATACGCGCTCGGCGCGGACCGGCTTGGGTATCTCGTACCCGCCACGGGCAGCGTGGAAATCGACGGCGTGACCATCCATGCGCGCGACGGCGCCGCCATCAGTATGCTAGACAATCTGCGTGTCACTGCCCTGGAGGATGCGGAGATCGTCCTCGTCGACGTCGCATGACCTGCCTAGCCTGAACGTAACCTTACCATTTTCCCAGACATAAGGAGGCATTCATGAGCAAAGTCCTGGTTCTGTATTATTCGAGCTACGGGCACATCGAGCAGATGGCCGAAGCCGTGGCAGCGGGCGCCAGCGAGACCGGCGCCACCGTGACGCTGAAGCGCGTGCCGGAAACCGCCCCAGAGGCCGTGGCCAAGGCTGCGCATTTCAAGCTTGACCAGAAGGCGCCGATTGCCACGGTTGCCGAACTCGTTGATTACGACGCCATCATCATCGGCGCGCCAACGCGCTTCGGCCGCATGCCCTCGCAGATGGCGAGCTTCCTGGACCAGGCAGGCGGACTGTGGGTGCGCGGCTTGCTCATCGGCAAGGTCGGCTCCGCCTTCACCTCCACGGCCAGCCAGCATGGCGGCCAGGAAGTGACGCTGTTCTCCACCATCACCAACCTGCTGCATTTCGGCATGGTTATCGTCGGCCTGCCCTACAGCTTCCAGGGCCAGCTCAAACTCGATGAAGTCACCGGCTGCAGCCCCTATGGCGCCACCACCATCGCCGGTGGCGATGGCAGCCGCCAGCCGAGCGAAAACGAACTCGCCGGCGCCCGCTTCCAGGGCAAGCATGTGGCGGAAATCGCCAACAAGCTCTTCGGCTAAAACCTGAAAACCGGGAGGTGGAAAGCTCCATCTCCCGCCCCCTCTCCCCACAATTCGCAAATCAAGGAGATCACCATGTTCAAATATGGTGCGGAGAAGTTCGCTGATGAGTTGATCCTGGCTGCCCGCTTTCTGCTGGTGCTGCTGTTCCTGATCTTCGGCTGGCAAAAGATCACCAATTACGCCGGAACCGTTGCCTACATGGCGCAAACCGGCGCGCCCTCCCCCGGCATTTCCGCCGTCATCGCCATCATCATGGAACTTTTCGTCTCGGCAGCCATCGTGCTTGGTATTTTCACACGCCCGCTCGCACTCCTGCTTATCGCATACACCCTTGGCACGGCCGTCATCGGCCATCACTACTGGACCATGACCGGCATGGCCCAGTACGAGAACATGATCAATTTTTACAAGAACGTGAGCATCATGGGTGGGCTGCTGCTGCTCTACGTGACCGGCGCAGGGAAATATTCGATCGACCGCCTGCTACAGGCTTCATAATTTTTTCATTGGCCCTGCTACTAGCAGGGCCAATGAATTGTGTTCTACGGCGTCAGGCCCCAATAGAACTGAATCGGGGTGGTCAGGCCGGAGACATGCTTGTTGAACGCGATCGGCTCAAAGAACTGCCCGAGAATGCCAACCGTCGCATCGTTCAGCACATCCTTCTGCACCTGCGCGGCTATGGCTTGCTGGTCCGTCAACATTGTCGCCTGCACGAAAGCCGCACGGTCAGCTTCGAGCTTTGGATCGCTCGGCCAGCCAATCCAGCCATTCTGCGAGTCACCGGAATAGGCAATCGCCTGCGGCGTGGCGATGTCATCTGCGATCCACCAGGTGTCGAACACGTTCCAACCATTTTCAGCGCCGCGGTTAATGCGGCGTTTCAGCATCTGGTCCCAGGTCATGTCCTCAACCTGGACGTTCATGCCGATATCCTTCAGCGTTTGCACCGTGACCTTGGTGAACGCGGCAAGCACCGGAATATCGACCGGGTCGAGCACAACGACCGGCGTTCCATCGTACCCGGCCTGCTTCAAAGCGTAACGTGCAGCTGCCGGGTTAGCGAGCTTCATGCTCCAGTTACCGGCATCAGTCGCGTATGGCGTGCCGCACGGAAAGATGGAGTAGCATGTGCGCCACCAGCGCTGATCGCTACCGAATGCCGCCTGCATGTACGCGCTCTGGTCGATGGCCTCAAGCACTGCGATCCGCACATTCCTGTTGTTGAATGGTGGTATCAGCGAATTGAAGCGGATCATGCCCATTGCGCCGGGAGGAGATGTCGGCTCGACGATGATGCCCTTATTCGCTTCAAGCATCGGCAGTACGCTTATCGGTGGTGACTCGTAATACTGCACATCGCCATTGATCAGGGCTTTCGCCGCAGCCTCGGGACTAGGGTAGTAGACTAAATCAATCTCTTTCGCCTTGGCGATTTTCGCTCCCGCCGCGAGCGACGGCGCATCAGACCTCGGCTTGTAATACGGATTCTTAACGTAAACCGCTTTGGTACCGGGAACCCAATCCTTCATCACGAACATGTACGGACCAGAGCCCGTGGGGTCCGTGATCGGCGCGAACGGACTCGTGTCGGCGACGCGTTCCGGCATCATGAACGGCACGTTCGACGACAACTTCGCCAGCGATGCCAGCACCATGTCGTCCGGTGCCTTCAACTGCATTACGATTGTTTTGCTGTCGGTCGCAGTCAGGCTCGCAATATCCGCGAATAACAGCTGTCCCATGCCGTCACGCTTGCCCCAGCGTTCCAGCGAGGCGACGCAATCCTCGGCGGTGACATCCGTGCCATCGCTCCATTTCAATCCGCTGCGCAGCACAAAAGTCCAGGTCATCTGGTCTGGCGATACCGTCCAGCTATCAACCATTTGCGGCTTCGGCTGGAAATTTTTGTCCATCGCGAAGAGCGTGTCATACACTAGGTAACCATGCGTCCTGACGATGTATGCCGTCGTCGTGATCGGGTCGAGCGATTGCAGCCCCACGTGAACCGCGACGCTCAGCGTGGAGGGCGTGGACCCGGGATACGTGCTCGCCTGCGCTGCGGACGGCTCAATGCCGCCCAAAGCCAAAGGCGCAAGGATCGTTGCAGATAAAGCGAGCTTGCGGAAACGTCCTAAAGACATAGCATAAGCCTCCCTTTCAGCTTACCAAGTCAACTACACCCGCACAGTGCACACGCCTTCGTAACCATGCGTAGCGTTCATCTTTGCTCCACTATATCGAAAAACTATCTTCGAGCCTTGACTGAAATCAAGACTATCACGCCGATCGCAATTAATTTACCAAGACTTTACAAGGCGTTACCAAAAATGCCGCCAGAAAGCCTTGTACTGACGACGGTACTGACGTACATCAATGCACTGAGCCTTATATTTCAAGACAATTAAAAATGACAATAACTTAACGTGCAGGACCAGCTTTGATGGCCGACCGTCTCGCCTTGCAGGCCGCTCCGCCGGTTTCAACCGCCGACGAAAAAAGCACTTCCGTCGGGGGCGTTTCGACAGTCGCGGGGTTGCGTTTTTATGGTAACGAATTCGTATTCGATACCGTGTCCGGGATGTTCTTCCGGTTAAGCACGACGGCGAGCTTCATCCTGCGGTCACTTGTCGGCGGTGTCAGCCTCTCAGATCTTCCGGCGATCATGGAGCAGCAGTACGGCGTTGATCATGCAACTTCAACGCGGGACATCCAGCTATTTCTGAATGAGCTGGCCGCAATCGAACCCTTGGATCGGTTTGTACATGACAAAGCAAGTGCCTATTAATTCGAGATCAGTCGCGATTACCGGGCTGCACCGCGGCGACAACCCGCAACCCGGCGCCTCGGTCATCATGAGCCTGCGCCGCCGTTTTCCAGGCCTGCGAATCATCGGCCTCTCTTACGATCCAATGGAGAGTTCGATCTACTGCCGGGACAACTGCCGTTTGGATGCCGTCTATCTACTCCCCTACCCGAGAACGGGCGCCAAGGCGCTGCTAGAGCGGCTGGATGCCATTCTTGAGAAAGAGAAGATAGAGTTCATCATCCCCAGCCTCGATTCCGAGATCATGAATTTCATCGAAGTGCAGGACGCGCTCTCTCGCCGGGGAATAAGAGTCATGCTGCCGGGCAAGGCCGCATTCCTGCGCCGCAGCAAAGAGAACCTTTCAATGCTGTGCCACCGGCTGGGTATCCCGACACCTGAAACCAGAGCTGCCAAAGATATAGGTGAATTGAAGAAATTTGCCGAGCAGATCGGTTATCCGGTTTACGTGAAGGGCAAATATTACGAGGCCTATCTGGTCAGCTCGGAGGCGGAGCTGTACTCCAGCTTCGAGGAACTTGCCGAAATGTGGGGGCTGCCAGTCCTGGTACAGGAGATGATCATCGGTGAGGAATACGATGTCGTCGGCCTGGGAGACGGCCATGGCGGCACCATCGGCAGCTGTTCCATCAGGAAGATGCTGCGCACCTCGGCCGGAAAAGGTTTCGCCGGCGTTGTCGTCGCGGATCCGCGCATCGACAACCTCGCCCGGCGCTTTATCCGCGCCCTGCGTTGGACCGGCCCGTTCGAGCTGGAATTCATCAAGGCGCCAGGAAGACCGCATCTTTTGTTCGAGATGAACCCGCGCTTCCCCGCCTGGGTGGATTTTCCATCGCAACTCGGCTGCAACCTGCCGGCCCGCCTATTGGAGCGGCTGATGGGCACCGAAGAAACACCCCTGGCCCATTGCGACGCGGGACGCATGTTCATCCGTCACTCGGTCGATGTGCTTGGAGATATCTCCGACCTTGCTGAACTGGCCAGCGCCGGGGAACGCATAGGCTCGCCTCTCCTTAACTTCTCTGGGAGGTCTTAATGGATCGCTCTTACGTTCCCCCCGTCATCAGCGGAGAGCTTGGCCGCAACGCCCCGCACGTGGCCGAGGACCGAAATTTCTATGCCCGCGGGCCTCGGGCGCCGTCGCTATTCCAGATCGATGGCCTTCCCGTCGCCGGACTCATCGAGGAATTCGGCTCCCCGCTCTTCGTCTTTTCCGAATATGACATTCGGGAAAAAACCAAGAGAATGCGCGAGGCCTTCAAGAGCCGCTACCGCAAGACCAGTTTCGCCTGGTCATTAAAGACGAATTACCTCGGCGCGATTTGTAAAATTTTCCACAGCGAGGGCTGGATCGCCGAAGTTGTCTCCCAGTTCGAATACGAGAAGGCACGCCAGCTCGGCTTCTTGGGCGAAGAGATCGTGTTCAACGGCCCTTACAAACCGCGGACAATCCTGAAAAGGGCGATCGAGGACGGCTCGATCATCCAGATCGACAACTGGGATGAACTCAGCCTTGTCGAGGAGCTGGCAGCCGAACACGGAAAATCTGTCGATGTCGGGCTGCGCGTCTGGCTGGACGCCGGGATTAAACCCGTGTGGTCGAAATTCGGCTTCGCGCTGGAGAACGGCGAGGCGGAACGGGCGGCGGCGCGGATTCTAGAAAACCCGAAGCTCCAGCTGCACACGCTGCATAGCCATATCGGCACCTATATTCTTGCACCCAGCGCCTATGCCGTGGCGACGAAGAAGCTGCTGCAGCTGCGCGAGGAGCTTCAGCACAAATACCATCACCTGGTTCCCTGCCTGAACCTGGGAGGCGGTTTTCCGTCGCAAAGCCTGCTGCACGGCTTTACCGGGCCGGTGGAGCAGACCGTGCCGCCGATCGAGGCTTATGCGACAGCAATCACCGATGTTCTCCGTGAACTACCGGTTGAGCGGCAGCCACTGCTCCGGCTTGAGTCAGGGCGTTGCCTTATCGATGAAGCGGGTTACCTGCTGAGTTCGGTCATCGCCGTGAAGGGCGTCAACCGTCCCATTCTCACCGATGAAAGCCTCACGGCGCGCGCCTACAAGGAACGCATGATCCTGAATGAGGATTCGCGCATCGGCTATGTCATCGATTCCGGAATCAACCTGCTTTACACCAGCGCGTGGTATCAGTTCCAAATCCTGCCCGCCCGCGCGATCGACGCGCCGCCAGTGCCGTCCCGGATCTACGGCTCGCTCTGCATGGCCATCGATGTCATCAGGGATCATGTCGATCTTCCGCCGCTGGAGACAGGCGATATTCTGACGATCCGTCCCGTCGGCGCCTACAATGTCACCCAATGGATGCAGTTCATCCAGTACCGTCCCGCCGTTGTGCTGATCGGCAACAATGGCACGGCGGACATCATCCGTGCCCGTGAGACGCTCGAAGATGTTTGCGGTCCAGAGAGCATCCCCCCGCACCTGACTGAAATATAATGTCCGAACAGGTTAAATCCGGCGCCACGTCGGGCGAGCGGCTGCAGTCTTCGGCACAGCCGATGCGGCGCGCCGGGGACCAGATCATCGCAAAACTGGGGCTCGCCCTCGGCACAGTCTTCTTCGTTGGCGAGGCCCGGCTCGGCCTGCTGCTGTGGGCCGCGGTCACGCTGGGGCATTTCCGCAGCCTGATTTTCGGGCTGTTCGGGCTGTGGGTGGGCGACTTTGTCGGCGGGCTGGTTGGAACGTTCGACAAGCCAATGCTTGGCGGCGGCATCAGGGCCAACGCGATCCTCGCGGCCATAGCCATATCCTGGCTTACCTCGGCCTCCTACGTGCCTCTGGAGACCGAAATCGCGGTCATCGCGTTGGGAGCGAGCTCAGCCGCACTCCTCACCGCTGCCCTGATGCGTGCGCTTGCCGGAACACTCTTTCCGCCCATGGTGCTCGGCTTCAGCCTCGTTGCGGGAGCGATGTTCATTCTGTTTCCCGTCTGGGTGGCAGCCGCGTCGAGTACGCTCCTCTCCTGGCCCGAACCCGTGAACGCCTTGGCGGGAGCCACAATTTTCATCCGTTCACTCGGCTCATTGCTCTTTGCGCCCCACCTGAATGTTGGCCTGATCGTTGGCTTGGCGCTGTTGCTGTGGTCCAGGGCCATCTTTCTCGGCGGCATCGCCGGGTGGGTGGCCGGGGCAATCACCTCCATCGGACTGCAAGGCCTGTCGGTGCCATTCTACTGGCAGCCTGCATCGTATAATTTCTTCATCGCCGGCATGGCCATGGGTGCCGCCTATTTCCTGCCCGGCTGGCGGAGCCTCGGCTTGGCCGCGGTGGGCGGCGCGGCGGCGGCGGTCCTCGCGGCCGTCATTCAGCATATACAGCCGGCCTGGGCGATTCTGCCGCTATCGGCGATCGGCGCGGTGTGGATCTGCCTGGCCGCCTTCACCCTGGCCAATGACGAACCGCTGTTCAGGCGCAATGAACGGCACGACGTGCCACCGGAACAGGCTTGGCTCTGTGAAGTCGACCGGTTGCGCCGGTTTGGCCACGACGAGCCTTTGCTCGTCGTTCCCTTGGCCGGCACCGTGCAAATCTCCCAGGGCTTTAACGGCCGCCTCAGCCATACCGGCCCCTGGCGCCACGCGCTCGACTTCCAGCGCCCGGCGGAAAACAGGTCGGGTGCCGAACCATCAATCTGGGATGCGCCGGTGACTGCCCCGGCATCCGGGTTCGTCGAACGTGTCAGGGATGGCATTGCGGACAACACCATCGGCATATGCAATTATGCTGAAAACTGGGGCAATTACGTGCTGCTCCGCATGGACCAGGGGGGCTGGGCGCTGCTGGCCCATCTGCGGCAATCGAGCATCGCGGTGAGCACCGGCGCGCATGTCGAACTCGGGGCATATCTGGGCAAGGTCGGCAATTCCGGACGATCACCAATCCCGCATCTGCATCTGCAGGTGCAGAACTCGCCTTACATCGGGGCGCCGACCACTCCCTTCCGTCTGGCCAATTATGAGATGCTGTCGGATCGGGGGAGCAACGGTGCTCTCTGGCTGGAGTCGGGCGTTCCTTCGGAGCGTTCCTTCATTTCCGCGGCATGGCCTAACCCGGCAGCCTATGTGTTGCTGACAAGCATGGCGCCGGGCGCGGGCGTGTGGACCGTCGAGGTGAAGGGGCAGTTGCCATTCCGCTTCCGCCAGCCGCGCGGCCGCTCCAAGATCGAGCGCATTACAACCCGGTTGAACCACGCCGGGCAGCATATTCTCACCTCATCGTCTGGCGACGCGCTGATCTCGAATCTCGATCCCGACGCATGGCGTGTGCGAGAGCTCTACAAACTCCGCGCCCCCCTGCTGAGATTGCTGGGGCTCGCCGTCCCTTCGGTGCCCTACGCGGCGAAGCAGAACATGGAGTGGCGGGAACCGGCCCTGGTAGGGGCCTGCGCGGCCGATCCCTTTACCCTCTCGCTATGGCCGTACCGGCGATTGCCGATACCGGAAATGCGCTGCATCTGCGTGGAAGCTCCCACGGCGGAAGACGGCGTACTGGCGGTGGAATCCACCCCCCTCAGGCCCGCCGCGTTCCTGCCCACCAAAATAACATGCGAGTTCAGGCGCCTGCGCGGGCCGGTCAAGGTCGAGGCGGTATTCGAGAGCGGCACGGTTACCTATTCGCAGCTTTCTTTCGAACCCGGCCTGCCGTTTTAGAACTCCTTACAAAACCCTGCAATGCCGGCCGCCTGGGCCGAAATTCAATCCTGCCTGACATCAGGCGTCAGCCTGGCATTGAAGAAAGCGAGCATCTTTGATTCGCTATCCTCGGCGGCTTGCGGGTCGTAACCAATCCAATGGCCCAGATAGAGCTGCTTGGGAATCTCGACATCAAAAGAGTGCACTGCATCGGGATAGGTCACCTCGGCGATGCTTGCGCCATTGGCCTTGATCCCTGCGCACTGGCTGGCGGAGACCCAGTTGTCGGCACCGCCGTTGAAGATCAGCAGCGGCGAGGCCAAATTGACCGGCTGCCCCGGGTAAACGCCGCACCACGGATAATAGGCGACAACCCCCCGGAAGGCCTGTGGCCCATCAAACGTTTTCACCCCGCTCGCATCCGCTGCCTCCAGCGCGACGCTCCCGCCATTGCTCTGGCCCATCAGGAAAATGTCCCGAGGCTCGACGAAGGCCTGGGATTGCAAATAGCGCATGGCATCGAACGCATCATGCGCGCGGTAGACGAGCGCCTGCCTCAACGCCGCGTTGCTCGCGCACATGTCGTCACCCGAGAGGTCGCGCGGCCCGAAGCTGTCGACATTGAGTACGACGTAGCCATGCTCGCTGAGAAATTCCGAGAGAAGTTGCAGCGAGTAATGAACCGCAGGCTGCCAGCCGCCGCAGCCATGCATGAGAACTACGGCCGGAAACGGCCCGGCACCGAGCGGCTTGTCCAACTCCCCCGTGAGCATGACATTTTTCGCCGTATATGGGTCCGACGCCAAAAACGCGACCTGCTCCTGTGCACGCGCGGCGCTAGTCAAAGCGCAAGACATGCCAACCATGGCAACAAGTGCCACGGACAAAATCCTTACGATTTTCATTGCGCTCCCAGAGGTGACTTAACAGCACTTCTCGCCGTCGCTGCCGAAGACGCTGAATTTACAGCAAATCGTCAAATTAAAATTTGCTCATCAGGGCAGAAGAACAATCTTAGTCATGCAAATTGGCTTATTTTGGATTTGTGGAGTTTTTTGTCACGAAAGCAATGGAACCGCCACCGGCTGTTACAACTTGTAGTGCAGCCCCACGAACACCCCGACCGGCGCGCCGATCGAATAGCTGCGCGGATTCGAATAGTTCGGGCTCTGCGCCACATACACCCCGCCATTTCCGGCGGTGGGCGAGAACGTGCCATAAGTGTAGTAGGTCTGATCCAGGACGTTCTCGATGGTCCCGAACACCTGTAGGCGCCGTGTCAGCCAGTAACTGGCGGTAAGGTTGAGCACCACCGAGCCCGGCAGCGGCTTTTGCAGATTGGCGGCATCGCCGGCCAGGAACTGGCTGGTCTGCGCCACGCCGTCCAGGCCCACGCTGCAGCGCCGCGTGATGTCGTAGGTGACGCCCGCCTTAATGACGTTCTCAGGCACGCCGGGCAGAGTGTCGCCAGGAGTGACGATGATATCGCCATTGGCGTCAGCGCCGGGGTTGTAAACCGAGGAGACCAGATAGCGGTCCTGGTAGGTCGCACTGGTGAAGCTGTAGTTCAAATAGCCGTGCCAGCGCGCCGCCTCGTAAGCCAGCCCCATATCCACACCCTGGCGCCGCACATTGCCGATATTGGCGAAATACCCCGCCCCCTGCGGGTTGAGCGGTGATTGCAGGAACTCGATGTCGTCGCTGGTCACCGAGCGGAACAGGTCCAACGTGTAGGTCAGCAGCCCGCCGCCCGGCGCCAGGGCCGCGCCTCGCAGCCCGGCCTGCACCTCGCGCGTGACGAGCTGCTTCAGCGGCGGATCGCCGGACATGAAATTGGCCAGGGTGCAGGCGTCTTCCGGGCTCGCGCAGGAAAGTTCGGCGGGGGTCGGCGCGGCATTCTGTTCGGACCATCCGGCATAAGCCGTAAGTTCCGGGGTGAGCTTGTACGTCAGCCCAATTGCAGGGTTGAAATGCGAATAATAATGCTGGCCGTTCAGCCCTCCCCCTGCGGCGTTGGGGTCGGGGGGAAGCTGGTCGTGCAGGTTGATCTGCGCGAGGTTCAGCCGCCCGGCGGCGGTGAGGCTGAGGCGGCTGGTGAGGCTGAACGTGTCGGCTAAGTAGGCCCCGTAATAGACATTACGGATACCCACGCGCGTCGGCACTGTACCCGGCTCGTCCACCTCGTATCCCGGGGCGGGCGCGCCACCGGGCGTGTAGTACACACGGCTGTCGAGGCCGATGGCGCCGTCATAGGCCGCGGCGCCGTACATGGTGTAGGCGCCGTCCAGGCTCAGCCCGGTGGAGAGGGTATTGTCGTGCTCCAGCACCTGCGCCGTGCGGGTAAGCTGCCCGGCGAGGCCGAAACCGTTGGTGTTGGTGCTGTTCTCCGCGAGCTGGCCGTAATTCATGGCCGCATCGCCCAGATAGGCCGGGATCGGCACCCCGCCCGGGCCAGTCGCCACATCTCCCCCCGGCCCGCCCTGGCACAAATACCCCTCATTAGCGCCAGGGCCGCAGGGCGTGTCGTTGGGGCCGTTGCCGTTGGTCAGGTCCTCATGCAGGTTCTCGGCATAGGCCGTCAGGCTGAGGTTCAGCGTGTCGCTCAGCCTGGTATCCAGCGTGGAGGCCAGCTTGACGTATTTGTCGTCGATCCGGTTCGGCCCGGTGAACAGCGCGGCGGAATCTGCGGCCAGCACCTGCACCGGCACCGACCCCGGGCCGTTCAGCGCCGAATGCGCCACCGTCACGTTGACATGCAGCGTGGTGTTCTGGCCCTGCCAGCCGAGATCGCCATAGAAATTCTGGATGTCCGAAGCCTGGTCGTCACGCCAGCCATCCTCATGCGTGGCGGAAACATCGACATAAGCGGCGGTATTGCCGCGCTGCAGGCCGTATTCCAGATTGCCGGTGACGCGCCCGAACGACCCGCCGGAGAGGGATATCTCGCCGCCCGGATCGGTGAAGCCGTTTTTCATCCGCACATCCACGGCACCGCCCAGGGCATTCAGTCCGTAGGCCGGGTTGCCGTCCTGCACCGAGAGCGAGGCGATGGCCTCATCGGGCAGCAGGGACCAGATGGCGATGTCGCCGAACGGGGCATTAAAGCGCGCGCCGTCGACATAGACAGACAGCCCCGCCGGCGTGCCCTGGATCGGGGAGATTTCAAAGCCATGGTAGAAAATATCGGGCTGATACGGGTTGCCCTGGCTCTGCGTCTGGGTAACGCCGGGCACCTCCTGGGTGAGCGCGCCGGTCAGGCTGGCGGTGCCGTGCGGCCTCAGCGCCGCGCCGCTGAGCGTATGCACCGGGTGCGGCCATTTGCTCTCGTCGATGACCGCGCCCGCGGCGGGGGCCGTATGCACCACAATCTCGCCCGGAACCGTCTGCGCCCAGGCCGGCCCGGTGCCCGCCAGCAGGGCCAGCGGAAACACCAGATATTTCACGGACGGCGATACCTGAACGCGGGCGGCGGAGCGGCGGCCTCGGCCAGCGCGGTCTCGCGGAGGCGGGCATGGTGCGGCGAGCGATGACACACCGGGTCGGTGGCCGTGGCATCGCCCAGCAAAGCCAGCGCCTGGCAGCGGCAGCCGCCGAAATCCACCTCGCGCCGCTCGCAGGAACGGCAAGGCTCCTGCATCCAGCCCGTGCCGCGGAATCGCTGGAAGGCGTCACTGGCGTCCCATATCTCCCCTAAGCTCCGCTCGCCCGCACGCTCGAAGCTCATGCCCGGAATGGAATCCGCCGCGTGGCAGGGCAGCACGCGGCCATCGGGGGCGATGTTGATGAACCGGCTGCCCCAGCCGCCCATGCAGGTCTTGGGCAGGTCGGCATGCAAATCGGGCAGCACGTAGTCGATGACAAGCTGGCCGCGCAGGGCCTCGCGCCGCTCCGCCACGATGGCGTCCGCCCGGGCCAGCGCGGCTTCGTCCGGGATCAGCGCCGCGCGGTTGGCCAGCGCCCAGCCATGATATTGCACATGCGCCACCTCCAGCCGCCCCGCCCCCAGCGCCACAGCGAGGTTGATGATCTCGTCCAGCCGGTCGAGATTCTGCCTGTGCACCACGGCATTCAGCGTCAGCGCCATGCCGAGCTTCGGGACCAGCCGCGCCACCTCGAGCTTCTTCGCGTGCGCGCCCTCGTAGGCGGCGATGCGGTCGGCGCTCTCGGCATCCGCGCCCTGGATGCTGACCTGAACATGGTCCAGCCCTGCCTCGGCCAGGGTGCGCAGCCTGGCATCGTCCAGCAGCACGGCGGAGGTGATGAGGTTGGTGTAAAGCCCCACCCCACTCGCATGGGCGACCAGCTCCGGCAGGTCGCGCCGCAGCGTGGGTTCGCCACCGGAGAAATGGATCTGCAGCACGCCAAGCGCGGCAGCCTCGTCGATCACGGCCTTCCAGAAATCCGTGTCGCGCTCGGCATTGGCCTTGAGCAGTTCGAGCGGGTTGGAGCAGTAGGGGCATTGCAGCGGGCAGCGATGCGTCAGCTCCGCCAGCAGCGCCATCGGCGGCGGATGGGCGGTCATGCGGTAATCATCCCCTTGTCGCGCAGATCGGTGAGCAGCTCGAGCACATCAGCTTGCACAATCTCCACGTCGGTCTCGTATTGCTCGGCCAGGGCGGCGCAGATTGTCTCGATGGTGGTGGCGCCGTCGAGCTTCTCCAGCACCGCGTTGGCGATGTCGTCCAGCACCAGCACACGCTCCGGGGCCAGCAGGATGTTCTGGCCACGGGCGGCATCGTAGCGCCGGCGCACCCCCGGCTTCAGGCGCGGCACCGCCTGCAAGGCGAGCGCGGTCATGCCGCCACGGGCAGCGAGGACGCCTCGGACAGGAACGCACCGGCCGGGATCATCCCCGGCGTGACATA
>Ga0335083_10005193_pt1 | contig 16466 bp, 12 predicted proteins | sample Lox_Sample_42_FD_206716 | JGI IMG/M metagenome (GOLD analysis project Ga0335083, IMG submission 206716) | Soil microbial communities from Loxahatchee National Wildlife Refuge, Florida, United States - Lox_Sample_4.2 | ecosystem: Environmental > Terrestrial > Soil > Wetlands | place: USA... | reverse complement strand
TGGCTGCTGGGAGGGTTGATGGGTCTGCTGTGGTATGGCGGCGTGGTTGCCTACGGGATGGGCGCCGCTTCGCTCGGAAAGCTGGGAGGAATCGTGGGCTGGCCCGTTTTCATGACGCTCGACATCATTGCAGGCCTTTTCTGGGGCGCCGTGACGGGCGAATGGAAGCGGGCGAGCGGCCGGGCGCTGACGTATTGCTGGATGGGCGTAGCGATTCTGGTACTAGCGATCGTGCTGATTTCGATTGGCAACGCTTCCTGAGGTTTTCGTGTCTCCCGGAGCCGCCTGGATGCTGACATCGCTCACGCCGTGCGTCAGCTTCGCATCCGCGCCGCTTCCTTCCTTCACCACGTAATACTGGTTCGCGGGGAGATCTTTCAGCGTCTCGACCAGCCCGCTGGGCCAGCGAATGGTGATCTTTTCAGCCTTCGAGGCCTGGCCGAGGCCGAAATGGAGGCGCAGGTCGCTCTGGGAGATATACCCGTCGCCACTGCGGACCTCCTTTTCACGCTTGTCCGTTCCCTGCTCAAGCGTGACGGCCGCGCCGAGCGCCGCGCGATTGGATTTCGTGCCCACCAGCTGCAAGCTGATGAAATTTCCCACCGGCGCCGTGTTGTAATAAATCGATGGCGGCTCATTCATGTTGTTTACGATCGCGGCCACGCGGCCGTTGTTGAAGAGGTCGCTGAGAGCCATGCCGTGCGCGGCGTGCATCTCGTTCAATACTTCCCCTGCTTGAGCGGTGATGTCCGTAAACTGCCCGTTGCGCATGTTGTAATAGGCGACTTTCGGCTCGCGGTACGAGGCGCCGAGGCCCTTGCCGTCGACTTCAGGGTAGACATGCCCATTGGCCATCAGGATGCCGGGCCAGCCGGAATTGTCGAAGTCGAAGAACTGCACTCCCCAACCGAGCAGGCGGGTGATCTTCGCCAGGCCAGCGGTTTGGGTGACATCGTCGAAGAGATTGTTGCCGCGATTGAGATACAACGTCGGGGTATCGTCGCTGAAATTCGTCTTGACGACATCCTGCCAACCAGAATGCGTGAAATCGTCGGCGGAGACGCCCATGCTTCCCTGCAGCGTGCCGTCCTCGTTGTAGGCCACGCCCGCGGTCTTGGCGATCTCGGTAAACGTGCCGTCGCGATTATTGTGATAGAGCAAGCTGGGGGTCGAGTCACAGGCGACGTAGATATCGGGCCAGCCGTCGTGATCGAAATCAGCGGTGAGTGAAGTAAATCCGTAGCAACCCGACGTGTTAGTGATGCCCGATTTCTTGGAGACGTCGGTGAACGTGCCGTCGCCATTATTGTGGTAGAGAGCATTCACGGGCAGCTTCAAGCCGCGCGGCCCGCACATCACGTTCAATCCTTTCCACTGGCACCATTGCCCTTGCCCGGGCCGAGGAACGGAGTCGTAGGTGAAATCCACGTAGCGCGAGATGAAAAGGTCCACTTTTCCATCGCGATCGTAATCGAGGAAGCTGCAGCCAGTGTTCCATTCGTCGCGGGCGGTCTTCAGTCCGGCTTTCTCGGTGATGTCGGTGAATGTCCCATCGCCGTTATTCCGGTACAGCACGTTCTGCCCCCAGTAGGTGACCAACAAATCCAGATGGCCGTTGTTCTCGATATCGCCGGCGCATCCGCCCTGCCCCCAGCCCGGGCGCGCCAGACCGGATTTTTCCGTGACGTCGGTGAACGTCCCGTCGTGATTGTTGTGATAGAGATGTCCCGTTGGCTCCTTGCCTTTGGGGAAGCCTTCGACCGTGGAGCCATTGGGAAGGAAAATGTCCGGCCAGCCGTCATTGTCATAGTCGAAAATCACGCTGCCGTTCCCGGTGGTCTCGATGATGAATTCCTTGTGCGAGTCGCCGCCGTAGAAATTCTGCATGGTGACGCCGGTTCGCCGGGCGATGTCGATGAAATGCACGGGAGCAAGCTTTACGGGGTGCGCAGCGGCTTGCGTCGCGCGTAGATGGTTGTTTGCGACCCCGGTGCCTCCAGCCACGGCAATAACAAAAACAACGAAAGACACCACGGTGAGAGCGACATATTTCATGCCTGGTATGCCACGACTTCCCGGAAGATTTCCGCGAGTTTCAAGTTTGCCAACCGGTCAGTGCAGCGTCGCCACTACCAAGTCGGTGTCGACAAAACTTGAAGCATCGAGGCGTGCGGAGATCGTCTTCGCGCTGGCAATCACGGCTTTGGCAAGGAGGGGAATCTTTTCCCGGCTCATCCGCGCCACTGGTCCAGCGACGCTGATCGCCGCCGCCACCTTTCCTTGGTCGATCATTACGGGAGCGCTGATACAGCGCGCGCCGAGAGTGGCTTCCTCGTCGTCCAGGCCGTAGCCGCGCTGCCGAATGTTGTCCAGTTCCTTTCGGAGCCGCATGGGTTGAACGATGGTCCGGGGAGTGAGGCGTTCGAACTTCAGCGAGTTGAGGACGTGCTCTTTTTCGTCGGGCGGAAGAAAGGCCGTAAGTGCCTTCCCCATCGCCGTGCAATACACGGGACGCCAGGAGCCAACGGGAGACGCCATTCGGAACGGATGCGGACTCTGCAGCACGTCGAGATAGAAGACGTCCTGGCCGTCCAGGGTGCCCAGGTTTACCGTCTCGCCTGTCACGCGCCACAACTCCTGCAGCACGGGCCGGCTGATCTTGCGAAGCGAGGTCTGGTAACTGACGCCCGAGCCCAGGCGCACCAGCTTGGGCCCGACGACGTATCCCCCGCTCTCGTCGCGATACAGGTAACCTTCAAATTCGAGGTGCGCAAGAAAACGGTACGCAGTGCTCTTATTGATGCCCGTGCGCTGGGCAATGTCCTTCAGGGCCAGTCCTTCGGGCGCCGAGCTCAAGGCTTCGAACACCCGCAAGACCTTGGAAACCACTCCCACTGGGGCCGATTTTGATTGCCGTGCTCGAATCATATGTCCCCCGTTTCGAGCCGAGGAGTTTCGAGTTAACCTGAAACAGGCCGCAGCCAGGCGTCCGGACGCCCCGCCCGGACCACAGCCCTCGCTATGTGAGAGTATATACCGGAGATTTTGCATCGTGAAAAGTGGATTTTTTATCTTGAATATGCCAAGGTCGCTTGCTATATCGCTTCGTGCTGTTTGTGACGGGATTCGCGAAGAGTGGCGCTGGCCGACGGGTGCGTAGCTATGGTTGCGTCGAGCAACAGCATCGATCAACAACGTGTGCTTCAATTAGGCCCTCGTGACAACCTGTTGGTTGCCCTCAGCGATCTGCGAAAGGGCGAGCAGATTCAGTTCGGCGGTTCCTCCTTTACGTTGGTCACCGACGTTCCCGCGAAACACAAATTCGCCACCGAACCCCTGAGCCCGGGAAGCGACGTGATCATGTACGGCGTCCTGATCGGAAAAGCGATGACGCCGATTGCCCGAGGCGAGGCAGTCACTCCGCGCAACGTCCATCATCAGGCAGCGGAGTTTCACGAAAAAAGCGAAGAATACCGTTGGACGCCGCCGGACGTCTCGCGGTGGCGCAACACAACGTTTCAAGGCTATCACCGAAGCGACGGGCAAGTGGGCACGCGAAACTACTGGCTGGTGGTTCCACTGGTGTTCTGCGAGAACCGCAATATCGCGGTGCTAAGGCAGGCGTTTCAGGAAGAACTTGGGTTCGCGGCACCGCAGGTTTACAGGCAGCAAGTCGCGGAGTTTGCGCGCCTCTACAGGTCAGGCCGCGCCAAGGAAATTGAAGGCCACGTGGCAGCGGCCGGCGAAGTTCAATCCCGACTCCCCCGTATATTCGACAACATTGACGGGATCAAGTTTCTGATGCACGAAGGCGGTTGCGGAGGCACGCGCGAAGATTCCAATAATCTCTGCTCCTTGATCGCCGGTTACATTCATCATCCGAACGTGGCAGGCGCGACCATTCTCAGCCTCGGATGCCAGCACGCGCAGGTGGCTATCCTTCTGGAGCAGATCAAGAAACGCGATCCTAAGTTCTCAAAGCCCCTTCTGATATTCGAGCAGCAACAGAGCGGGTCGGAACTCAAGATGATGTCCGATGCCATTCGCAAGACCTTTCTCGGCCTCGTGGAAATGAATGAGGGCTCGCGACGATCGGCTGCGCCGCTTTCCCGCCTTTGCATTGGCTTGAAATGTGGCGGCTCGGACGGTTTCTCGGGCATCTCGGCGAATCCAGCCATCGGCCACACCTCCGATATTCTCGCCGCGCTCGGCGGGCGCTCGATCCTCTCTGAATTTCCCGAATTGTGCGGCGTGGAGCAGGAACTCGTGAATCGCAGCACTTCGAGAGAAGTCGGCGACCGGTTCATCCGGCTGATGCGCGACTATGCCGCGCGGGCAAAGGCCGTTCGTTCCGGGTTCGACATGAATCCCTCGCCGGGAAATATCCGAGACGGGTTGATCACGGACGCAATGAAGTCCGCCGGGGCTGCCAAGAAAGGCGGTACTTCGCCCGTGACTTCGGTGCTGGACTACCCTGAGTACTCCACAGTTGCGGGCTTGAATTTGCAGTGCACGCCGGGCAATGACGTGGAATGCGTCACCGCTCAAGTGGCAGCCGGGGCCAACGTAGTACTGTTCACTACGGGCCTCGGCACTCCCACGGGCAACCCGATTGTTCCTGTAGTGAAGCTTTCCACGAATTCGGCGCTGGCAAAAAAAATGCCGGACATCATCGACATCGACACCGGCGGAATCATCGAAGGAGGCGCGACCATCCAGCAGATGGGAGAAAAGGTTCTCGAGCGCGTCGTCCAGATAGCAAGCGGCGAAGTACAGACTAAGGCCGAACTGCTCGGCCAGGACGACTTCATCCCCTGGAAGCGAGGAGTCTCTCTCTGAAAAATACTCCCAAGAATTCCAATGGGTTCCGGCTTGATGGCAGAAAGGTGATTGTCACGGGCGGGGCCAGCGGAATCGGAAGAGCCATCGCGCAGCGGTTCGCGGCGAGCGGCGCACACGTGTTCGTCCTTGATATCCGCGCCAAAGAGGCAGACGAAACGGTTCGCGAGATTCTCGACGCGGGCGGGCAGGCTTCGGCTCACGTGTGCGACGTCACAAATCAAGAGGAGGTGCGAGCAGTTTTCCGCGACCTCGCGCAACGCGGCCGGATCGATACCCTGGTGAACAATGCCGGAATCTCCCACATCGGAAAGCTTGATACGACTTCCGAACGTGACTTCGAGCGCGTCTTTCAGGTCAACGTGAAGGGCTTTTACAACTGCATGCTGGCCGCTGTGGAACACATGAAGGCGAATGGCGGGGGCGTAATTCTCAACATGGCCTCGATCGCGGGTTCCTCCGGTCTCGCCGACCGCTTTGCCTATTCCACGAGCAAGGGTGCCGTGATCGCAATGACCTATTCGGTCGCCAAGGACTATCTCGACTTCAACATTCGCTGCAACTGCATCTCGCCCGCGCGCGTCCACACACCCTTTGTAGACGGCTACCTGCGCCAGAACTACCCTGGCAAGGAAGCGGAGATGTTCGGCAAGCTCTCCAATTCGCAGCCCCTCGGCCGGATGGCCGAGCCGCAGGAGGTTGCGGCGCTCGCTCTCTATCTTTGCTCCGACGAAGCATCCTTTTTGACGGGCGTGGACTACCCAATCGATGGGGGATTCTTCAACCTTCGTGGCTGATCATTCGCATCCATCTTGCCCGGCTGGAGATTAGCCAATGGATCTGCAGCTGGACGGCAAGGTTATTGTCATCACCGGTGGTGCAAAAGGAATCGGCGAAGCAATCAGCCGCGGAGCCGTTCGCGAACGCGCCATCCCTGCCGTCCTCGATCGAGATAAGCAGGCTTGCGAAAAGCTTTTTGCGGATCTCCATCTCGATCAAAACCATGGCTACTATCAGGCACTGGAACTGCAATCGGCAGAAAACTGCAGGAAGGCCGTGGAGGAAATTGCGGACTCGTTTGGCCGCATCGACGCGCTGGTCAATAATGCCGGCGTGAACGACGGCGTCGGTCTGGAGCACGGCAACCCCGAAAAATTCGTCGCATCCCTGCAGCTCAACCTCCTGCACTACTACAACATGACGCATTACGTGCTTCCCTACCTGAAGCAAGCGCGTGGCTCGATCGTCAGCATCAGCTCAAAAACCGCCGTTACGGGCCAGGGAAATACCTCTGGCTATGTCGCTTCCAAAGGCGCCATTCTGGCGATGACGCGCGAGTGGGCCGTCGAACTGCTGCCCTATGGCATTCGCGCGAACGCGGTGGTTCCGGCCGAGGTGATGACACCGCTTTACCAACAGTGGCTTAGCAAGTTTCCCGATCCTGACGCGAAACTGAAAACGATCACCGCGAAAATCCCGCTCGAAAAACGCATGACCACCCCGGACGAGATCGCCGCGATGGTGCTGTTTCTGATTTCCGCGCAAGCTTCGCACATTACCGGGCAACACATATATGTAGACGGTGGCTACGTACATCTCGATAGGGCTCTGACTTAAGTGATTTGATTCGACGGAGACGAATGGCAAACACTTCTGCGCCTATCACCGAGCGAAAGTATCTAGTTCCTTTCGTCCTCGTCACCAGCCTCTTCTTCCTTTGGGCGCTAGGCGTTAACCTGAACGACATTCTCATCCCACATCTCAAGAAGACTTTCAATCTCACCGACACTCAATCCTCATTCATACAAGTCGCTTTCTTCGGCGGCTACTTTCTTGCGGCCCTGCCGGCGGGCTGGTTGATGGAGCGGATCGGATATCGCAAAGGAATTCTCGTCGGGCTTTGCACGTGCGCCATCGGGGCGCTTCTGTTTATTCCTGCAGCTTCTATCCGGACCTACGCGTTCTTTCTCTTCGCCCTATTTGTGATGGCCTGCGGACAGGGCGTGTTGGAAGTCGCCGCAAATCCCTATGTGACGATCTTGGGTCCTCCTCAATCCTCCGAGCGGCGATTGAATTTGGCGCAGTCTTTCAACGCGGTGGGCGCATGGGTCACGCCCTTCATCGGCCGCGCCTTTATCCTTTCCGGTATCGAGTACTCCGCTGCAAGACTTGCGTCGATGACGCCCGAACAGTGGCAGATCTATTCGGCGTCCGAGGCGAAACGGGTAACCGGAACCTATCTCTCAATCGCTGGAATCTTTTTGTTCGTCGCCGTGCTCATTTTTTTCGCGCACCTGCCAGAAGTACGCGAAACGAGCGGTGAGGTCTTGGCAGAGCTGGAAGCTGCCCCCAAGGTTCACAAGAACATCTGGCGCTACAAGCATCTGTTGCGCGGCGTGGTCACCGAATTCTTTTACGTCGGCGCGCAGGTCGGCATCACCAGTTTCGTGATTCGCTTTACCCAACACGCGATTCCCGGCATCCCGGAAAAATCCGCAGCAGACTACCTGAAGTGGCATCTCTTCGGTTTTATGATCGGGCGCTTCGCCGGCTCGGCAATCATGAAGCGAATCGCGCCCCATACGCTCCTTGGTCTTTTCTCCATTGCTGCCGCTATCTGCTCGATGATCGCCATTTTTCTGATTGGTACGGCTCCCGTCTGGGCCGTCGTCCTGCTCGGATTCTTTGATTCCATTATGTTCCCGACCATCTTCGCGCTGAGCATCAAGAATCTTGGCCCCTATACCAAGCTGGGCTCTTCTCTCCTGGTCATGTCGATCATCGGCGCTGCGATCGTTCCGCTGCTCATGGGATATATTTCCGACAAGAGCTCGATTCAAACTGCATTTGGTGTTCCCTTGTTTTGCTACGCCGTCGTAATCTATTTTTCGTTTAGTGGTTACAAGCCGTCTTCCGTGACGGCCGAAGAGTAGGCTGGCTGGCATTTCCCAAATGAGCGAACGGGCAAAATTTCTCGTTACCGGCGGCCTGGGATTCATCGGCCAGTGCGTCGTGTGCAACCTTTTGCGGCGGGGAATTGCCACCGTTGCCGCCGACCAATCGGGCGACGCCGAAGCTCTCGAGCACTTGCAAGGCGTGTCACGCAAGACGAACACCGCATTCGATTCCGTTTCGATGGACGTGAGCGATTTTCGGGACGTCATGAAGGTGTTTCACAAGCATCCGGACATCACCCACTCGATTCATCTGGCCTACGTGATGGGACCGCTCGTTGATGAGAATTCCTCGCTCTCCACGCGCGTCAATATCGTTGGCATGACGCACATGTTTGAAGCGGCCGTGCACCGTAGGCTCGCGCGCCTAGTCTTCACCAGCAGCGAGACGGTTCACGGGCCCTCACAGCAGCCTTATGGCGACCGGCCGGTGACCGAAGACGATTTCTGCGATCCTGCATCGCATACGTTTACATACGCGGTGATGAAACTACTCAACGAGCACATGGGCCGGCGATACGTGGAGAGGCACGGTGCAAGCATCGTCTGCACGCGACCGCCCGTCGTCTTTGGACATGGTCGCAAGCGTAGCGCTGTGATGTGGGCCGAACACTTCGCCTCGAAGCCGGCAGTCGGTGAGTCCGTGACGCTGCCTTTCGGTCCCGAAACGCGCGACACGTGGATCTACAAGGACGACTGTGCCGAGCAGCTCGTGCGTCTTGCCCTCAAACCGAAGCTATCGCACTTTGCTTACAACAATGGCGGCCATTGCGTGAGCGCCACGCAGCTCGCAGCAATCGTTGGGAAATGGATTCCAGACGCAAAGATTCATTTCACTGAGGGCTCGGGCACGCCGTTGATCGATAATCAGGACGGGACAAGGCTAATCCGCGAGATCGATTTCACGCCTGCCCCCCTGGAACAGGGAGTGCGCAAGCACATCAATGAAGCGCGCGCCTCCGCCGGGCTTCCGGCTGTCTGATTCACCGCGAGAGAAGAGGAGCATGCCGCCATACATTAGCACCGTCGTGGGCAGCTACCCGCGCAACACCAGCGTGGAAGATACGATGAAAAAGCCCTCGCTTACTCGGCCGGAAATCGACGACCTTATCCGTTGGGCCGCGCGCGACCAGGCCGATCTCGGACTAGACGTCATCACCGATGGCGAGGGCTACCGCGAGAACATGTACTACTTCTATCAGAAGCGGCTCGATGGAATTACGTTCGAAGGCATGATCAAGCAGTCCTTCGGCACGGCGGGATTCGGCATCGAGTGCGCGCGCATAGTGAGTGAAATCAAGAATTCTCGCTTCGAGCTGGCGCGCAATTGGAAACTCGCGCGCGATGCTGCTCCCGCTCGCTGCCGTGTAAAGCAGACCGTCACGGGTCCACACGTGCTTACGCGCTTCAGTGTCAACCAGCGGCCCGATCTCTACCCAGACGAGCAGACTCTTTGCCGAGCCTACGCCAAAATTCTCGCGGATGAAATCCGCGAAGTGATCGCGGCCGGTTGCGACTACATTCAGTTCGATGAGCCGATGTGGACCGAATCGCCCGAGGATAGCGCGTGGGCCGCGGACATTTTGAACGAGCTGATAGCATCCCTGCCTCGCGTTACGTTCGCTCTCCACGTCTGCGGCGGCAATCCGAGGCGGAAGCGGATTTACTTCACGAGATACACGGATCTCGTCCTTGCATTCCGCACCGTGAAGATTGACGAGGTTTCGCTCGAGCACTGCACGCTTGGTTACGACTTGATGGATCTGTGGAAGCGATGGGACTTCAAAGGCAATCTCGCGCTGGGCGTAATCGATCAGCGCAGCGACCCGATTGAAACTCCAGAAATCATTCGTGACCGCCTGCAACCCGCACTCGAATATTTTTCTCCCGATCGGCTCTTACTGACGAGTGAGTGCGGCTTCGGGCATGTCCCACTCGAAATCACTCGAAAAAAGCTCGGCGTGCTTGCGGATACTTGCCGGGAACTGCGAAAGTGACCCTCAGTGAAGGTGAGACGGAATGACCCCTAACGGTTACCACGCGAAGATGCTCAAGTTGGATCTGGCAAGCGGTTCGTCGCTGATCGAGGAACCTGCCCAACAGTTCTATAGGAACTATCCCGGACCGGCGCTCTATGGGAGCTACTACAATTTGAAGGAAACCCTTGCCGGCGTCGATCCGTTCGCGCCCGAGAGTCTTCTGATCTTTGGATGCGGAGTCGCGGGAGGCAACCTTGGGACTGGACTTGCGCGATTCGGAGTCGTGGCAAAGTCTCCGCTATCCGGTGGGATTTTCGAAAGCCGTGGCGAAGGACCATTTGCGAGGGGGCTGAAAGGATCAGGTTATGACGCGCTGATTCTGCGCGGAAAGGTGAAAACACCCGGCTACCTGCTGATCGACGGCGGCAAATGCATCCTTCTGCCAGCCAGCGATCTATGGGGGAAGAACACGGCAGAAGCAACGGCGGCTCTGGAAACGCGGCACGGACCGGAAGCACAAGTAGCGGTGATCGGACCAGCGGGTGAGAATTTAGTTCGATTTGCGGGCATCGTTTGCGGAGGCGCGCATCAGACGCAACGCGGAGGCATGGGCGCGGTAATGGGGTCAAAGAATTTGAAAGCCGTGGTGATCGTGAATCCTGCGTACCCGCAAATGGCAGACGCGGTACGAATCGCCGCTCTGGACAGGCTTTTCCGCGATGAAGGAATTACAAAAAACGTATTGAATCTTTGGCAGAAAAGTCCTCCAGGCTGGTCTTACTGGCTCGACAATGTGTTGGAACCCGGTTATGTATTTTCGCACAACGGACAACGCCATGATTACAAGCCTCCCGAGAGCTTCGCAAAGGACAAGTACACCGCTTACATGCGCCTGCAGAGCCATTGCCCGGGCTGCGCCAATGATTGCGTGAAAACCTTCAACACCAGGCGGCTTACAAAGGATGATCGGTTGGGTGGAACATCCTGGGAGACGCTGTCTTCGTTTGCAATCAATTTGGATTTGCGTGAGCTCGAAGCTTATTTTGACATGAACACACTGTGCATGCTGCAAGGGCTGGATCCAGTATCAACCGGCAATGTGCTGGGATTCGCGGCAGAGTGCGTCGAAAAAGGCCTGTTGGACAAAGCGGATTTCGGATACGAATTCGGATTCGGCGATATGGCGGACAAGAACGGCTGCCGATTGATCGAGGACATTGCGCTCCGACGCGGGGCCGGCAGTGTGCTGGCCGAGGGTGTTCGGCGCGCAGCGATACAAGTTGGAAGAGGGGCGGAAGCGTTCGCACTGCACGTGAAAGGGGTCGAATGCATTGCGATCGAAGCGAGGTCACAAACAAACCTCGCGATGGGTTTCGCTACCGCGCCTGTGGGACCTCAGGGCGACATCTGCGAGCATGACTGGGATTACGACGTGACAGTCGGCTGGAGCCATACGCTGGATCGAAGCGCCACGATGGGAATCTACGAGCGAATTCCGATGGCATTGCAGTCGCCCGCAAAAGTGCGAAACTACAACGCCCTGAATCTGGTTTGGAGCGGGACGGATGGGCTGGGTGTGTGCTTGTATGCTTGTGCCCCAACACGTTATTTGCGGCTTGAGCAGATCGCGGAGCTGGTGAGCGCTGTGACGGGATGGGATTTCAGCAGTCACGAACTGTTTCGCATCGGCGAGCGCAGGAATGCATTGATGCGGTGGTACAACTATCGTGAAGGCTTTAACGCGGAGGACGATACGCTCCCTGAGCGTTTCTACATGGAGCCGATCCGCTCCGGCCGACATGCTGGCGCGGTGATCGACAAAGCGAAGTTCCGACAGATGATTCAGACCTACTACGAAATGTGCGGATGGGATTGCCAAGGACGCCCGACATTGGGAAAACTTTACGATCTGCATCTGGAGTGGCTGGCCGAACGGCCAGTCTGAACAGGAGCTTGTATCAGGGATCAGCGGCGAGCTGTACGGTTTGGTCTGCCCTTGGTCGATGGGCCAAGGAAGAATACATTGGGGCCGCACGCGAAGTAGCCGGAGCGCGAAGGCGTGCCATTGCCGAGCATAATGCGCGCTTGAGATTGGAGAGATCGGGGCGCCCACCCCGGGAGCAATTCCGAATTGCCTCCGGTTCTCCGATATTATAAAGATGCAAACTTTGACAACCCTGGGGCGCCAGGTTATAATGTGGGAGTAGCAAGCACGAAGAGGCCGAAGAAAGAATCAGCCGCGACGCATTCCACGTCGTGGCTTTTTTGTTTTACGGCCGCAATTTCCGGAGTGCGAGGAATGCGCCTTTCCCCGGTTTTTCCGATACCTAGGGCGCGCGTCGAATCGAACCCCGGAGAAGAGGGAAAGCACGTGGGCATGGGGTTCAATCCCTTTCTAGGGATGTGCAAATGGGTGACGCAACAGGGCCGCGCACGCCGAGAGGCAAGTTGCGGTCAAGCAGAAATGCTGCAAAGCATTGGATCGAATCGAGAACAATTCTTTCGGACGAGCAAGCGGAAGCTGCAACTCTGCGCAGCGGATTCGAAGAAGACTTCAAGCCCGAAGGCCTTATCGAGCACGAGATCATCGACGATTTGGTAATGAATCGGCTGCACAAACGGCGCATCGATGTAGCGATGACGAGGGAATTTGCAAAAGCAACCATCGAAAAGACAAATGAGCTACTCGAAAATAAAGAGCGTCCAGCTGCCCGCTACTGGCTCCGTCTGGCTGGCTTGGTGGGCAGGCATTCATTGGAAGTTGAGCCAGCGCGTCCTGATATCTGCATTTACGCGCTTGAGAGTCTGATAAAGCGAATCGCCGACCGGGGACCGGATCCGCAAGATTTGGAGCTACTTCGCATCGTTTACGGCTCTCGACCTACCGAGCGTGCGGCTCGGACGATGCACATGCTGGCAGATGCCGAAACAATGCATAGTGAAAAAGGGGATCTCGCCGCGCCGACCCGTCAGAAGCTTCAGGAATCCATCCTCGCGACACTCCGGACCGAGGTCGGAGAACAAAGGGAGCGTGAGGAGCTCGCAAGTGAGCTCGTCGCGATCGAGTGTGCTTCCGATCTCACAGAGCCAGCTCCGAATAAGCTGGAAACTCTACAGCGCTACCGCACCGCGAATATGCGGGAGTTTACGCACCTGATGGATAGTCTTGAACGCGTCCGCCGCTTGCGGCGGAACGCGGACTAATTCCCCGTGGCTCCGGGAGAGGTGGAGTTTTGGCGTATATACTACATATGTAGTGTTAAAGCTCCGACAGGATTTTGCGGAACGAACTCATCTATGTCTTTTAGATACAATTGCGCTCTGGGGATTTTCGTCCGGATTCGCAGGGATACAAAGGAACTCTAGCAGTCGTCGAGTAGATCGTCACAGACCTACCGCGATCTCTGCATTCCGCGCGCGGCACTTCGTTGAAGCATGCACAGCCTCGGCGGTTGTCTGCGCGGCATCTGGCAGGAGGGGGTTGGGAAAGCTCTTGAAGAATCTCGGGATTCGCGCCTTTAGAGGCAGCAAGCTGAGTGGCCTTATATTCGACCGAGCAGCGGAACCCATAAATGCCGTTTACAATTCAAGGAACAATTCATGAGCCGAACCCATGATGGACAACACCGGCAACGGCCGGCCCGTGGCGCCTTTTCCGTCGAATCGGTTCGATCACGGTTCCCCGCCTTGGCGCGCGCGGATCCGTTCATCTTTTTTGACAACGCTGCGGGCGCCCAAGTGCCCCAGCAGGTTTTCGACGCTGTAAACAGGCATCTGCTCGAGTGCAACGTCCAGCGCGGAGGCCGTTATCCCAAGAGCCGGGAGGTTGACGCAGGGATTGCCAGGGCTCGCCAGACAGTAGCGGATTTTGTAAATGCCTGGAGTCCGAATGAGATTGCATTTGGGATGAACGCGACGTCGTTCGTCAGGATCGTCAGCCTCGCGATCGGACAGACGCTCGGCGAGCGTAACGAGATCGTGGTCACCGATATGGACCACGAGGCGAATGTGGCCACCTGGCTCGCCCTCGAAAGGGAGGGAGCCAAGTTTCGCTGGTGGAAAATGCGGGACGACGGCACGCTCCATGCGGAAGACTTGGACGCCCTGGTTTCTTCGCGGACGCGACTGGTAGCGTGCACGGTGACGTCCAACGCGCTTGGTTCGATAGTTGATGTTGCAGCGGCGGCAAAGGTGGCGCATGCAGCCGGCGCGGAAATTTTTCTCGATTGCGTTCACTTCGGTCCGCACGGCGTGATTGATGTTAGAGAGTGGAATTGTGACTATTTGGTTTGCTCGGGCTATAAGATCTTTGCGCCACACATGGGTTTTCTTTGGGGACGCGACGAAGCTTTGCGGAACCTGCCTACCTTCCGCGAGGAGTTTATTCCAGACGAGCCTCCCGTCAAGATAGAAGCGGGAACGTTTGTCTACGAGAACGTTGCGGGAATGCGGGCCGCCATAGAATATCTGGCTTCGCTCACTGCTGAGATGGGAAGCCGTGCGCCGGTCGGATCGCGTCCGAATCTCGTTCAATCCATGACGGCAATCCGCGACTACGAAGAGAAACTATCGCTGGAATTATTGGGCATATTGCAGGAATGCGGTGCAACTGTGTACGGCATCCGTAACAAGGAACGAATCCGCGAACGGGTCCCCACATTCTGTTTCAATCTTCCCAGCATCGGGCCAGCGCAGGTAACAGAAGCCATGTCCCGCGCGGAAATTGGAGTGCGCGATGGCCACATGTACTCGCCACGCCTCATGAATCGATTGGGTCTGGGTATAGAAAGCGGAGCTGTCCGCGTTTCGCTGGTGCACTACAACACGGTTCAAGAAATCGCTCGGTTCGCCGAGGTTCTGCGTGAACTCAGCCGGGATGGCTAAGCCCTCCAGGCCACAGGGACCGGGCGAAGGGCCGGAGCAGCTACGTCGCCGCCTTAACCAGCGCCAGCTATCCATGCTGGCGATCGGCGGTGCAATCGGCGTCGGGCTTTTCCTCGGCAGCGGCGTGACGATCCAACTGGCCGGTCCCGGCGTGATCCTCACTTACCTCTTGGGCGCCGTCGTGGCCATGATCGTGGCTTTTTCGCTTGCCGAGATGGCCGTCGTGCATCCTGACGCAGGTTCTTTCGGTGTGTACGCGGAGACGTACCTGAGCCGCTGGGCAGGATTTGCGGTGCGAGCGACCTACGGTTTTGTGCAGACGATCGCCATCGGCGCGGAAGTTACGGCCGTGGCCATCTACTTTGCGTTCTGGTTTCCCGGGGTTCCACAGTGGGCGTGGGTTTTGGCCGTTTCCATCGGACTCATCATGATCAACACGCTGCAGGTCGGGCAATTCGGTGAGTTCGAATATTGGTTCGCCCTTATCAAGGTAGTGGCAATCCTGGCGTTCATTGCCACCGGAGCTGCGGTGATTTTCGGAATCGGAACAGGACACGCCGTGGGGTTTTCAAACCTCACCGCAAACGGGGGTTTTCTGCCGCATGGCTGGACCGGCGTGTGGCTCGCCTTGACTCTGGTGCTGACGAGTTATATGGGCGTCGAGGTGATTGCCGTAACAGCCGGAGAAGCGGAAAGACCAGAGCAAACTATTCCCAAAGCCATGCGGACGATCGTGTTCCGCTTGGTCATTTTCTATGTGCTTGCAATTACGGTGATTCTGGCGATGACTCCTTGGAACCAGTCTGGGGCGGGCAACGGCCTGACGGCGAGTCCCTTCGTCCGCGCGTTCGCGATTGTGGGCATTCCGTACGCGGCGGGAATCATGAATCTAGTCGTCATTACAGCCGCTCTTTCAAGTTGCAACACGGATCTGTACCTCACCACGCGCATGTTGTTCTCATTGTCGCGCGGGGAGTACCTGCCCGGATGGGTCGGGACGCTAAGCAGCAACGGCGTACCGGGTCGCGCTCTCGCACTCTCCTCAGCGGGAATGGCTGCCGCCATTCTGCTGGCGATTTATGCCCCAGCGAAGGCTTTCCTGGCTCTTTACGGAATCGCTGTAGCAGGGATGTTCTTCGTTTGGATCGTCATCCTGATTACCCACATCGCATTCCGCCGGGCCCTGGGCAAAGAGAGAGTCTCGCGCCTGCCCATGCGCCTGAGTTTCTATCCATATTCGACGATCGGTGGAATACTGGCTATGCTGGGGATCACCGCGGCCACGTTTTTTGTTCCCGGGTTGGAATTGACCGTACTTGCATTCGTTTGCTTCTTGCTCGTGATTACGGCCGGGTATGTTCTTGCCCGGCGCCGGCTGCGTTCGGCGTGAAGGCACGCACGTCACGAATTTCGTATCGCGAAAGTGGACGCGTTCGTGGTGGCGGGTTATTCCGGCTGGAGAATCAAATGAGTTCCGTGCCAACCAATGTTGGTGGGCGTGACGCGCGGGGCAGACGCGCGATTTTAAGATGCTTACGCCGATGCAACGGGAATAGCTGGTTCTGCAAAAGAGGAGGCCGTTATTTTGTCCGCTGGAACTGAGATCGCGTCGGTTCGCTCACGATTTCCCGTATTCAAGAATAAGATCTACGTAAATTCCTGCTCGCAGGGTGCCTTGAGCGATGCGGTTGAAGCATCACTGCTGGAGCACATTCGCACCTGGCACGCTGAGGGCTCGCCGTGGGACTTATGGGTCGAGCATTACGAAGCGGCCCGCGCATCATTTGCGCGGTTCATCGGCGCGCGGCCC
>Ga0335083_10005192_pt1 | contig 16468 bp, 12 predicted proteins | sample Lox_Sample_42_FD_206716 | JGI IMG/M metagenome (GOLD analysis project Ga0335083, IMG submission 206716) | Soil microbial communities from Loxahatchee National Wildlife Refuge, Florida, United States - Lox_Sample_4.2 | ecosystem: Environmental > Terrestrial > Soil > Wetlands | place: USA... | reverse complement strand
GCCTTGTCCTACCTGAGGATGCTCGCGAAAAAGAGACTGATTATGTAATGCTCTCCGACATTTTCCCAACGGGCTGGCATGCGACCCGCCTATCCGGGCTAAAACCCGGCGAATCCGTGGTGATTTATGGATGTGGCCCCGTTGGTCTTATGGCCGCGCATTCAGCCATGATTCAAGGCGCAAGCCAGGTTTTCGTCATTGACCGTCACAAAGACCGTTTAAAACTGGCAAAGGACATTGGCGCAATTGCGCTTGACGACACAAAGGGGTCAGTGGTCGAAGAAGTCATGGAATTGACCCATGGCCAAGGTGCTGACCGTGGCTGTGAATGTGTTGGCTACCAGTGCCATGATCCGGCTGGGCATGAAGTTCCCAATATGACCATGAATGACCTTGTCGCGTGTGTTCGGCCTACTGGCGGGATTGGAATTGTGGGAGTATTTGTGCCAGAAGATCCGAAGGCTGCTGACAAATTAGCTAAAAAAGGCCAGATCGCTTTTAATCTCGGCACATTTTTTGAAAAGGGACTGCATATGGGGTCCGGCCAGGCGAATGTCAAATCTTACAACCGCTATTTGTCCAATTTGATTCACATGGATAAAGCCAAACCGTCCTGGATTGTTTCGCATAAACTTACCTTGGACAAAGCACCTGAAGCCTACGAGAAATTCGATTGTCGCAGAAGCGGTTGGACCAAGGTGATTTTAAAACCATGATCCAGATTTAAGTTTTCTACCGGTGGATTTGACGTACAACGTTTCCCACGCTGAACTTCCCATGCAGGGGTCGAGAGAATTTCCCCGATGTTTGAGGTGAGCGGCGAACTCGGACTGAATGGAGACGAAGTTGTTCATTGAGTGAATTTACCAGCCGCCGCCTAAGGATTTGTAGAGTGCGACCATATCGGTCGAAATGCTTTCATCCGATTGCGTGAGATTATCCTCTGCGGAGAAAACGGCGCGTTCGGCGTCCAGCACGTTCAGAAAATTGGAAAGGCCATGTTCATATTGCTGGCGCGACAAGGCCAGTGATTGACGGCTCTGGTTAAGCGCCTCAATCAAATCCGCGCGGCGCGCCTGGTCGGTGGCCGTCATAACGAGCGCATCTTCCACCTCCTGCAGGGCGGTCAGAATTGTGCTGCGATATTGTAAAACGGCTTCTTCTTTGCCCGCCTTTTGCAGTTTGATGTTGTTGGCAATTCGGCCTGCGTCGAATATCCGCCACGTTATTGTGGGACTTATGAGAAAATAGCGGCTGTTTAAGCTAAACAAACTGCCTGGCTGGGAGGAATCAATGCCCGCGCTTCCGCCGGTAAGCGCAAACTTAGGAAACAAATCCGCTTCAGCCACTCCAATGTTTGCTGTTGCCGCAGCAATTTGGCGTTCGGCTTCCCGAATGTCAGGACGTCGTTCGAGCAATTGCGAAGGCAAACCGACTGGAATCTCCGGCGGTGTCACAGGCAGTGGCTTGACCATTTCTAATTCCGAGGCCAACGCCGTTGGCTCGCGTGCGAGTAAAATGGAAAGTGCATGAATGAGACGGCGCGATGTCGCCTCCAGTGGCGGGACAGTCGCGCTGGTGGTGGCGACTTCCGCCGCGGCCTGAGTGACTTCCAGGTCGGAAGCCAGGCCGTTCGTACGCATGGACTTGGTCACTTGCAGGATGATTTTCTGGTCGGATAAATTTTTTCGGGCGATGTCGAGGCGTTCCTGCGTTCCGCGCAGTTCCATGTAATCCCTCGCCACTTCAGCGGAAAGCGTGATGGCCATATTTCGGCGTGATTCAACCGCCGCCTGCATCTGCTCATTGGCAGCTTCGACGCGGCGGCGGATGCCACCGAAGACATCGATTTCCCATGTGGCATCGAAACCCATCTGATACAAATCCGACCAAACACCGGGCAACCCACCTTTGCCAAGGACGGACAGCTCGTTTTCAAAAGCGTCGTCATTTGCATCCATGCCCGGCGGATCGGGCGGGTCACCACCACCGATGGGCAGGTTTACGTTTTTGCTTCCATAAGCGCGAAGATAACCGGCGTTCGCATCGACAGTAGGCAACAAATTTCCAGCCATGATATTGCGTTGATAACGCGCTTCGCGCACGCGCAGGGTGGCAATTTGAAGATCATAGTTTTCGCGCCCGGCCTCATTGATCAATTTTTCCAGTTCAGGATCATGGAAGGTTTTCCACCAATCAGCTGGGGGTGGGTTGGTGTTCGCATTGCCGCTGAGTTCGGCAAAATTCTTTTCCAAAGAGACTTTTGGCTTTTGATAAACAGGACCGACGGTGCACCCGGCCGCGACAGCGGCAGCAATCAATATGAAAATCAGTGTGCGCATAATCAATGGGCGGAGGCTTTGCTTAGGTCCATCGTTTTTAGAAAAGCCGTCATTCCCGCGGCGATGAGGCTGCCGACCATTAAAACAACGAAGACATCGAGGTATGACAGCATTGCGGCCTGCCGCTGCATGGCCGTGGAAATGGTGGCGAGCGCGCGGTGGCTGGCATCGACGGTATCCACGCCACGCCCGGCCAATTGGGAACTCAGGCTGTGCAATTGATTCTGGAAGGGGGTGGCCGTGGAGGTGAGATGGCTTACCAAATAGGTTTGATGCACCTGGCTGCGTCGCGCAAGGAGGGTCGTGCCCACAGAAATACCCACACTGCCGCCGAGATTGCGCATTAGGTTAATGAGGGCCGAGGCCTTATTGGATTTGCCTTTGGGCAAATTGGAATATGCCAGGGTTTGGATCGGCACGAACAGGAAGGCGAATCCCAGTCCCTGATACATTCGAGCCAGTGCCAGTTTTTTAAAAGAAGCGCCGGGTTCCAAATTGCACAAATGGTCAAGCGCGAGCGCACTCAAAATGAAGCCGGAAAAGATTAGATATTTCGGCTGGGTTTTGCGCACCAAGATTCCAGCCACAGGCATCAATGCCATCATGAGCAATCCTCCAGGCATTAAGAGCAAGCCGGCGCTGGTAGCGTCGTACGGTAAAATCTGTTGGACGAACTGCGGGAGTAATTGCGTGGTAGACATCAAAATAAACAACGTGGAAAACATCATGACATTGATGAAGAGAAAGCTTCGATCGCGAAAGAGTGACAGATCTACGATCGGGTTTTCCGTGCAGAACAGTTCCCAGATGATGGCGCCGATGATGCCGACTACACTCAGAACAACAAATATCGTAATGAACGTGCTGCCGAACCAATCGTCTTCCTGACCTTTATCGAGCACCACTTGCAGGCAACCCAGGCCCAGCGCAACGAGCGCAAACCCGACATAGTCTACTTTGATACCGCCTTTGGTCGCTTCTTCATGTTCCTTTTTTGCGGAAGTAGAATCCTGAACAAGCATTGAGGTCAGAATCAACGAAGCAATACCGACGGGGAGATTTATGAAAAAAATCCAGCGCCAGGAATAGGTATCGGTAATCCAACCGCCAAGCGATGGACCCAGGGCTGGGGCGACGACCACGGCGACGCCATAAAAAGCAAACGCCAGCCCGCGTTTTTCCGCCGGGAAGGTGTCGGTGAGAATCGCTTGTTCGGAAGGAGCCAAACCTCCACCACCAATCCCCTGGAGGACACGGGCAGTCAAAAGAATTCCAAGCGACGGCGCAATGCCGCATAAGAATGAGCTGACCGTAAAAAGGGCCACACAGGTCATATAAAAACGTTTTCGCCCCATCACGGAAGCCAGCCAACCGCTGACGGGCACCACAATAGCATTGCTGACGAGATAGCTGGTCAGGATCCAAGTAGATTCGCTTTGGTCCGCAGCCATGCTTCCGGCAATATGGCGCAAGGCGACATTGGCGATGGATGTGTCCATGACCTCCATGAAGGTCGCCATCGAAACGACAATGGCAATCAGCCAAGGGTTTGCGGTTTGGCCTTTATTTTGATTTCCGTCCGCCATAGGCCAAATCTTTACCTCACCTTCACGGTAGGTTCCACGGACAGGCCGGGAGATAGGAGCGTGGCGTCGTTGGTGTTTGCTTCATGGTCGAAGACGATCTTGACGGGGACGCGTTGGACCACTTTGACGAAATTGCCGGTGGCATTTTCCGCCGGCAAAACACTAAAACGGGCGCCGGAACCGGCCTGAATGGAATCCACATGACCATGCCATTTGATGCCAGGGAAAGCGTCCACCTCAATCGTGACGGCCTGGCCGGGAGACATGTGGGTAAGTTGAGTTTCCTTGAAATTTGCCGTAACCCAGACATTTGGGTCCACGAGCATGAAGAGCGCCTGTCCGGGGGCGACGTAATTGCCTAAGTCAACGCTGCGCTCAGTGACACGGCCGTTAATGGGAGAATAGATTTTGCAATAGGATAAATTTACCTCCGCGCTTTTTTCATTCGCTCTGTCGGTCTCGACTTCCCCTTCTGCGGCTTTTACTGAAGCTTCGGCGCTCGTGACATTGGCATCGGCAGAAATTTTCTGCGCTTTGGCCTGATCCAGTTCCGCTTTAGCATTTTTTTGCGTGGTGTCGGCATTGTCCAACTGCTGGCGCGAACGGGCGCGTTCATCTACATCCTGGTAACGTTTCAAATCTTTGTCCGCGTTTTCAAAACGGACCTGCGCAGCATCCATTTGAGCATCCGCCTGGATCACCTGGGCTTTGGCAGTTCCTATTTGGGCTTGGGCCTGGGCCAGCTTGCCTTCTGAGGAAATTACCTGAGCTTTGGCCTGGTCGATCGCCACTTGGTAGGTGGTGGGATCGATCTCGATCAAAAGGTCGCCAGCATGGACGAATTGATTATCCACGATGTGCATGGCCACAACCGGCGCGGACACGCGAGCACTGATTTGTGTCACGTGGCCATCTATATAGGCGTCATCGGTCGAAACATATTGTCGTGCGATGAGCCAGAAAATGAGGCCGCCAACGATGAGAATGACGGCAATGATAATAACCGCCGGAAGGAAACCACGCCGTTTGTAAAGGGGAGGCTTTTTAGGCTTCTCCTCTTTTTCCGGCTTTTTCTCCTTTTCCGACTCTTTCTCTTTATCAGGCCGCTTGTCCGCTTGTTTTTCCTTGTCTTCGCCGGACTTATTTTCATCAGCCTTTTGGGAAGTGGATTGTTCCTCTTCGGCCATGCGCTCATTTCGCCGCGCAAGAAAAGTGCCAAGTCACCATGATTGGCATGCCCTTCGCTAAATTCGAGCATGGCTTTGGAGGTCAGTTGGCAAGATATCGCGCTACGCCTGCTTTTAACGGTTATAGGCGGGGTATTGATCGGAATGAATCGTGAAGAGCACGGACAGGGTGCGGGCTTGCGCACAACCCTCTTGGTTTGCCTGGCGGCATCGCTTTCCATGATTCAAGCCAATCTTTTGCTGGGTGTGGCAGGTAAACCGCAAAATTCTTTTGTCGTCCTTGATTTAATGCGATTGCCCTTGGGGATTCTTTCCGGCATGGGGTTCATTGGAGCCGGAGCAATTTTGCGGAAAGACAGCCTCGTCCGGGGCGTCACTACGGCGGCCACGCTTTGGTTTGTCACGGTAATGGGCCTTTGTTTTGGGGGAGGCCAAATCGGGTTGGGCCTGAGTGCGTTGTTATTGGGAATGATTATTCTGGGCGGTTTGAAACGGATAGAAAAACACTGTAAACAACACCATCAGGCTACTTTAACGATCATTACTGGAAAAAATGCGCCTTCCGAGATCGAACTCATCAAAACTATTACCGATGCCGGTTATAAGGTGATTTCTTCTTCCGCCGTATTAGGAAAAGGAGCACAGCTCCTGGAGATGAATTGCGAAGTCAGCTGGCACGCCCGTATTCCTGATACGCAGCCTTTTATTTTTTTGAAGGAATTGGTAACCCATTTTAGTCTGGCGGAAGTTGATTGGAAAGTCGCGAGATAAAAATGCCGAACGATTTCAAGCCTTTGTGGTCTTGCAGAATGCAGTTTCCTTATCGGCATTCGTGCAAAATATGTGGTCGGCCAATTTGAAAAACATTTTCAGGAAATGGCGCAAAACTTTCACGGCAGGGATTGGCGTAATTTTGTTTCCGGAAGGCGAATAAATCATATTAACACTGATTGGCGAGTTGAACGTTAGGCCAAAGCAATGGTGCTCTTGGTGGTTGACTTCAAAAGGCGAGGTGGTATATAGGATGACTATGGCAGGGAGGTATGAGCCAGCAAAGGAAGGACCCAACGAGCCACCATCGCTCGGTAAATTTGTTCGGTTAAAGTTGACAGATGAAATTGTTGAGGTGGTAACCTCTGATTCCGACAGCATTACAGTTAACTTCAAAGGCCAACATATTATCCTTCGACATACGGAAGTATACCGATTATCGCCTGAAGAACAGTCTATTCACGAACAACGTCTCAATCAACAAAGGCTTCAAAGCTGATTCCGGGTGGCCGTCATGGTTTGAATGACCTGCCCATGGAAACATACCGGCCAATTGAAAATTATGGGATCATCGGGGACTTAGCCACGGCAGCGCTCGTGGGCATGGATAGCTCAATCGATTTCATGTGTTTTCCCGACTTTGATTCGCCGACTATTTTTGCCGCTCTCCTCGACCATAAACGAGGAGGATATTTTAAAATTGCACCGGCCACCGGCAAATTTACTTCACATCAGCGCTACCTTCCCGATACGAATATTTTGCTGACACGATTCCTTGGCGATGCCGGCATTGCCGAGATTTCGGATTTCATGCCCATCCAGCACTTGGGCCATTCACAGAGTATTGTGCGGCGCATAAAAATCGTGCGCGGTGAGATGATTATTCGAATGATCTGCGCCCCTCAATTCGACTATGGCCGTTGCGGGCACATTTTGGAGAAACGCAAACATGAAACAATTTTTGTTCCTGATAGCAGCCGATTTCCGTCTTTGCGGTTACGATGTAATGTGCCTGTGCGAATTAAAAACGGGCAGGCTGTTGCCGAATTGAAAATGCGGACCAACCAAAAAGCTTTTTTTATCCTGGAAGAAGCTGGCAGCGATTCCCGTTCAAAGGGTAAAAATTTTGTATCCGAAGCGTTCAAAGAAACAATGAATTACTGGCTGGCATGGATGGCCAAGTCGAGTTATCGAGGGCGCTGGCGGGAAATGGTAAACCGATCAGCATTGACCCTTAAGCTTTTGACTTCCCAGCAGCACGGTTCTATTGTCGCCGCCCCAACGTTCGGGCTTCCCGAAATGATTGGCGGTCGAGGCAATTGGGATTATCGCTACACGTGGATTCGTGACGCCTCCTTTACCATGTTCGCATTGATGCGGATTGGTTTTAAGGAGGAGGCGCAAGCGTTTATGCGATGGATTGAGCAACGATGCCAGGAATTGAAACCCGGACGTCCTCTCCAGGTTATGTATCGTCTGGATGGAAAACACGAGTTGCCCGAAAAGATTTTAGATCATTTTGAAGGTTACCGGAAATCGCGGCCCGTTCGCATAGGCAATGCCGCGAGCAAACAACTTCAGCTTGATATCTATGGCGAACTTTTGGATTCCGTGTTCATTTACAATCGCCATGTGGAACCCATTTCTTATGATTTTTGGGCGAACATCGTTACCATCGTTGATTGGATTTGTCAGAATTGGAACCAGGCGGACAATGGCATTTGGGAGCGGCGTAATAGTTGTAAACCGTATCTTTACTCGCGGGTAATGTGCTGGCTGGCGGTGGAACGCGCCTTAAAAATGGCGCGGGAAAATTCTTATCCGGCTCCCGCTATCCGCTGGCTCCGGGCTCGGAATGTCATTTTCAAAAACATACATCGGGGGTTTTGGAACGAATCATTGAAGGCGTTCGTCAGATATCCTGGCGGAAGCAAATTTGACGCTTCTGCGTTTCTCCTGCCACCGGTTCAATTTATCAGTTCGTACGATCCGCGCTGGCAATCAACCATGAAAGCAATGGAGCGGAATCTGGTGGCTGATTCCTTGGTTTATCGATTTCATCCGCACAAGAACAACGACAGGCGGGAGAGTACTTTTACCGTTTGCTCCTTTTGGTATATCCAGGCTTTGACCAGAAGCGGGGATTTGCGGCGGGCGCGCATTCTGTTTGAAAAGCTTCTGGGCTACTCAAATCACCTTGGCCTTTACGCCGAAGAAATTGGACCCTGCGGCGAACATTTAGGAAATTTTCCGTTGGCTCTTTCTCATATCGGACTCATCAGTGCCGCGTGGTATCTTGACCAGAAATTATCTGAAGAAGCCGGCGTCGACGTGGGACTCAAATCAGAGCCGAATCTTTAGTATTTGGGCAATGTGCAGATTGCAATTCGGGCTTTATAAGATAGTGCGCCTTGCAGTTTTTTCGGAGCGAAAGACGTTGTTTTCCTGTGGCAAGCAAATAGCTAAATCTATGGCATGGAGACGTGTTCTGACTTCCTGCTGGAGCGCCTTTATGAATGGAGCATCCGTCGCATCTTTGGTTATCCCGGTGATGGTATTAATGGAATTATGGGAGCAATGGGGCGCGCGGAGAAAAATTCGCATCAAATCGAATTTATCCAGGCCCGTCATGAAGAAATGGCGGCATTTATGGCATGTAGCCACGCCAAGTTTACCGGGGAAGTGGGGGTATGCCTGGCAACTTCCGGGCCCGGAGCCATACATCTATTGAACGGTCTTTACGATGCTAAAATGGACCATGTGCCGGTGGTGGCTATCGTAGGCCAGCAATCGCGACAGGGCATGGGAGGTCACTACCAACAGGAAGTGGATTTGACGACCCTGTTCAAAGATGTCGCAGGAGAATTCGTACAAATGGCGGTTCATCCGGCACAAATTCGTCACCTGGTTGATCGCGCCGTGCGAATCGCCAAGGCCGAGCGAACGGTGACATGCATTATCATTCCCAACGATCTGCAGGAAGCGAAAGCAATCAAGGTTCCCGAACACGCTCATGGGACGGTCCATTCAGGCATTGGCCATGCGAAGATGCGCATGATCCCGGAAGAACAAGAACTACAACGCGCCGCCAAGATTTTAAATGAAGGCAAGCGTGTCGCTATATTGATCGGCGCGGGCGCGCTTCATGCCGGCAACGAAGTTGTGGAAGCGGCAAATCTACTCGGCGCGGGGATTGCCAAAGCCTTATTAGGAAAAGCGGCGCTGCCCGACACTCTGCCATTCGTAACCGGTTCGATCGGCTTGCTGGGAACCAAGCCGAGTTGGGACATGATGATGGAATGCGACACTCTCTTCATGATTGGCACCAGTTTTCCCTATTCAGAATTCTTGCCCAAAGAAGGAGACGCAAAGTGTGTTCAAATTGACATTGACCAAAGAATGTTGAGTTTGCGTTATCCTGCAGATGTGTGTCTTGCGGGTGATAGCGTACAAACGTTGCGTGTGCTCATTCCTCTATTAAAGAAAAAAAAGGATTCTTCTTGGCGCAAAAAAATTGAAAGCAATGTCAAAGATTGGTGGAAGGTCCTCGAAGCCCGGGCAATGAATGATGCCAATCCGCTTAATCCTCAGCGTGTCTTTTGGGAGCTTTCACCACGATTGCCCGATAAATGTATTCTCTGCTCTGACTCTGGCTCGGCGGCAAATTGGTTTGCCCGTGACCTTAAAATGCGGCCCGGCATGATGGCGTCGCTCTCAGGAACATTAGCGACCATGGGACCGGGCGTACCGTATGCGATTGGAGCGAAATTCGCGTTCCCGGATCGCGTCGTTTTCGCGCTGGTAGGTGATGGGGCGATGCAAATGAATGGAACAGGTGAGTTGGTGACCATTGCGAAATATTGGAAGCAATGGAAAGACCCGCGTCTGATCGTGCTCGTTTTGAACAATCGCGACTTAAATCAGGTAACGTGGGAGCAGCGTGTCTTAAGTGGTGACCCAAAATTCGAGACCTCGCAAACTCTGCCCGATTTTCCCTATGCTACCTATGCAGAAATGGTTGGGCTTAAAGGGATACGCCTGGATAAGCCCCAGGCGGTAGCCAAAGCATGGGAGGAAGCTCTCAGAGCGGATCGTCCGGTGGTGATCGACGCGCACACAGACCCGGAAGTGCCGCCTTTGCCTCCGCATATAACTATTAAGCAGGCGAGGCATTTTATTAGCGCGATGCTTCGCGGCGATCCCGAACGCGGCCATGCCATCCGGCAGGCTTTTAAAGACGGGATAGAAAGCTTTTTACCCCATTCCAAATCTTAACCTCTGAATTTATGAAAAATAGCGAACAAAATCTGACTGGGAAAAAAATTGCCATTCTCGCAACCGACGGCTTCGAGCAAGATGAATTATTTTCACCTCTGGAGGTGTTGAAAGCTGCCCATGCGGAAGTGAAAATCGTTTCCCCCTCTAAGGAAAAGGAAATTAAAGCATGGAAATTCACGGATTGGGGCAAAACAATAAAAGTGGATTTGGCTCTGGAGAATGCCCGGCCCGATGATTTTGATGCGCTGGTGCTTCCTGGTGGGGTCATCAATCCTGACCATCTCCGCCGTGAACCTGCTGCCGTGGAGCTCGTGAAAGCATTTTTTCAAAATGGCAAGCCAGTGGCGGCGATTTGCCATGGCCCACAAATGCTGATTGAAGCAGATGTCGTGCGCGGGCGAAAATTAACTTCTTTTGCCAGCATCAAAACTGATTTGAAAAACGCCGGCGCGCAATGGGTGGACCAGGAAGTGGTCGTCGACAATGGCTTGGTAACCAGCCGCTCGCCGGATGATCTGCCGGCCTTCAATGCGAAGATGATTGAAGAAATTGCCGAAGGGGTGCATCAGCGCCAATCCAGCGCGCTGGCCGCCTAATTACCAATTTGAATGAGATTATCGAGCGGTGTGAAGTAAGTGCCTTCAAGGTGCCGACGGATTTGCCCGAGTCCGATGGCACACTTGAGTGGGATTCAACCACGCTCGTGCTTGTCCAGTTGCGGGCCGGAAGAGCTTCTGGATTAGGTTATTCCTATGCGCATGAGTGCTGCGTCCCGCTCATCCGTGAAAAGTTATTTCCGCTCGTTCAAGACGGGAACACCATAGCCAACCGGGAAATATGGGAAAAAATGAAAAGGGAGGTTCGTAATTTGGGAAGACAGGGAATTGCCTCAACGGCAATTGCCGCAGTGGATGTAGCGCTCTGGGATCTGAAGGCTCGCCTGCTCGATATCCCGCTCGTGAAATTGATCGGCGCAGTTCGTGAAAAAATTGCTGCTTATGGCAGTGGCGGTTTTACGTCATACACGAACAAACAATTGCATTCACAATTTGCTAAATGGGCGAGAGAGGGTATTTCGATGTTTAAAATGAAAGTCGGGCGCGAGCCGCAGGCTGATGAAAGCCGGGTACGCTCCGCGCGAAAGGTGATTGGAGGGATGCCAGAATTATTCGTGGACGCTAATGGTGCTTATTCTCAAAAACAAGCAGTGGCGATGGCAGAGAAATTTGCCGGTCAAAACGTCAGTTGGTTTGAAGAGCCGGTAAGTTCGGACAATTTGTCAGGTTTGCATTATATCGGCAAGCATTTGCCCGCGGGAATGCAACTTTCGGCGGGTGAATATAATTACGATGTTCGGCAAGCGTGGCAAATGTTGGAAGCGCAGGCCGTCGATGTTTTGCAAGCGGACGCAACTCGCTGCGGCATTACTGGTTTTCTGCAAATGGCCGAACTATGCGATGCTTTTGACAAGCCACTTTCATCACATACGGCCCCGGCAATTCACGCACATTTATGCTGCGCAGCGCAACGCGCGATTCATGCCGAATATTTTCACGATCACGTTCGCATCGAGCAGACGTTTTTTGAAGGCGCAACTACCAGGCATAAAAAAGGTTTTCTGCAGCCCGATTTATCTCAACCCGGTCTCGGCTTGGAGTTCAAGCCTCGCGCGGCTGCAAAATTTCAAATCAAAATATGAGCGCTACCAAACCTCCTCCAGGATATGTGCGGGCTGAGCCGGGAAACCATTGGCGGGGCCCGGTCAATGAATTGACTCAAAAATTAAAAGCCTCCGTCAGTGGCGAGGTGAGATTCGATAATGGGGCGCGTGCACTTTATTCGACAGACTCTTCGAACAACCGCCAGGTTCCCATCGGGGTGGTGGTTCCGAAGACGGTCGAAGATGTTATTCAAACTTTCGCCATTTGCCGTGAATTCGGCGCGCCGGTTTTGTCGCGCGGCGGAGGGACCAGCCTGGCCGGACAGTGTTGCAATGTGGCCGTAGTCATGGATTTCTCAAAATACCTTCACAAAATTCTCGAATTAAATGTGAAACAAAAATTTGCGCGGATCGAGCCGGGGATTGTTCTGGATGATTTGCGGGCCGCCGCAGAAAAGCATCATCTGACTTTTGGCCCTGATCCTTCCACGCATAATCACTGCACCCTGGGCGGTATGATCGGCAACAATTCCTGTGGGGTTCATTCCATTATGGCCGGAAAGACCGTTGAAAATATCATCGAAATGGAGGTGCTTACGTATGACGGGTTGCGGATGCGCGTCGGAAAAACCAGTGATGAAGAATTGTCTGAAATTATCGCCTCGGGGGGAAGGCGCGGCCAAATCTACGAAGGGCTGCTCAACTTGCGGAACAAATATGCAGACTTAATTCTCAAGATGTATCCACGGATTCCCCGAAGGGTTTCCGGATACAACCTAGACCAGCTTTTGCCGGAATTTGGATTTAACGTGGCCGGTGCACTGGTCGGTACTGAAGGGACTTGCGTTACTGTCCTCGAGGCAAAGACCCGGCTCGTGCACAGCCCGCCGCACCGCGTCATCGTAGCTCTCGGCTATCCAGATGTCTATGCCGCCGGCGACCATGTCATGGAGGTTTTGGCCTGCAAACCCATCGGACTGGAAGGACTCGATGATGTGCTGGCCAACAACATGAAGAAGTTGAAGATGCACTCAAAGGACTTGAAATTGATGCCGGAAGGAAATGGCTGGCTGATTGCCGAGTTCGGAGGCGACACGCGCGAAGAAGCACGAGAAAAGGCCCACGCACTCATGGCGAAAATGAAAAAGTTCTTTGGCGGCGGTCCTTCGATGAAAATCTACGAAGACCCTGAAGAAGAAAAGAAAATCTGGGAAGTGCGGGAAGCGGGACTTGGGGCAACGGCACGCGTGCCCGGCGAACCGGTAACTTGGGAAGGATGGGAAGACAGCGCCGTACCGCCGGATAAATTGGGGACTTACTTGCGTGAGCTTCGCAAATTATACAACAAGTTTGGCTATGCCTGTTCCCTCTATGGACATTTCGGAGATGGCTGTGTTCATACCCGCATTGATTTTGGTTTGAAAACCAAAAGTGGCATTGAAAAATACCGGCAATTTGTAATGGAGGCGGCAGAATTGGTCGTTCGCCTGGGAGGCTCAATTTCCGGCGAACACGGTGATGGCCAATCGAAGGCGGATTTATTGCCCATTATGTTTGGCAAGGAGCTGGTTGAGGCATTTAGCGAATTCAAAAAAATTTGGGATCCGCAGAATAAAATGAATCCGGGCAAGGTGGTGAATGCGTTTCACAATAACGAAAACCTCCGGCTGGGCGTCGATTACAATCCCTGGCAGCCGCAAACTAAATTTCATTATGGGGAAGACGGCGGCAATTTTTCTGAATCCATGTTACGGTGCGTCGGCGTGGGCAAATGCCGACGGGGTGAAGGGGGAACGATGTGTCCGAGTTATATGGTGACGCGAGAGGAGAGGCATTCCACGCGAGGCCGGGCGCGAATGCTGTTCGAAATGCTCCAGGGTGAAGTCATCCATGACGGCTGGCAAAGCAAGGAAGTCCTTGAATCCCTTGACCTTTGCCTGGCCTGCAAAGGCTGCCAGTCGGATTGTCCCATGCACGTGGACATGGCCACATATAAAGCTGAATTCTTGTCCCATTATTATGAACATCGGCTGCGGCCGCGCCATGCCTACGCGATGGGGTTGATTCATTTATGGGCGCGCATCGCCTCAAAGATACCGCGCCTGGTGAATTTTTTGGGAGCCGCTCCGGTGCTGGGTCCATTGCTTAAATGGGTCGGAGGGATTTCGCAACGGCGCACCATGCCCCAATTCGCTGCCGAAACTTTTCGCACCTGGTGGGCGAAGCGGGAAAAACAATCAGATTCAGGCCTCCCCGTGGTTTTGTGGGTGGACACGTTTAACGACCATTTTCATCCGCAGATATTGCAAGCGGCGGTCGAAGTTCTCGAAGCGACCGGGCACCGCATCATTATACCTGGAGACAAATTATGTTGCGGCCGACCGCTGTATGATTTCGGCATGCTCGACTATGCGAAGAAATTGCTCGCGCAGATTTTGTTGTCATTGCGGAAGGAAATTCGTGCGGAGATACCCATTATTGGCCTTGAGCCAAGCTGCGTTAGTGTTTTCCGCGACGAATTGAAACGTCTATTTCCATTCGATGAGGACGCAGATCGTCTCGCGAAGCGCGTCATGACTTTCAGTGAATTCTTTACCAAATATTCGGACTTCGTTTTTCCCAAGTTGGATCGCCGGGCAATCGTTCATGGCCATTGCCATGACAAAGCCGTGATGAAAATGGAGGGGGTAACGGACTTTTTGAAAAACCTTGGTTTGGAATTTCAAATATTGGATTCGGGATGTTGCGGCATGGCCGGCTCGTTCGGTTTTGAGGCAGAACATTATGAGGTCTCAGTCCGGTGCGGTGAACGAGTTTTGTTGCCGGCCATTCGGGACACGGACAGCGAGACACTGTTGATTGTGGATGGCTTTAGTTGCCGGGAACAGATCGAACAGCTCGCCAATCGGCGCGCGATGCACACGGCCGAGGTAGCTGCCAAAGCATTGCGCGAGGGCAGTCGCCAGAACCCCGAGGGAAAGAAAATCATCGAGCCGCATACAATTCCTGAAATGCAGGACCAATCGCAATTAAACAACCGCACACAAATTGAACCGATGGAGATAGGCCATGAAAATTGATAAGTATTCGGTAGTTATGATTACGGGAGCGTCGGCTGGAATCGGCCGTGCCACCGCCCATGCCTTTGCCAAACGAGGTGCCCAAATTGGGCTTCTGGCACGCGGACGTGAAGGGTTGGAGGCGGCGAAAAAAGAAGTCGAAGAACTTGGAGGGGTAGCCGTAATACTGGTTGCCGACGTGGCAGACGAGAAGGCTGTGGAAGAGGCGGCGCAAAAACTCGAAGATACGTTTGGCCCTATTGATATCTGGGTGAACAACGCCATGGCTTCGGTCTTTTCGCCTATTGCTCAAATGGAGCCGAAAGAATATCGCCGTGTTACCGAAGTGACTTATTTGGGGTATGTCTGGGGCACGCTGGCGGCCTTGCGGCGCATGCGTGGGCGTAATCGCGGCGTCATTGTGCAAGTTGGCTCGGCCCTGGCCTATCGCGGTATTCCTTTGCAATCGGCTTACTGCGCAGCCAAGCACGCTATTCAGGGCTTCACTGACTCGCTACGTTGTGAATTGATCCACGATAAAAAGCGCATCCAGGTTTGCCAAGTGGATATGCCGGCGGTGAATACGCCGCAATTTGGGTGGGTCAAAAGCCGTTTGCCAAAGAAAGCGCAACCGGTCCCGCCCATTTATCAGCCGGAGGTCGCAGCGGCGGGTATTATCTTTGCCGTGGAGCAGGAACGGCGGGAAGTTTATGTCGGCATGCCTACTGTGGAAGCTGTCGTGGGTAATAAGATTGCGCCGGGATTGATGGACCATTATTTGGGGCGAAATTGTTACAAGGCCCAGCAGACGAATGAACCCGAGGACGTAGACCGCCCGGATAATTTATTTAAGCCTGTTCCTGGCGATCCGGGCACGCATGGCACTTTTGATCATCGGGCGCGCAGATACAGCCTGCAATTGTGGCTGGATAAGCACCGCAAACTTTTGGCAGGCGCCATTTTAATTCCGGCGATTGTTATGGCGGGTTTGTATGTGTTCTCTAAGCCAAGAAAACGCTCGTGAAAGCACCGTTGGACTGTGCTTGCCTCCATGCCCATTGATTTAGTGCCACTGGCGCGTTAGATAATCGCTAAAGGCAAGAGTGAATAGGATGAAGAGCCAGACAAAGCCCACGGCAGCTATCAGGCGAACAAGATTGGTGCAGGTTCGCAGGCGCATGAAAAACAAAAGGACGAGGAACATTTGAACCGCGGCTAGTATCAGAATGAAAACCGCGTCGGTTTTGAAATTGAGTCGGGCGAGGCCAAACATTCCAAACAGCAGAGCGACGAGCGCTGCCCAGACGGCCGTAAAAATATATTTTACCGGAGTTTTCATGAATAACGTCCAATGAGGTAGAGAAGTGGATAAAGAAAAATCCAGACGATATCCACAAACGCCCAGTATAGGCCGGTGACTTCGAGCGGAGAATAATAGCGAGCGGAAAAGCGGCCGCACCGGGCCATTACTGTGATTATGGCTAGTAGACCTATACCGACAATCAAATGAATGGTGTGCAATCCAGTCATAGCCCAATAAAGCCAGAAGAACATCTGGGTGTGTTGTGGCAGGGAGGTATCGAAA
>Ga0335083_10005191_pt1 | contig 16470 bp, 15 predicted proteins | sample Lox_Sample_42_FD_206716 | JGI IMG/M metagenome (GOLD analysis project Ga0335083, IMG submission 206716) | Soil microbial communities from Loxahatchee National Wildlife Refuge, Florida, United States - Lox_Sample_4.2 | ecosystem: Environmental > Terrestrial > Soil > Wetlands | place: USA... | reverse complement strand
AGATCGTCCCCGAGGCCGATGCCAAGCAGCACGCCTCGCCGGTGAGCGTGGGCGCAGTGGGCGTCGGCGGCGACCGGCTGGTGACGGAAGTCTATGTGCTCAAGAGCGAGTCTGCCGTCCAGCTCGTTAACGTGCTCCGGCCGCTGATCACGCCTAACAACTCGATCGCGGCCGTGCCCACCGGCAACGCGCTCGTGATCACCGACTACGCGGACAACCTGAAGCGCATCGATCGCATCATCGCCTCGCTCGATGTCCCGCCTGCCGGTGAGCCCATCGTCGTGCCGCTGCGCTACGCCTCGGCGATCGATCTCGTTGCCGTTCTCACGCGGATCCTCGGGGATTCCGGCGCGGTTGCCGGAGCGGTGCCCGATCCGCAGCAGCGCGTTTCGCTGGCGGCTGATCCGCGCTCGAACAGCATTCTCGTGCGCGCGGACAATCCGACGCGGCTCGCGCGCGTGCGCGCGCTGATCGAGCAGCTCGACACGCCGGGGCGGGCCGGCGGCAACATTTTCATCATCTATCTCAAGAACGCAGAGGCGGTGCGCGTCGCGCAGACCTTGCGCGGACTGCTGACCGGCGGTGGGGGAGAAGCCCCGGGAACGACGGTGACTGCCACCCCGACCTCGCTTTCCGCATCGCTCAGCGCCATCGGCGGCGGGGCAACCCCGACCAGCATCGTCGCGCCAGGGCCAGCGGCACCGGCGACCGCGCCTTCGGCTTTCAGCGCGGGCGGTGTAACCATCCAGGCCGATGCCGCCAACAACGCGCTGATCGTCATGGCGCCCGAGCCGCTCTATAACAACATCCGCGCCATCGTGGAGAAGCTCGACACGCGGCGTGCACAGGTCTTCATCGAGGCCCTGATCGTCGAGATCAGCGCCGATCGCGCCGCCGAGTTCGGCATCCAGTGGCAGTACCTGCAGCCGGGCAGCGGCACCAGCTATGTCGGAGGCGGAACCAACTTCACCCCACGCGGTTCCGGCGCCAACATCATCGACACCTCGGTCAACTTCGGCAACGCGGGGCCGGGCCTCAATCTCGGCCTCATCCGCGGCACCATCACGATTCCGGGCCTCGGGATGATCACGAACCTGGCGCTTCTCGTGCGCGCGCTGCAGGGCGACAACACGGCCAACATCCTGTCCACGCCGAACCTGCTGATGCTCGACAACGAGGAGTCGAAAATCGTCGTCGGACAGAACGTTCCCTTCATCACCGGGCAGTACGCCCAGACCGGCTCGACCTCGACCGTGACGCCGTTCCAGACCATCGAGCGCAAGGACGTTGGGCTGACGCTTCGCGTGCGGCCGCAGATCACCGAGGGCGGCACCGTGCGCATGAACGTCTACGAAGAGGTGTCGCGAGTGACGGACACGAGCAATCCCGCCGGGATCATCACCGACAAGCGCTCGCTCGAGTCCACCGTGCTCGTGGAGGACGGGCAGATCATCGTGCTCGGCGGCCTGATTCAGGACAGCCAGAACGACACCACGCAGAAGCTGCCCTTTCTCGGCGACATCCCGGTCGCGGGCGCGCTGTTTCGATACGACAACCGCACCCGCAGCAAGACCAACCTGATGGTGTTCCTGCGGCCGACCATCGTGCGCAGCGGAGGAATCAGCAGCACGCTCACGACCGATCGTTACGACTACGTGATCGGCGAGCAGAAAGCGATCCGCACCGATCCGAATACGATTCCGCCGATCCTGCCGAACCTCGATGATCCGCGGCTCCCGACGAAGCTGACGCCCGGATCGCAGATGCTGCCGCCGTCGTCGACACCGCTGCCCTCGCTGCTGCCCTGGGGGGCGCCGGCACCGGAGCCGGCGAAACCGCCGCCGGCCGAACCTGCGCCGCCTGCAAGGCCTTAGCCCCGCTTCCGTGCCGTCCGCATCCGCACCGCCAACGCTCACCGCCGCCGTAGCTTCACCCGCGCAGCGCATTCCGTACGCCTTCGCGCGCGTGCACGGCGTGCTGCCGCTTTCCGACGACGGAGAGGCCGTGCTCGTGCTGGCGCGCAGCGACGCGTCGGTCGAGGGCATCGCCGAGCTCAAGCGCGTGCTGCAGCGTCCGCTGAAGACGACTACCGTCGGCGCGGAGCGCTTCGCCGCCGAGCTGGCGCGGGTCTACAACGAGGCGTCGGCGCCGGTGGCGCAGATCAGCGAGGATCTCTCGCGCGACACCGATCTCGCGCGGCTGCTGCAGGAGATTCCCAAGGCCGAGGACCTCCTAGGCAGCACGTCGGACGCGCCGGTGATCCGGATGATCAACGCGCTGCTTCTGCAGGCGCTGCGCGAGCGCGCCTCCGACATCCATTTCGAGCCGTACGAATCACGCTCGGTGGTGCGCTTTCGCGTCGACGGCATGCTGACCGACGTGATCGAGCCGCCGCGGGCGCTGCACGCCGCGCTCGTGTCGCGGCTCAAGGTCATGGCGAGCCTCGACATCGCCGAGAAACGCCTGCCGCAGGACGGACGCATGGCGCTCAAGCTCGGCGACAAGAGCGTCGACGTGCGCGTGTCGACGTTGCCGACCGGGCCCGGCGAGCGTGTCGTGCTGCGACTTCTCGACAAGGACTCGGCACGGCTCGATCTCACGGCGCTCGGCATGAGCGACGCGGCCCTCGCCGCGATCGACCGGCTCATTCGCGAGCCGCACGGCATCGTGCTCGTCACCGGTCCCACCGGGTCAGGCAAGACGACTACGCTGTACGCCGCAATGTCGCGGCTCGACCGCGGCACGCTCAACGTGATGACGGTCGAGGACCCAATCGAATTCGCGCTCGACGGCGTCGGGCAAACGCAGGTCAATCCGCGGATCGAGCTGACTTTCGCCCGCGCGCTGCGCTCGATACTGCGCCAGGATCCCGACATCATCATGATCGGCGAGATTCGCGACCTCGAGACGGCGCAGATCGCGGTCCAGGCGAGTCTGACCGGACACCTCGTGCTCGCCACGCTGCATACCAACGATGCGGTGAGCGCGGTCACGCGGCTCGCCGACATGGGCGTTGAGCCGTATCTGCTTGCTTCAAGCCTGCTCGGCGTGCTCGCGCAACGCCTCGTTCGCTGCCTGTGTCCTGCATGCCGGGAAGCTGCGGCGCCGACGCCGGGCGAAGCCGCAGTGCTCGAGCGACTCGGCAGTGGTCGGGTCGAGCGGCTCTATCGGCCGGTGGGGTGTCCCGCCTGCGGGCAGAGCGGCTACCGCGGGCGTACCGGGATCTACGAGCTCGTCGTCGTCGACCCCGCGCTCTCGCGCCTGATTCACGATCAGAGCGGCGAGCCAGCGCTGCGCGCGGCGAGCGCGCGCGCCGGCGTCCGCTCGCTCGCCGTCGACGGCACTCGCTGGCTCGCCGAGGGCACGACTTCGCTCGCGGAACTGCTGCGCGTGACCGGCGCCGCCGCCTGATCCATGGCAAAGTCGACGCGATCCCATCTGCTCGAACAGCTCCGCGCGCAAGCCGACGCGGTGGCGACGAAGCGCCTGCAACAGCTCAAGATCTCGCACGAGCTGATCGACCGCCTCGACCGGCGCCTGCACGCCGTGTTCCAGTATTTCGACGAGGCCTGCAAGCTGCTGCAAGTCATTTGTCCGCCGATCGAGCGCGAGTTCGTGCTCGGCGATTTCGCACATTACGAGGGGCTCGCCTTCGAGCGCGGCAACGTCATGTTCCGCAAGCAGCGCCTGCAGGACCGCGACGTCTACGACTACGTCATCGTGTATTACAGCCTCACCGGTCCTGCGCCCGCGCCGTTTCGCGTCGCGATCCGGCATTCGCCGGAGGTCGAGGCGGCGCTTAATGCGGCGAACATCGAGTTCCGCGCGGAGACCGACTCCACCACGCGCGAGGGCGCCGTGTCGACCATCATCCGCATCGCTTCGGGCCTGCGTTGCGAAATACGCTTCGACCCGGATTTCGAGTCCGAGCGCATCGTCGTCACGCTGCGCAACGTCGACCGCTTCGAGCCGGTTATCCTCGACTTCCAGCCGGAGGCGCTCGAGACGCGCGCGCTCGACGACCTTGTCAACCTCATGCTTGGAAAGCCAAGCCAGTTTCTGTTGCGCGCGCCGCTGCGCGGCTTCAGCCGCTGAGCGGCTTCGAGGTCGCTAGGGCCTGTTAACGCTATGGACACGAACGCGTTGCACCGCCGAAAACGCTCAGCGCAAGGCGCGAAGGCGAGGGCGGGTTGGGCACCCGGCGAGCCTTTGCAACGCAGCGCTGAGCGTTTTCGGCAGCAACCCGAAGGGAACGGGTGGCTTGGGGCGCCACTCTTTGTTGCTCTCCTTGCCAAGACCGCTAGCCTTGGCTTCGTCGGCTGCCGCGATTGGCGCCCCAGGCCGCCCGTTCGCGTTTGCGCCCACAGCGTTAACAGGCCCTAGGCCGTGCCTGCTTTCCGCTACGAAGCGGTCGATGCCGCCGGACGCGCGCGCCGCGGCCTGCTGGAAGCGGGGTCCGCGCGCGCGGCGCGCGACTCGCTGCGCGCCGACGGGCTCTTTCCGACGGCGGTCGAGCCGGCGCCGGCTGCGGCGACGGCGCGCATCGACGCGACGCGGCTGGCGCCGGCAGTCGTCGCGCTCATCACCCGCCAACTCGCCACGCTGGTGGTCTCGGGCATGCCTCTCGATCAGGCGCTCGCTGCCGTAGCCGAGCAGGCCGATCAACCAGCCGCGGGGCGCGTCCTCGACGCGGTGCGCGAACAGGTCGCCGCCGGCGAGCCGCTCGCCGCTGCGATGTCGCGCTTTCCGAAGTGCTTTCCCGAGCTGTATCGCGGCCTTGTCGCAGTCGGCGCCGAGAGCGGACAGCTCGGCGGCGTGCTGTCGCGGCTCGCGGATTATCTGGAGGCGCGTCTTGCGCTCAGGCAGAAGTTCAGCACGGCGCTCATCTATCCGGCGCTGGTCACGATCGTTGCGCTCGCCGTCATCGCGACGCTCTTGCTCTATGTCGTGCCGCAGGTGGTCGCCGTCTATCAGCAGAGTCGGCAGACGCTGCCATGGCTTACCCGGGCGCTGATCGCGACCAGCGACTTCGTCCGTGCCACGGCCTGGTACTGGATTGCGGCGCTGTTCGCGCTCATCGTCTCGGCCGCGTTTCTGCTCCGGCGCGAGCGCTGGCGCGAACGCTGGCATGCCTTGCTGCTACGCACGCCGTTGGTGGGGCCGGTTCTGCGCGGGCTCGATACCGCGCGCTTTGCGAGCACGCTCGCCATCCTCACGGGCAGCGGTGCGCCGCTGCTGCACGCGCTCGAGACCGCAGGCGCGGTGATCTGGGCGCAGCCGCTGCGCCGCGCGGCTCGCGATGCAGCGCAGCGCGTACGCGAGGGCGTCACTCTCGCCCGGGCGCTCGCGAGCGAGCGCGTGTTCCCGGCCCTGCTCGTGCATCTGGTCGCGAACGGCGAGCAGAGCGGGCAGCTTCCCGCGATGCTCGATCGCGCCGCACGCGAGCAGGAAGCGGACGTCGAACGACGGCTCACCTGGCTCGCCGCGCTGCTGCAACCGATCCTCATCGTCATCATGGGCGGGATCGTGCTCGTGCTCGTACTCGCGGTCATGCTGCCGATCGTGTCGATGAACCAGCTCATCCGATAGCAGGCTACTGCGCGGCCCGTCTGCGTCGCTGGATGTTGCCGCGTTTGCGCCCCTGTTGCTTGAGCGCCCACGCCACGTGCTCGCGCACGAGCGGCGACGGATCTTCCGCGCGCCGCTCGAGCGCCCTGACGATGCGCGGGCTGTAGGGAGCGTTGCCGAGTCCGACGGCGAGGTTGCGCAGCCACTGTCCGTAGTCGATGCGGCGGATGGCGCTGCCCTCGGTACGGGCTTCGAATTCCTGCTCGGTCCATCCGAACAGTGCGATGAGCTCGGCGTCGTCGAGGCCGTGGCGCACCGCGAAATCCGGCACGGGACTCGGACGCGCATACTTGTTCCACGGACACACGATCTGGCAGTCGTCGCAGCCGTAGACGCGGTTGCCGATCAGAGGGCGCAGCTCTTCCGGGATGCTGCCCTTGAGCTCGATCGTGAGATAGGAAATGCAGCGGCGAGCGTCGAGCTCGTACGGCGCAACGATCGCGCCGGTGGGACAGGCGTCGATGCACGCGTGGCAGCTCCCGCAGTGTTCGGCCACCGTTCCTGTGACGGGCAGCGGGAGGTCGGTGTAGATTTCGCCGAGGAAGAAGAACGATCCCGCTTCGCGCGTGAGCAGCAGCGTGTGCTTGCCGCGCCAGCCGAGGCCCGACTTCGCTGCCAGTGCGACTTCGAGCACCGGCGCGCTGTCGGTGAAGACGCGGTAATGGAACGGACCCGCGGCCTCGGCGATGCGCTGCGCCAGGCGCCCGAGCTTGCTGCGCAGTACCTTGTGATAGTCGCGGCCGAGCGCGTAGCGCGAGACGTAAGCGCGGTGCGGATCGGCGAGCACCGCCGCGGCGGGTTTCGCTCGTGGCGGCAAATAGTCGAGCCGCGTGGTGATCACGCGGATCGTTCCCGGGACGAGCTCGGCGGGACGCGCGCGGCGCGAGCCGTGCCGTGCCATATAATGCATTTCGCCGTGGCGCCCCCGGCCGAGCCAGTCGAGGAGGTGCGCTTCCTCTGCGCGGAGATCCGTGTCGGCGATGCCGATCTGCGCGAATCCGAGAGCGCGTCCCCACTTCGGGATGTCGCGCGCGAGTGCTTCGAGATCGATGCGTTCGGGAGCGTTTCGCATCATCAATCCAACCACGCCGGCTTTTTCGCCGCGATCATGACGTCAACGATTATAGAAGGCCGGCGTTGCTTTCTCGCTGACGCTGCGGCCACGCTCTCGGCCGGGAAGCGCATCGCGGCCGGCTTGCGCGGCGGGATGGTGGTCGCGCTGTCCGGAGAGCTCGGCGCAGGCAAGACGACCCTCGTGCGCGGCATGCTGCAGGGCTTAAGCTGGAATGGCTCGGTCAAGAGTCCGTCGTACGCGCTGGTTGAGCATTATTTCATTTCGAGCTTATACTTCTATCACTTTGATTTCTATCGCTTCGACGAACCGGACGAATGGCGGCACACAGGCTTCGCCGAATACTTCCGCCCGGATTCGATCTGCGTGATCGAATGGCCCGAGCGCATCGGCTCTTGGCTGCCGGAGGTCGACCTTGCCCTTCGGCTCGACTACTCCGATTCGGGGCGCATGCTGACGCTGCTTGCGTCGTCCGCTGCAGGTAAAGCATGCCTCGAAGCGTTCAGCGCCCGCGCCGCGTGACCCGCGTCTCGCTCGACCGCCGCCGCGCCTGCGCGTGGCTGTTGCTTCCCGCCGCGCAGCTTCTTGTTCCCATCAGCGCTCGCGCGGCGAGCGTTGCCTCGGCGCGACTGTGGCCTGCGGAGGAATACACGCGGCTCATCATCGAGAGCGCGACGCCGATCCCGCATCAGGTGATGAGCATGAAGAATCCACCGCGCCTGGTGCTCGATCTGCAGGACGTCGAGGTGAACGGGCCGCTCGCGCAGCTTCCGCGCCTCGTGCGGCCGAACGACCCGTATATCGCCGGGATCCGGGTCGCCGTGTTCAGGCCCGGCGTGCTGCGCATCGTGCTCGATCTCAAGTCCGAGGTGAACCCGCAGCTCTTCGGACTGAAGCCGATCGCCGACTACGGCTATCGCGTCGTTCTCGATCTGTATCCGCTCACTCCGCCCGATCCGTTGATGGCGCTGCTGGAAGAGAGACGCGCCCCGGGGGCCGGCGTCTCGGAACCCGCGAACGAGCCCACGCCGCAGGTTGCCACCGAGCCGGCACCCGCCGTCCCGTCCCCCGGGCCGAAGCGGCCGATCGTCGTCGCCATCGACCCCGGGCACGGCGGCGAGGATCCCGGCGCGATCGGGAAGCGCGGCACGAACGAGAAGGACGTCGCCCTGGCGATCGCAAGAAAACTGAAGGCGCGCATCGACGAAGATCCGGCCATGCGCGCCATGCTGACTCGCGATGACGACTATTTCGTTCCGCTTGGCGTGCGCGTTCAGAAGGCGCGCCGGGTGCAGGCCGACCTGTTCGTCTCGATTCACGCCGATGCGTTCACGACGCCAACGGCGCGCGGCTCATCGGTATTCGCGCTGTCCGAGCACGGCGCGACGAGCGCCGCGGCGCGCTGGCTCGCGCAGCACGAGAATGAGGCCGATCTCATCGGAGGCGTGAATCTCGACGCCAAGGACTCCGTGGTCGCGAAGACGCTGCTCGATCTGTCGCAGACCGCGCAGATCAACGACAGCCTGCGCGTGGGCCGCTCGGTGCTCAACGGCATCGGAGAGGTGAATCCTCTGCACAAGGGCAGCGTCGAGCAGGCGGGCTTCGCGGTGCTGAAGGCGCCGGACATCCCGTCGATCCTCGTCGAGACGGCGTTCATCTCCAATCCGGAAGAGGAATTAAAGCTGCGCAGCGACCCCCACCAGGGACAGTTCGCCACTTCGATTCATCGCGGGATCAAGCGCTACTTCGCGCAGAATCCGCCGCTCGCGCGCGGAAAACCGTCTTGAGAAGCGCGGCCTTCCGCCGCCTCGATCGGTCGGCGCCAATGACGGCGCCTCTACAATAGCGTCCATGGCGCGCTTCTTCGTCGGCTTTCTCCTTCTCCAGGCGCTGCTGTTCGGTGCCGAGCTGACGCCGTGGGCGCAGATCTATTTCGTCGTCCCGTGGACTCACACCCTCGCGGCCCTGAGCGCGGACATCGTCCGGTTGTTCGATCCCCGCGTCGTGGCTGACGGCAAGATCCTGCAGAGCGCGGACGGAAGCTTCGCGGTGTCGATCGAAGCCGGCTGCAACGGCGTCGAGGCGACCATCGTGCTGATCGCCGCGATGCTCTCCTTTCCCGCGCCGTGGAAGCGGCGGCTCCTCGGTCTCGCGATCGGCGTCATCGCGGTGCAGGGACTCAACATCATCCGCGTCATCAGCCTGTTCTATCTCGGGCAGTGGAACTTCGATGCCTTCGACTTCGCGCACCGCTACGTGTGGCAGGCGCTCATCATGCTCGACGTGCTGATCGTGTGGCTGCTCTGGGTGCGCACGCTGCCGCGCGCCGCACCGGTACGCGCGGTCGCCTGAGCTGGCGGGCCCAAAGCCGGCATGCCTGCGGCGTCGATCGGTCGATTCGTGCTCCGCGTCGCGGTGTGGCTGCCGCCGGCGTTTCTCGTGTGGTACCTTGCGGGGCCGCTGCTGGCCTGGCCGATCGCGCTGCTGACGACAGCCGTCGCCAAGATCGGCTTCGCGGACCTCGTGCAGGCGGTCGAACAGCAGGGCCATCTCGTCGTGATCGTCTCCACGCTGAAGCCAACGCTCTCGACGACGCAGAGCATGGCGAGCGGCGTGCTCTCGATCGAGTTGAACGTCCTGCTCTACAGCTTCGGCTTTCCGATGCTGGTCGCGCTTACGCTCGCCGCGGGTCAGCCGCACGTACTGCGAACGCTTCTCCTCGGCTACGCAGTACTCGTGCCGTTCGTGACCTGGGGTCTCATCGCAGAATTCCTCAAGCACATCGTCTTCGACGCCGGGGCGGGGGTCGCCTCGCAGGCCGGCTTCACGCCGGTGCAGCGCGAGGTGATCGCTTTCGCGTACCAGTTCGGCGTGCTGATCCTGCCGACGGTTGCTCCCGCGGTGTTCTGGGTGCTGACCCACCGGCGCTTCCTCGAGGGCTTCGCCGCGCGGGAGCGCGTTGCGAGTTAGGGGCTATTAACAGGCTCTAGTAGCCCTGGCTGCGTACCGCGTGACCGGCCCGCTCGAGGGCCGAGATGGCGGCGGCCTGCTGCGCGGCGGGGATCAGCACGAAGTCCGTGCTGAAAGTCGCCAGCGCGAACACCGACACACGCGCTGCGGCGAGCGGCGCAGTGACGCTGGCGAGGATCCCGGTCTGATCGAGCGGCAAGGGCCCATCGAACTTGAGCGCTCGCCAGCCGCGGCTCGCGGCGACTGCCGCGGGCACGTGGGTCTCCGCGCAGACGACCGACAGTTCCTCGGCCGTGCGCGTGATCGACCACCACGGCGCGCTGACGGCCCACGCCGGCAGGGGCGCTTCCGGGTCGAGGCGCGAGATGGCCATCGCATCCGGCAGCAGCGTGAGCGACATTCCGCGCGCCATCAGACGCTCGCTTTCCCCGCCTTGCGCTTGGCCTCGCGCTCGCGCAGCACGCGTCGCTGGACTTTGCCCGTCGTTGTCATCGGCAGCGCATCGATGAACTCGATCTCCTTCGGGTACTCGTAGGGCGCCAGAAATTGCCGCACGTGCCTTTGGAGGTCGTCCTCCAGTGCAGACGATGCGGTTTGCCCCGCGGCGAGCACGACAAACGCCTTCACCACGTTGCCGCGCGTTTCGTCCGGGCTCGGCACCACGGCGGCGTTCGCCACCGCGGGATGCTTCACCAGGCAATTCTCGATCTCGGCCGGCCCGACGCGGTAGCCCGCCGCCTTGAACATGTCGTCGGACCGGCCCTGGTACCACAGATAGCCGTCGTCGTCGCGCTGCGCAAGATCGCCGGTGCGGCACCAGTCCCCGTTGAATTTCTTTGCGGTCGCCTCCGGATTCTTGAAATACTCCAGGAAGAACACCGGATCGGGTGAGCCGTCCGGGGCAAGGCGGTTCACCACAATTTCGCCCATCTCGCCGCGCGCCACCTCGCGCCCTTCGTCGTCGATCACCGCGATGCAGTGGCCGGGGTAGGGTCGCCCCATCGAACCCGCTTTCGCCGGCCACAGCGTGTATGAGTTGCCGACGATGTAATTCATCTCGGTTTGGCCGAACATCTCGTTGACTGTGACGCCGAGCGCTTCCTGCGCCCACGCGAACACCGTCGTGCCGACGGGTTCGCCGGCACTCATCACGCTGCGCAATGCGATCTCGAACCGCGCGCGCGGTTGCGGCACGGTCTTCATCATCATCTTTAGCGCCGTCGGAAAGAGGAAGCTGTTGCGCACGCGGTAGCTCGCCATGAGCGCGAGCGCGCGCTCGGGGTCGAAGCGGCCGCGAAAGCCGAGGATGGGAACGCCGAAGTAGAGCGAGGGCAGGAGCGCATCCATGAGTCCCCCGGTCCAGGCCCAGTCGGCCGGCGACCAGAAGAGGTCGCCTTTCTGCGGAAAAAGATCGTGCGAGTGAACGAAGCCGGGCAGATTTCCGAGCAGGCATTGCTGCGGCATGAGCGCGCCTTTCGGCGGGCCGGTCGTCCCGCTCGTGTAGATCAGGAGCGCGGGATCGGTCGCGCGCGTGGGCACTGGCGCAAACTCCGCGGAGGCCCTGGCGAGAAGCGCGTGCCAATCGACCGTCCATGCTTCGCGCGCCCCGGCCACGCCGATGACGCAGTCGAGCTGCGGCAAGCGTTCGCGGATCGGCACGAGGTTCGGCAAGGAAGCCCCATCGACGAGCGCTGCCTTGCACTCCGCGTTCGCGATCCGGTATTCGAGCGCGTCGGGACCGAAGAGGAACGAGAGCGGCACGGCAACCGCACCCATCTGGTAGCACGCGACATGCGCTACCGCGGTTTCTGGTCGCTGCGGCAGCATGATCGCGACCTTGTCTCCGCGGCGCACGCCGTGCGCGCCGAGCGCGTTGGAAAGGCGGTTTGCCTGCTCTTGCAGCTCCGCGTAAGTCCAGCGCGCCGTTAGCCCGGATTCGTCCTCCCAGTAGAGCGCGACGCGCGATGCGTCGGCTGCGTAGCGCGTGCAGACCGCTCGGGCGATGTTGAAGTCCGGCGGTACCTCCCACCGGTGCGCGGCGCAGATTTCCGAGTAGCGGTCGTCCGCCATCCGCGGCGAAGCCTTCAGGGGGCAGCCGCCGCGGCGCGCCTCGGCGCTTGATCGACCCACTCGACCGTCGCCCATACCCAGTCCGGATGCTGCTCGAGGAGCCGCCCGAAAGCGATCTTCTTCGACGCTTGCCCGACGTTCATGCGCATGCGCTTGCCGGGCTGGTACTCACTCGGCGGAACGACCAGCGTCTGCACGACAGGCTCGCTCTCGCGCTTCTGCAACGAGAGAAAGAGCGCGTTGAAGCGCCGGTTGTTCACCGTGGTCGCCGCGCCATCGACCGAATAATCGTCGTCGTTGCGCCGTTGCTCGAGCAGCTCGACGCCGACGAGGTTGTTGGCGATCGCCTGCAGCCCGATCTCGGCGCGCTCGGTGGTCAGCCGCTTCATGCGCCGCACGATGCCGAGCGTCCACAGCGTCTGATTCTGCGGACGGATCGCCGCGAGCGTGCCCAGGGTAACGGCGTTGATGACGCTCATCGGGGCGACCAGCCGGAAGCCCGTGTGCGACACGTCGCGGATCTCCCACGACCCGCCCGGCGCGGCGTAGTTGGCAAGACGCCGCCGCGCCATCTCGAGAGCGCTCGCCTGTTCGTTGCGCATGCGGCCGAAGGTCGCGATCTCGACTGTGTCGCCGAAGGTGCTGCCCGGCGTACGCCTGCCTTCGATGAACGGCAGCATCTCGTCGTCGCGCAGGAAGCCGGCGATCTTCGAGAAGCCGATGATCGCGTCGAGGTTGCCTTCTGCGTTCGTTCGCTCGCCGCGGCGCACGAAGGGCTTGAACTCGGGGTCCACCTGCGAGGCGAGCTTGGTGAGGAGCGAAAGCTGTTCGGCGCGCCGCGGCGTCCGGTCGGACAGCGGGTTGTTGCGCACCTGCTGGTCGAGCATCACCACGTTCTGCATCAGCACGGCGTGCAGCGGGCGCGTATCGAGAAAGAGCACCCGCCCCTCGAGCGGCTGCGTGCCGCGGCGCTTGAGCCCTCCGCGCGACCCGAGATCGACGTAGAAAGTCGTTACGGTCGAGGACTCGATGCTCAGGCGCAACGGCGCGCACCATTCCGAAAGCTGCTCGGACACCCACTCGAGGTGGCGCGGAGTCAGATTCCCGGAATTCATGAGTTGCAGCACCAGGACCCGCAGATACTCCTGCTCGATGGTCGTCATGGCTCCTTCGGGCAGCGCCGCAACTGCCTGCCGCTCGATCTGTGCGGAGCAAGCCATCTGAAACAGCGCGTGCAATTCGGACCACTTGGCCGGGATCCACTGTTCGTAGCGGAACAGCCGGATCCTCGCATCGAGGCCCTGATGGATGACTTGTCGCGCGATCAGCTCGGGGAGCAGCGATTGCCACTTGTTGCTTTGCGGGTGCTTGCTGACTTCGCGCGCAAACGCCTGGTAACAGAGAAGCATGCCCTGCGCGAGATCGAACAGCGCTTGCCAGAGCTGATTTTCGACTCGCGTCGACCGATTGGCGTGGTCGAGATACTGCGCCGTAAGCATCTTGCGCAGCCCGTTGGTATGCGCGTCGAGGTGGAACACGGCTTCCAGGCGCGACGGTGTGCGCTTGGCGTCGCGCTCGGTGCCGCGGCCAAGCTCGGCGAGCACCGCTGCATGCATCGCGAGCGGATCGTTCGCGGGAAATCCATCCAGCCAGCGCGCGGCGGTCTTCGCGTCGGCGAGCGGGTCCTTGGTCGGTTTGCCGAATCGGAACATCGAGCGGTGGCGCGCTGCGGCCGGCACGCTCATTGCAGGGCACGTTATGTGGCCCGCAACCGTACCGGGTTCTGACGCAGCTCTCGCGCCGGAAGTCCTTGTTACGAAAGCGAGATGATGGAACAAAGCGCTTCCCGGGGCAACCAGCACCGCCGGGCGGCCTGGGAGCCTGACGCACGGCGGCGGGAATTGCCGCAGTTGCGTCAAGCTGAAACTGACAAACGAACTCTTTATACTTGTGATACACAGGAAGGAAAGCTTATGGGCATCCTGATCAAGGCGCCGACGCGACGGCGCGATCCCGCAATCCCCGTCATCGGCCCGGTTCCGGTCTCCGAAAATCGAGGCGCGCTGCACATCCGCGAGGTGGTCCGGATTACCGGGTTGCGCCGCGAACAGCTTTACATGTGGCAGCGCCGATACGGTTTTCCGGACCCGGCACGCGACGGCTTCGGCGATCGCGTGTACCCGCCGGATCAGGTCGCGCGGCTGAAGCTCATCAAGCAGCTCCTCTCCGAGGGATGGCGTGCGGGAGCGGTCGTGCCGCTCGCCGAGTCGGCCCTGCAGTCGATGCTCGGCATCGCAGTCGAGGATCCGGTGCCGCTGCCCGGCGAGATCGAATCCGCGGTGCGGCTTCTCGCCGAGCATCGCGTGGGCGAGCTGCAGAATCATCTGTCGAAGCTTCTGGTCGGGCAGGGCCTGCGCCGCTTCCTCGAGAAGACGCTCATCCCCCTCAACGAGGCGGTTCACGAGCGCGTCGTGCGCGGCGAGATGCAGAACTTCCAGGAGCTGCGCTTCGCCGATCTTGCGCAGCGGCTGCTGCGCGACGTCACGCGTCTGGTGCGGCCCACTCGCGACGCGCGGCAGATTCTGCTCGCCACGCCTCCCAACGATCCCAACCAGCTCGGGCTCGCGATTCTCGAGTTGCTGCTGTTCACCGAAGGCATCAACTGCCTGACGCTCGGCGCCGGCGTGCCGGCGCAGGAGATCGGCGGCGCGGCACGCGCCTACAAGGTCTGTCTCGCGATTCTGCTTTTCGACCGGGGAATTTCCGGCAAGATCGCCGGGCAGGAGATCCGGTCGCTGCGCTCGGAGCTGCCGGCAGATCTGCCCTTGGTGGTCAGCGGACGCGCGGTCAATCTGCTGGCGAAGCCGATCGTCAACGTGCGCACCGCCGCGGACTTCAGCTCGGTGATGTCGACGATGCGTCAGCTCGGTGTGGTCGCCGGCAACGGTGCCACGCAACCTCAGCAGCGTGCGTGAGGCCGCGGTCCACTGGTCATGGCGACTGATCGGCCTGGTGCTGATCGCCGCGCTGAGCTACATCGCCTGGCGCGGCTATCAGCAGCCGGAGCTGATCTTCGATTTCGCCAACTTCCGGCTTTGCTGAAAACTCCTCAGGCATCCCGCGCGTAAGCCTCCATCCAGGCCGCGGTCGCATTCGCGTCCGCGTAGCCCTCGGCGCGCAGCCTATCGATCACACGTTCCCGGTCCTCGACGCTACGATTCTGTGAAAGCTTGAACTTGGCCTCGACGCGCTCGATGTGCAGCCGAAATCCGACGATCGCGCCGAGCAGTGCTTCGAGGGCGCGGCCTTCGAGTTGCAAACTCCAGGGCTGCGCGCGCGCCGCTTCGTAACGCTGCACCATTGTGTCGAGGAGCGCGCGCTTGTCGCGGTCTGTATCCATCAGCTCGGCGGTGCCGTGCAGGTGGGCGACGCAGTAATTCCACGTCGGGACGGCCGCCGCTGGCTCGGCATACCACGATGGAGAGACATAAGCGTGGGGGCCGTGGAATATTGCCACCGAGGGCCCGTCGCCGAAGTGCCGCCAGTGCGGATTGGCACGCGCCATGTGGCCGAGGAGCGTGCCATGTGGCCCGTCTGCCGGATCGAATTGCAAGGGGACATGGCTCAGCTGCGGCTCCGCGCCGACTGCGGTGACCAGCGTCGCGAATGGGTGTTCCGCGACTAGGCGCGCGACCTGCACCGGTTCGCGCGGCGCGAAGGGCCGTGGAATGTACACGCTCACGAATGCACCGCGCTCGCGGGTGCTGCGAAAAGCGCGCGTGCCTCGTCCGCGTCGAAATCGTAGCGCCGGTTGCAGAATTCGCAGTTGACGCCGACCGAGCCGAGTTCGGCAAGGATGCTTTCAACCTCCGCTCTGCCCAGCATCTTCAGCGCACCGGCGACGCGTTCGCGCGTGCACGAGCAGCCGAAGCGGGGCGTACGCGGCCGGAAGGCGCGCACGTCATCGTCACGGAAAAGCGCCTCGAGCAAGGCATGCGCGTCGTTCGACGCGAAGGGCTCCGCCGCATCGTCCACTGCCGACACCGCGCGCGCCCAGGTCGCCGCATCGGCGGCGGTCGAGCCCGGCATTCGCTGCAGCAGCAGGCCGCGCACGCTCTCGGCCGTTGCGTCCAGCCACAGCCGGCTCGCGATCTGCTCGGAAGTTTCGAGGTAATGTTCGAAGAGCGAGGCGACGGAGCCGCCTTCCAGCGCCACGATGCCCTGGTACAGAGGGCCGCCATCCTTGGGGTCGAGAGTCAGCACCATGCGGCTCGTGCGCGGGTCGCCCGCCAGCTCCCCGAGCGTTGCGCGCTCCCCGATCACGCCGTTCCACTGCGCCGTCGCGCGCAGACTGAGCGCAGCATCGCACTCGACAACGAGAAGACGCAGCGACCCCGATCCCTGCAATTGCAGGATGAGGTTGCCGTGGAACTTGAGCGAATTCGCGAGCAGGCACACCGCCGCCATCGTCTCGCCCATGAGGCGAGCAAGACGCGGCGGATAGTCGTGATGACCGACGCATTCGCGGTAGGCAGCGTCCAGACCGACGACCGCGCCGCGCAAAGCAGCGCTCTCGAACACGAAGCGGGTCAGGCTGTCGGCTACCGGAGCCCGCATGCGGCCTCCTTGAACGATGGCCGCCAAGCAGTGCCGCAAAGTGTCGGCCGCTTGTCAATCGTGCGGCGGCGCGCCCTTCGGGCCTTGGTGGGGGTAGCCCCGCCCCCCCCCCC
>Ga0335083_10005190_pt1 | contig 16472 bp, 14 predicted proteins | sample Lox_Sample_42_FD_206716 | JGI IMG/M metagenome (GOLD analysis project Ga0335083, IMG submission 206716) | Soil microbial communities from Loxahatchee National Wildlife Refuge, Florida, United States - Lox_Sample_4.2 | ecosystem: Environmental > Terrestrial > Soil > Wetlands | place: USA... | reverse complement strand
AGAAGCTGCAGACCTACTACGGCCCGCAGACGCTGCACGAGCTCCTGGAGCGCACGACCTGGCACTCCGGCCAGCATGTGCGCCAGTACATGATGCTGCTGGAAAAGGAAGGCATTTCGCACCACCGGCCGCTGGTGGACGCCGACTTCGCCAAGCTGCCCATGCCCCAGAACGTGTGGGACGGCTGAACGGGCCGAAAAGCCCGGCGAAACCTTCCCCCGCCCTCGGCGTTTACAGCGCACAGCTTAACTCCCGGCAGCCCTGGAGGATCATCGTGCGCGCCAACGGCATCACCCACCACCGTGCGAACAAGGACCTGATCAAGGAAATCAACGCGCTCAAGGCCCAGCTCAAGAAGCTCTCGGCCGCGATGGAGAACGAGGCAAGCGAAGGCGTGAGCCGCGCGCTCGGCGCCATCGAGAGCCGGAGCAAGGAGGCGATCGACGATGCCATCGCCGCCACCCAGGACTTCATCGACGAGTATGCCGACAGCGCCCGCGAGGCCGCCGATGCGCTGTCCCAGAAGTCGGCCGAGCTGCGCGACAAGGCCGCCGATTCGCTGATCGAGACCGTACAGTCCCGCCCGCTCGGCACGCTCGCCGCCATCGCCGGCATCGGCTTCCTTGCGGGGTACCTTTGTCGTCGTCCGTGACGGCAAGGCGAAAGCCCGTTCGCCGTCATCCGGCGGCCTTGCTGCCATGATCGGGCCGCTGCTCAAGATCGCCACCACGGCCGCCGCGGCACGCGGGCTTCGCGACGCCGCGATCGACGCCCGCAATCGGGCGTTGCTCGCCCTTGCCGCGGGCGCCGGCGGCGCCGTGGCTCTGTTCTGCTTCAGCCGCGCCGCCCTGACGCTCCTGGAAAACCGCATGGATCCGGCCGAGGCGTGGACCTTGCTCGGCGGCTTCTACGGCGTCCTGGGCGGAGCCTTCTACTTCGCCGCCAGCAAGCGGCGGGCGCGCCGCACGATCTGACGGCGCGCCGGCTTGCGCTGCCAGACCTTCGCCGACGGCAGCGGCGGCTTGGTGAGCCGGGCACTGAGCGGTCGGTCGTCGGCCAACAGCAGTTCCAACCAGCGCAAGGCCGGCAGATGGGCCGAGACGGTGCTGATCAGGATCAGCAACGGCACCGCCACGACCGCGCCGATCGTGCCCCACATCCAGCCCAGCAGACCAATGGTCACGAAGACGGCCACGGTATTGAGCGAACAGCGCCGGCTCACCAGCGAGGGCGTCACGATCTGCGATTCGCCGAAATGAATGACAAGAAGTATCGCCGGCACCGCGACGATGCGGGTCCAGTCGTCGAAGGTGACCAGCGCGACCAGGCTCACGAGGCCGATCAGCACCGGAGGCCCGACGAAAGGGACGAAGGAGGCAAGCCCCATGAAGGCGCCCCACATCACCGCATTGGGCATGCCAAGCAGGGCCAGCGCGACGGTCGCAAGCACCGCGACGCCCGTGTAGATCAGGGTGAGCGAGAAGAGGTAGTAGCCGACCCGCTCGTTGACGTCGCGCAACACGCGCCCGAGGCGAACGCGGGTGCCAAAGCCCGACGGGATGCGCAGGATCTGGCGCCGGTAGGTGTTGCGATGGGCGAGCAGCATGAAGGCCAGGACGCCGGCATAGGCGAGCTGCAGCACCACGGTCGGCGTGGCACTTGCCAAGACACCCAGCAGGGAATGCTCGCGCATCACGATCTTTTCCGTCGGAACCGCCGCCGGCGAGGTGGGCGAGGCGGTCGCCGCCTGCTCGACCTTGTTGGTGATCTCCTCCATGAAAGCGAGCGAGCGGCGCAGCCCTTGCAGCTTGTGCTCGAGCGTCAACGTCAAGGAAGGCGCCTGGTCGGCCCAATTGGAGATCGACGGGATGGCGAGCGACAGGAGGCCGGCAATGACGAGCGTCAGCAGCAGCACGGCGAAGGCCGCGGCGACGGTCGCCGGCAGACGCGCCTTCTCCAGGAGATTGGCGACCGGCGTCAGCAGCAGCGCCAGCACGATCGCTCCGGCGGTGGGAATGAGGATATCGCGCGCCACATAGCCGATCGCCACCACGGCGCAGATCGAGAGCACGACCAGCGGTCCGTGCAGGGCGAGCGTGCTTCGGGCAATGACCGTCGGAACGTTGTCGGCTGACTTGTTGAACACGTTCCGTCACCTCGATTGGCGACAACGCAGAAAGGCGCGCGTCGTTGCAGTCGAGGGGAAGCGCCGGCGAAAAAGAATCCGTTTGACTCGTGGCGAACTGCGGCGCCCGCGCGGCGTTTTCATGCGGCACGCAGCAACGGAGAGAGATCGTGTCCCGCCTCGGCAAGCTCGTCGTCCTGGTCGGCTTCCTTCTCTCGATGGCAAGCGCGGCGCGGGCGCAGGTTCCCGAGGAGCTGGGCTTCTTCGGAAATATCGACGGCCGCTGGATGTGGCTGGGCGGCGATCACATCGTGACGTCGCAGGGTGCCACGGCACCGATCAGCACCGGGCCGGGTGGCGAGTTCATGGTCGGCTACAAGTTCTCGCCGCACTGGGACGCGGCCCTCGCCGGCGACGTGCAGGGCCTGCTGCAGAACCTCACGCAACTGCGCAACGGCACGCTGTCGGTCGACAACAATCACCAGCATTTCGACCTCGAGGCCGGCTACAGCGACGACTGGTGGCGCCTCAGCGCCGGGCTGCGCGGCATCCACTATTTCGAGGGCGACTGGTACGTCCTGCCCGGCTTCTACGGCAACGATCAGCGCCAGATCTATGGCATCGGTCCCAAGGTCGGCGGCGGGGTGCGAGGCGCCCTGTCGGAGAACTGGGCGATCGTGGGCGGCCTGAACGCGGCCTTCCTCATCGCCTCCTTCAGCGACAGCGGCAACGGCGTGCTGGGCAACACCGGTTACACCCAGATCGTGCCACAGTTCGACGGCGAACTGGGCCTGAGCTGGCGCACCTCGGAGGTGCCCTCCTTCTCCTTCACCACCGGCGTGCGTGCGGCGGTCTCCTTCAACACGGCCATCTCCTCCGACGGCAATCACCAAGCAACGCTCTTCGAGTACGGTCCCTTCATCCGCATGGCGTACAATTTCGCCGGTCCCGGCCATCGTCGCCGCAGCCCCGGACCGGAGGCGGAGATCTGGACCAACCACCCGCTGACCGGCTGCGACCGCTATGTCGTGCATTTCGACTACGAGCGTTCCGACATCAACCTCGTCGCCTCGACGGTGATCCGCCAGGCCGCCGAGGATGTGCGCCGCGGCCGCCCCGCCAACATCGGGATCGCCGCGACCGATCGCGCCGACCGATCCGACTACGGCCATGCGCTTTCGCTCGCGCGCGCCGAGGCGATCCGGCAGGAGCTGCGGAGAAACGGCATCGACGGCTCGCAGGTCATCATCGGCCAGAGCGACGAAACCGTGCCGTTGAAGCCGTTGCCCGGCGGCACGCAGGAGGCGCGAAACATGCGGGCTCAGATCACTTTCTGACGCTCGCGCCGGCGGGCTATGTTCGGCCCTCGCCCGGAGGGAGGACCACCATGCCGATGTTCAAGCGCGCCGACGCCGAGATCCATTACGAAATCCACGGCTCGGGCTTTCCGCTGCTGCTCTATGCACCGGGCGGGCTGAAGTCGCAGATGGGCATGTGGGGCGGCGCCTCGCCCAACTATCCGAACGGCTATCCCTGGATGGATCCGCGCACGGCGCTCAGCGACAAGTACACCGTCATCGCCATGGACCAGCGCAACGCCGGCCAGTCGACCGCCGACGTGAAGGAGGACCATGGCTGGCACACCTTCGCCGGAGACCACTTCGCGCTCATGGACCATCTCGGCTTCGGCCGCTTCGCCGTCATGGGCGGCTGCATCGGCGGCAGCTACTGCTTCGAGGCGATCGAGCACGACAAGAGCCGCATCGCCTGCGCCGTACTGCAGAACCCGATCGGTCTCTGGGAGAACAGCGACACCTGGGCCGAGGCGGTCGACGGTTACGTGAAGACCGTGCGCGATCGCGATCCCGCGATAGCCGAAGCCACCATCCGGTCGTTCGGCAAGAACATGTTCGGCAGCAGCGACTTCGTGTTCTCGGTGACGCGCGACTTCGTGAAGAGCTGCCACACGCCGCTCTTCCTGCAGCCCGGCACCGACAAGCCGCATCCCGCCAGGACCAGCGACGAGATAGCGGCACTGGCACCCAACCTCGAGGTCCAGAAGGACTGGCGCGCCCCCGCGCATCTGCAGGAGTCGATCAAGCGCGTGCGCGCCTTTCTCGACAAAAACACGAAGTGAGGAAGTCAGCCGCCCGGCTTGGGCGGCGGTTCGATCACCGGCTGCGCATTCAGCCAGCGCCGCGCGGCATGGATGCTGAAGAAGAACTCCATCGGCCGGTCGGCCGACGTGGCGGACTTGAATTCCTGGGCGTTCTCCGTCCGCTCGACATCGACGACGATGGCCAGCGGCCCGCGCGGGATCTTGTCGCCATGGCTGCGCAGCCGCGCATCTATCGCGAGGAGCGCCGCACGTCCCTCGGCCGAGGGAGTGGCCGAGGTGATGTCGATCAGCTTGCGATAGTGGAGGATGCCCGCCTTCACCATGTCGACGAGAAAGGTCTGGTACTCCTCGATCGTGACGCTGCCGCGCACGACGGCGAGGATGAACCGGTTCGGATGGAAGACTTCGACCTGAATTGGCATGCGCTGACGTCGACCCGCTCACATCGTATGTAAAAAGCCCCTTCGGCACAGGCAAGCCCAGAAGACTGCATTGATGCAAAAATCCACAAACGATTGCGTGTGACGCTGGCGTCAGGTGAGGAAAACGCAAAAAATTCAATTATCTTCAAGGCATTCCGTCACACTGCCCGTCCGGTCGGCGTTCTGGTAATGCTTCCCGAAAAGGGAAGCGCCCTTGGCTGGACAATCGTGAAAGGCATCAAGCTCGCGATAGGCATCGTCCTCGGTCTCATCGTCCTGGGGGCGCTGGGCTGGCTTGGGCTGTACCTCTATCGCCAGATCGACCCGACCGAAAAGGCGCTGAGCGAGATCAGGAACGCGCCTCTGGTCGGCCTCGCCCTGGCCGACCATCCGGAATACGAGGACCGCCTGCGCAAGGCGATCCGCGACGAGGCGCGCGATCCGACGGACAACGGCCCGACCAAGCCGATGGTCGTGGTGAGCGAGCTGCGGCGCAACTTCATCGCGCCGGTGATCCGCGGGGCGAGCGACCGCAGCTTGATCAACGTCATGGCGGCGCGGGCCGAGCTGGTGCGCTATCTCCAGAAGAACGACCTGCCGGCCTGCCGCGAATTCTCGATGGGCGGCATCGCGCGAGTCGACCTGCTCGACGACGAGGCGCAGGGCCTGTTCAAGGACGTACTCAAAGCGATGGAAGTCGCCTATCGCAGCGGCCGCGGCCAGCCCGCCCAACCCCTGGTCACGCCCGATCAGCTCCGCCAGATGCTGGCCGAGGTGAACTTCACCAAGCGGGACTTCGATCGCCTCAACGCCTTCGGCACGCTGACCAATGACCTCAGCTGCCAGCTCGAGCTGCGCATCGATCTCGCGCCGCCGCTGCTGCCGATCGAGGAACGCGGCCCCTTCTCACGCTTCATCCTGGCGCAGTAACGACCGACTCTAGTTGCCTTTGAGGATCTTCGCGGCGGCGTCGGCGAAGACCTGGCAGCCGAGCACGATGTCGGCATCGGCCGTGTTCTCGGTGAAGTGATGCGAGATGCCGCCGATCGATGGCACGAACATCATGGCGGCCGGCAGCTTCAATCCGATCACCTGCGCGTCGTGGCCCGCGCCTGACGGCATGCGCACATGCTTGCCGTCGGCATGCGTGCCCGCCGACTCCTCGATGGCGTCGAGGAAGCGGTCGTCCATGATCGTGGGCATGGTTTTGGAGAGGTTCACGCACTCGACCTTGCACGGGCCCTTGGCGTTCTGTTCGGCCACGATCTTCAGCAGCTCGGCCTCGAAGCCGTCCAGCACCTTCACCTCGATGTCGCGGAACTGCAGGATCATCTCGGCCTTGCCCGGAATGATCGCGGGCGCGCCGGGCTCGACCGACATCTTGCCGACCGTCCAGACGCTGCGCGGGCCCGCGATCTTCGGGTAGCGCTCCATCACCTCGTTGTAGAGGCGCATCATGGCCACGCCCGCATCCCGGCGGATCGGCATGGGCGTCGTGCCGGCATGGTTCTGGATGCCCGAGAAGGTCAGCCGATAGACGTAGATGCCGACGATGCCCGTCACGATGCCGATGCGCTTGTCCGTCGCCTCGAGCACACCGCCCTGCTCGATATGCGCCTCGAGATAGCCGCGATAGCGCCCTTCCTCGAGATGGGCGCGCGGCACGCCTTCGAGACCGGCGGCCTTCAGTGCCTCGCGCATCGGCGTGCCTTCGTCGCGATGGCGCGATTTGTCGATCTGCTCTTCCGACAGCATGCCCATGAAGGAGCGGCTGCCCGTCATCTGGCCCCAATGGCCTTCCTCGTCCGCCCACGAGGCGACGTCGACGGCGAGATGCGCCGTCTCGGGATCCTCGGCCAGCGCGCGCGCCACTTCGAGCCCGTAGATCACGCCCATGACGCCGTCGAGCCAGCCGCCGCGCGGCTGGGTGTCGGAGTGCGAGCCCATCAGCAGCCGCGGGCCCGACTTGGGGCTGCGGCCGATCACCGTGCCGACGCCGTCGATCGTGGGTTCGAGGCCCGCCTCCTTCATGCGGCCCATCAGCCAGTGGCGGCTTTCCACGTCCTGCTTGGAAAGATGCGGGCGATGCACGCCGGTTTCGTAGCGACCAAAGTCGGCGATGCGCCGCAGGTCGGCCAGGAGTCGTTCACCGTTGATCTTGGGCATGGTCCCTCGAGCCTACAGTCGGGCCGCGATCCAGGCAGCCGTGGAGATGAGCCTGTCGTCGGCGTGACGCAAACCGACGAGCTGCACGCCGAGCGGTAGGCCATTCGTTCCCGCGCCGGCCGGCAAAGTGATGCACGGCGTGCCGGCCAGCGTCCAGATCGAGTTGAAGCGCGGATCGCCGGTCTCCGCCAGGCCGTGCGGCGCCTCTCCCGGTGCGCTGGGGGTCAACAGCACATCGACCTTGTCGAACAACGAATCGACATGAGCCTTGAAGGCGACGCTCTTGCGTTGCGCCGCGACATAACGGTCGAGCGTCACGGCGCCGCCGCGCTTCAGCACTTGCGTGAGCTCGGGACTGAGCTTGTCGGGATTGCGGAGGCGCTCGTCGGCATAGTTGCGGAAGCTCTCGAAGCCGGTGATCGCGCCGTGATCCTCGAGGATGCCGGCGAACTCGGGCGCGAAGTCAACATCGACCACAAGGGCGCCCTTCGCCGACAATTGCTTCGCGGTCCTGTCGAGCAATGCCTTGGTGTCGGCCGAGGCATCGGCCCAGACCGGCGTGCGGCAGAAGCCCACGCGCGGTGCGGACACCGTGCGGTCGATCGGCACCGGCGGCAGCTTCAGCACGGCGCCGCGGAACAGCGCGATGTCGTCGAGCGTGCGCGCCATCAGGCCGAGCGTGTCGACCGAATGGCACTGCATCTTGATGCCGACGCGGCTGAAATCGTTGTAGGTCGGCTTGTAGCCGATCACGCCGCAATAGGCCGCGGGCCGGATCACCGAGCCCCCGGTCTGCGTGCCGAAGGCGAGCGGCACATGGCCGTCGCCGACGGCTGCCGCCGAGCCGGATGACGAGCCGCCCGGCGAATAGGCGTTGTTGTGCGGATTGGTCGTGGGGCCGGGATGTCGGTTGGCGAACTCCGTCGTCACCGTCTTGCCCATGATCACCGCATTCGCGGTCCGGCAGAGCGCCACGCAGGCGGCATCGCCGAAGGGCTGTGTGCTCTCGAAGATCGGCGAATTGTGGCCGGTCGGCATGTCGTGCGTGTCGATGATGTCCTTCACACCGATCGGCACGCCGCGCAGCAGGCCGCCCTTGGCCGCGTCGGCCGCCTGCGCCTGCCTGAGCGCCAGCTCGGGATCTAGGTGCACCCAGGCCTTCACCACGGGATCGCGCTCGGCGATGCGCTCCAGGCAGGCCTGCACCAGCGTCTCGGCGGTGAGCGTGCCGCCTTCGATGGCGGTGACGGCTTCGGTCGCGGACAAGGGCTTCATGTCAGCGCCGCCTGGGCCCACGCCGCAATCGCAAGCAGCCGATCGTCCTCGTGCTGTCGGCCGACGAACTGGATTCCGACCGGCAGGCCCTTCGGTCCCTTGGTGAGCGGCAAGGTCACGCACGGCATCCAGAGATAGGTCCAGAGCAGATTGAAGGTGGCATTGCCCGTCCTCTCCAGCCCCAGCGGCGCCTCGCCCGGCGACGGCGCGGTCAGGATGACGTCGATGTCGGAGAATTTCGCGTCGACCGCCGCGCGGCCGCGTTCGCCGAGCATCCGGGCCTCGACCCAGGTCGCATAGTCGATCTTGTTGCCGGCGCCGATCTTGTCGTCCTGGAAGCTCTTCGACAGCAAATCGAAGAAGCGGCGCGCCTCGTCGGCGGCGGCGCGCGGCCCCTCGAAGGCCGACAGCGTGCGCTGGCCCTCGCGCATCTTGAACATCTCCGCCGGCATCGTGAACTCGCCCACCTTGGCGCCGGCTTTCACGAGCTTCGCCGCGGCATCCTCTATGGCCTCGATGCCTTCAGGCTGCAGCTCGTCCTTGTGCGGCGTGAAGCAGACGGCGATGCGCGGCGGCGTGTCGAGTTTGGCAATGGGCGTGTAGGGCATCGCCATGATCGCCGCCCGGAACAGGGCGATGTCCTCGACCGAGCGCGCATAGGCGCCGATCGTGTCCAGCCACTCGGTGTTGGCCTTCATGCCGGCGGTCGGGAAATGGCCGTAGGTCGGCTTGTATCCCACGACGCCGCAGAAGGCCGCCGGCCGGATCACAGAGCCGCCGGTCTGCGTGCCCGTCGCCAGCATCACCTGGAAGTCGGCCACCGCTGCCGCCGAGCCCGACGAGGAACCGCCCGGCGTGTGCGCGGGGTTGTGCGGGTTCTTGGTCGGCCCGGGATGACGGTTGGCGAACTCGGTCGTCACCGTCTTGCCGAGCAGGATGGCGCCGGCATCCTTGGCCAGCGCCACCGTCGCGGCATCGGCGAGCGGCCGGTGCGTCTTGTAGATCGGCGAGCCGTAGCCCGTCGGCTGGTCGTAGCTGTCGATGATGTCCTTCACGCCCATCGGCACGCCGTGCAACAGGCCCTTGCGCGGGCCCCGATCGAGCAGTTTGGCGCGTTCCAGAGCAGCCTCGCGCACGAGATGGGTCCAGGCGAGCACGTCGGCATCGCGCGCGTCGATCCGGTCGAGGTGCGCGCGGATCACGGCCTCGGCGCTGAGACTTCCGGAGTCGATCTGTCGCGCGATTTCCGTGGCGGTAAGCGTGTTGGGCGCGGACATGATCGCTCGCAAAACAGCAAGAACTATGCCGCGTCTTGCCGGACCGCGGGGCTCCAGGCCCGCTCATGATGCGGGCGTGGAGGCCCGCGGTCCACTGAGTGGCTCGCTTCCTGCTTCGTCTGCCGGAACCAAGGAGGTTTCGCATGCTCACGCGCCGCACCGCCCTGCTCGCCAGCGCCGCTCTTCCTTTCGCCAAGCCCGCCGCCGCGCAACAGGCCTCGACCTTGCGCATCGCCATGACCTTGGCCGACATCCCGGTGACCGATGGCGCGCCCGACCAGGGCACCGAGGGCATCCGTTTCATGGGCTATACGCTGTACGACCCGCTGGTGATGTGGGACCTCTCGTCGGCCACGGAGCCCGCCAAGATCGTGCCCGGCCTCGCCACCAAGTGGTATCAGGACCCGGCCGATCCGACGAAATGGATCTTCGAATTGCGCCAGGGCGTGAAGTGGCACGACGGTTCGCCCTTCACCGCCGACGACGTGATCTTCAGCCTCGACCGCACCTTGAACGACAAGTCGGAGGCCTTCGACAAGCTCGGGAGAGGCGTGCTGATCGCCGCCGTCTGGCCGATGGTGGGCTACCGCAAGATCGACGACTTCAAGGTCGAGCTGCAGACCAACGGCGTCGATACGGTGATGCCCTCGCTGCTCAACCGCTTCACCATCGCGAGCAAGGCCAACTTCGAGAAGGTCGGCAAGGACTGGATCGCCTATCGCAAGGCGCCGGTCGGCACGGGTCCCTGGAAGATGAAGGCCTGGGCGCCGCGCGAGAAGGCCGAGCTCGAGCGCAACACCGACTACTGGAACAAGGACCGCATTCCCAAGACCGAGCGCATGCTGCTCTTGCCGGTGCCCGATGCCTCGACGCGCACGGCGGCGCTGCTGTCAGGCCGCGTCGACTGGATCGAGGCGCCGGCGCCGGATTCACTGGGCGCCATGCGCGCGGCAGGCGCCAAGATCGAGACCAACGCGATCCCGCACATGTGGCCGTACACGCTCAGCATGCTGCCGGGCCAGCCGACGGCAGATATCCGGGTGCGCAAGGCGCTGAACCTCGCCGTCGATCGCGACGCGATGGTGAAGCTGCTGAGCGGCCTCGCCGTGCCCGCCGTGGGCTGCGTGCCGCCGGATCATCCCTGGTTCGGCAATCCGAGCTTCAAGATCAAGTACGACCCCGACCAGGCGAAGAAGCTCCTGGGCGAGGCGGGCTACAGCAAGGACAAGCGGCTCAAGATGAAGGTCGCGATCTCGACCTCGGGCTCGGGCCAGATGTATCCGCTGCCGATGAACGAGTTCATCCAGCAGCAATTCGCCGAGGTGGGCGTCGATCTCGAGTTCCAGGTGATGGACTGGAACGCCCTGCTGAACTTCATGCGCCAGGGCGGCAAGGCCAAGGAAGCCGAGGGTTTTAGCGCGATCAACATCTCCTGGAACACGATGGACCCGCACAACGCCTTCATGCGCTTCATCGACAGCCAGCAGGTGCCGCCCAAGGGCTCGAACTGGGGCTATATCAACGATCCGGTGTTCGACGCGCTCGCCAAGGAGGCGCGCAACAGCTCCGATCCCAAGCAGCTCGATGCGGTGCTCGCCAAGATCAACACCAAGATGGTCGACGACGCCGTCTTCGTCTGGTTCGTCCACGACGTCTGGCCGAACGCGATCTCGAGCAAAGTGAAAGGCTACGTCCACCCGAAGAGCTGGTACGTCGACTTCTCGCCGGTGACGGTGGGCTAAAGCGCGATAGCTTCTGCTTTGTCCGTCGGCCCGGCTCCCGTGGCGAAGCGACGCCAGAGACGGGCCGACGGCCGATTCAAGGAAAAGCTATCGCGCTCTAGCGCCGCGTCTGCGACCAGCCGATGGCGAGGCCGCCGGCCACGATCAGGGCCGCGCCGACCCAGCCCAGAATGTCGGGGAAGTCGCCGAAGAAGAGATAGCCCACGATCACCGAGCCGAGGAGCTGCATGTACTGGAACGGCGCCACGACGTTGGCCGGCGCATAGGTGAGCGCGCGCGTCACGAGATAGTGGCCGAGCGCGCCGATCACGCCCAGGCTGCAGAACATGGCGATATCGGCGAAGGTGTGAGGCGTCTTCCAGATGAAAGGCAGGACCAGGAACATGCCGACGGCGCCGACCACGGAGCTGTAGATCGTCGATGTCTCGGGCGAGTCTATGGTCGCGATCTTGCGGGTCAGCACCTGATAGGTGGCGTAGCAGACGGCGCTCACCAGCGCGAGCAACGAGGCCCAGTGGAAGACGTCCGTGCCCGGCCGGATCACGAACAGCACGCCCGCGAAGCCCACGGCCATGGCGGCGAGCCGCCCGCGCGTCGTGCGCTCGCCGAGGAATATCCAGGCGAGCGGCAGCACGATGAAGGGCGCCATCATGGTGATCGAGGCGGACTTGGCGAGCGGAATGAAGAGGATGGCGAGAAAGCTGCAGGCGTTCGAGGTGAACAGCATCGCGGAGCGGAAGAGCTGCGTGCCCAGCCGGCGCGTACGCAGCATGCCGAGGCCGAAGCGCGGCACGAAGACGAGCAGCATGAACACGATGTGCCCGAAAGCGCGCGCCCAGGAGATCTGCAGGCTGTTGTAGTCGTGAACCAGGATCTTGGCGAAGCCGCTCATCACCGGAAACAGCAGGCTCGCGCCGCACATGAACAGGATGCCCGCCACGACACGTTGACCGGCCGGTGCGGGAGGGAGGGGCCGAGGATCCATTGGCGCCGGACCCTGCAACAACCGCGCCGTCCGCGTCAGCGCCTGCCGCCGGCCTCGCGCAACGCCTGCCAGATCCGCTCCGATGTGGCCGGCATGTCGAGCGCCGTCACGCCGGCTGGTCTCAACGCATCGAGCACCGCGGCCATCACGGTCTGGGGGGCCGCGATGCAGCCCGCCTGGCCCGAGCCTTTGACGCCGAGCGGATTGGCTTGAGTGGGACGTTCGACGAGGGTGATGTCGAACGAGGGCAGATCGTGGGCATAGGGCAGCGCGTAATCCATGAACGAGCCGCTCAGGAGCTGGCCCGATCCTGCTTCGTAGACAGTGTGCTCCAGCAGCGCCTGGCCGATCCCCTGCGTCACGCCGCCCTGCACCTGGCCCTCGGTGAGCAGCGGATTGATCAGCCGGCCGTAATCGTCGACGGCGGTGTAGCGCACCAGCTCAGCGGCGCCGGTCTCGGGATCGATCTCGACCTCGGCGACATGGCAGCCGCTCGGGAAAGTGAAGACGTCCGTCATGTTCATGACGTGAGCGCCGAGCGCACCTGCGCTCTCGGGCGCGACGTTCAGCACGTCGATCCGCCGCTCGCTGCCGCGCACGGTGAAGGCGCCGCCATCGAACACCAGCTCACCCTCGCCCGCCTGCAGGAGCCGCGCGGCCGCCTCGCGCGCCTTGACCAGCGCGGCATCGATCGCCTTCACCACGGCCGCGCCGCCCATGTGCATGGAGCGCGCGCCGCCATGGCCCGCGCCGCTCTTCACCTGGCGCGTGTCGGCCTGGACGTAGCGGATCGCCTGCATCGGCACGCCGAGGCGGTCGGCGGCGATCTGCGCGAAGGCGGTCTCGTGACCCTGGCCGTTGGATTCCGTGCCGACCGCGACCGTCACCGTGCCGTCGCTCTCGAAGCGCACCTCGGCACCCTCGTTGGGCGCGCCGCGCGAGGTCTCGAGGAAGCAGGCGATGCCCATGCCCAAAAACTTGCCGCGCGCCTTGGCCTCGGCGCGGCGCGCCTCGAAGCCCGCCTTGTCGGCACGCTTCACCGCGCGATCGAGATTGTCGACGAAGTCGCCCGAGTCGATGGTGACGATGCCGAGCGCTGTTTTGTGCGGGAACGAGGCGATCAGGTTCTGCCGGCGCAGATCGGCGGGATCGCGGCCGATCTGGCGCGCCGCCGCTTCGATGGCGCGCTCGACGATGTAGTTCGCCTCGGGCTTGCCGGCACCACGATAGGCGTCGACCGGCACGGAGTTGGTGAAGGCGCCGCGCACATCGACGGCAATGGTGGGAATATCGTAGACACCGCCCTGCGCTGTCGAGGCTGCGACCACCGAGGCGCCCGGTCCGTTGCCCGAGAGGTAGGCGCCCATGTTGGCGACCATCGCCACATCGAGCGCGAGGAAGCGTCCGTCGGCATCGAGGCCGAAGCGCACCTTGGCGGCGATGTCGCGGCCCTGTGCGCTGCAGACGAAATCTTCCGTGCGGTCGGATTCCCAGCGCACCGGCCGGCCGAGCTTGCGGGCGGCGAAGAGCAGCAGGATCCATTCGGGATAGAGGAAGTTCTTGGTGCCGAAGCCGCCGCCGACATCGGGCGCGTGGAGCTGGATCTTGTCGAGCGGCAGCTTGAACACGAACTCGGCGAGCTGGCGGCGGATGCCGTGCAGCCCCTGCCCCGTCAGCTCGAGATCGAATGAGCCGCTGGCCCGATCGTAGCGCGCGATGCCGGCGCGCGTTTCAACGGGCGCCACGACGACGCGGTTGTTCAAGACTTCCAATTCGACGATGTGCGTGGCCTTTGCCATCGCCGACGCGACGGCCGCCGCATCGCCGCGCTGGACATGGAAGGCTGTGTTGCCCGGCGCCTCGTCCCACACTATCGGCGCGCCAGGTTCGAGCGCCGCACGGCCGTCGGCGACGGCGTCGAGCGACTCGTATTCTATGTCGACCGCCTCCGCCGCTTCGCGCGCCTGCTCGACCGTGTCGGCCACGATGAACGCCACCGGATCGCCGACATGGCGCACGCGATGCCGAGCGAGCGCGGGCCGGGGCGGCACGACCAGCGGCTTGACCGCGGCCATGCAGGGCATGGGGCCGAGCCCCTCGGCTTCGAGATCGGCCGCAAGATAGATCGCCCGCACGCCCGGCATCGCCTGCGCACGTGAAAGATCGATCTTTCCGATCCGCGCATGGGCGTGCGGCGAACGCAGCACATGGCCCCACAGCGCGTCGGCGCAGACGATGTCCGAGACATAGTGGCCACGGCCCGTGAGGAAGCGTACATCCTCCAGGCGCAGGATCGATCGACCGACGAAGTTCATCGTCCGATGGTAGCCGGTCTACACCTCGCCGCGTCAGGGAATTTCGTAGATCGCGACCTTTTCGGCGATGCCGCGCACCGACCTTTGCTCGACGTCGGGAACCAGGCCGCCCGCCTTGAGCATCGCCGCCGCCTCCGGATGGTTCACGACCGAGGCGGTGGTCAGGATCGACCGCGTGGCGGCGAGCCCCTGCACGCGCGAGGCGATGTTCACCGTCTGGCCGAAATAGTCCTGGCGCTCGTTCAGGTTCACCGCCAGGCACGGCCCTTCGTGGATGCCGATCTTGAGCAGCAGGTCCTCGCTGTTGCGCTGGCGGTTGAGGTCGGCCATCGCGTCCCGCATGCGCAACGCGGCGGCGACGGCACGGTCGGGCGTCGGAAAGGTCGCCATGACCGCATCGCCGATGGTCTTGACCACCGCGCCCGATTCGTCGGCGACGATGTCGTTCAGGGCGAGGAAATGCGAGCGCACCAGGTCGAAGGCCACCAGGTCGCCGACGCGCTCGTAGAGATCGGTCGAGCCCTTGAGGTCGGTGAACAGGAAGGTGAGGCTGGTGATCTTGAGCCGCTGGTCGATGTCGAGCGTCTCGGTGCGGTAGAGATCGCGGAAGGTCTGGTTGGTGAGCAGGCGCTTGGCCGTCAGGAACGGCCGGCGCCGGCCGATCATGTCGTTCATCTCATCGGTGAGAAGCCAGAGGCCCGGCAACACGCGATCCGCGGAACGGTTGTCCAGGGTGATGCGCACGGGACCGGGTTGCAGCTCGATCGTCTCGGTCGGCGCCTTCACCTTGCTGTAGGCGATGGTGAGGGTGCGGCGCTCACTCGTAGGCTCGCCCTTCATCTCGAGGTAGTGGGCGGCGTGCGTCACCGGGTCGAACAGGATCACCGAGCCCGCCGGCAGTTGCAGCGACACCTGCGCCTTCTCTCCCGCCGGCAGCTCGACGGCATCGAGCATGATGCGGTCCATGCGCTGCAGGTAATCGTCCGGCAGGTCGACGCCGGAGCCGAAGAAGAGCTGGCGGTGATATTCGGCGAAGGACAGCTCATTGGGCGCGTGTGCCGCGATGTGCCGGACCCGCGGCGTGACGGTGAAGGTGACCTCCACGGTCTCGTCGAGGGTCGGCTCGCACCCGGCCGAGCAGAAGGCGCAGTAGTCGTGGTCGCGCACGGCCTTCAGCGACGTGCCGGCATCCAGCACCCCGCTGCAATTCGGACAAAGAACGTTCCATGACAGTTCGAACAAGCCCAGACGCGCGGCATGGAGAAAGGCGCTGATGACCCTTTGCTCCCTGAGGCCATTGCGCGCGGCGAACGCCAGGGCGTTGATTCGACAAAGGTCCCGGTCGGGGGCCTCGCGCACCAGGCGCTCGATGGCGGCGACGGCTTCGGCATCCGCCGATTGCCGCAGGGTTGCGAACAGGGAGTCGGCTTCGCTCATGGGATCAAGGTAGTGTGCGGGAGCGTATTTGCCATCACGATTTGTCGATAAGCTGGCGACAACTCAAGGAGGACCGCCATGATCGATCTGCACTATTGGCCCACGCCCAACGGCAAGAAGGTCACCATCCTGCTGGAGGAATGCGGGATGCCCTACCGGATCGTGCCCGTGAACATCCAGAAGGGCGACCAGTTCAAGAAGGACTTCCTGGAGATGAACCCCAATCACCGCATGCCGGTGATGGTGGACACCGAGCCCAAGGACGGCGGCAAGCCGCTCGCGATCTTCGAATCGGGCGCGATCATGATGTACATCGCCGAGAAGGCCGGGAAGTTCTATCCGCAGGACGTCCGCACCCGCTACAACGTCAATGAGTGGCTGATCTGGCAGATGGCCAACCAGGGCCCCAAGAGCGGCGAGTGCGGCCACTTCCGCCGCGTCGACCAGAAGCAGCATGGCGACCAGACCTACGCCATCAACCGCTTCACCGACGAGGTGAACCGCCTCTACGGCGTGCTCAACAACCGGCTCTACAAGCACAAGTACCTGGCGGGCGACCAGTACACGATCGCCGACATGATCTGCTATCCGTGGACGGTGAACTGGAAG
>Ga0335083_10005189_pt1 | contig 16474 bp, 15 predicted proteins | sample Lox_Sample_42_FD_206716 | JGI IMG/M metagenome (GOLD analysis project Ga0335083, IMG submission 206716) | Soil microbial communities from Loxahatchee National Wildlife Refuge, Florida, United States - Lox_Sample_4.2 | ecosystem: Environmental > Terrestrial > Soil > Wetlands | place: USA... | reverse complement strand
CTCGAGATTCTGCGATGCGATCACCTCGGCGGCCGTGCCTTGCGCGAGTAGCTTGCCATACGCGATGTAGGCGAGCTTGTGGCAGCGCTCGGCTTCGTCCATGTAGTGCGTGCTGACGAGGACCGAGATGCCGCGCGCGGCTAGCCGGTGCAGCTCCTCCCAGAAGTCGCGGCGCGCGGTGGGGTCGACGCCCGCGGTCGGCTCGTCGAGCAGCAGCAGTTCCGGCTCGTGCAACATGCAGGCCGCGAGCGCGAGCCGCTGCTTCCAGCCGCCCGAGAGCGCGCCCGTGAGCTGGTTCGCGCGGCTCGCGAGGCCGAGCGATTCGAGCGCGCGGTCCACGGCTTCGCGACGGTTGCGCATCTTGTAGATGCGCGCCACGAAGTCGAGATTCTCGCGGATCGTGAGGTCTTCCCAGTATGAGAAGCGCTGCGTCATGTAGCCGACGTTGCGCTTGATCTGCGCGCTCTCGCGCACGATGTCGTAGCCGAGGCAGGTGCCCGAGCCGGAATCGGGCGTGAGCAGGCCGCACATGAGCCGGATCGACGTGGTCTTGCCGCTGCCGTTCGGCCCGAGGAACCCGAAAATTTCGCCGCGCGCCACGCGCAGCGACACGTCGTTCACAACATGCTTGCTGCCGAAGCGCTTGTTGAGATTGCGCACGTCGATGGCGTAATCGCCGTTGTGCTGGGCGGGCGTGCTCATTGCAGCGTCACCTCGACCGGCTGGCCCGGATGAAGCTTGACGGCGTCTTGCGCCGAAGGCCGCGCCTCGATCATGAAAACGAGCTTCGTGCGGTTTTCGTTGCTGTAGATGACGGGCGGCGTGTATTCGGCGGCGTTCGAGATCCACGTGATGGTGGCGGGAACATCCGCGGCGCAGCCGTCACAACGCACGGTCACCTTGCGCCCGGGGGCGAGCGAGCCGACCGCCGTTTCGGGCACGAAGAAGCGCACCTTCACGTTCTGCGGCGGCAGCATCTGCACGACGGGGTTGCCCGCCTGCACCCATTCGCCCACGCGAAAGAGCGTGTCGTAGACGAGGCCCGCGCGCGGCACGTTCACGCGTTTCTGGTCGAGCCGCCACTGCGCTTGCGCGAGCGAGGCGCGGGCGGCATCGACGTCGGCGGCCTGCGCGGCGATTTGCGCGGTGCGGCCCGGCAGGTTCGCCACGCGCACCTGGTTGCGCAGCTCTCGCACCTGAGCCGCGGTGGAGTCGGCCTGCGCGCGCGAGTCGTCGAGCTGTGCCTGCGAGATGCCACCTGCGCGCAATTGCGCCTCGTCGCGCGTGAGCTGCAGCGCGGCCTTGTGCGCGTTCGCCTCGGCCTGGGCGAGCTGTGCCTCGGTCACGCGCACTTCAGGAGGGCGCTTGCCGGTCTGGAGATCGGCGAGCTGCTGCTGTGCGGCCGTGAGGCGATGCTGCGCCTCGTTGCGCGCGGCTTCTTCTTCGCCCGATTCGAGCGCGAAGGCGGGCGCGCTGGCGGCGACGGTCTGCCCGCGTTCGACCGCGAGTTCGGTGAGCGTGCCCGACTGCGACGACGCGAGGTACACATACTCGCCTTCCGCATAACCTTGCCAGCGCGGCGGCTCGTGCCTCGAGCACGCGGTGAACACGAACGCGGCGCCGCACACGCAGACCGTCCTCCACTTCATGAAGCGTCCTCCTTGCGGCCCGATGCGCGACGCACGCGCCGTTGCGGCGGCACGGGTCGCAACGCCGCCCTCAATAGCGCGCTCACGTGGCGGTGCAGCGCGTCGCGTTCGATGATCGGGAAGCCGCGCGCGTTTTGCCAGATCTTCGAGGTTGCGAGCGGCAGCATGACGAGCGCGAGGATCGACATGAAGAGCAGCGGCGCTTCGAGCTCGGCATTGACACTGCCGCTGCGCTGCGCCTCACCGATGCGCGCCACGAAGCGCTGCAACTGCTCGACGGGCAGACGCCTGAGCATGCGTTCGCGCAGCAAGCCACCTTCGTTGACGATTTCGCGCAGCCAAAGCGGCGGCAGCCAGGGCATGCGCGAGGTGACCTCGAAGAGCCGTGCGACGATCTCCTCCACCAGCGCGTGGGCGTCTTGCGCGACTTCGCCCTCCACGCTCTCCCACACGAACGCGATCGAGCGCGCGATGCGCTCTTCGACCACGGCGTCGAGCAGCTTTTCGCGGTTCGTGAAGTAGTAGTGCACCATCGCCGACGTCACGCCCGCAGCCTCGGCGATCTGCGCCATCGTGGTGGCGGCGATGCCCTGTTCGCCGAACAGTTGCGTGGCGCTGGCGAGCAGCCGCTCGCGCATGGCGAGGTCGGCTCCGGCGCGGCGCCGGCCGCGCGGGCGGGGAGAGGCGGTAGTCGTGGGGGGGCGCGTGGCCATCGCTCCACTTTAATTCACGCGTTAGTTAAATTCAAACCCCGCTGAATTTGCGTTAACCCTGGGTCGGCAGTTGTTTCAGATTTTTCTTATATAAAACCGACGGCGTGACGTGCAGGCTGTGAGATTCCCGCTGAAGGGGCATACAAACTCACTCTGCCATGGAAAAAATAATGAAACGCATCGTTGTCATCGATGATCATCCGATCGTACTGAAGATGCTCGCGAATGTGCTGAATACGGAGTACGAACTGGTGGGCGAGTGCGGCGATGGCGAAGAGGGCCTGCGTCTTGCTCTGGCGTTGCAACCCGACCTGGTGATCCTCGACCTCGAATTGCCCAAGCTCGACGGTCTCTCCGTCATCCGCGGAATTCGCGCGAAGCGGCCCGATGCGCGCGTCCTCGTGCTCTCGGCGAAGCCCGAACTGGTCATGGCCAATCACACGCGCGTAGCGGGCGCGAATGGCTACGTCAACAAGAATCGCGGCGTCGAGGAGTTGTGCAGCGTCGTCAAGGCGGTGCTGCTCGGCTACGACTGCTTCCCTGCGGGCAGTTGCGGCGGCGGCCGCGACGCGGCGCTCAACGGCCTCTCGCCGCGCGAAGTCGAGGTGCTGCAGTACCTCGCGCGCGGTATGAGCAACAAGGGTATCGCGGCGCGCCTCGGCCTTTCCGACAAGACCGTCAGCACCTACAAGACGCGTGTGCTCGATAAGCTCGGTGTGTCGTCGCTTGCTGCGCTGATCGAGTTTGCTTCGCTAAACAAACTGATTGAGTGAGACTGCGGCGGTGACCGCCGGCAAAGTCATAGCCAAAAAAAAGCCCGACTCGCGCCGGGCTTCCAAATGTAACCGCACCCGTTCCCGGGCGCAGTACCTGCAAAAACTGCGTGCGTCGCTGAAGGCTTAAGCGGCCAGCAGCGAACGCAGCACGAACGGCAGAATACCGCCGTGCTTGTAGTAGTCGACTTCGATCGGCGTGTCGATGCGCAGCAGCACCTGAACGCGTTGCTCCTTGCCATCCTTGTGGTGGATGACGAGCGTCAGGTCCTGTTGCGGCTTGAAGTCGTCCGTCAGGCCTTCGATGTCGTACGTTTCTTCGCCGGTCAGGCCAAGCGACTGAACGCTGTCCGAACCCTTGAACTGCAGCGGAAGAACGCCCATGCCGACCAGGTTCGAACGGTGGATACGCTCGAAGCTGCGTGCGACCACGGCCTTCACGCCCAGCAGTTGCGTGCCCTTGGCTGCCCAGTCACGCGACGAACCCGTGCCGTACTCTTCGCCCGCGAACACCATGGTCGGCGTGCCGGCGTCGATGTACTTCATGGCGGCGTCGTAAATCGACATCTGCTCGCCGCTCGGCTGGTGGATCGTCAGGCCGCCTTCCACGCGCGTGCCGTCGGCCTTCGCCGGGATCATCAGGTTCTTGATACGCACGTTCGCGAAGGTGCCGCGCATCATCACGTCGTGGTTGCCGCGGCGCGAGCCGTAGCTGTTGAAGTCGGCCTTCTGCACGCCGTTCGCCTTCAGCCACTTGCCTGCCGGCGAGTCTTCCTTGATCGAGCCGGCCGGGCTGATGTGGTCGGTCGTGACCGAGTCACCGAAAATGCCCAGTGCGCGCGCGCCCTTGATCTCGGCCACTTCCGACGACGGCGTCATCGAGAATTCCTTGCCGAAGAACGGCGGCTCGGCGATGTAGGTCGACTTCGGCCAGTCGTAGACCTGGCCTTCCTCGCCTTCGATCTTGCTCCACAGGTCGCCCTTCTTCGTGAGCTGGCTGTAGTTCTTCTGGTAGACGTCGGCGTCGAGTGCGTACTTGAGCAGCGCGTTGATTTCTTCGCTGGTCGGCCAGATGTCGCCCAGGTAGATGTCGCGGCCGCCCTTACCCTTGCCGACCGGCTCGGTCATCAGGTCGCGCGTGATGTTGCCGGCGATCGCGTAGGCGACGACCAGCGGCGGCGAGGCCAGGAAGTTCGCACGGATGTTCGGGTGGATACGCGCTTCGAAGTTACGGTTGCCCGACAGCACGGCTGCCGCGACCACGTCGTTCTTCGTGATGGCTTCGTTGAGTTCCGGTGTGAGGTCGCCGGCGTTGCCGATACAGGTCGTGCAGCCGTAGGCCGCGAGTTCGAAGCCGAGCTTCGAGAGGTACGGCATCAGGCCCGTCTTCGTCAGATACTCCGTGACGATACGCGAGCCCGGGGCGAGCGAGGTCTTGATGTGCGGAGCGACCGTGAGGCCGGCTTCCACCGCCTTCTTCGCGAGCAGGCCGGCGGCGAGCAGCACGCTCGGGTTCGACGTGTTCGTGCACGACGTGATCGCGGCGATCAGCACGTCACCGTTGTGCAGCTTCACGCCGTCGGTCGTCTTGTACTCGGCCGTGAGGTCGGCGGCCTTCTTGCTGAAGCCGTTTTCCGCGCCCGGCTTCGAGAACAGGTCGGTGAAGGTCGACTTCACGTTGCCGATTTCGATGCGGTCTTGCGGGCGCTTCGGACCGGCCAGCGACGGCGCAACCGTCCCGAGGTCGAGCGTGAGCGTCTTCGTGTAGTCGATATCGCCGGCCTTCGGCACGCCGAAGAGGTCCTGCGCCTTGAAGTAGTTCTCGAATGCCGAGATTTCTGCTTCCGTGCGGCCCGTGCCCTTGAAGTAGTCGATGGTCTTTTCGTCGACCGGGAAGAAGCCCATGGTCGCGCCGTATTCCGGCGCCATGTTGCCGATGGTCGCGCGGTCCGGCAGCGAGAGCGATGCCGTGCCTTCGCCGAAGAACTCGACGAACTTGCCGACGACCTTCTCCTTGCGCAGCATTTCGGTGATGGTCAGCACGAGGTCGGTTGCCGTGCAGCCTTCGCGCAGCTTGCCCTTCAGCTCGACGCCCACGACGTCCGGCGTGAGGAAGTACACCGGCTGGCCGAGCATGCCCGCTTCGGCTTCGATGCCGCCCACGCCCCAGCCCACCACGCCGATGCCGTTGATCATCGTGGTGTGGCTGTCCGTGCCGACGAGCGTGTCCGGGTAGTAGACGGTGTCGCCGCCTTCGGCCTTCTTGTGCACGCCGCGTGCGAGGTATTCGAGGTTGACCTGGTGGACGATGCCGATGCCCGGCGGCACGACCTTGAACGTGTCGAACGCCTGCATGCCCCATTTCATGAACTGGTAGCGCTCGTTGTTGCGCTGGAATTCCAGCTTCATGTTCAGGTCGAGCGCGTCCTTCTGGCGGAAGTAGTCGATCTGGACCGAGTGGTCGACGACGAGATCCACCGGCACGAGCGGCTCGATGACCTTCGGGTCACGGCCGACGTGCTTGGCGACGCCGCGCATGGCGGCGATGTCGGCGAGCAGCGGCACGCCCGTGAAGTCCTGCAGCACGACGCGCGAAACGACGAACGGGATTTCGTCGACGCGGGGGGCCGTGGGCTTCCAGTTCGCGAGTTGCTCGATGTGCTCTTCCGCGATCTTCTTGCCGTCGTAGTTACGCAGCACGGACTCGAGCACGATACGGATCGAGACCGGCAGGCGATTGATCTTCACGCCGAGCTGCTTGCCGAGTTGCGGCAGCGAGTAGAACTTGCCTTTGCCGGAACCGCTGTCGAATTCCTTTAGCGTTTTATGGAGGTTGTGGGCCATGGTGTTTTCCTTCGTTTAATCGCGGAAATAACGCTTACTGCACGTTTGCTGCTCTTACTGATCGTTGCCTGCTTGCTCAAATCACGTACAAGTCGACGTACTCGTTGACCGGCATGGCTTCGAATCGTGCCGCATCGAGCGAGACATCGACTATCGCCTGCTGCTGCTTCGCGGGGAAGCGGCGCGCGAGGTTGCTTCGAAACTTCTCGATCAGCAGCGGGATGCCTTCTTCGCGGCGCCGCTTGTGGCCGATCGGGTATTCCACCACGACTTCCGGCAGTGTCGTGCCGTCGTTCAGCTCGACGGTGAGCGCGTTTGCGATCGAGCGCTTGTCGGGGTCGTGATAATCGTGCGTGAACTGCGCGTCTTCCACGCACGCCGTTTTCGCGCGCAGCGCGTCGATGCGCGGGTCGCGCGCGACTTCGTCTTCGTAGTCGGCGGCGGTCAGCCGCCCGAAGATGAGCGGCACGGCGACCATGTACTGGATGCAGTGGTCGCGGTCGGCCGGGTTTGCGAGCGGGCCGCTCTTGTCGATGATGCGCATCGCCGCTTCGTGCGTGCGTATCGTGATGCGCTTGATATCCCCGGCCGTCAAGCCCTTTTGCGCGAGCACGCGGTGCAGCGTGATCGCGGCTTCGGCGGCGGTCTGCGCGTGGAATTCAGCCGGGAACGAAATCTTGAACAGCACGTTTTCCATTACGTACGTGCCGTAGGGGCGCTGGAATCTGAACGGCTGTCCCTTGAACGAGACGTCGTAGAAGCCCCACGTTTTCGCCGTCAGCGCGGAGGGATAGCCCATCTCGCCGGTCTTCGCCATGAGCGCGAGGCGCACGGCGCGCGAGGTGGCGTCGCCTGCCGCCCACGACTTGCGCGAACCGGTGTTGGGCGCGTGGCGGTAGGTGCGCAGCGACTGGCCGTCGACCATCGCGAGCGAAATGGCGTTGATCAGCTCCTCACGCGTGAGCCCGAGCATCTGCCCGACGACGGCGGTCGAGGCGAGCTTCACGAGCAGTACGTGGTCGAGGCCGACCTTGTTGAACGAGTTTTCCAGCGCGATGCAGCCCTGGATCTCGTGCGCCTTCACCATGCCTTCGAGCACGTGCCTCATGGTGAGCGGCGTTTTGCCCTGAGCGATGGCCGTGCGCGAGAGCCAGTCGGCCGTCGCGAGAATGCCGCCCAGGTTGTCCGACGGATGGCCCCACTCGGCGGCGAGCCACGTGTCGTTGAAGTCGAGCCAGCGGATCATCGCGCCAATGTTGAACGCGGCCTGAACCGGGTCGAGCTGGAATTGGGTGCCTGGCACCTTCGCGCCATGCGGGACGACCGTGCCCGGCACGATCGGTCCCAGCAGCTTGGTGCAGGCGGGGTAGGAGAGCGCCTCGAGCCCGCAGCCGAGCGTGTCGATCAGGCAATGCCGGGCCGTCGACAGCGCGAGCGCGCTATCGACCCGGAAGCTCAGGACGTAGTCGACGATGTCGACGAGTACCTGATCCGGCTGCGGCCTGACGTTGGCGATCGGCGCGGACATCGAGGCGCTCCGGCGGAGCCTTACTGGCCCGCTGCGCCGCTAGCGCCTTGAGCCGGCGCACGGTTGGCCGGGTTCAGAGCGTTGGCCTGCGTCGGCGCCATGGCGCCTTGCTGCATGGCAACGGTCTTGCACTCGTCGGCCAGACGCGAGCTGTCCTTGTCCGAGAACAGCATGGCCTTGGTCGGGATCACGACGAGGTCGAGGCCGGTTGCGGCGTCGTGGAAGCGGTCAGCGCCGGTGGTGGTGACCTGGCGCGGCAGGTTGTAATTCTTGTTCGCCCAGTGAACGGTGACGATCTGGTCACGCGCCATGTCGCCTTTCAGGTCGAATTGCATGCCTTCGGCACAGGTCCAGTGCTCCGAGCCTTCCGGGATCGGATCGACCTTCGCTTCCTTGGCAGGGTTGGCCTTGCGCTTGATGATGCGATGCTTCGGAGCCGGCTTCTTGGCAGTGGTGGTCGACGTCGTGTCTTGTGCGGCGGCGTCGGTCGCGGCCAGCATCATCGTCGAGGACAGCGTGCCGATGACAGCGGCGATCAGCAATTTCTTCATGGGAATCAGACCTTTATCTCTCTAAATCGGTTGATCAGTGCGCGGCCGCAGTATGCGGCCGCCGGTTGCACGGCGCGCGCCCCGAAAGCGCGCAGCGGACGCTATTTTCACCTATTTATCGCCATGAACTTCAATTTCTCCGGCCCGGTGTTGCTCACGCTGCTTGTTCGTCCGCAGTACCCTTCTTTTTCATCGCCGCGCCGCGCGGCGCGATACCTGCGATGCCTGCGCGGCGGAACATGCTGAAAACGTTTTCCGCGCGGAGGCTCGCGGCACGCATCAAGGCGACTCCTGCGCCAGTTCGCCCGGCGTCGCGGCGCCCGGGCCAAAGAGCGGCGCCGCTTCGAGCGGCACGGTGCGGCCCGTCGAGCGAGCGCGGCGCAGCACGGCCCAGTAATAGCGGTAGCTCGCGCGGTCGTGCAGCGTGTCGCCGTGGCGCGTCGGGCCCCACTGCGCGTGCTGTGCGGCGAGCAGGATTTCCGTGGCGGTGGCGATCTCCTCGTCGCGCGGCGCGAACGCGGCCACGATGACGGGAATCTGCGCCGGGTGAATGCTCCACATGCGTGTGTAGCCGAATTCATTGCGGGCGCGGCGCGCGTCGTTCGCCACCACGTCCATGTCGCGCACTTCCGTGCTCACGTTGTGCGAGGGGACGCGGCCAAAAGCGTGGCAGGCCGCTGCGATTTCGAGCTTCGCGCGGCGCACGAGCGGGTGATCGAACTGGCCCGGCGAGCGCATGGCGCTGTCGGGAATCGCACCGTCGTGGGCGGAGACGAAGTCCATGAGCCCGAAGCTCAGCGCCTCGACGCCGCGCAGTGCGGCGAGGTCGAACGCGCGCGCGAGCGCGCCATGCGTTTCGACGAGCAGTTGGACGGGAATGGGTTTGTCGATGCCCATCTCGACGCGCGTGGCCTCGATGAATGCCGTCATCTCGGCGGCGTCGCCCACGGCGCGGATCTTCGGCAGCGTGATGAAGGCCGGCGCGCGTTTCGCGGCGCGCAGGATCAGGCGCACGTCGTCGCGCCAATGCGGGTGATGGAAGTCGTGAATGCGGACGCCGACGCGGCCGAAGCGGTCGTGCTCGCCGCCGATGAACGACGCCACGAGCTCCGCATGCTCGGCCTCGCGGCCCACCTGGGCGCCGTCTTCGCAATCGAGCGTGATGTCGAACACCGGGCCGAGCTGCTGCTGCAGCGCGAGCGATTTCAGCATCAGCTTCTCGCTGCCCGCGTAGTGATCGCATGCGGGCAGGATGGCGGGCGGCGCTTCGCCGTCGAACAGTACTTCGGCGGGGGGAATGGCGCGCATCTTCGGCGTCGGAGTCGAATGTTGGGGGAGAAACCGGATTCGGATGCGTCCTGCCAGCGAGGCCGTCTGGCAAGGCGCATGCGGATCGGGCGGGCCGCGCAGGGCGTTCCGCGGATATTGTTCCGCGTACAGCGTCGCGCGGCTCCGCTCACGGGGCCGCGCGCATGATACCGGAACGAAACGGCGCCGCACAGCGTGCGACGCGCATTCCGTTCGTACAGCTGGCTTACTTGCCGAGCAGGTGAGCCACGCCGTCGCGCTCTTCGAGCAGCTCGTTGAGCGTGCCGTCCATCTTCTCGCGCGAGAACGCGTCGATTTCGAGGCCTTCCACGCGCTTGTATTCGCCGTTTTCGCAGATCACCGGCACGCCGTAGATGATGTCTTCGGGGATGCCGTACGAGCCGTCCGACGGGATGCCCATCGTGACCCACTTGCCGTTCGTGCCGAGGACCCAGTCACGCACGTGGTCGATCGCAGCGTTGGCAGCCGATGCCGCCGACGAGAGGCCGCGCGCTTCGATGATCGCCGCGCCGCGCTTCCCAACAGTCGGGATGAAGGTGTTGCGGTTCCATTCGTCGTCGTTGATCAGCGCGTTGAGCGACTGGCCGTCGACGGTGGCGAAGCGGTAGTCGGGGTACATCGTCGGCGAGTGGTTGCCCCACACGGCGAGCTTCTCGATCGAAGCGACCGGCTTGCCCGACTTGGCGGCCAGTTGCGAGAGCGCGCGGTTGTGGTCCAGACGCAGCATGGCGGTGAAGTTCTTCTTCGGCAGGTCCGGCGCCGACTTCATCGCGATGTAGGCGTTCGTGTTGGCCGGGTTGCCGACGACCAGCACCTTCACGTCGCGGCTCGCGACGTCGTTCAGCGCCTTGCCCTGAACCGTGAAGATTTCAGCGTTGGCCGAGAGCAGATCCTTGCGCTCCATGCCCTTCGAGCGCGGACGTGCGCCAACCAGCAGGGCGACGTCGGCGTCCTTGAACGCGACCTTCGGGTCGTCGGTGACCACCACGCCCGCGAGCAGCGGGAATGCGCAGTCTTCCAGTTCCATCACGACGCCTTTGACGGCGGCTTGCGCTTGCGGCAGGTCGAGCAGTTGCAGGATGACGGGCTGGTCCTTGCCGAGCAGGTCGCCGTTGGCGATGCGGAACAGCAGGGAGTAACCGATCTGACCTGCGGCGCCGGTGACGGCAACGCGCTTTGCGGGCTTAGCCATTGAAAATCTCCAGGAAGATGCGTTAGACGCCAGGGTAAAGCGCCATTCTATATGCGCGCTACACGAAGCGTAGGTGAAACACGCGGCCGTTCTTGCCGGCGCGCATGCTTCGACGACTGCGAGGCCGTGACGCGCGCCGCCGGCGCGAACCGCGGTGCCGGTAACCATGTGCAACATGGCAAGAGGTGAACGGGGCGCCCCTTCGGAGGATGTCTGACGCTGGCCGCATCAAGTGTGCCGGTTCCTGCAACAGCTCGCTCGGGCTCTCCCACAGATGCGCGGCGCGAACCGGATGCAGTCTGGCTGCATCGGCCGCACCGGCCGGATCGAAACCTCTACTGCGTTTACTGCATGAGGGAACGGCTTGATTGACAAGGCGGCCTGCGGCGCATTCGCCACGCGGTGGATGCAGCCGGCGGAGCCCCTTCATCGTCTTCGTCGCGCTGATTTCAGGTCCTCGAATCAGTCTGCAACCCGCCCGCAAACCCTTGCTCGATCGGGAGTGTAGGAGCCGTCATGGTCAAAGTCAACAGTATCTTATGTCTTATATAAGACATATCTGTTGTCGCCAAAATGCTTGATGCGTGGGGGGCTTTATGTTGAAATGCGCGCCATGAGTGCGAACCCGGCCAGCAACGCGAATTCCCCCGCTCCCGAGAGCGGCGTCAACGCGTCTGCGCCTGCGTCCGCGGTGCCACCGTCCCCCACCTTCAGTCCGCTGTACCAGCAGATCAAGGGGCTCATTACACAGAGCCTCGTGTCCGGCGAATGGAAGCCAGGCGAAATCATCCCCAGCGAAGTCGAACTGGCCGCCCGTTACAAGGTGAGCCAGGGGACCGTGCGCAAGGCGATCGACGAGCTGGCCGCAGAGAACCTGCTGGTGCGCCGCCAGGGCAAGGGTACGTTTGTTGCAACGCACAATGAAGAGCGAGCCCAGTTTCGCTTTCTGAGATTACTGGCCGATGACGGCGCGGAGCATCCCCACGTGAGCAAGCTGCTCGAGTGCCGCCGCCTGCGCGCTTCGGCCGAGATCGCGCGCCAGCTCGACCTCAAGCCGGCTGACCCGGTGGTCCTGATCCGGCGCCTCTTGCAGTTCGACGGCGAGAGCACCGTGCTCGACGAGATCTGGCTGCCCGGCGGCGTGTTCCGCGGGCTCACGATCGAGCGGCTCGCGGAATATAAGGGGCCGCTCTATGCCATGTTCGAAACGGAGTTCGGCACGCGCATGATCCGCGCGACCGAGAAGATCCGGGCGGTGGCCGCCGAGCCCTCCGTGGCCGACCTTCTCAAGGTGCCCGCGGGTTTTCCTTTGCTTTCTGTCGAGCGCGTGTCCTATACCTATGGGGACCGGCCGGTCGAGGTGCGCCGTGGATGGTATGTCACAACCGGGTACTACTATCAGAATGATTTGAGTTAATGGAAGGGCGCGCAAGACGGTGCGTTTCCCTTCCCCAAGAGCCTTTGCTTGCGCGCGCCACCAGCCGTTTCCGAGGTGGATTTCGCTGCAGCGCGATATGAAAAGGCGCTAAAATTGCGAATTAGTGTTAACACATAGTAGGGGTCTAGCATGGCAGAAGCCGCAAAAAAACCGAGGCCGGAATACCGGAACATCGGGCTTGGGCAGATCTTGTTCGCATACCGCCTGCCGTTGGCCGGTCGTGTGTCGATCGGCCACCGCATCAGCGGTGTGCTGTTGTTCCTGTTCCTGCCTTTCCTGTTGTTCCTGTTTGACCAGAGCCTCACTTCGGAGCTCAGCTTCGAAGTATTCAAGGGCTTCCTCTCGAACATCATCGTCAAGCTCATCGTGCTGGTCCTCGGGTGGGCATTCCTCTTTCACTTCTGCGCCGGCGTGCGCCACCTCGTCATGGACTTCAGCCATGACATGGTGAGCAAAGAAAAAGGCAAGTCGACCTCGCTCGTCGTCGTGACCATCTCCACGATCCTCACGATCGCCTTCGCGGCAAAACTCTTCGGAGCGTTCTAAAAAATGTCGGCTAAAAACGGTATCGGTCCGAAGCGCCTCGTCGTTGGCGCTCACTACGGCCTGCGCGACTGGATCGCGCAACGCGCCACCGCCGTGATCATGGCGGTCTACACGATCGTGCTGCTCGTCCTGTTCTTCGGCGCGCATGATTTTTCGTATGACGGCTGGGCATCGATCTTCGCCGCACAGTGGATGAAGCTCGCGACGTTCGTCACCCTCGTCGCGCTGTTCTACCACGCGTGGGTTGGCGTGCGTGACATCTGGATGGACTACATCAAGCCGGTCGGCCTGCGCATCACGCTGGACGTCCTTACGATCGCATGGCTGCTGGGCAGCCTCGGCTACGCCGCTCAGATTCTCTGGAGAGTGTAAAAGAATGGCTGCAATCAAGAATTCTCTGCCGCGTCGCAAGTTCGACGTGGTCATCGTCGGTGCTGGCGGCTCGGGGATGCGCGCTTCGCTGCAACTCGCGCGTGCTGGCCTGTCGGTCTGCGTGCTCTCGAAGGTGTTCCCCACGCGTTCGCACACGGTCGCGGCGCAGGGCGGCATCGGCGCCTCGCTCGGCAACATGAGCGAAGACAACTGGCACTTCCACTTCTACGACACGATCAAGGGCTCCGACTGGCTCGGCGACCAGGACGCGATCGAATTCATGTGCCGTGAAGCGCCGAACGCCGTGTACGAGCTCGAGCACATGGGCATGCCGTTCGACCGTAACGCCGACGGCACCATCTACCAGCGTCCGTTCGGCGGCCACACCGCGAACTACGGCGAAAAGCCGGTCCAGCGCGCCTGCGCGGCTGCCGACCGTACCGGCCACGCGCTGCTGCACACGCTGTATCAGCAGAACGTCGCGGCGAAGACGCAGTTCTTCGTCGAATGGATGGCACTCGACCTGATCCGCGACGCCGAAGGCGACGTGCTCGGCGTGACCGCGCTCGAAATGGAAACCGGCGACGTCTACATCCTCGAAGGCAAGACCACGCTGTTCGCCACGGGCGGCGCGGGCCGTATCTTCGCGGCTTCGACGAATGCGTTCATCAACACCGGCGACGGCCTCGGCATGGCGGCCCGTTCGGGCATCGCGCTGCAGGACATGGAGTTCTGGCAGTTCCACCCGACCGGCGTGGCCGGCGCGGGCGTGCTGATCACCGAAGGCGTGCGCGGCGAAGGCGGCATTCTGCGCAACTCCAACGGCGAGCGCTTCATGGAGCGTTACGCTCCGACGCTGAAGGACCTCGCACCGCGTGACTTCGTTTCGCGCTCGATGGACCAGGAAATCAAGGAAGGCCGTGGCGTGGGCCCGAACAAGGACCACGTGCTGCTCGACCTCTCGCACATCGGTGCCGAGACGATCATGAAGCGTCTGCCGTCGATCCGCGAAATCGCACTGAAGTTCGCGAACGTCGACTGCATCAAGGAACCGATCCCGGTCGTGCCGACCATCCACTACCAGATGGGCGGCATCCCGACGAACATCAACGGTCAGGTCGTCGGCACGCCGAAGGGCCACGAAGAAGTCGTCAACGGCTTCTACGCCGTGGGCGAATGCTCGTGCGTTTCGGTGCACGGCGCAAACCGTCTGGGCACGAACTCGCTGCTCGACCTCGTGGTGTTCGGCCGTGCGGCCGGCAACCACATCGTCAAGCACGTCAAGGAGCTCAAGGAGCACAAGCCGCTGCCGGCCGACGCCGCCGACTTCTCGCTCTCGCGCCTTGCCAAGCTCGACAACTCGACCTCCGGCGAATACGCACAGAGCGTGGCGAACCAGATCCGCGGCACGATGCAAAAGCACGCGGGCGTGTTCCGCACCTCGGCGCTGCTCGAAGAGGGCGTGCGGGAGATCGCGAAGGTGGCCGAGCAAGCTCAGCACATCCACCTGAAGGACAAGTCGAAGGTGTTCAACACGGCGCGCGTGGAAGCGCTCGAAGTGGCGAACCTGATCGAAGTGGCGCGCGCGACCATGGTTTCGGCGGAAGCGCGCAAGGAAAGCCGCGGCGCTCACGCACAAAGCGACTACGAACACCGCGACGACGAAAACTGGCTGCGCCATACGCTGTGGTTCAGCGAAAACGACCGACTCGACTACAAGCCGGTCCACATGCAACCGCTGACCGTCGAGTCCGTGCCGCCGAAGGCGCGTACGTTCTAAGGCATACGCCAGTCAAAAGGAATGGGAAATGGCCAAACGCATTTTTGAAGTCTACCGCTACGATCCGGACAAGGACTCGGCGCCGCGCATGCAGACGTACGAGCTGGACCTCACGCATGAGCGCATGCTGCTCGACGCGCTGGTGAAGCTCAAGGAAGTGGATGAAACGCTGTCGTTCCGCCGTTCGTGCCGCGAAGGCGTGTGCGGGTCGGACGCAATGAACATCAACGGCAAGAACGGTCTGGCGTGCCTCACGAACCTGAACGAGCTGCCGCAGAAGATCGTGCTGCGCCCGCTGCCGGGCCTGCCCGTCGTGCGCGACCTGATCGTCGACATGACGCACTTCTTCAACCAGTACCACTCGATCAAGCCGTACCTGATCAACGACACGCCGCCGCCCGAGAAGGAGCGTCTGCAGTCGCCCGAGCAGCGTGACGAACTCGATGGCGTGTACGAGTGTATTCTGTGCGCAAGCTGCTCGACCTCGTGCCCGAGCTTCTGGTGGAACCCGGACAAGTTCGTCGGCCCGGCAGGCCTCCTGCAGGCTTACCGCTTCATCGCGGACAGCCGCGACGAAGCTACGGCCGAGCGTCTGGACAACCTGGAAGACCCGTACCGTCTGTTCCGTTGCCACACGATCATGAACTGCGTCGACGTTTGCCCGAAGGGCCTGAACCCGACGAAGGCGATCGGCAAGATCAAGGAACTGATGTTCCGCCGCGCGGTTTGATGTTGCTGTTCTGAAATGGAATCGCACCAGTCTGACCCCCTTCGCCGCGCGCGCCTTCGCTGGCGCGCGCGGCGCGGTCTGCTCGAAAACGATCTGATCTTCGAGCGTTTTTTCGACCGCTACGAGCATGACCTCAGCGACGCCGACGTGGGCGCGCTTACGCGCCTGCTCGAGCTGAGCGATAACGACCTGATGGACTTGCTGCTTGCGCGCAAGGAACCTGAAGGCGACCTTGCCGACCCGGACGTGAAGCGGGTGCTGGAGCTGCTTCGCAACGTCTGAGATGCGGTGGCGCCTGCTGTCAGGCAGCGGGCGCCGCGCCGGACGTGCAAACTATCGAATCCCGTGTTTATCTTCGATTGAGGATGTGCTATGACCCCGTCTGATGTAAAAGCCACGCTATCGTTCAGCGACAACTCGCCGAGCGTCGAATTGCCGATCTACAAGGGCTCGATGGGCCCGGATGTGATCGACATCCGCAAACTGTACGGTCAGACCGGCAAGTTCACGTATGACCCGGGCTTCATGTCGACGGCGTCGTGCAACTCGGCGATCACGTACATCGACGGGGACAAGGGCGAGCTGCTTTATCGCGGCTACCCGATCGACAACCTCGCGCAAAACGCCGATTTCCTCGAAACCTGCTACCTGCTGTACAGAGGCGAACTGCCGAACACGGCGCAGAAGGAAGAGTTCGTGCGGACCGTTACGCAGCACACGATGGTTCACGAGCAGATGCAGTTCTTCTTCCGCGGTTTCCGCCGCGATGCGCATCCGATGGCGATTCTCGTCGCCGCAGTTGGCGCGCTGTCGGCGTTCTATCACGACTCGCTCGACATCAACAACGCGAAGCACCGTGAAGTTTCGGCGATCCGCATGATCGCGAAGCTGCCCACGCTCGTTGCCATGGCGTACAAGTACTCGATCGGCCAGCCGTTCGTGTATCCGCAGAACAATCTGTCGTACAGCGCGAACTTCATGCGCATGATGTTCTCGAACCCGTGCGAAGAGTACAAGGTCAACGACGTG
>Ga0335083_10005188_pt1 | contig 16475 bp, 14 predicted proteins | sample Lox_Sample_42_FD_206716 | JGI IMG/M metagenome (GOLD analysis project Ga0335083, IMG submission 206716) | Soil microbial communities from Loxahatchee National Wildlife Refuge, Florida, United States - Lox_Sample_4.2 | ecosystem: Environmental > Terrestrial > Soil > Wetlands | place: USA... | reverse complement strand
GACCGGTGCGACCGCTCCCTCGACCGACCGCGGGCTCAGGACGGAGAAAAGGACTTGAGGATCAACGCGGTAGCGATCGAACCGGCCGGACGGCCCGAGTCAATCGGAGTCCGGCATCCCGGGATCAGTCGTCCCGTTCGGGGTGGGGCTTGCGCGGTGACTCGGTCTCATTCGTCTCGCGCGACGGCGGCCGTTCATCGCCGCGACGATCGAGCGAGGCGATCGGGCTCTCCTCGTCGACGGCGACGCGCGTGACCTTGGCGCGGCGCGGCGAGAGATCGGCGTGGATGTCGGATACGAGCGTCGCGACGGAATCGAGCGTTGCGCCGATCTGCTCGAGTCGGCCTTCGAGCGCTGCGTGCAGCGAGTGCGCGTGCCGATCGCGCGCGAAATCGAGAGCTTTCATGTTGAGGTGGCGGAGCTGCGCCTCGATCTTCTGCAGCTGCGCGGCGACGGCTCCGAGAGGCAGCACGATGGAGAATTCCCAGTCGGTCGCCGATGCCTCTGCCATGGTCGCCACCCTTCAGGAAATTGAACGCGCACCGTCGGGAGCACCGCCGGCGCACCGACCGTGCGTGCAGTGTAGGCGCAGCGCGCGTCCATTGCCTCCCACCCGCCTGCGGGTCGATCGCCCCAGGGCCGACGACGCCACTTCCGCGCGCCGCTCGCCTCCGTCATCGAAGGGGGCCTACGGATTGAGGCCAAACACCGCGACGCCGCTCGGTGTACCCACGTAGACCTTGCCATTTGCGACGGTCGGTGTGATGAACTTGTTGCCGTTGCCGAAGTGGTCCCGCCCGCCGCTGGCCTGGTTCGAGTTGTAGAGTTCGTTCGCGAGGTTGCCGGCATCGAAGGCGTGCAGGACGGCGGCGCTACCCTTTCCGCTCTCGACCGCCCAGACGATCCCGCCGGAGGCGCCGTTCGCGGATATCGACGGGGATGCGCCGGGAAAGGCGAAGGTGTTGCTCGAGACGGAGGCCGGCGTCGTTCCGAGCCTGGCCTGGCTCAGTACGAATGCCTTGAGGCTGCCGTTGACGTCGGCGAAGTAGACGGTGCCGTTGAAGTACGCGGGTGCCGACCAGATGCCGCCCGGCAGCGCCCCGGCAAGGTCCTGCCAGATGCCGTTACTCGACGTCATGAACTTCCCCATGTTGTCGCGATTCACTACATAGAGGTGCCCGTCCTTGCCCGCGCCCACGGCGAGGTGCCGCACCACGCCGCCCGAATCCTGCTGGTCGGGAAGCAGCATCGGCGCGCCGGAACCGAGGTCGACGTCGGCGGCCGACTCCGACGTCGCGTTGCTCATCGCGAAGTAGTCGCTCACCTTGATCGGCGCCGCGGTCGTGATCTTCACGAAGGCGTTGCCGTAGTCACCCTGCGCCGGGAAGCCGTTGCCGTCGAGCGTCGTGTCGAAGGTGCCATTGGCGATCAACGCATACACGTTTCCGGCCGAGTCGGCTGCCATGCCGCCACCCGACTGCCAGATCGCACCATCACTGCCGTTCGGAACGACGTCGAGCACGCGCGTCTGCGTCAGCGACGTCTCGTCGTAGCCCATGATCCAGCCCGTGTACGGCGCGATGTCGCAGTGCGACGCCCACGCGGTGTAGACCACGCCGTTCACGAGGAGGAGACCCGCACGCTCCTTGTATTGGGCCGGGTCGAAGCTCACGGAACCGCCGCTGCTCGCGGCCCCGGACCCGGGGTAGGTTCCCTGCACGACGACCGGGCTGTGCGCCTGCTCGGCGAGGGTGACGAGATCGAGCGCATGCAGGCGCTGGTAATAGTGTCCGCCTGCGTCCTTCGACATCGCGACCGTGAAGAGCGTGCCGTGGGCGCCGGCGCTTCGGTCGATCACGGGCGTCGAGGTGATGCCGATCTCGGGGCTCACCTGCCCGCACCCGCGCGTGTCGCTGGTGGTTTCCCCCGTGCCGAGCAGCGAGACGTGTGCGAGCGGCGTGCCGTCGTCGGCGTCGAATGAGTAGACGGTCGCGTGCTCGGACACGACGAACACGACATTGCGCGTCTGTCCGCCGACGGCGAGGTTCGAGACGATGAGCGGCTGGCCATCGACCAGGCCGTCGGCCGCGAGCGTGCGCAGCAATCCGAAGTGCGCGGAGTTCACGCTGGCGGGTGTGAGGATCGACTCGGTCAGGTTCTGGGCGGTACGCGCATTGTCGTTGTGGTAGGTGAGCACGTCGGTCGTCGCGACGGCGCCCGTGACCGTGAGCCGGACGCTGCTGCTCGTGGCGCTGCCCGCGGAATTCGCGACAACGACGGAATACATCGCACCATCGTCGGTCGCGACCGTCGGCGCCGTCGTGTACGTGCTCGACGTCGCGTTGGCGATTGCCTGGCCGTTCAGTTGCCATTGATAGCTGAGCGGTGCCGTGCCACTTGCGACGACCGAAAACTGGGCGGTCTGCCCGGCCGCAACGGTCTGCGCCACGGGTTGCGTCGTCACGCTCGGCGCGACCGGCTGCGGCGTGGTCAGGTTGCCGCCACCGCCGCCTCCGCCGCAGGCGAGCGCGAGAAGCGCGAGCATGGATACCGCAATTCGCCTCGACATGGCGCTGCCTCCTCGGAACGTCCGGGCACCGCCCTACTGTAGATCCCGGGACGCGCGACCACTACTGTCGAGAAATGGCGACGCTTTGACGCACCTGCGGCATGTGCCCGGATCCAGGGGGTCGGCGTGCTCGCGCGTGGCAGTTTGGTGTCCCCGCCCCCGCGCCACAAGTGACGGTCATCCAGCGGGCCTATGTGACAGATTTCGGTCGCGCCACGAACGCGGCGAATCGCGACCCGAGCGCGACCAACCGAGTAGAGCGGCGCCGCGGCGCTGCTATGGTCCGTTCAAACAGCGGCGCCGCCCGCCGCGCCGACCGTATTCGGGGTGCTGCCATGCGCGTGATCGTGTTGCTCGGCCTGGTGATCACTGCCTCGTCCGCCGCGGCCGACGTGCCCGCGTCAGGTCAGTGGCGCGGAACCATTCGGGTCCCCGGCCAGGACATCGGCGTCGTCGTCAACCTCGAACCCGCCGGTGGCAATGACTGGCACGGCTCGCTGACCGCGCCGTCCCTCAATCTCAAGGGGGCGCCGCTTTCGAAAATCTCGGTCGCGCGAGCGCACGTGACGTTCGCCCTCGATGGCGCGCTTGGGCCATCACCCGACGGTCTCGCCTCCTTCGAGGGGAGCCTGCTGGGTTCGACATCGATGCAGGGAACGTTCACACAGGGCGGTCACTCAGCCCCCTTCTCGCTGGCCCGTGTCGGCGGTGCCCAGGTCGATCGGCCCCGGTCGAGCACGGGAGTCGATGCCGCGTTGGTCGGCACCTGGCGCGGAGACTACGAGATGGGCGGCTACCCCCGGCACGTGACGCTCGGGTTCCAGAACCGGGCCGGCGGCCCGGCGAGTGTCGAGTTTCTCGTGGTCGGCAAGCTCCCGCACACGCTGGCGGTCGATCTCGTCGCGGAGGAGGAAGGGCTGCTCCGCGTCGAGTCGCATGCATTTCAGCTCGACTTCGAGGGGCGCCTGGATCCTGCCGGCGACACCCTGCGCGGGGTGATCGAGCAGGGACCGGAGGAGGCTCCCATCGTGCTCCACCGCACGACGGGGAGCGCGCCATGAAGACCCGCCTCGTAATTCTGACGTTGGGTGCCGCGCTGGTCGCGTCGAGCGCCCTCGCGCAGTCACTGTTCCGCGGCGACGCCGCGCGGTCCGGTGTGCAGACGGCCGCCGGGCCGCGGCAGTTTCACCGGGTCGCGTGGACCTTCACCACCGGGAGTCGCATCGTGTCCTCGCCGGTCTACGTGAACGGCACGATCTACTTTGGCGGGGATGACGGTAACGTCTACGCGGTCGATGCGAGGAGCGGGCGGCAGCTGTGGGCGCACGCCACCGGGGGACCGGTACCGGCCTCGCCGGCCGTCGTTGATGGCACCGTCTACCTCCCGAGCTACGACGGCAAGTTCTACGCTCTGAACGCGTCGACCGGCGCGGTTCGCTGGAAATTCGTCACCGGCGGAGAGCGCCGGTTCGAGGCCCGCGGCTTGCACGGGATGCGGCCCCGGAACCAGACGATCGCGGACCCGTTCGACCTCTTTCTGTCGAGCCCGGTCGTCGTGAACGGCCTCGTCTATTTCGGCAGCGGCGATGGCAACGTCTATGCGCTCGACTCGGTAACCGGCAGCCTCCGCTGGAAGTACCAAACCGGCGACGTCGTGCACGGTTCGCCAGCCTACGCGGATGGCGTCGTCTTCGTGGGCAGCTGGGACAGCTACTTCTACGCGCTCGATGCCTCGACGGGCGCGCTTCGGTGGCGCTTCCACGGCGGCGAGGATCCCACCATCCACAACCAGGTCGGGTTCCAGTCCTCGCCCGCGGTCGTCGGTGGCGTCGTGTACGTGGGCTGTCGCGACTCGAACCTGTACGCGCTCGATGCCGCAACCGGAGCCGAGCGTTGGCATTACGGGACGGACCTCAGCTGGGTCATCACCTCGCCCGCGGTCGTGGGCGACAAGGTGATCTTCGGCACGTCCGATTCGAGCCTCTATCACGTCGTCGACGCGGCGACGGGCAAGGGCATCATCGAACGCAAGGACAAGGCCTACATGTTCTCCTCACCCACCGTCGCCGGCGATGCCGTCTACATCGGCATCCTGAATGGAACGCTCGAGGCCCGTGACCTCGCAAGTGGCGAGATTTTGTGGAGCTTCGAGACGGAGGCGTCGCGAAGGAACGATGGCTGGATACTGACTGCCGATCGTCGATTCAACTCACCCCTCTATTTCCGCTCCTCGTGGCGCGAGGCGCCCATCGTGGGGACGGACCGGCAGTTCACGGTCGGGGGCTTCTTTTCCACTCCACTCGTTGCCGACGGACGGGTCTACGTCGGCAGCACGGACGGCAACCTCTACGCACTCGAATGACCGGCGCGTGTGCCCGCCCGGCCGTCCCGCGCGCTCAGGCGGCCGCAGCCATCGCGAGCACTCGCTCGCGGGTCGTCGCAACAAGGCTGGGTCGCGCGTTCATCCTCTCGAGCCACGCGCGAATGTTCGCGTGTCGCGCGGTCACGAGCGGCCACTCCGGGGTCCCCTTGAAGTAGTCGAGCTGCGGTGCGACGAGCACGTCCGCGAGACTGATGCGGGGGCCGGCGAAGAATGCCTGCTCGCCCAGCAGTCGCGCGAGTTCGTCGAACACGATGTGGGCCTTCGGCAGCGCCGCCGCGATGGCCTCCTCGTCGGGCTCCAGTCCCATCAGGCGCGGGCGAATCAGGCGCTGGAACACGATCACGTTCGCGACGCCCTGGAACAGGTACCAGTCGTTCACGTTCATCACCTGGTCCATTCGCGCGGCGAGTTGGGGTTCAAGCGGCGTCAGCGGCGGCGTGGGCAGGACCCGATCCACGTACCTGAGGATGGCCTGGGTCTCGTAGAGCCGGAACGCACCGTGATCGAGGACCGGCACGCGACCGAACGGATGCAGCGCGAGGTGGCCGGGAGTCCGTCCGGAGCCGGGTGCGACCGGTGCCAGGCGATAGGGCGCGCCCTTTTCCTCGAGCGCGACCATGACTGAGCGCGCGAACGGACTGCCCGGAACGGCGTGAACGGTGAAGGTATGCATGAGTGCATCCATTGTCAGGGCCGGTCCACGAGATGCGGCAACGGCCGGGATTGGGGGAACACAGTTACCTCGGCGAGGCCGCGTGTGCCGGGCGCATCATGGCTCCGGGCTCTTGGCCACTTCGCCCGCAAACAGGTTGAGCAACGACGGCCAGCCGCCGTCGACCTGCGTGCGCATCGTCGTCCCATCGGCCTCGCCCATGCGTTCGAAGTCGCGGTGCTCGAGTTCGACGCGGGTCGATGAGTCTCCATCAGCAATGAAGCGCACCTCGACCTCCGAGCTGAGCGCAAGCCGGGATTCGGGCTTCCACTCCGCGGAGACCTCCCAGCCGACGACGAAGCGCTCGCCCGGCTCCCACGCGCGGACGTGACCGACGGTTACGTCGGATCCATCGGCTCGCCGCGTGTACCAGCGACCTCCGACGAACGGTTCGATGATCGATTCCGTAATCGGAATGCCACCGAGTCGATGCGTCTTGGGCCACCACCGGTCGATGCCGTCCGTGAACACCGCGAAAGCGTTCGCCGGGGTCGCCCGGACGACGATGGTCTTTCGGACCGGTGCGATGCTGATGGTGCGGGTCACGTCGTCTTTCTCCTGCGTGGCGGTGTCGATCGCTCCACCTCCGTCTTGAAGGCATCGAGGGCGGCGTCCCAGAACTGGTCCAGCCAGCGCCGGATCTCTCCGAGGCCCTGCGGGTCGATCGAGTACACCCGCCGCGTTCCATCGGGCCGGTCGTTCACGAGGCCGGCCAGCTTCAGGGCCTTGAGGTGTTGCGACACGGCGGGACGACTCACCGGGACGTGCGCGGCGAGATCGCCGACGGAAGCGGGCCCGCCGCGGAGTCGCTCGAAGAGCGCCCGGCGAGTCGGGTCCGCAAGCACCGCAAACGCCTGTCCGTAAGCCATGACTAACGGTAAGCCATAACTTACTAACAGTCAAGAGCCGGTTTGCGGATACGTCGCATCTAGCCGTTGCAACGCCGTTCCACGAAGACGGGGAGTCGGGCGCCGAGATCCTTGATGTCCATGCACCGGGACGAATCTCGGTTCCTGCCGCCGCGGCGCTCGCGGCCACGTGCTTCCGACGAAACCAGATACCGCCGAGATCGCGACCACCCGGGCGTCCAACGCCGAGACGATCGGCTTGCAAGGGCCTCTTGCGGAGGGAGTCAGGCGAAGGTCGGAGTTTCCACGGACGCCTGGAGCCTTCTTCGTTCTCGGGGACCACGATCTCGCGACGAGAATCGCCGTGTTGATCGGCGGAGCGCCAGTCCCGCTTCCGTCGCGGCGGCTCAATTCGCCCTACAGACTTGGATCGTCGCGGCCTGTCAGCTCGCGCCGGATGATCATGATCGGCACGAGGCCCGCTGCCAGAAAGCGATCGTGGAACCTCTGCAGGCTGAAGGCGGGGCCTTCGGCCTTGCGGACATCCTCGCGGAGCTTGAGGATCTCGAGCTTGCCGAGCGCGTAGCAGAAGTATCCGGGGTCTTCCGTACCGCGCCGTGCTTCCTTGTAGGCCTGGACCTCCGGAATGGCGCAATCCTCGCGCATCGTGCGCGTCGCATCAACGAGGTTCACGCCGTTAACGTGCATCTGGACGGCGTCGACGAGCCGGCAGTCGCGCAGCAGCGCCATGCTGAGCTGCGCGAGCCGCGTGCGCGGATTGCCCGCCTCGAGGCCCTCGTCGACCATCATCTGCTCCGCGTAGTGCGCCCAGCCCTCCTCCGCCATGAACACATGGATCACCTGGCGAATCATCGACCAGCCGGCGTGCGACTGGCGGTAGATGCCCTGCAGGAAGTGGCCTGGCAGCGCCTCGTGGACCGAGACGGTCTGCAGCGTGTACCGGTTCCAGAGACGCAGCATTTTCTCCTGCTCGGCCGCCGGATCGGCTGGGTTGGGCGGCGTGATGTAGTAGTAGCTTTCCGTCGCCCGCGTCTCGAGCGGCCCCGGCCAGTCGAGCTCGCCAAAGACCGCCGCACGGCGAAACGCGGGCGTCTCCTCGACCGCCGGCATTACGTTCGCGGGCAACGTCGCGATGTGGTGCTGCTCGATGAAGCGGCGCAGTTCAACGACCTGCGCACGCACCGTGCTCACGAGCTGCGCCGCGCTCGGGTGATCCGCGCCGATGTCATCGTAGGCGCGCTCCGGGTGGGACCTGTCCACCTCGGCCGACACGCGGTCGAACGCCGCCCGGTCGCGCCGCAGCTGCGCCTGACCCGCCGCCAGTACCTGTTCGGGCGTCGCATCGATCAGGCTCGATCGAAGGAGACCGATGAACGCCTCGCGACCGATCGCGAACTGGCCGTGAGCCGTCGGCTTGCGCCCCTCGAGGAATTCTCGGAACCGATCGAACGCGGCGACTGCCTCCTTGCCCGCCGCGCGCAGCTGCGCCTGGCGCTGCGGATCATCGACCGACGCGAACGCCGCCGGCACGTCGCGCTCGAGGAACGGCCCGGCCCCGGCCAGGTTTTCAAGCGCCATCTCGATGTAGACCGGCGGCATTGCCGTCAGGTTGGCCTCGGCGTCGTGCAGCATTCGCGGCAGCAATCGCTCGCGCGCGATAACCAGCGCCAGCCGATCGGCAGCCGGCGCGAAGGAGCGGATGATCAGCCAGTTGATGGCGTTGAGCCCGAACACGACGTAGCGGTTGGGGTCGTGGCGCCAGAGCTGGACGGTCCGCTCTTCCAACAGCTGACCGTTGATCCAGCCGATGAAGATCTCGCGATCGTCCCGCTCGGTTGGAGTCAGGCTCGCCGGGTCGAGCGCCGAAACGCGCGCGAGGACCGCGTCGAGGCGTTCGGCGCGAGCCGCATGGCCGGCGGGCGAGACGTCATCGAGTTGGGCGTCGTAGTCGTGTACGCCCGTCTCCGTCGCAAACACGGGTGACGCGCGGAACTCGGAGGCGAAATAGGCTTCGCTGATCGCTGCGAGCGACGGCGTTCCGGCGCGCGCGATCGCCGCCGGAATTCCCCACAGGAGGAGTGCTGCAACCAGGGCGGCGGGTGCTGCCAGGGGATGCCGGTGAAGGATTCTTGTGCCCATCCTGCGTCTCCTCAATACGGCTGGTGGCTCCTGTTGTCGGCTCAGCGGACGCCGACCAACGCCAGGCTCAGAAGCAGCACGCGCTGCGTTCCGAGATAACTGTCGGTCGAGTCGAACGACTCCTCAGGCGAGTGCATGGCGAGCCACCGGCCGCCACCGCCCAAGGCGATCGCCGGAATCCCCAACCGCACGGGCATGCCCGCGTCGGTGCTGCCGGAGGTGACGTTCGAGGTGATTCCGAGGGCCCGGTCCACGGCGAGCGCGGTCACCACGATCGGCGCGTCCGGCGCCTGCACGCCGACCGGGCGGGTGCCGATCGGCTCGATCTCCATCGTCAGCTTCTGTTCGGACGGCCAGAACGCGTTCTCCTCGTCCAGCGCCGCGCGCACCGCGGCGTGCAACTGAGCGTCGAGCGCATCCAGTTCGGCGGCGCCCTCGGAACGGAGGTCGACTTCCATCCAGGCCGTGCGCGCGATCGAATTGACCGACGTACCGCCCTCGATGCGGCCCACCGTGAACGTCGTCCTTGGCTGCGCGGGCACCTTTAAGTTGGCGATCCGGTCGATCGCCCGACCGAGGCCGTGGATGGCGCTTGGCAGACCAAAGGCCCAATAGCTGTGGCCGCCAGGGCCGTGATAGGTCACGCGGTAGCGATGGCTGCCGATCTCGCGATTGATCAGGTCGTAGCCGCTCGCATCCACGGAAATGAAGTGAGTGGCCCGGCCCTTGAGCTCGCCTTCGAGCAGGGCGCGCACGCCGCGAAGGTTCCCGAGGCCCTCCTCGCCCACGTCCGCAGCGAAGATGATCGACCCCTCGGTGACGACATGCGCGCGCCCCAGGGCCTCCGCCGTCGCGAACAGCACGGCGAGTCCGCGGCAATCGTCGCCGATGCCGGGCCCCTTCAGCAGGTTGCCGTTGCGTGTGACGGTAACGGGCGTTCCCTCCGGAAAGACGGTGTCGAGGTGGGCCGCGAGCACCAGCGTCGGCGATTGACGGCGGCCCCGGCGCTCGCCGATGACGTTCCCGAGTTCGTCGACGCGCACGTTCTCAAGGCCGAGTGCCGCGAACCGCTCGCGCACCGCTTGCGCCCGGGACGCCTCCTTGAATGGCGGCGCGGGAATCTCGCAGATGCGGGCCTGCTGATCGAGGGTCACGGGCTCCGACGACCGAACCACCTCGAGCGCGTGCCGCACGGCCTCGTGCGTCAGCAGTTCGGCCGGCGTCGTCGCGAGCGCGTTCGTCGTCGCAAGGACGCCACCACCCAGGACCAGCACCACAGCCGCGAGCGCCACCCATCCCGGGCGCGTACTCGCCGTGCATTCGACGCTGGGCGCGGACCGGGAAGGAGTTGTCACCACCAGCCGCGTCGCTTGAACCAGATGATCGGCACCAGGGTGCTCGCCGCGATGAGCGCGAGTCCGTACGCGTAGCCCCAGCGCCAGCTCAATTCGGGCATGTAGTGGAAGTTCATGCCGTACATGCTCGCGATCAGCGTCGGCGGGATGCCGACGACGGAAACGATCGTCAGAATCTTGAAGATGTCGTTCTGGTCCGTGCTGATGAATCCAAGCACGGCGTCGAGAAGGAACTGGGTCTTGCCGGCGAGGTGGGACTCAAAGTCGACGAGCGACGCCAGGTCCTGCCGGGCGGTCTTGAGTCTCACCTGCAGTTCGGGCGCCAGCCAGTCCGCCGCCATGTCCCCGACGAAACCGGTGATTCGCTGCAGGCCGAGGAGGCTCTCCCGGATACGGGACGAATGGTCCCCGGCGATGCCAATCTGCGCCAGGCACGCGCGCAGCGCGGGTGTCGCGTGCCGGGCGCTCTTGGCCGGCGCCTGGTGCCCAAACGTTCGTGCCGACACGTCCGCGAGCTCGCCGCTCAGCTTCTCGAGGAGATCCGCGCCGTAGTCCACCATCGCCTCGATGAGCGCGACAAAAAGCGCGGGTGGCTCGAGCTGGTCCGTAGAGCCTGCGCGCGCCCGTACCGCCGTGAACGCATGCACCTCGGAGTAGCGCACGGTGACGAGCAGCGATGCCGACAGCACGAAACCAAGCGGTACCGGCGCGAACCGCGTCGGATCGTCGGCGACCGCCAGCGGCATGCTGAGGTAGAGCACGTGCCCATCGGCACGCAACCGGCTCGACGTCTCGATTTCCTCGAGCGCCGCCCGCGAAGGGACCTGCACCCCGCACTCGCTGGCAACCCGCGCCGCTTCCTCGGGCGTTGGGTCCATGAGGTCGTACCAGCAGCGGCGGCTGCCCTTCGAGTACGGCCCGGCGGAGGCGGTCGTGTAGGTGTTCAGCATCCCGCGAGTCCCTCAGGAGTTCGCGATCAGGTGCGCAGAAAAGCGGTGTTGCCGCCGACAACCGTGCGCATGATGCGAATGTCCTTGAGGTGATCGGGATCTACCTTGCGCGGGTCCTTCTCAAGTACCACGAAGTCGGCGAACTTGCCGACCGTGATCGAGCCCTTCACGTTCTCCTCGTACGACGCATAAGCGCCGTTGATCGTGCCGATTCGGAGCGCCTCGTCGATCGTGACGCGCTGCTCCGCTCCCCAGACGCGGCCGGCGTAGTCCTTGCGGGTCACCATCGACTGCAGCGCCATCATTGGCTCGAACGGACCGGGCGTGTAGTCGGAGGCGCCTGGGACGCGGATTCCGGCATCGAGGAAGGACCGGTGCGCGAACATCCAGCGCATTCGCTCCTCGCCGTAGGCCTTCCACTTCTCACCGTGGTAGTAGACGTATGTCCAGAACGGCGTCGGGATCGACCCCGTCGCCTTGATGCGATGGATCAGGTCGGGGTTCACCAGCGAGCAGTGCTCGATGCGGTGCCGGCGATCGGGATGTGGCCACTGGGCGAGCACCCGCTCGTAGGCCTTCAGCACCATGTCAATGGTCACGTCGCCGTTGGCATGGATCCCGACCTGCCAGTTGTTGCGGTGCGCATCCTCGACCGCCTCGTGAATCTGCTTCTGGTCCATCGTCAGGATGCCGAAATCGTTCGGTTTACCGACGTACGCCGTGCTCATGCGCATCGTCCGCTCCGATGCGGAGCCGTCGGCCCAGAACTTGACCGGACCGATGCGCACGAAGTCGTTGCCGAGACCCGAATGCACGCCCGCGTCGCGCAGCTTGTAGTACGGCGCGTCGGCGCCGACGCCAAGAGCCAGGATGTAGGCGCGATGCAGCAGTTCACCGGCCGCGTAGGCGTCCTGGTAGGAGCGGATCTTGTCGGCGGTCGCGGCCGCGTCGTGCACCGTCGTGAGCCCCGCCTCGGTGAGGCGCTTCGACATGAATGCGGTTCCCTTGCGCGCTCGCTCGCGCTCCTCCTCCTTGGAGAACTGCTCGTACTTGCCGACGTGATCGAACACTGCGCGTGCGTTTTCGGCGACCTGACCTTGCAGGTCACCGTTCGCGTCCCTGAAGAATCTTCCATCCGGCGGGTCCGGGGTGTCGCGGGTGATGCCGGCGAGTGCGAACGCCTTGCTGTTGAACCAGCTCGTGTGCCCGCCCCGATGATCCACCCGTACCGGATGTTCGGAATCCGCCTGATCGAGGTCCTGGCGCGTGAGTGGCCGGCCTTCGGAGAGCTTCGTGTCGTCGAACTTGAAGGCCCGCACCCAGAATCCGGGAGGCGTCTTCGCGGCGCGCTGGCGGAGCGCCTCCTGGATCTCGTGGATGCTGCGCAGGTCCGCGTTGACGTCGTAGAGTTCCTCGGGCTCGCCGGGGTGGCAGTGGGCGTCGATGAAGCCGGGCGTGACGGTCATCTGGGCGGCGTCGATGACGGTCGTGTTGCGGCCGGCGAGCGCGCGGATGTCGGCACTGCTGCCGATCGCAACGAACCGGCCATTCTTGACGGCAAAGGCCTCCGCCGTCGGAGTGCCTTCGTCCATGGTGAGGACGTTGCCGTTCACGACGACGAGATCGGCGGTCAGCGCGCGTGCGGGCTTCGTGGGCGCGGCCGATGCGGCGAGCGCCGGCGATGCCAGCAGTGCTCCGAGGCCCAGGCATTCACGGCGACTCAGCTTTGACATGACGACTCCCCCGTGCGTGCGAATTCTTGTTCGATGAGGACGCTGCAGTATCGCCGATCCGGACAACCGTTGTGGGCTTCGGCGGTGACGCGGGATCGCGGCTTGGCGAGTCCATGCTCCGCTCGCCCCTCGAACACGGAAGCGACTGGCCACGCACATGCAAAACAATGACTTGCAGGGCGGGTGGCGGCCGGGCCGGGCGCGCGCTGGTGCGGAAGGTCTCGTTCAGGCCGCCGCGGCATCCGGTCGGCGTCGCCGCTGGATCCACGCGTAGCACGGGATGCATGCCGCCATGAAAAGTGCCGCCAGAATTCCCGAGCGCGGGTCTGCGCGCGCAGCGGCGATCAGCAGCACGACTGACCCTGCAAGGACGATGGCGGTAGATAGCGGGTGCGCAATCGCCTCGTACGGACGCGCCGTCTTCGGTTCGCGATGCCGGAGTACGAAGACCGCCGCAAAAGTCACGACGTATTCGATCAGGAACAGCACGGCGCAGAGCGCGATCGTCTGCTCGAACGTTCCGCTGAGGACGAACGCGGATGCGGCGACGCTGGTCAGCAGCAGGGCGACCGTTGGCGTTCCCGTCGCGCTGACACGGGCGGCCTGCTGCGTGAACAGGCCGTCGCGCCCGATGGCGAAAAGCACGCGCGGGCCCATGAGGAGCACGTTGTTCATGAGGCTCAAGACGGTCAGCAGCGACAGCACGGTGACGAGCTCCGCGCCGCCTCGCGGTAGCACGGCACGGGCGGCGTCGGCGGCCGGCAGCGAGGACCGGCTCAGCACGTCGATCGGCAGCACGTGAACGAAGGCGACGTTGATGACGAGGTAGAAAACCGACACGAGGAATGCCCCGCCGATGATGGCGCGCGGCAAGGTCGTGGTCGGGTCCCGGTTCTCCTCCGCCATGTAGATGGGTGCGTACCAGCCGCCGTACGCAAGCAGCACGGCGCGCAGCGCCGTCACCGCACCCGCGATCAGGGATCCGGTGCGCACGGCGGCGCCCGCCACGGCGGGCCCGGACGCGACGGGCGCGGCAATGAAGCAGGCGATGACGAGGACGGTGAGCACGAGCCCGACCGCGACGCTAATGACGCGCGTCAACGAACTCGCCAGGCGGATGCCGGCGAGGTGGAGCGCCGTGAACAGCGACACCAGCAGTAATCCGACGAGTCGTTCGTGCATCACCGCCGGTGGCCACAGGGCGCCCATGAATGCGGCTGCGGTCATCGACACGTACGCGAGGACACCCGCGTTGCTGAGCCAGTCGCACCAGCCGATGGCGAATCCGCAGCCCTCGCCGAACGCGCGCCGGGCGTAGATCCGAAAGCCCCCGGCTTGCGGAACCATCGCGGCGAGTTCGGAGACGGCGGTAGCTCCCATGAGGGCGTAGAGTCCACCGACCGCCCAGCACGCGACGACGAGCGTGCGGTCGCCGAGCGCGGCCGCGACCATGCTCGGCAGGCGCAGTATCCCGACGCCGACCATCGTGCCGAAGACCATGGCGACGCCGAAGCCGAGCCCGAGAATGCGCCGGAGCGGACGCGCGGCCTGTTCCGCCATGCGGATTCTCCAAGTGACCCTCGAACTCAATCATGCCGCAGCGTGCCGGCGCGGACAATGACGAGACCGGCTTTACGGGAGCTACATGGCGGCATCGACGCCCGCAGGCGCCGGCTGCACGTGGCAACGCCACGTTTCCCGGCGCATAATATTTTGTACAAGTGCCGGTCCGGTTCTCACGATGAACATCGAGCAATCCAATTTCGCTTACGTTCCCACGACCGGAGTCCGGCGTGTCCACGAAACGCCGCTGCTGGCGGCGACCGACGCGACCTTGAAGGGCTACGGCTGCCTCGTCGATGATGCGAAGACGTTTCCAATCGAGATTGTTCGGTGGCCCGCGCAGGGCAGGCGGCCGATCGACGCGAATTCCGGCGACCAGGGCGGAGTGACCGAGGGCCTGTTCGAGGCCCGCTGGCGGGACGAAACGCTTTACGCGCGCAACAATGCCGTCGGCGACAGCTACCTCTTCGGGTGGAGCACCTGGCCCGAGGAGATCGGCAAGCGCTCAAATGGCGCCAAGCGAGAGCGCGCACTGATCTGGCGCGCCAATTACCATCCCGATGGCGGCCAGCTGTTTCAGCCGCTCGGCGGGCGCGCATTCGTCGTACCGCTCGCGCTGCCCGGGGACGACGTGACCCCCGAGAGTTTCGTCACGTTCTACTGCGACGGATCGCGCGCTCTCTACGTCCACCCGAACGTCTGGCACGGCCCACTCGTGCCGCTCGAGGACGAGGCAGACTTCTTCGATCGTCAGGGACGCGTGCACGCACGCGTGTCGGTCGACTTCCCGAAGGAATTCGGCTGCTACCTTGCCTCGCCGCTCCGGACGCCCTGACGATCGGACGGCGTCCGCTCAGCGCGCGTAGTGAGCCACGAAGACGGCCTTCCCCAGGAGCGAATCCTGCGCGGTCGAAGTCACCATCGCGGACGTGGCACCCGGATCGACCGGTAGCTTGGCCACCTTGAGCGCGTAGATCGTGAACACGTACCGATGTGCCGGATCGCCCTTCGCCGGGCACGGCCCGTGGTACGCCAGATTGCCGAGATCCGTCCGCCCCTGCAGCGCACCCGCCGGCAGTGTCGTGCTCTTCTCGGCACCGGCTCCCAGGGCGAGTTGCCGCGTATCCGCCGGCAGGTCGTAAACCGCCCAGTGCCACCATCCCGAAGGCGTGCTCCGCTCGTCGCGATCGAACAGCGTCACGACGAAACTCTTCGTTCCTGCAGGAGGATTCCGCCACTCGAGGGCCGGGGACGTATTGCCTCCGCTGCAGCCGAATGCCGTCGCCGTGTACTTGAGGGGCATTCCGGTCTTGAGCTCGGGATCGACCGGCGCGAGCGTGAAGCGCGGTTCCTTGGCCGTCGTGGCGGGTGGAGCGCCAGGCGCCGGCCCGGCGAGAACCGCGAGCACGAATGCGCAACTCCAGATCGACAGATGTCTTACGTGCATGGTCCCTCCGCGACGACCCAAGACAGATGGCTTGCTCCAGCTTCGCCGCCGAATGCCGGCGCGCTGACGGCTCCCGAATCGTACCGCGCCCGCTTCGCCCTTCCAACCGACGGCGCGTTACGAGCGCTGGTGCGACGGCACCAGTGACCGGACCGCGGCGATGACCCGGCTGATCTCCTCGTCGTTGTTGTAATAGTGGGGCGAGATACGCAGCGCCGAGTGCGCCGACTTCTCGTCCATGTCGATGAGCGCGTACTGGCGCAGCGCTGCAGAGGTATTGATGCCCTCCCGGCGCAGCACGCCGACGAGCTCGGCTGCATTCCGCCCGGCAACCTCGACGGTGACGATGGCGGCGAGCTCGGTACCGTGATCGAGAACGCGCAGGCCGTCCGCCGACCCGAGCTCACTCCTTACCCGTGCGGCCAGCTGGCGCGCCCTCTGCCCGCAGCGGGCGATGCCCGCCTTCGCAGCGTACCGGGCGGCTTCGCCGAGGCCGAGCACCAGCGCGTACGAGAACTCCCAGTTCTCGAAGCGTCGTGCGCCAGGGGCGAGCTCGAAGGCATCTGCTGACCTCCATTCGGCTCCGCGCATGTCGAGATAGAGGGGAAAGTCGCCGCGCGCAAGTGCCCGGTCGGATACGTATAGAAAGCCTATTCCGCGCGGCCCACGCAGAAACTTCCGCGCGGTCGCCGAGAGAAAGTCGCAGCGCAGCTCGTGGACATCGATGGGCAGCTCGCCCACGGCCTGGCACGCAT
>Ga0335083_10005186_pt1 | contig 16478 bp, 13 predicted proteins | sample Lox_Sample_42_FD_206716 | JGI IMG/M metagenome (GOLD analysis project Ga0335083, IMG submission 206716) | Soil microbial communities from Loxahatchee National Wildlife Refuge, Florida, United States - Lox_Sample_4.2 | ecosystem: Environmental > Terrestrial > Soil > Wetlands | place: USA... | reverse complement strand
CGGCGCGCGGAAGACCGGCACCGTACGTCTTTTGCGGGATTCCTCGGACGGGTGACCCCTTCTCGCGTGGTCTTCGATTCTAGCCTGCGCGCGTGCGGTGAGCAACCGGCCAACTTAGTCGGTCGACAGAACCGATCCAGGCTTCAGCGCGCCGCGCGATCGCTTCCGTTTCCACACGTAGTCCTTGCGCAGCTTCTCCTGGTGTTTCTTCAGCTGGCTCTCAAGCTCCGCGAACGCGGCTTTCACACTCGCGCGAGTCTCCGGCGCGGAGCCGGTCGCGTGCAATGTGCCCATCGGCAGCGCCAGATTGACCGTCAGGCTGTACGCGGGCCGGCGCGGAATCTTCTCCAGAGACACGTGCAGTTGGATCAAGTCCGGCTCGTAGCGCTTCAGCCATCGGCGCAGCTTTTCGGCGCGGCGCTCGCACTCCTTCTCGACGGGATCACGAAACTCGGGTTCCACCTGGCTGTAGGTGATTCTCATTGGGGCACCTTCCGGCGGCGAGATTGACGTCCTGAAGAGAGACGTTCATCGAGGCGGTTTCAGCATACCGCCGCGCGTTTCGCGGCGCAATCGGAGCACGGCCCGGGCGAATTGACAGCTTCTCTGCCCGCGTCATACGCTGCGGCAAGGATGCCCAGACGCCCCAACGTGCCGGAACCGCGGCCCCACCCGGCGAAACCGGCCCGCGTGCTCGTGGGCCCGGCCGGCTGGTCGTATCCTGATTGGAACGGCATCGTCTACCCGTCGCGACGCCCTCACGGGTTTCACGAAGCGAGCTACCTCGCCGACTACTTCGACACGATCGAGATCAACACGTCGTTCTACAATCCGCTTCGCCCCGACCACGCCGCGCACTGGGTCGAACGGGTCGCCGCGAATCCGCGCTTTCTATTCACCGCCAAGCTCTGGCAGAAATTCACGCACGAGGAGGGAGCGACGGCCGCGGACGAAGCCGCTGCGCGCGCCGGGTTCGACGTCTTGCACGGCGCAGGCCGGCTCGGCGCGGTGCTGCTCCAGTTTCCTTTCTCGTTCCACAACACGCCGCAAAACCTCGCGCGCGTGCGGCAGTTGCTCGAAGCGTTCGGTTCCTATCCGCTCGTGGTCGAGGTGCGCCACTCCACCTGGGCGCATCCGGACTTCTACCATTTCCTGCACCAATACGGCGCCGGCATCTGCAACATCGATCAGCCGTTGATCGGCCGTTCGATCACACCGGGCGAGCGCGCCACATCGCGACTCGGCTACGTCCGGCTGCACGGCCGCCGCGCCGACACGTGGTTCAGCGACGATCCCGAGATGCCACGGCACGAACGCTACAACTACCTCTACTCCGACCGCGAACTTGAGCCGTGGGCGCGCCGCATCCGCATCATCTCCGAGCAGACGGAGACGACCTTCGTTGTCACCAACAACCACTTCGAGGGCAAAGGCGTCGTGAACGCCCTGCAGCTCATGCACATTCTGAGTGGAAACAAGGTGAAAGTCCCGGAGACGCTCCGGCATCGCTATCCGCAGCTCGAGTTGATCGCCGATGCGCCTTCGCAGGAGCCGACGCTCTTCCCGTTGCCGCCGCCCTGATCAAGGACGCCGCCCGGAGACACACCCGTGCCGCGGCAATCGAAATCCGCGGGACCAGGTTTTCAGGAAACTACTTCTTGAAGAGATCCTCGAACGCGCGGCGCGCGTCGTTGGGCTTCGACGCCGGCGCTGCCGGCGCGCTCTTCGCGTAGTTCACCGGGGACGTGTCCTTCTCCACCGTCATGCGAAATTCGAAGAATGTGCAGTTGTTCTTCGCGTCCTTCTTCGAGATGCGCTCCGGGATCGGCTGCGTGCATTCGAACTGGCGGCTGGTGTCGAAATTCACGCACTGCTTGCAACAGTGCATCTCCGACTGACACTTCGGACATTGGCCATTCACGTCGAAGCCGGGCGCGAGTACCGTGCCGCAATTCGAACAGCGCGCGCGCATGACGGTTCCCACCATCCGAGGCGTGCGCGGTCCGAGGAGATCCTGCTTCGGCCGCGGCTCGCTTGGGCGCTCCCCGCGTTCGGCGCGTTCGCGCTTCTTGTCCTCGGCGTCGCGGTCGCGATAGCCCCTCTGCTTATACTTCCGCTCCATGGAGTCCTCCTGGGGGGTTACCTCATCATAACCCGGAACCCTCCAAGTCAATCGACAACTTGATCAGCCGTCCGCCACTCACAATCGGCGGACGTCACTCGCCCGGCGCCGCAGCCTGCCGCTTCCAGTACCCCGAAAGGCCCTCGACCGGCAGCTCCGGCTGCAAGAATCTCTGCGCGCGGCCAAATCCCTTCAGCACCTCTTCCGCAGCAAGATACCCGCTCCGCACGGCTCCCTCCATTGTGGAGGGCCAGCCCGTACGCGTCCAATCCCCGGCTAGATAGAATCCTTTCGCGCCGAAATCCTGCGTCGGGCGATAGCGGTCCGCACCCGGCTCCGGGGAGAATGTCGCCGAAATTTCCTTTATCACTGTCGCCTTCTCGAGTCGCGCGTCGTGCGTCGCCGGCAGAACTTCCGCGAGTTCCGCGCGGCACAGCTCGATGATTTCTTGCCGCGACATAGGCACCAAATCATACGAGGCGCTGATCACCAGCTGCAGGTATTGCCCCCGCACCGGCCCACTTCCGCTATCACCGTTTTCGCCGCCCGCATAGAGCAGCGACTTGTTGAAAACCCACTGCGTCTTGTGATCGAGCAACGCAAGAAACGGCTCCTTCATCACCGGCCGGTCGAACCACATGTGCACTCCCGTGATCGGCGAGGTCCGCAGGTGGCCTAGGCCCTCGATCGGCCCGCCGGGCTCGCTCATCGCCTTCGGCAGGAGCCCCGGCAACACCGTGTGCGGAACCGCCGCTATGCACGCGCCGGCTGCTTCCTGGGTGCCGTCCTCCAGGACGGCCGATTCGAAGTGATTCTCACGCAGCCGGATCTCCCGCACGCCGCTGCGCAATCGCACGACGCCTCCGCGCTTCACTACGGCGTCTCGGCAGCCGTCGTAAAGAGCCGCGAGCGGGACAGACGGAACGCCGACGCGATACCCGCCCCGATTCGCGAGAAACCCTTTCCAGAAAACGTCGATGCCGTATCGCGCGTCCGTCCGCGCCAGCTCTTCATCGAGCGCGCTTACCAGCACCACACGCCAGAATCGCTCGATTGCGCCCGGCGTCTGCTTCATTCGGTGCAACCAATCGAGCATCGAGGCCGATTCGGCATTCTTCGGCCGCCCGCCAGCATGCGCGATCGCGAGCAGAGCCCGCGCGATTGCCAATTTGTCTGCTAGCCCCAGCGCGCCGAACGTAGCAAAAGAGGGCGCCATGTGCAGCGGCGCGGGCAGCGCCGACGCCTGAATCGTCGAGCGGCGTCCCTGGCGGTCTGCGAAATACAGCCGGTCGTAGAATCGAACTTTGTCCGCGGCTCCCGCGCGCCGGTAGAAATCCGCCAGGTTCGTGCAGCAGCCGAGCGTCACGTGCTGGCAATTGTCCACTTCACTGCCGTCGGGCAGCGTGTAGGAAGTGGCGCGCCCGCCCAGGTGCGGGCGCTTTTCGAGCAAGCGGACCTCCAGGCCCGCTTCAGCCAGCGCGACGGCGGAGGCCAACCCCGCTAGTCCGCCGCCGATCACCAGCACGCTTTGCGAGGGCATCCGTCTTCCACCAGCCTGCAATTCCGGCTCTCAGCAGGTATTGAATCTTTTCGGCGCTCGACAGCGAGACGCGCGACGAAAACACGTCGAAGTTCCGTTCCTCGATCCGCGCCAACAAAGTGCTGTACGTGCGGATCAACGCCCGGAGCGTAGCTCGGCTGTCCGCGTCGACTCCGTGAACAAGAGGCGCCCCTTCCTCGTAGAGCCGCCAGGCCCGAGCAGCTTCAAACGCGAGCAATTCTTCCAGTTGCGGCGTCAGCGGTCCGCGCAAATCCTCAGCAGCGACGCCGAATCGATTGAGATCTTCCTGCGGCAAATAGACGCGGGCCATCGCGAAATCCTCGCGCACGTCTCGAATGATGTTCGTCAGCTGGAACGCCAGGCCCAGCCGTTCCGCCAAGTCCGGAGCGCGCGGATCGCGGAATCCGAAAACGTGCAGACACGTTAGACCGACGGTGCCCGCCACTCGATAGCAATATTCGGAAAGCCGGTCGAACGTCGCATAGGACGTGACCGTCAAATCCATCTCCGCGCCCAAAATCAAATCGTGAAAGTAGCGGCTGGGAATGTTGAACCGCGTGATGGTGTCAGCCAGAGCCGGAAGAATCGGATGGCCGCTCATGTTTCCGGCGAGCGCTTCATCCAGCATCGCCCGCCATCGCGCCAGCCCGCGGCGCTTCGCTTCGAGGCCGTTCGGGTCGTCCGACACGTTGTCGACCAGCCGCATGAAGGCGTACAGTGCGCAAAGCGCATTCCGCTTCTCTCTCCGCAATCCGAAAAATGCCAGATAGAAACTGCTGCGCGCCGCGCGCGCAATGCGATTACATTCCGCATACGATGCCGCCACATCCTCGGGCCGCGCCACCTGCGTCAAAACGCCGTTTTCCAGAGAAGCCGGATGGCGAGCGGGCGTCGCATGTCCAACCGGTGTTTCGGTGTGATCGCCGCCAGAAAGTCCGGTCCAAACCCGGGACGCCAACGCCTTTGCAACGAGTTGGGCCTTCTTGGCTTTCGTGAGTGCGGGCCTGTGTTCGAGGGTGTTGTAGCCCGACGCCTCGATGGCATCGAGAATCGCCATGCCCCCGCGGCTGAAGAGCTCGATGTCCGTTCGCAGAGCGGCATCGACGCGCTTTGCCAAAGGCAGTCCCGCTAGAAACAGCCCCCGCGTGCGCGCTACCAACTCCTTCATCAGGGCCACGTAGCGAGCGTCGAAGCGCCGCTCGACGATATCCGCTTCCGTCAAGCCGTGGAGCTGCAGCGTGCTCAAGGGAATGTAGATCCTTCCCTTTTCCAGGTCGCGCGAGACATCCTGCCAGAAATTCGCCAGCTGCAGCGCGGTGCACGTATAGTCTGAAAGCCGCTGACGGTCTTCGTCCCGATATCCACAGAGATAGAGCACGAGCCGGCCGACGGGATTCGCGGAATAGACGCAGTAGTCGAGCACGCCATCCCATGTCGCGTAGCGTTGCACCACCTGATCCTGGCGGAAAGCCCGCAGCAGATCGCTGAACGGCTGCCTCGGGATCTCCTTCGCGCGCACCGTTTCGCGCAATGCGATCAGCACAGGATGCGCCGGCCCGCGGCCCGGCTCGTAGACGAGCTTCAGCTCTTCTTCCCAGGCGTCGAGCAACTGCAGCGCCCGCGCGCGGTCCGGCACTTCATCTCCGAGGTCATCCGACCACCGGCAATACGCATAGACGTTGTAGAAATCCTGATGCAGATGGCGCGGAAGGAGCCACGAGACGACGTTGAAGTTTTCGTAGTGGTGCGTCGCCAGCCAGCGTGTGTAGCGCTGCGCCTCGGCTGCGCCGCATCCTTGCGGCGGAAGATTCCGCGCAATTTCAAGCGCAGGCGTGGGCAACATCGGAATACGCGAGCCTCCGGTTTGTGGCGATTAGAATCAGCGTCCGTTCCCTATTTTCTATAACTTACCGCGCCTTCTAATTGCTGGATGTGGCGATTAGCCTTCTCGGTTTTCGCCCAGCCCCTACGCTCATTCCAGATCGCAGAACACGAGCAAAGCACGATCCTGGAAAGCGGACTCCTCCGGCGCAAGGAGGTTGCTGGTGTAAGAAACTTGCCAGCCGACGGGAGACGAGCGACGACCGCGATCAGGGGATAACGGCCGTCTTCAGCTCGCCATTCCGGTTCTTCATATGCTGGAAAACGTGCGGAAGTTCCGCAAGCGGAACTTCGCCGGTAATGAAGTCGCGGGCGCAAATTTCGCCGCGCACGATCGTGTCGAGCGCCTCGCGAATGAATCGCGGCGTGTGATGGAACGTCGACTTGATTGTGATCTCGGAGTAGTGCAGCGCCGAAGGATCGAGCTTCACTTCGCTGCCGCGCGGGCAGCCGCCGAACAAGTTCACCGTTCCGCCCTTGCGAACCATCTGCAGCGCCCACTGCCACGTCATCGGCTGGCCCACGGCTTCGACCACGCAGTCGGCCCCGCGCCCGCCTTCCGTCAGCTGGCGAACCAGCGTGACCGGGCTGTCGATCTCCGAAACGTCGAAAGCAGCCACTGCGCCGAGGTGTTCGGCGGCGCGCACCTGCCCGGCCCGCTTGCCGACCGCAATCACCCGCACACCGCGGCCCGAAAGAATTCGAATGAATTTCAGCCCGATCGGCCCGCAGCCGATGATGACGGCCGTATCGCCCGTTTTGATGCCGGTCTCGTGCACGCCGCGCAGCACGCAGGCCAGAGGCTCGACCATCGCGGCGTCGAGGAACGACACGCTTTCGGGAATGACGAGCATGTTGTCGCGAGCGATCCGGCCCGGAATGCGGATGTATTCGGCGTAGGCGCCGTTGTTGAACAGAAGGTCCTCGCACAGATTTGGCTGGCCCTTCAAGCAATAAAAGCAGCGGTTGCACGGCGCGGAATTCGACGGAACGACACGCATGCCCTTGTGCAAGACGCCGTTGACGGCGCTTCCCTTCTCTTCGATCGTTCCGGAAAGCTCGTGGCCGAAAAGCGCAGGCGGCTTGATCATCCGCGCGTGGAATCCCTGCTTCCAAACTTTCAGATCGGTTCCGCAGGTGAGGGCCACCTGAACACGCACGAGCACGTCGTCGTCGCCGAGGCGCGGAATATCCACGCGCTCGATCTTTACATCCTCGGAGCCGTACAGCACGGCCGCCGTCATGTGCCCGTTTCTTTTCTTTGAGCTCATTCGTGTGCGATGACTACCTTCAGGGTATCGTGTTTTGGGCGCGCCGCCAACTCCAACGCCTCGGCGATGCGCTCTAGCGGGAAACGGTGCGAGATCATTTCCCGCACCGGAAGGCGACGCGTGAAGACCAGCGCCGCCGATTCCGCCTGCACGTCGACGTCGGCGCTGTAGCTCCCCAGGATCTCCTTTTCCTCCACTCCGACCGCTGCCGCCGGAAAGTCGAGCCTCAGAACGGGATCGTTGTGCGCGAATAGCAGCACGCGGCCGCCCGGACGGGCAATCGAGAGCGCCTCCGGAACGAGCGACGGACTGGGAGCGGCCAAGAGCACCGCATCGGCTCCGCGCCCGTGCGTTTTCTTGCGCAGCTCGGTTGCCAGATTCGTCGTGTTCGGATCGAACGCCTCGGCGGCCCCGAAGCGCTCGCTGGCCTCGCGCCGGCCTGACATTGGGTCGCTCGTGTAAACGATCGCGCCTTCGTTCTTCGCGACCAGCGTCAAAAGCATCCCGATCGGTCCTTGACCGATCACGAGCACCGTTTCGCCGGCAGCCACGCGCGCCTTGCGCACAGCCTTGAGGCACGTATTCACCGGCTCGACGAACGTCGCTTCCTCGAAACTGACACTGGGCGGCAGCGCGATCATGCCGCGTTCAACGATCCACGGCATCGCGCGCACATATTCCGCGAAACCTCCGCCGTTCGGATCGAATCCGGCGGTCAATCCCGTCTTCTTGTAACCGGCGCACTGCGAGAACAGTTTCTTTTCGCAGTAGAAGCACGCGCCGCATGGAATGTGATGAAAACTCACCACGCGGTCGCCCGGCTTGAACTTGCCGACGCCGCGCCCGACTTCGACGACCGTACCCGCCAGCTCATGCCCCAGTATCTGTGGCGGCGCGATGAATCCATGGTGAATTTTCTTGATGTCCGTGCCGCAGATGCCGCACGCCGCGACGCGGAAGAGCACCTCGCCTTCGCCGATGCTCGGAATCGGAACGCGCTCGACGACCACTCGCCCTTCACCGCGATAGACACCCGCGCGCATCAGGCCACCGGATTCACGCCGTCCTTCATAGGAGCCGATTTGTGTCGCCGTCTCGCTCAAGTCGCTGCCTCTGCCTTCGCTTCGAGGTTACCCATCCGACCGGCAATCATTGCAACATACTTGTCCAGGAACGAAGCGAGCGCCTCCGCCGCCTGTTTGCTCTGCTTACCGAGCTTCATCAAGCCCGGCAGCGATCCCGGATGAAGGGTCGCCTCGCTCAAGACGCGCGTCATGCTCACCCGACCGTCGTCGGTCAAGATCCTGGACATGTCCAGCGGCAGGTCCTCGTTCGCCAAATCGCTGATCCCGCGGATCGCAACGCCAGGAACTCCAGCCTCGCGTGCCTCGCGCAGTATTTCGAAGCTTTCCATTTCCACGGCGTCAGCCGATTTGCCGAGCCGCCGCTTGTCCTCCGCGCGCTCGATGACGCGGCCAGCCGTATAGAAGCGATCGACCACCGTGGCGCCGCAATCACCGGCAAAGGAGACTAGCGCCGCGCTGCAATCGAGGGCCTGCGCGTCTCCCTGGGTGCGCCGAGTTTCCGAAGACAGAGAGCGCGCCGCCAGCACCTGCCCGATCTGATATGAATCCTTCAACGCGCCTGCGACGCCGGAAGAGATGCAGGCGTCCACCGACGCGCCAGCTCGAAGAACGTCCGCCGCGCGCCGCATCCCGTGCGCGGGCCCCACTCCCGTCAAGACCACTCCTACCTCGGCGGCGCCGATTTCCGTCACCTGCACTTCGGCCGTGCCCCACTTGTCAGACCGAAACATGTGCATCGCCCGCCAGGGAGCGAATTCCGATTCCAGCGCGAAAGTTATGAGCACCCTCACGAACGAGCTCGCCTACGCGGCCTGCGCGTGGGCCACCGACTTTCTCCGAGCGCCAGCGCGTATGTAGCCCTGCTCTTCGTACCAGCGCACGGCCGTTTCGAGCGATGCTTCGACGGCGCCCGGCTTGTACCCCAGCTCGCGCTCCGCCTTGTCGCTGGCCACGAACATCCGATGGCGCGACATCTTCACGCCCTCGACCGGAATCTGCGGCTCGCGCCCCGTGATGCGCGCGAATAGCTCGTCGGCGTAACCGGCGGCGAGCGCCACCGCGTGCGGCAAGCGCACGCGGGGCGCCGGACGACCCGTGATGACGGCGAGCGCGTCCAGAATCTGTTTCAGAGTCATGTTGCGCCCGCCGAGTATGTAGCGCTCGCCGATGCGGCCGCGCTCGGCGGCGAGCAAGTGACCCGCCGCGCACTCCTCGACGCCCACGACGTTCAATCCCGTGTCGACGTACGCAGGCATCTTGCCGTTCAAGAAATCCACGAGGATTCGTCCCGTCGGCGTCGGCTTCCAATCGCCCGGGCCGACCGGAGCGGTCGGATTGACGATCACCACGGGAACTCCCGCCGCAGCGGCCTTCATCGCCTCGAGCTCCGCCAGGAATTTCGAGCGCTTGTAGTGGCCGATCATCTGATCGAGAGTCGCCCGCGTCTGCTCGCTTGGAAGCGCTCCGCCATGACTCGGGACGGCAATGGTGGCCACCGTGCTCGTGTAGACGATGCGCTCGACACCAGCCTGAGCGGCCACCTCGAACAGGCGGCGCGTTCCCTCGACGTTGGTCTCATAGATCTCTTGCGGATTTCGCGCCCACAATCGGTAATCCGCCGCGACGTGAAAGACGCGCCGGACGCCGCGCATCGCGCGGTCAAGCGAGGTCAGATCGCAAAGGTCGCCCTCGGTCCGCTCGACAGCCAGACCATCCAGAGCTCGCTGATTGCTGGACCGGCGCACGAGCACGCGAACCCGGTGCCCGGCCGCAAGCAGCTGGCGCGCCACATGACTGCCCACGAACCCGGTCGCGCCCGTAACAAGCGTGGTCATAGAAAGCGGAAAGCCCCTTCTTCCCTGCTCACAACGTTCGTCAATGCCGCGCGATCAGCTCGCACCGGCTAACCCCAATGCCCGTTTGGATGCTCGATATCGGCCGCTGGAATCTGCACGCCGAGAAATCTTTGGCGACCCTTGCGCGAATTATCGTAGCGCGCCAGCGCATAGAGCGGGAAAGAATTTCGGTACAAGTGATATTTGAGATAGAACACTCGCGGAAAGCCCGTCCCCGTAAACTCGTCTTCGTCCCACGTGCCGTCCTCGTTCTGGTGCGAGACGAGCCAGGCCACGGCGCGGGCGACGGCGGCATCGTCCGGCCCAACGGTCGCGAGCAGGCCGATCAGGGCCCAAGCGGTTTGCGACGCGGTGCTCTTCCCCTTCGCCTTCAGCGCGGGATCGTAGTAAGAAAGAATCGATTCGCCGAAGCCGCCGTCGGGGTTCTGCACGGAACGCAGCCACTCGGCGGCGCGTTTCGATTCCGGCAGATCGCGGAGCCCCGTCACTTCGAGGGCGCGCAGCACGCCGCTCGTGCCGTAGACGTAGTTAACGCCCCACCGGCCGAACCATGATCCGTCCTTCTCCTGCTCGCGCTTCAAATAGGCGTGTGCGCGCGCGACCACCGGGTGCGTGGCAGGCCAGCCCATGTGCCCCAGGCATTCGAGCGCGCGGGCCGTGACGTCGGCGGTGGATGGATCAAGCATCGCGTTGTGGTCGGCGAACGGGATGTTGTTGAGAAAATCGAGATTGTTCTCGTGATCGAACGCACCCCAGCCGCCATCGCTGTTCTGCATGCTCATCAGCCACGCCAGCCCGCGACGCATCGACGCGCGCAAGCGCGTCGGCTCCGGATCGGATACCCGACTCAGCGCCATGAGCACGAAGGCCGTGTCGTCCACATCCGGATAGAAGTCGTTGCGGAATTCGAACGCCCACCCACCGGGAGCAGCCTTTCGATTCTTGACCTGCCAATCCCCGGGACCGAGGATCTGGTTGCGCACCAGCCAGTGGGACGCGGCGAGCAGCGCCGGATGCGAGGGATCGAGCCCGGCTTCCTCCAGGGATACCATCGCGATGGCGGTGTCCCAGAGCGGAGAAATGCACGGCTGGACGCGAAGCGTATCGTTCTGCTCGATTTCATAGCGGGCGAGAAAATCGATCTCGCGCGCGATCAGCGGATCGGTCGTGTCGCCGCCTTCGGCGATCAGCGCGAAAATCGAATTCATCATCGCAGGATAGATCGTGCCCAGGCCTTCGCTGCGCTCCAGGCGCTCAACCATCCATTTTCGGGCCCGGGCCAGCGCGGTACGGCGGAAAGGCTTCCACGGCAAGCGATTGCAGAATTTCACGCCGCGATCGAGCGTCAGGAAGAAGTTCTTCCAGGAGACCACGCGGCGATCCCAAACCAGCGACGGCGGTTTCGCCCCGCGCTCGCTGAAAAGCTCGCCGACGGTGAAGTCCTCGGGAAGCCTCCAGCCGGGCTTATGGGCGTAGACGATCGCAAGCGGAATCACGATGCCCCGCGTCCACGACGACATCTCGTACAAGTTCAGGGGAAACCACGCCGGCAGGAGCATGATTTCCGGCGGAATCGCCGGAACATAGCTCCAGTCGATCGCTCCGACCATCGCCATGTAGAACCGCACGTAGGAATTCGTGTTCTCGAGGCCGCCGAGCTCGTGGATTTTCTTCCTCGCGCGCTCGAGATGTGGCGCCGAAGCCGGATCGCCGGCCAGGCGCAGCGCCACCCAGGCCTTCACGGTCGCGTTCAGCTCGGACGGACCGCCGTGGAAGATGCTCCATCCGCCGTCGGAGAGCTGGCGCTCGCGGATATAGCGAGCGAGCTTTTCCACTTTTCCGGATTTCGCCTGTCCGAGGATGTGGAGATATAAGATGTAATCGGATTCGAGGGTGGTATCCGCTTCGAGTTCACCCCACCAATAGCCATCCTGGTGTTGCGCCGACAGCAACCATTGGACGCCGCGCGCCACGGCCTGCTCGACGCTCGATTCGGCACCTCTGCGGGGGACAGCGGCAGCGCCTTGGGCGCTTCCCGGCGCCTGCACTTGGAGCCTTGCCTCCGGTGTCATCAACCCCTCAGACATGAATCGTCACAGTTGAGCCCGCCGCGGCAATCTTCTCTATCTGCACTTCGACCCAGCGGTATTGAACCTCGCCAAATACGTTCCGGCTAGGAGTTGGAGGTTTTGGAGATTGCCAATCTCCCTTTGCTACAGACGGTTACGGGCCATGTACCGGCCTATTATCTTTTGTAAGTTTTCTCGGGTCAACCGAAAACGCACTGGATTGTGCAGCGGCGCCCGTCGAATAGGATGACGGAGTCGCCCACCGGGCTGCCCGCCCGGAATACGAAGGTGTAACAGGCGCTCGCTTGACCCACTACCGACGATTCGTCGACGTCTCCAGTCGGCGGACGCGTTCGGCCAACTCCGGCAGCCGCGCGAAGCGAGCGTACTGCTCCTTGAACCTGTCCAGCGGCCGCGCGGGCGTGCCCCAGACGATCTGCCCGCCCCGGATGGTCTTACCGGTCGGTATTCCCGCTTGCGCTCCCACGACTGCGCCGTCGTCCAACCGGCAGTGATCCGCGATCCCCACCTGGCCGGCGACCACGCAGTGCTTGCCGATCGTACTGCTGCCGGAAACGCCGCTTTGCGCCGCGATCACGGAATGTTCGCCGATCTGCACGTTGTGCGCGACTTGGACCAGGTTGTCGATCTTCACGCCGGTATCGACCCGCGTCGCTTCGAGCGATCCTCGGTCGATGGTCGTGTTCGCTCCGATCTCCACGTCGTCGCCGATTTCCACGCTCCCGATCTGCGGAAACTTCCAATGCCTGCCTTCGCCGAAAACGTAACCGAAACCATCGCCGCCGATCACCGCGCCCGAATGGAGTTGTACGCGATCGCCGAGGCGCACACCCGGATAGAGGGTGACGCGCGGATGCACGCGGCAGTTCTCGCCGACGCGCGAGCCGCGCCCGATGAAACTGAACGCTTCGATCGCCGTCCGCGCACCGATCGATACATCGTCTTCGATCACGACATAAGGGCCGACCGACGCGCCCTCGCCCAAGCGCGCCGTGGCCGATACAATCGCCGTGGGGTGGACGCCCGCAGGAGGCGCGGGCTCGTCGAGGATCGACGCGGCGGCTTTTGTGAACGCAAATTTCGGGTCGGCAACCTCGAGAATCGTTTTCCCCTCCAGCCCCGAATCCGAACGGGCGATCACGGTGCGCGCAGCAGAACTCGCCGCACGGTCCCGATGGCGCGCCGAATCGAGATAGATGAGGTCTTCGGCGCGAGCCGTTTCCGGACTGGCGACGCCAGAGACGACTGCATGCGCATCGCCACTCAATTTCGCGCCGAGATACTCGGCCAGTTCACCAGCGGTACGTTTCATGTGACCTCGCTTGGACAGATGCGTCATTCACCGTCGAGCGCAACTCAATTCTAAAAGGGATAGAGCGGCTTTTCCCCGTCGGGGCGCGTCTTCCAACGCTTGTGCACCCAAAGCCACTGATCCGGATGCGCGCGAATGTAGTCCTCGATCACGCGCGTGAACCGTTGCGTGTTCGCAACCACATCCGCTTCCTCATCGTTCGTGCGCGTGATCGCAACGGCAGGCTCGAAGCGCAGGCGGTACTTGCGGCGATCGCGATCCCACGAAAGAAAGCCCGGCACGACCGCGGCGTCAGTTCGCAGCGCAATCCGCGCCAGTCCGGATGTGGTCGCCGCGGGCACACCGAAGAAATCCACGAACACGCGTTCGGCCGACGTATTGTGGTCCGCCAGGACGCCCACGGTTCCGCCGTCCGCCAGCACCTTCAAGATCGCCCGCGCGGAGCGGTTCTTCTCGATCGGCTGATTTCCCGAGCGACAGCGGTATCCGTTGATCAGCGCATCGACGCGATGATTGGCGATCGGCCGAACCAGGAAATGCAACGGGTGCCCGTAGAGCGCCTGTGCGAACGGAGCCAGTTCCCAGGCGCTCATATGGCCGGTGAGAAACAGCACGCCCTTTCCCCGGCGCCGCGCGGCGTCGAAATTCTCGAATCCGTCGACGACGACGATGCGTTCGATCTTCTCGCGGGTGTATTTCGGAAATTGCGAAAACTCGCCGGCCATCCATCCGACTTGTCGGATCATGCCGCGAATCGCCTGCTTGCGCTGCGCGTCGGTCCATTCCGGGAATGCGAGCCGCAGATTGAACATCGCCGCGCGGGCCAGCGGCGGCCGGACCGCGTAGGCGATTGCCGCAAAGCTTGCGCCCACGAACCTCGCGCCCGCCCTGGGCAGAATTCCCAGCGACTTCAGTCCCGTCCACGCCGCGACATACTCAAGCCATTCCCGCATCGCGAGCCATTATACGGTTCGCGAGTTCAAATTGAATCGCGCGATGCTAGACTCGACTGCGTTTTGCGTCCCCTCAACAAACCTGAGACGCAACTGGCGGCGCGATTGTTCTCCGGCGCGGCGATCGCCGTTTGTCTCTTCGGCCATCTGGGCGCAATCGGACTCGTTGGACCGGACGAGCCGCGCTACGCCTGGATCGCGCGCGCGATGGCTGAAACGGGCGACTGGGTGACCCCGCGCCTTTACGGCCAGCCGTGGTTCGAAAAGCCCGTCCTCTACTATTGGGCTGCTGCCGTCGGCTTTCGCCTTCACGTGCCGGACGAGTGGGCCGCACGACTGCCATCCGCCTTCGCTGCGTTGATCGCGGCGCTGGCGATTGGCTGGCTGGCGCGAAAACACTACAGCCGCGACGCCGGTTCCCTTTCGGATGTGGCCTTACTCGCGCCGCTGCTCTTCGCAACTAGCGTCGCCGCCATCGGATTCGCGCGCTCCGCCTCGCCGGACATGCTCTTCAGCGCCTCGATCACTCTGGCGATGGCGAGCGCCTCTGAAATTCTTCGCCGTGGCGGAGCCCTTCGCAGCCCGGCGAACGAATCCTCTCGGGCGGCGCTTGGCGACTTGGCGCTGCTCGCGTTCTTTGGAGCGTTTCTCGGCCTCGGAGTTCTCGCCAAGGGACCGGCCGCTGTGGCGCTGGCTGGCGGTGGGATCGGACTGTGGACGCTGGCGACGCAAAAATGGCGCGCCGCATTCCGTCTCGCGCATCCAGTGGCCATCGGCGCCTTCTGCCTGGTGGCGCTACCGTGGTACGTGCTCTGTGCCGTGCGTAATCCGGATTTTCTCCGCATCTTTCTCTTCCAGCACAACGTTGAGCGCTATCTCACACCGATGTTCCAGCACCGCCAACCCTTCTGGTATTTCGGCCCGATCGTCGTGCTGGCGCTCGTGCCGTGGACAACGCTGCTTTGGCCCGCCGCGCAGGAAGGCATGCGGACATGGCGAGAGAACTCATGGCGCGACTCTCCAGGATTCCTCTTTGCCTGCTGGGCCGCGTTCCCGGTCGTTTTCTTCAGCTTTTCGCAATCCAAGCTGCCCGGCTACGTTCTCCCCGCGATCCCGCCTCTCGCCCTGCTCTGCGCCGTTTCCGCAACCCGCGCGTTGGACGCAGCGCGTTTTCGAACGCGACTCATCTTCGCAAGCATCGGCCTGCTCTGGTTGCCGCTGGGCATCCTCGCTTGGCGGTACGCCTCCCGCGCGCCCTTCGAAGTCGCCGGGCCGCTTTCGAAATATGCAACCGCTATGTCGCTGATCGCGGCCGTGCTGATTCCGCTCGCCGCAATCCTGATCAGCCGCTACCGCAACCCGTCGCTGGTCGTTGCGCTTTGCGCCCTGTCGGTCTGCGTCACGATAGAACTGGTGAGCCTCAGTGTCCTGCCGGTAGTCGATGGCTTGTTCTCGGCTCGCGCGCACGCGGTGTTCGTGCGCAACGACCAGCATCCCGACCGCATCTTCGCCTACCAGCTCCAGCGCAAATGGAACTACGGCCTTGCGTTCTATTTCCGCCGCGAGCTGCCGGAATGGTCTCCGAGCGATCCAGAGGCGGCGCTGGTCCTCACGACGCCCGCGGGCCTTGCGCAAATCCGGAAGCTCGGGCGCATCCAAGAAAGACTGGACGAACCTTACGCGGAAATCCTCTACGTGCCAGTCCGGAGGGAGCCGCGCTAGCGCACGGCCGTCGGCGGCATGTTCAACAGGAAGAAATTCACGATCTGGTTTTCGTAGTTCTTGCGGTCATCGTCGGACATATCGCGATAGCTCTGCCGGTCTCGCAGCGCCTGCTTCGGATCGGGCGCCTTCACGAAAAGCTGCAACGTCTCATTCGAAAGCGCCGGCCGATCGTCCGACTGGACGAAGAGCTTCGGAACGCCACGTGTCCGCGCCAGGCGCGTCGAAACGGGCGGCTCATTCCGAAACGGATAATTCATCATGCGGAATCCGAAATCGGAAAGCTTCAGCACGAACGGCAGCGCCGTCAGCCCTGACTTCTGCACCTCGAGCCGAACCATCGTGCGCGGATCGTCGTACGCATCGTCCACCGCAAACGCCGCGATCCTTGGATCGGTCGCCGCCACTTCGAGCGCGGCGTACCCGCCCATGTCCACACCCCACAGCCCGAAATGCTGCGGATCGACATCGTCGCGCATCGAGAGCGCCTGCACCGCCGCGTGCAGCTCAGCCGTTTCCCGATAGCCCAGCGTCGTCGGTCCCTGCGTCGTGCCGTGCCCAAGAAAATCGAAAAGAAACACGTTGAATTGATGATCTTGCAGGGCCGTCACCAGCGTGAGCACTT
>Ga0335083_10005184_pt1 | contig 16481 bp, 16 predicted proteins | sample Lox_Sample_42_FD_206716 | JGI IMG/M metagenome (GOLD analysis project Ga0335083, IMG submission 206716) | Soil microbial communities from Loxahatchee National Wildlife Refuge, Florida, United States - Lox_Sample_4.2 | ecosystem: Environmental > Terrestrial > Soil > Wetlands | place: USA... | reverse complement strand
TCGGCGTCACCGGCCCACCGGGCGTGGGGAAGTCGAGCCTCGTCTCGGTGCTGATCCGCCACGTCCGTGCGCGCGAGCAAACGGTCGGCGTCGTCTCGGTCGATCCCTCCAGCCCGTTCTCCCACGGTGCGCTCCTCGGCGACCGCATCCGGTTGAGCGACCACTTCCTCGATCCCGACGTCTTCATTCGTTCGATGGGGACGCGCGGCCATCTCGGCGGTCTCGCCGAGGCCGCGCTGCAGGCGCTGCTCGTGCTCGATGCCTCCGGCAAGGACGTCGTCTTCCTCGAGACGGTCGGCGCGGGGCAGAGCGAGGTCGAGGTGATCGGCATCGCCGACACCGTCCTCCTCGTCCTCATGCCCGGCTCCGGTGACGCCGTGCAGGCGTTGAAGGCAGGAATCATGGAGATCCCGGACGTGATCGCGATCAACAAGATGGACCACCCTGCGGCCAAGACGATGCTGAACGAGGTGCGGTCGATCCTCGCCCTCGACCGGAGCGGCGCGTGGAACCCGCCGATCGTGCTCACGGAGGCCGTCCGGGGCGAGCACGTGCCGGAGCTCTGGGAGAAGGTCGAGGAGCATCGTGCGTTCCTCGAGCAGAGCGGGCAGCTCGACGAGCGGCGGCGCGCGAACCTTGCGCGTGAGGTCTTCGCGGTCGCGTCGAGCCGGGCGAGCCGTCATCTCGAGCGGGCGGTCGCCGACGACGCCGAGCTGCGGCGGCTGCTCGCCGAGGTGCAGGCGCGTGAGCTCGACCCGCTGACCGCGGTACGCGAGATACTCGAGAAGGTGTTCCGGATCCACGATGGCGACGGCGACCGCACCCGGGCTTCCTGAGATCGAGAGCGCGCGCGAGCGGCTCGCCGGAGTCGCGCGCGTCACGCCGGTCTTTTCGTCGGAGACGCTGTCGCGGCTGGCCGGCCGGCCGGTGCGCCTGAAGGCCGAGAACCTGCAACGGACAGGTTCCTTCAAGATCCGCGGCGCCTACACCAAGCTCTCGGGTCTCGAGCCCGAGCGGCGCGCCGCAGGCATTGTCGCGGCGAGCGCCGGCAACCACGGCCAGGCCGTTGCCTGGGCGGCCCGCGAGCTCGGCGCGCGCGCCCGCATCTTCATGCCGCAGGACTCCCCGATGGCCAAGGTCGACGCGACGCGCAACTACGGGGCCGAGGTCGAGCTCACAGGCCCGGCGTTCGAGGAGACGCTCGAGACGGCCCTCGGGTACGTCGAGGAGACGGGCGCGGCATTCGTCCATCCGTACGAGGACACGCTCGTGATGTCGGGTCAGGGGACGATCGGGCTCGAGCTGGCGGAGCAGGTCGAGGAGCTCGAGACGGTCGTGGTGCCGATCGGAGGCGGCGGGCTCGCGTCCGGCATCTCCCTGGCGCTGCGAGCGGTGCGGCCCGGGCTGCGACTCGTCGGCGTGCAGGCCGCGGGGACGCGGCCGGGCGGCTCCGGCTTCACGATCGCCGACGGGATCGCCGTCAAGGAGCCTGGTGCGCTGACGATGGGGATCCTCGGCGAGACGCTCGACGACATCGTCTCGGTCGAGGACGAGCAGATCGCGGAGGCGATCGTGATGCTCGCGGAGCGGACGAAGCTCGTCGTCGAAGGCGCCGGCGCGGTCAGTGTGGCGGCAATTCTCGGCGGCCTCGCCGGCGGCGCGGGGCCGGTGGTGGCGCTCCTCTCCGGCGGCAACATCGACGCCTCACTGATGGAGCAGGTGATGCGGCGCGGCCTCGCGCTCTCCGGCCGTTATCTCGTCCTGCGGACCCGTGTTCTCGACCGTCCCGGCGAGCTCGCGAAGCTGCTCGGCTTGCTTGCCGAAGAGCGCGTGAACGTCGTCGAGGTCGAGCACCAGCGTGAGGCGGCGGGCGTGCCGGTCGGTTACACCGGTGTCGAGCTCACGCTCCTGAGCCGCAACCCGACGCACTGCGACGAGCTCGTGGCAAAGCTCCGGGAGTGGGGCTATCCCGTCGAGCGCCTCGAGTAGCTCGCTCGGCCCGGCGGAAGCACGATCCGGAATCCTGCGTTAGGCCCTATGTGCTGGGCTCTCCGAGCGAGCGGCGTAGGGCCGGGATGCGGTTCGGGATCGCGGTGTTCGCGATCTCGCTCTCGTTCGGCGTTCTGGCGCGTCCGCTCATGGGAGTGGCGCTCGCCCCCTCGCTGCGAGGAGGCCCGGTGTCTCGGGCGGCGTTCGCTTCCGGCGCGTGCGATGACCGTCGTCTCGCTGCTCGCGTCGGGGCTCCTCGCTGCCCCGGTCGTCGTCGAGGCGTTCGGCAAGGGGCGCTCGCTGACGCTCGACGCGCGCGCCCTCGGTGTCGCATTCGCTGCCGTAGCGCTCTGGAGACGGGCGCCGATGATGGTGGTCGTGCTCGGCGCGGCCGCCGTGACGGCGATCGCTCGACTGCTCTTCTGGGCGAACTAGGAACCGCAGCGACGGAAGGGCGTCGTCTCGCCGCCGTGAGCGCGCCAGTCGGCGACCCCGCCGTCGAGCACCGGCCGGGCGTTGAGGCCGGCCGCCTGGAGTACGCTCGCGGCCACCGCTGCACGAGGGCCGGACTCGCAGATCGTCACCAGCGGACGGCCGTTGAGCAGTCCGGCCTCCGCGGCGGCTCGCGCCGTTCGGTAGGGGAGGTGCCGCGAGCCGGGGATGTGGGCGCCGTCCCGCTCGTCGGCCTCACGCACGTCGAGCAGCTCGACTGCGTCGTCCGCGAGCAGACGCTCGAGCTCGTCGAGCGAGACGGGCTCGAGCGTCTCGCTGCCGCCGCCCTCCTGCCAGCCCGAGATGCCGAACAGCGCGACGGCTTGCAGCGCCCGCGCGGCGTGCCCGGCCTCCTCCGTGTCCGAGGCATGGAGCACGAGGGGACGCTCCGGCAGGACGAATGCCGCCTTCGTCGCGAAGCCCGAACCTGAGACCGGAATGCCGACGGCTCCCGGATGGTGGCCGGCCGCGAACGCCACCGTCGAGCGCACGTCGAGGACGATCGACTCCTCCGGCATGGAGTCGACGTGCTCGATTGGCGACTGCGCGCCGAGCAGCTTGCCTCGGTTCAGCTCGACGATCCGCTCCATGTTCGGCGGCCGTGGAGGCTGCGACCCGAGCGCTGCACCGACGAAGTCTGCGAGCTCGCCCTGGAGCGCCCGGTTGAAGCGACGCTCGAACCCGATCGTCGTCGAGGCCTTGGAGCTCATCGCGGCGCCGCACAACGAGCCTGCGACGTGGCCCGGGAAGACCTCTACGCCGTCCCCGAGCTCGACGAGCCGGTGCAGGCTGTGGAAGAGACCCTCCGCTCCCTCCCGGGCCTCGACCGCAAGATCCGGCCTCCCTGCGTCGCCGACGAAGAGCGAGTCGCCGGTGAGGACCAGCCACGGCTCGTCGCTCCGGGAGCGGTCGATCACCGCGAAGCAGCAGTGCTCGGGACGGTGGCCCGGGGTGTGGATGGTCCGGAGGACCACGTCGCCGAGCTCGATCTCGGTTCCGTCCTCGAGCGGCTCGTGCGGGAAGCTCGCCTCGGCAGCGGAGTGCACCCGGATCGGGACGCCGTGCTCCAGCGCGAGGCGCCCGTGGCCCGAGACGTGATCCGCATGGGTGTGCGTCTCGAGGACGCCGACAGGCTCGACGCCTTGGCGCTCGGCCTCGGCGAGCACCGGCTCGACGAAGTACGGCGGGTCGACCACGACTGCGACGCCGGCGTGCTCGTCACCGACGAGATACGAGGCGCAGCCCAGATCGTCGTCCAGGAACTGCTTGAACAGGAGATTTGTCAAGGGTGGGAGGAGCCTACAACGGCACGGCGACGAACTCTCGGAGTGGCCGAAATGGGGCATATCCTTGGTGCGCTGCCGTGAGTCCGATCGGAAAGAGACGATCCGCACTCATCGCGGTGGTGCTCGCCGCCGCGACGCTGACCGCCTGCGCGAGCGAGACCCGAGCAGGCACGCCTTCCACGCATGAAGCGGGTGTCGCCGTCGTCCCGGTGATTCCGTGCTCCGAGGTAGGGGGCACCGACAAGTCAGGGACGGAGGCGGACTACCGCGTCGTGCTCGGCGTCATCTCGGTGCCGCCCGCGCGTCTAAGGAAGGTCGTGCCCACGAAGTCTCGACCGTGGCCCTTCTGGCGAAAGGCCGGGCTCTTCATCCATCCAAGCCACAAGACCGTGACCGTGAGTGTCCCGAGGGCATGGCGGAGGCGCTTCGCCATTGTCTGGGGCAGCGCTCGCCCCCCGGTGAGTGCGCTCAAGTTCCAGGCGTGCCCCAACCTCGCTCGCCAGTTCGGCTACGCACACGGCGTGCGCTGGAACGGCTACCCCGGTGGCTTCTACCTGCGGAAGCGCCGCGAGTGCGTGCCACTCACGTTCAAGGTTGGAAACCGATCTCACAGCGTCCGCTTCGGTTTCAATATCCCGTGCTCGGGCCGCTAGCCGGACTGATCCGCACCCAGTCACGGCTCGAAGAGCACGGCGCGACGCTACCACCGGCCTCCGCTATGAATCCGAAAGCGGCTCCGGCCTCGCTGCGGCGACCTCGTCCCGCGCGTGCTCCTCATCGAGCAGCCGCATGACGAACCAGCCGATCGCGAGGAGGAAGACGAGCGTCTGCTCGGCGTTCATGACGATCCCGCCGAGGTTCTGGTCGCGGACCGGCGACAGCCCCCAGAGCCGCGGCGCATGCTCGTAGAACGAGTAGAAGGCATGGCTCGAGAAGATGAAGGCGAGCCCGAGGAAGGACGAGCCGACGAAGGCGACGGCGAGGTAGCCGAGACCCGCGGGCGGCGAGAGCCGACCGCTGACGATCGGCCACCAGAAGAGCAGTCCCGCGGCGATCAGGATTGCGTGCTCGATGTTCAGGCCCCAGCCGGTGCGCAGCGCCCAGTTGTAGAACACGGCCAGATGGGTCAGGTACCACGCGCTGAGCCAGATCGGCAGGATCCAGCGCGCACGGAGGCGGTCGAGGCCCCGGCGCCCGAGCTCCTTCCGCATCGTCGGCGTCAAGCCGAGCAGGACGAGGAGTGGCGCGACGTCGGCGATCAGGGCGTTCTGGAGCAGGTGCATGAGCAGGAGGTAGCGCGACGCGATCGTCTCGAGGGGCGAGTTGAGCGACGCTGCGAGCAGGAAGAGCCCGGACGCGAAGGCGACGAGGCGCCACGTCTCAACCGACTCCGTCCGGGCAGCTCGCACGTAGAGGACTGCGGCGACGAGAGCCAGTGCGAGGAAGAGCGGCTCGAAGCTGAAATCGGCCGGGCTCACGTCGCGGCGGCGAGCCTGCCGGTGCGGGAGCGGCTCCAGCGGGGCCGCAGGATGAGCGCGACGCACGCCCCCAGCGTCAGGAGCTGCTCGACCATCATCACGATCCCCGCCAGCTGCTGGTCGAGGAGCGCCGAGATCCCGTACGCCCCGTCGTAGAAGGGGTAGAGCGGCGTGAACGTGAGGACGAGCACGTCGGAGAGGACCATCCCCGCCGCGAACATCGACGCCGCGAGGGCGATGCGGCCGCCGACGGTCAGCCGCCGGTGCGAGCCCGGATCGACGAGCAGCGTCCACACCAGGAGCCCGCAGAACACCCAGCACACGTGCTCGAGGTTGTGCAGGTTCTGATGCTCGAGGGCGAGGTCGTAGAGATACGGGATGTGCCAGATCGCGAGGTTCGCCGCCCAGAGCGAGAAGGCGATCCGCGGCCGGAGCAGCGTCCCCAAGACGGTGCGAACGCGCGCGTTGCGGGCAAGCGGCGCGAGAATCGACGCCGGGAGGAAGAAGACGAGCAGCGGCCCACGCAGCGCGGTCACCATCAGCGCGGGTCCGAGGTCGCCGATCAGGACGTGCTGGCCCATGTGCGCGAAGAGGAGCTTCTCGTCGGCGAGACGGTCGAGCGGGCCGATCAGCGCGAAGAGCGTCACCCCGAGCCCGAGCCCGAAGAGCACGACACGATCCCAGCCGGCGAGGTCGGCCCTGCCGCGTCGCCGCAGCCGCACGACCGCCTGAAGAAAGAGAAGCGCCGCGACGACGGCGACGATGACCGGAATCACAGCGTCGATTGTGCCTCCGATCGACCGCGCCCGGTTTGGACATGTCCGGTAGCAGCTACCGGACGCGCGCTAAAGGCCCAGGTGGCGGGCGATGACCATGCGCTGAACCTCGTTCGTGCCCTCGCCGATCTCGAGGATCTTCTGGTCGCGGTAGAGGCGCGCGATCGGGAACTCCTCCATGAACCCGTACCCCCCGTGGATCTGGAGCGCCGAGTTAACGACCCGGTTCGAGATGAGCCCCGTGAAGAGCTTCGCCTGCGCCGCGGCGAGGGCGAAGGGACGGCCCGCATCCTTGAGCCAGGCGGCGCGATAGACGAGCTGCCGCCCGGCCTCGACCTCGGTCGCCATGTCGGCGAGCTGGAACTGGACGGCCTGGAAGCGTGCGATCGGCTGCCCGAACTGCCGTCGCTCCTTCGCGTACGCGGCCGCGAGATCGTACGCGCCCTGCGCGAGGCCGACGCCCATCGCCGCGACCGAGATGCGGCCGCCGTCGAGGATCTCCATGAACTGGCGGAAGCCGCGTCCGCGCTCGCCGAGGAGGTTGCCCTCCGGCACGGCGCACGAGTGGAACGAGAGCTCGCGCGTGTCGGAGGCGTGCCAGCCGAGCTTGTGCATGGGAGGCGAGATCTCGTAGCCGGCGGTGCCGTTGGGGACGATGAGGTTCGAGATCTCGTCCTCGCCGGTGCGCGCGGTGATCGTGACGCAGGCGCTGATGTCGGTGCCGGCGTTCGTGATGAAGATCTTCGAGCCGTCGATCACCCACCGGCCGTCCCGCAGCTCCGCTTTCGTGCGCGTTGCGCCCGCGTCGGAGCCGGCGTCCGGCTCGGTCAGCCCGAACGCGGCGAGGCCCTCGCCCGACGCGAGGCGCGGCAGCCAGTGCTGCTTCTGCACCTCGTTGCCGAAGAGCAGGATCGGCATCGTCCCGAGCGAGGTGTGGGCCGCGACGGTGATCGCGACGGAGGAGTCGATTCGGGTCAGCTCCTCGATCGCGACTGCGTAGGAGACCGTGTCGCCGCCGGCGCCGCCGTACTCCTCCGGGATGGGCAGGCCCAGGAGCCCCAGCCCGCCCAGCTCTGCGACGAGGTCATAGGGGAAGCGCGCCTCGCGGTCGAGCTCCTCCGCGACGGGAGCGACCTTCGTCTCCGCGAACTCGCGGACGGTGCGACGAATCAGCTCCTGCTCGTCGCTGAGGTCGAAGTTCAAGAAACGAGCCTGCCGAGCTCGGCGATCAGCCGGACGCCGTAGCCGGTGCCGCCGGGCACGCGCAGGTAGTCGCCGCGGCCCCGTTCGAGGAAGGCGGGCCCCGCCATGTCGACGTGGCACCAGGGGCCGTCACCGGCGAACTCGTGGAGGAACTCGGCGGCGAGCGCGGGGGAGGCCTGGCGCAGCGCCGAGCTGTTCTTCATGTCCGCGAACGCCGAGTCGATGTAGCGGCGATAGCGGGGGTGGAGCGGGAAGGGCCAGACGAGGTCGCCGCTGCGGCGCCCGGCCTCGACGATGAGCTCCCCCCACTGCTCGTCGTTCGCGAAGCCGCCCGCGTAGAGATCGCCGAGCGCGAGCTCCATCGCGCCCGTCAGCGTTGCGAGGTCGAGGACGTGGGTCGCGCCCTCGCGGCGGACGTACCAGAGCGCATCCGCGAGCACGAGCCTTCCCTCGGCGTCGGTGTTGATGATCTCGATGGTCTTGCCGTTCGCCGCGCGCAGAATGTCGCCGGGACGGAATGCGTCCCCGCCCGGCAGGTTCTCGGCCGCGGCGAGGGCGGCAATGGCCCGTACGGGCGTGCCGAGGGCGGCGAGAGCCCCGATCCCGTGCAGCGTCCCGGAGCCCCCGGACATGTCTCCCTTCATGTCCTGCATCCCGCCGGACGGCTTGATCGAGATGCCGCCGGCGTCGAACGTGATCGACTTGCCGACGAGACCGAGGACGAGCTCGTCCTTCGCGTCGGGCGGGTCGTACCGCAGGACGATCAGGCGCGGCTCGTTGCGGCTGCCGCGTCCGACGGCGCTCAGCGCGCCCATGCCCAGCTCGTCGAGCTCGCGCGTCGCGAGAACCTCGCAGGTCAGGTGCTCGTGCTCCTGCGCGAGCTCCTTCGCCTTCTCACCCAGGGTGTGCGGCGTGAGCTCGTTGGGCGGCATGTTCGAGAGGTCGCGCGCGCGGTTCGCCCGTTCGGCGACGATCGCCGCCCGCTCCACTGCCGCTCTCAGCTCGGCGTCGTCTGCGTGGCCGATCACGATCCGCTCGAGCGCGCGCGTGTCGTCGCTCGACTTCCAGCGCCCCGGGGAGTACGCGCCGAGGATCGTCCCCTCGACGAGCGCCGCGGCCTGCTGGGGCAGCGGCACGGGCAGGGACTCGTCGAGCAGCCAGACGACGGTTCCCCCGACGCGTGCGAGCGTCTGTGCCGCTGCGGCAGCTGCGGTACGCAGCGCGTCGGCGTCGACCTCGCCCCGCTTCCCGACGCCGGCCGCGACGAGCCGCGGTGCCTCGAGCTCGCCGTTCAGGTGGAGCAGAACCGCCTCGCCGGGCTCGCCCCGGAGCTCGCCGCTCTCGCCGAGCTTCCCGAGCCGTCCACCGAGCTTCTCGTCGACGATCTTCGCGCCGTCCCCGCCCAGCGGCTGGGCTACCGGCAGTGCAAGTGCATCCGCGTCCGCCTCTCCCGGCGGCGCGATCTCTACCCTCGTCATCGGAGCGCGGATGGTAACGAGTTCGAGACATCCACACGCGTAGACTCGCCGCGAGACCCCGAGAAGGAGCGAGAGATGCCAGGCACCGTGCAGGAGTTCTTCGAGACGCTTCCGTCCCGCGCCGACACGTCCAAGACGGCCGACATGAACAACTCGTACGCCTTCGACATCGAGGGTGCCGGCCAATGGACGGTCAAGGTCGCCGACGGCAGCGTCAGCGTCCACGACGGGCTCGAGGACGGCGCGGATTGCACGATCAGCGCCTCGCAGGAGATCTTCGAGAAGATCGTCGCGGGCGAGCAGAACCCGACCAGTGCCTACATGACCGGCAAGCTCAAGCTCAAGGGCGACATGGGCGCGGCCATGAAGCTGCAGAAGCTGTTCCCGAGCTAGCCGAAGGAGATCTCCGCGGATTCGCAGAGTCGGCGGTAGCCGATTCGCTCGTAGATCGCGTTCGAGGTCGGGTTCGCGAGGTCCGTGTAGAGGAAGCAGAAGCGGCTGCCCCGGTCGAGGAGCCGCTGCGAAAGCTCGGCCGTCAGCCCGGTCGCGTAGCCGCGGCCGCGCAGCTCCGGCGGGGTGTAGACCGGGCCGACGCGGATCCCGTTCGGTGTGGGGCCGCCCCAGCCGGCCAGGGAGACCGGCTCGCCGTCGTCCTCCCAGAGCAGGATCCCGCCGCGGTCGGAAGCGAGCCGGTGGTCGAGCGTCGCCTCGGCGCGGTCGCGGCCGGGGCCGCCCTCGTGCAGCACCTCTTCCCCGAAGGCGATCCACCAGCGGAGAGCGACCCCGCGGTCGCCGGCGGTCGCAACGCGGGCCGCTCCAGGCACCGGCGGCGGCGGTTCCACCCGCTCGAGCGCATAGACCCCCTGGCGCATGTTCGTGCGCACGCCGGCGCCGGTATGACGAGACCAGAGCTCGGCGAACGCGTCCACCTCGGGCACGGCCCCGACGACGCCGGGCAGCTCCGCGCGGGTCAGCCCGGCGGCCAACGCCGCGAGCGCCTCCGGTGACCGTGGCCGGGCGAGGACGAGGTTGTAGGGCGGCGTCTGCAGTGCGGCCGCGGCGACCTCACCGCCGTCGCGGACGAGCCATAGGTTCCTCGCCGGATAGAGGTGGGGCGCGTCGCGGATCGTGCCGGCGATCCCGAGGATGAGGTTGTGGCGCGCCTCGTCGGCCAAGAGGAGCCCCTCCGTCTCCGCGAGGAACTCGGCCGCGCCGTCGAGCCGCTCGACCTTCATCACTCGTCCAGCTCTACGAGGACGGCGCCGCCTGCGACGCGGTCGCCCTCGCCGACGTGGACGGCGCGCACCGTCGCCTCGTAGGGCGAGACGAGCGGGGTCTCCATCTTCATCGCCTCGAGAACGACGAGGGGCTGCCGTGCGGAGACCGCGGCTCCCGGCTCGACGAGCACGCGGATGACGGTGCCGGGCATCGGCGCGACCACCTCCGATTGCTCGTGCCTGCCCGGGCCGTGCGCGCCGCTCGCCGCGTCGACGTCGGGTGCGGGCCGGGCCGGCGGCGAGGGGAGATTCAACCGCCAAGGCTCGCTCCACGCCGGGGCCGGCGCCGTGGGGGGCGGCTCGGACAGCGGCGGGTTCTCCGCAAGGAACGCTGTGGTCACCCGGCCGGCGCGGACGAGTGGATGCGCGACGAGCCAGCGCAGGAACGGGAGGTTCGTCGTGACTCCGCCGATCTCGGTCTCGCGGAGCGCGCTCCCGAGCCGCTCGAACGCCTCCTCGCGCGTGGCGCCGCCGGCGATGAGCTTCGCAATCATCGGGTCGTACGCCGTGCCGATCTCGTCGCCCTCGCGGACGCCCGAGTCGACTCGGATCCCCTCGGGCAGCCGCAGCCGCTCGAGCCGACCGGCCTGGGGGAGAAACGAGCGCGGATCCTCCGCGTAGAGCCGCACCTCGACCGCGTGCCCTCGCAGGTGGTCATTCGTCACCTGCTCGGACAGAGCCTCGCCGGACGCAATCCGGAGCTGCTCGCGCACGATGTCGATCCCCGTCACGAGCTCGGTCACGGGATGCTCGACCTGGATCCGGGCATTCAGCTCGAGGAACCAGAAGTCGCGGTCCTCGAGCACGAACTCGGCGGTGCCCGCGCTCTCATAGCCGATGGCGCGCGCGAACGCGACCGCGGCATCGCTCATGCGCGTCCGCAGCTCGGTGTCGAGCGCCGGTGACGGCGCCTCCTCGAGCACCTTCTGGTGGCGGCGCTGGACCGAGCAGTCGCGCTCGCCGAGCGCCGCGACGTTTCCGTGCGAGTCGGCGAGGAGCTGGATCTCGACGTGACGCGGCCGCTCGAGGTATCGCTCGCAGAAGACGGAGTCGTCGCCAAACGCGGCGGCCGCCTCGCGCCGCGCCGCCGCCAGCGCATCTTCGAGCTCCTCCGGCGCGCGGACGATGCGCATCCCGCGGCCACCGCCACCGGCAGCCGCCTTGACGAGCAGCGGAAAGCCGACCTCCTCCGGTGTTCCGCTCGGCAGCACGGGGACTCCTGCGGCGCGCGCGGTCTCCTTCGCGGCGAGCTTGTCGCCGCCCGCTCGCAGTGCCGACGGCGTAGGGCCGACCCACGTCAATCCCGCCGCGAGCACGGCCTCGGCGAGTTCCGGGCTCTCCGAGAGGAAGCCGTAACCCGGGTGGACGGCGTCGGCACCCGCTTCACGCGCGGCCCGCACGTGCTCGGCCGGCTCGAGGTAGGACGAGATCTCGACGAGAGCATCCGCCGACTCGGCGTGGAGGGCACCGCGGTCGTCGGGCGCGGCGACAGCGACCGTCTCGACGCCCTCGGCGCGACAGGCGCGGAAGATGCGCAGCGCGATCTCTCCCCGGTTCGCGACGAGCAGGCGGCGCATCCGCGTGAGTCTAGGGTCCGTCTCGCCGAAAGACTCGTGCAGACGAGGCCGCAGCGGCTCTAGTCTTCCGCTGTTCGACGTAGTCAGGAGGAGGAACTGCCTTTGCGGGTGAGGCTGGGCGTGCTGGTCGTCCTGGTTTCCGCGGTCGCTGCCGCGGGCGCCGGTGCCGCGCGCGCCGGCACGGCATTGATCGTCACCGGTCACGGCTGGGGTCACGGCGTCGGCATGAGCCAGTGGGGCGCGTACGGCTACGCGGTGCACGGCTGGAAGTACCGCCGGATCCTCGCGCACTATTACCCGGGAACGAAGATGGGTCACGTCGGCAAGACCCGCGTGCGCGTGCTGCTCGCGCAGGGGGCGCTCTCCATCACCGTGGGTTGCGCGGCGCCGATGCGCGTCACCGACGGAAAGCGCCTGACTCGGATGCTTCCCGCGGGGACGTACGGGGTCGGGCCGAAGCTCGTCCTCCCCGTGCGGCGCAACGGACGAGGCTTCTCCTTCGGGCACCTCGCCGACGTCGCGTGCAAGCACGCGCCGCTGTCGCTCGACGGGCGCGAGTATCACGGCACGCTCGCGCTGCGGAGCCGCGGCGGAAGCATCTCCGTCGTGAACGGGCTCTCGCTCGAAACGTACCTGCGGGGTGTCGTGCCGTCGGAGTCGCCTTCGCACTGGCCTCTCGCTGCGCTCGAGGCGCAGGCGGTCGCCGCTCGTTCGTATGCCGTTTCGGAGCTGCGACCGGACTCGTGGTACGACCTCGTGCCCACCACCGCCGACCAGGTCTACGGCGGCGTCAGGGCCGAGCGGGGGCGCTCGAACCACGCGGTGTCCGCCACGCACAGGCAGGTGCTGACGTGGGACGGAACCGTCGCGCGGACGTATTACTCCTCGAGCTCGGGCGGCCGCACCGAGTCGGTGCAGGACGCCTGGCCGGGCTCGGCGCCGATCCCGTACCTGCGCTCGGTGGCGGACCCGTACGACAGCTACTCGCCGCATCACGACTGGGGCCCGTTCGAGCTCTCCGCGTCGAGGCTGGCGGCGCGGCTCGGCCTCGGTAGCGCGGTCGAGTCCGTACGGGAGCAGCGGAACCGGAGCGCCCGTGCGCAGTCGGTTCTCTTCCGGCTGGCTTCGGGTGCCGAGGCCAGCCGCAGCGGGACGGCCGTCGCCCGGGCGCTCCACCTCTTGTCGACCTGGTTCTCGGTCGGCCGGCTCCAGCTGTCGACGAGTAGCACCCACGTGCTCTACGGCAGCCGGGTGACGGTCGACGCGCGCGCGGCGGACGTGAAGGGCGCATTGCTGCTGCAGCAGATTCCCGGAGGCGGGTGGCGCACCATCCGGGCGCTCAAGCATCCGGCACAGCTCACGTTCCAGCCGCATGCGAGCACCGCATTCCGGTTGGTGGTGCCCGGCACGACCGGGACGTCGGTGTCGGTGGCGGTGGCGCCGCGTGTGCAGGTGCAGGCGGTCAGCCCGCGCGTGATCGCGGGCGAGGTGTCGCCGAGACCGGACGCATCCGTCGCGGTCTGGCGCGTCGTGGGCGGCCACTGGCGCGTCGTGGCGCATCCGATCCTGGACTCGGCCGGCAAGTTCAAGACGCCGCTCCCGCTCCGTCCGGTCAACTACAGGATCACGGTCGCCGCCGGCAGGCTGGCGGCCGCGCAGACGTCGTTCCGCGTGACGCGGCGGCTGCTGCAAAGCCTGCGGCAGCAGTGACGGCCGCCGGAGTTACCTCACGGCCCGTCCGCCGCGTCGCGCTGCGGCTGAACCGTTTCCGAGAGCTCCGGGTCCAGTCGAGGATCCGAGCCGCGAGATCGTCGGCCTCTGCGCCGACTGCCGCTAGCGGGCTCGAGCGCCGCGAGCCGCTGACGGACGTCCGACACTCCGAGTAGCGTCGCGCGATGCGCATCGCGGCGCTTCTGGTCGTCACGTTGGCGCTTGCGGGCTGCGCAGTAGGCAAGCAGACGGTCTCGACCGTGACGAAGACCACCACCGCGACCGTCACCGTCCGGCAGACGCAAAGCCCGGCGTTGGGCGCGCAAGACACGCGCTACTTCGGCGAGATCGTGTCGCTCACCAGCGCGAGCGCGACGCAGTATCTCCTCGTCCTGCGTCCGCAGTCCTATCTCGTCGGCGTCACGGCGAACGTCGCCTTCGCCCAGCAGCAGGGGACTGCGTGCGCGCCGCTCGTGTGTCCGGGCGTGGAGGACGACCGCCTCGTCGTCCCGGCGGGAAAGCAGACGCTGACGTTCGTCCTGCCCGCGAAGACGACCGGAACGGTGATCACCTCGGGCGGGGGGAAGATGCGCAACACCACGATCACTGCGTCACAGCTCGCCGGGATCGTCGCCGGTGCGAAGAAGCCTCAGCTCGTCGAGCCGCTCGTATCGGGGGTGTGGCTGGCGGTCGACGTGGACAAGATCACGTCCTTCGCACAGCAGTTCGAGCCCTAGTCGCGCCAGCTCGCCGGGCGTTTCTCCAGGAACGCGCGGAGGCCCTCCTGGCCCTCCTCGCTCGTGCGCCGCTCCGCGATCCAGCGTGCCGTCTCGGCGCCGTCCGGCCGCTCGCGCACGAGGCGCTTCGCCCAGCGCGCAGCCTGCGGACCGGCGGAGAGCAGCTCGCCGACGACGTGCTCCACCGACGCGTCGAGATCCTCCGCGACCTCGTGGACGAGCCCGATTCGCAGCGCCGTATCGGCGTTGAAGCGCTCGCCGGTCACGAAGTAGCGGCGCGCCGCGCCGGGGCCGATCCGGGCGAGAGCGAAGGGAGAGATGACGGCCGGGATGATCCCGAGCTTCACCTCCGAGAACGCGAAAACGGCGTCGGCTGCGGCGACGGCGATGTCGGCGGCCGCCACGAGGCCGGCGCCGCCGCCGAGCGCGTGCCCCTGCACGCGCGCGACCACGGGCGCGGGGCAGCCGTCGATCGCCTCGAGCATCGCGCGCAGCGCGTTCGCGTCGGCGACGTTCTCCTCGTACGAGAGGTCGACCGACGAGCGCATCCAGTCGACGTCGGCGCCGGCTGAGAAACTCGGGCCCTCGCCGGCGAGGACGACGGCGCGCGCGCGACCGACGCCGACGAACGCCTCCGCGAGCTCGGCGATCAATGCCGCGTCGAATGCGTTGCGGCGGTCGGGACGCGCGAGCGTGATGCGCAGGACGTCGCCGTCCCGCTCCGTGCGCAGGTTCGAGGGCACGACGCCAGAGCTTAGAGTCCGAACGTGCTCCGGGGAGCGCTCGCCGCCGCCGTCACGCCGCTTCGGGACGAGCGGCTGGACGCCGACGCGGTCGGGCCGTACGTGGAGTTCCTCGTCGGGCACGGCGTCGACGGGTTGCTCGCGCTCGGGACGACGGGGGAGGGCGTGATGTTCCCGCAGGCGCATCGGATGGAGATCGCGCGGGCGTTCCTCGAGGCGGCGGCCGGACGCGTCCAGGTTGCGGTGCACGCCGGCGCCCAGACGACGCACGACACCGTCGCGCTCGCGGCACGGGCGGCCGAGGACGGGGCATCGGCCGTCGCCGTGATCGCCCCGCCGTACTTCGCCCTCGACGAGGCGGAGCTGCTCGCGCACTTCGAGGCGGCCGCGCGCGCGTGCGCACCCCTGCCGTTCTACCTCTACGAATTCGAGGCGCGGAGCGGCTACGCGATCCCGCCGGCCGTGATCGAGCGGCTGCGCGAGCGTGCTCCGAACCTCGCCGGAATGAAGGTCTCGGACAGCCCGTGGGAGCGGCTCGAGCCGTACCTCGTCGAGGGACTCGACGTCTTCGTGGGCGCCGAGTCGCTGCTCGAGCGCGGTCTCGCCGCGGGAGCCGCCGGTGCCGTCTCGGGCCTCGCCGGGTGCTTTCCCGACGCAGTCGTTCCGCTCGTCCGCGAGCCCACGCCCGAGGCGGGGGAGACGGCGGTGGCTCTGCGGGCCGAGCTGCAGCGCTTCCCCTTCCATGCGGCGTCGAAGGCCGCGCTCGGCTTCCGCGGCGTGCCGGTCGGCCCCGAGGTCAGTGCGCCGCTGCGCGGCCTGACGGGCTCCGAGCGGGCGGAGGTCGAGCGCATCGTCGCGGCCTGGCCTGGATGAGCGCGCTGAGAAGCCTCATCCTCGCTGCGGCGGACAGCCCGCGGCTCCAGCGCTTCGTGCAGCGGTACGGCTTCCGGCTCGGTGCCGCGCGGTTCGTCGCGGGGGAGACGCTCGACGATGCCGTACCCGTCCTGCGACGGCTGAACGACAGCGGGCTCCTCACGAACACGACGCTGCTCGGTGAGGGCGTGCGCGACGAGGCCGAGACCCGCTCGGTCGTCGCCGTCTACCGAGCTGTGCTCGACCGCGTCCACGCGGAAGCGCTGCGGACGAACGTCGCGCTCAAGCTCACGCACCTCGGCCTCGCGATCGACGAGGAGCTCGCGCTGCGGAATGTTGCCGAGCTCGTCGAGCACGCGGCGCAATGCGGCAACTTCGTCCGCATCGACATGGAGGAGTCGAGCCACGTCGACGCGACGCTGCGCATCTATCGCCGTCTCCGAGCGGAAGGGCACGAGAACGTCGGCGCCGTGCTGCAGTCGTATCTGTTCCGCAGCGGGGACGACCTTGTGGACCTGCTGCCGCTCGCTCCGAACCTCCGCATCGTCAAGGGCGCGTACCTCGAGCCGCCCGAGATCGCCTACCCACGCAAGAGCGACGTCGACGCTGCATATGCCCGACTCGTGGAGGCCTCGCTCGGCGGCGAAGGGTTCACTGCCGTCGCGACCCACGACGAGACGCTCATCGAGCACGCACTCTCGTTCGCGCGCGACAGAGGGATCCCGAAGGAGCGCTTCCAGTTCCAGATGCTGTACGGCGTCCGTCCGCGCCTGCAGCTCGATCTCGTTCGGCGCGGCTTCGACGTGCTCGTCGCAACCCCGTACGGGCCCGAGTGGTACCGCTATCTCATGCGACGGCTCGC
>Ga0335083_10005183_pt1 | contig 16483 bp, 19 predicted proteins | sample Lox_Sample_42_FD_206716 | JGI IMG/M metagenome (GOLD analysis project Ga0335083, IMG submission 206716) | Soil microbial communities from Loxahatchee National Wildlife Refuge, Florida, United States - Lox_Sample_4.2 | ecosystem: Environmental > Terrestrial > Soil > Wetlands | place: USA... | reverse complement strand
ATGTTCGTCGGATTCTTCATCGTCAAGGGCGGCCAGGAGTTCGTTGCTACGTCGATCATCGGCACCGGGCTGCCGCCCTACGGCATTCTGGCGCTCATGATGGTGATCTTGTTCGTGCTCGGCATGTTTCTAGACTGGGTCGGCATCCTCCTGCTCACCGTGCCGATCTTCGTTCCGATTCTGATCAAGCTCAGCTTCGGCGGCTTGCTCGGCTTCTCGGGCGTAAGGCCAGAAGACATCACGCTCTGGTACGGTGTGATCTTCATCGTCAACATGCAGATGGCGTTTCTGTCGCCGCCGTTCGGCTACTCGCTCTTTTACCTGAAGAGCGTGGCGCCGCCGGAAGTCTCCATGGCCACCATCTTCCGGGCCGCGGTGCCGTTCATCTGTCTGCAGGCGATCGGCAACGCGCTGTGCATCGTCTTTCCGCAAATCGTCCTGTATCTGCCGGGTAAGTTCTACGCCGGGCACTGACGTCTGGGGCCGCGGCGGCGCGCGCTCCGCCGCCGATATAATTGCCGGTCTTTTCTGGGGGCTTGCTCTGGACGCTAAGCTGCTCGTTCGCCTGATCAGCCGGGAGCGCGGATTGTTTCTGGGCGCGCTGGTGGTCGGCGCGGCTCTGGCCGGGATGGGCGTGCCGCTCGACTTCGTGCTCTTCGGCTTGGCCCTCGCCGGCGTGGCGCTGTTCCACCACCACACGATGTATGTGGCGCTGGCCGGCCTCGCCGTGGTCACGCTCTACAAGCTCGGCTTCACCGGATTCAAGGAGGGCGCCGGGCTGGACGGTTTCGTGGCGCACCTCGGCCACGAATGGGTAATCCTCTCGAACCTGTTCGGACTGCTGCTCGGCTTTGCGCTGCTTTCCAACCATTTCGAGGAGAGCAGGCTCCCGGCGGTGCTGCCGCACTGGCTGCCCGACGACTGGAAGGGCGGCTTCGTGCTGCTGGCGATGATTTTCGTGCTCTCGTCTTTCCTCGATAACATCGCCGCGGCCATCATCGGGGGGACCGTCGCGGCGACCGTCTTCCGGCACAAGGTGCACATCGGCTACCTGGCGGCGATCGTCGCCGCCTCCAACGCCGGAGGCGCGGGCAGCGTGGTCGGGGACACCACCACCACCATGATGTGGATCGACGGCGTCAGCCCGCTCGACGTACTCGAGGCGTATGTCGCTGGCATCCTCGCGCTGGTGATCTTCGGCATCCCGGCGTCGCTGCAGCAGCAGCGCTACTCGCCGATCATCAAGGACGCGGCGGTGAGGCATCGCGTCGACTGGCCGCGCGTCACGATCGTCGCGATCATCCTAGTCGTGGCGATCGCGACCAATGTATTCGTCAATCTGCGCCTGCCGGAAGTCTCCGACCGCTTCCCGTTCATCGGCGCCGCGGTTTGGGCAGCGCTACTGCTGACCGCGGCGTGGCGGCAGCCTGACTGGAAGGTGCTCCCGGCGGCCTTCAAAGGGAGTGTTTTCCTGCTCTCGCTGATCCTTTGCGCGTCGATGATGCCGGTGGAAAAGCTTCCGGCCGCCGCCTGGCGGACCGCGCTCGGCCTGGGTTTCGTCTCCTCGGTATTCGACAACATCCCGTTGACCGCACTGGCGCTGAAGCAGGGCGGCTACGACTGGGGCTACCTCGCGTTCGCGGTGGGTTTCGGCGGCTCGATGATCTGGTTCGGTTCCAGCGCCGGCGTTGCGCTATCGAACCTCTATCCGCAGGCGAAATCGGTCGGGCTGTGGCTGAAGCATGGCTGGCACGTCACGCTGGCCTACGTCGTCGGATTCTTCTTTATGCTCGCGATCAACGGCTGGCATCCGAACGCGCCCCACAAGGCGCAACACGGGCCGACGAAGACCGGCGCACAGTCGGCGGCGGGCGTATACGCATCGCGCTAGGGACCTTCGTCCTGGCGATCCGCGAGTTCCTGATCGACCTGCGCGGCGGAGCGAACCGGTCGCGCAGGAAGTGACGCCGCGGCCTAGGGCGCGGCGGCGATCGAGCGCAGCACCCGCAGTTCTTCCCGCAGTTGCTCTAGCTCGCTGCGGTCGGCGAATGCGAGAACCCAATGCGTCAGGCGGCCGTCGGCGCCGTGCACCATGCCGATCGAGAGGTCTACCTCCGCCGCCGAGCCATCCCTGCGCCGGGCGCGCATCTGCGCCCGAAGCGGAGCCTCGTCGAACATGCTGGCCGCGCCCTCGTCCTCTGGGAACAGCAGCGTGATCGAGGGCCGGCCGATCGCCTCCTCGCCTCGGTAGCCGAAGAACGCCTCGAACGCCGGGTTTACGTAGGTGAGCGGGCGCCCCTTCGCGGCCGCATCGGCCAGCGCCACCGGAAAGCCGCAGGCCGCGAGCGCGGCGCGGCTGAGCGCGCTGTCCGCGAGGAGGCGGGCAAGCGCCGGCGCCGGCGCGTGAGCCTTGCCGTTGGGGGCTCTGTCAGAAAGTGTCATGCCCCGCTTTTGCCACGGCGCGGTTCTCCGGGCAAGTGCGTACGCCGGTTCCCGCCGGGGAAATTCCGTCGCGTGTGACAAACCCCACAGTCGCCGCCCTACGGCGGCCGCCCGCCTCAGGCGGCGCGTTTGGGCCGCAAGGAGAGGGAGTAGCAGGTCCGGCGCAGGCGGTTGAGATCGCCGTTCTCGATCGCCTCGCGCAGATAGCTCATGTTGCTGTCGATCTCGGACTGGTACAGATTCGGCCCGTTGAAGTGCGCCTCGGCCCAGCAGTCCGCGCTGCCGAGCTTGCGGTTGATGCGATCCCGCGCCACGTACTCATAGAAGCCGGGCGTCTTGTAGATCAAGTCCTCCGGCGAGGCGTAGCGCACGATCTCGCGGCCGTCGGCCAGGGTTTCGCGCGCGATCGAGCCGAGGACGAACTCCTTGTACAGAAACTCGCGGCATTTCTCGAGGTACATGCGATCCGACATCTGCCCGATGAGATCGGCCGTGCCGACCATGTGGCCAAGCAGCCTGTCCTTCGGGTCGTCTACCTTGATGTCGTCCACGTCCATCTCGTAACCGGTGAAATGCACCAGCCGCGACGCGGTCTCGGCCTCGGTGTGGAAGCCGATCTTCGGCAGGTAGCGCAGCAGGAAGTCGGCGCTACGGCTGACATGTATCTTCGTGAACACTGCGCCGTTCTCGACGTCCGACTCCGACGCGCGCCGCATGTACCCCGAATCGTGCAGCAGCGCGATCACCACGCCGAGGATCGCGCGCCGTGCGCCGAGGCGCTCGGAGGCAGCGCGCACGCGGTCGTGGCCCTCGATCAGGCGCGCCATGGCAAGCGTCATGTCGAGGGTGTGACGCGCGTCATGGTAGAGCGTGTCGCACGGCAGGTATCCGGGGAAGTTCCCTTCGAACAGCGCCTTGACGTCGTCGAAGGCGCGCGCGAGCGCGGCAAATTCCGCCCCCGGGTAGCGCGCGGCAAACAGCGCCAGCACCGTATCCCGCACCTCGTCTGCGTCCTCGACGTTGACCCGGTTGGTGACGTCGTTCTGGTTGAGGCGGTCGATCATGGAGGCGCTGCGGCGGGGACGGGTCCGGATATCACGAAATTATCTCCGCAGGATTACGCCGGCCGCAAGAAAATTTATCCGATTGTCGCGTTCCAACGGTAAATTCGCGTCAAGCAAGGCAAAAACAAGCAAGAAAGCGGGAGCCGGCCGATAAGCCGGGTTCTGTGCGAGGACCCCCGGAGGGACCCCCCGGCAGCCATTCCTCTGGACCGGGGGTCACCCCCCGGTTCTAGCCACCTACCCGCAGGCTTGGCCGAGCCGGCCTCCGGTGCTTGCGCACCACGCCTGCCTATTTGGTGTTGCTCCGGATGGAGGTTGCCCGTTTCACCCCCCGGGGTCGACCCCCGGGGACTCGTCTCTGTGGCCCTGTTCGTCGCCTTCGCGCCGCTTGCGCGGCGCTCATCCGCGCCGGGGTGTTACCCCGCATCCCGCTCTATGGAGCCCGGACTTTCCTCCGCGCCTCGCGGCACGGCGGCTGCCTGGCCGGCTCCCGCAGTCATTTTACCGTGCCGCAGCGGCCGCCCGAGGCCGGAAATGGCGCAGATCGGCGTAGAACGCCGGAGAGCCGTTTGCGGCGAGCCACCCCGGATAGCCGAAGACCGGCAGCGGGGGCAGCTCCTTCGGGGAGGTCAGGCTCGAAATCCGCGCGGCTGCCTGCGCGTCGAGATCCTCGCCGGGCCTCGCGAGCACCACCTTGCACGTAATTCCCGCGTAGGGCGCGAGCGCCTGCTCCAGCACCGCGTGACCGACCACGACGATGCGCAGGGCGTCGACGACCCGCGCACGCTGCTCCCAGAAGAGCTCGCGCCAGCGACCCGCAAGCAGCAGATCCATCAGCGCCGCGTCCGCGCAGGCGACGATCGCTCCGCCTTCGTCGAAGATCGTGAGCATGTCCCGCAGGCGGCCGCGCCGGCCGCGGCCAAGCTCCCGCTCCCGCGGTATCTCGGAGGCGTGCATCGCGTTGACGCGCGCCTTGGTCTTCGGAAAGGCGAGCCAGGCGAGGGCGTTGAACAGATCGTGGCGGCTTCCCGCACGCGTCTGCACGCGGCCCGTCTCGTACACCTGCAGTTCGTAGTACGGGTCGGCCGCCGCGGGCGGCACGAAACGGATCGGCTTGCCGCTCTCGCTCCTCAGGCCGGCCTCCTCGGACAGCGAGTTCAGAAGTCCCAGCGGGGGCGAACCGCCGGTCCTGTCGAGCCACTGCCTGACCGGATCGAAGATCGGGTGCTTCAGGCCAGCTTCCACGGCACGGTCTCGCCGGCCCGCAGCGGCACGAGCGTCTCCGCGCCGAAGCCGTAGGACGACGGCACTTCCCAGGACTCGCGCACCAGCGTGATCGTGCCGCGATTTTCCGGCAGCCCGTAGAACGCAGCGCCGAAGCGGCTGGCGAAGCCCTCCAGGCGATCCAGCGCCCCGGCCTCTTCGAACGCGGTTGCGTAGAGCTCCATCGCGGCGTGCGCCGTGTAGATCCCGGCGCAGCCGCAGGCCGCCTCCTTCGCGGTGCGAGCGTGAGGCGCGCTGTCGGTGCCAAGAAAGAACTTCGGGTTCCCCGAGATCGCGGCCTCGACCAGCGCCTCGCGGTGCGGCTCGCGCTTCAGCACTGGCAGGCAGTAGTGGTGGGGCCGCAGCCCGCCGAGGAACAGGGCGTTGCGGTTGAGCAGCAGGTGATGCGCGGTGATCGTCGCCGCGACGTTCGCGCCCGTTACCTCGACGTATTGCACGGCGTCGCGCGTCGTCACGTGCTCGAGCACCACCTTCATTCCCTGGAAGCGTTCGACCAGCGGTCCCAGAATTTCGTCGATGAACGCCTTCTCGCGGTCGAACACGTCGACCTCCGGATCGGTGACCTCGCCGTGGATCAGCAGCGGCAACCCAACCTCCTCCATGCGCTCGAGCGCCGCGAAACAGCGCGACAGCCGGGTCACGCCGGCGTCGGAGTGGGTCGTCGCACCCGCCGGATAGAGCTTGACGCCGTGAATGCGCCCCGAAATCTTGGCGCGCGTGATCTCTTCCGGCGGCGTGTCGTCGGTCAGGTACAGCGTCATCAGCGGCTCGAACGCGGCGCCCGCCGGCAGCGCGGCGAGGATGCGCTCCCGGTATTCGACCGCCTGCTGCGTGGTCCGGATCGGCGGCTGCAGATTCGGCATCACGATGGCGCGTGCGAAGCGTCGGGCCGTATGCCCGAGCACCGCAGCGAGGGACGGACCGTCGCGCAGATGCAGATGCCAGTCGTCCGGGCGCGCGAGCGTCAGCCTATCCATGGGCCGATTCTACTTGTCGCGGCGCCTCTCCCTGGCGGCTGCCGCATAAAGCGCGCGGCGCGGCGCGCCGGTGATGCGCGCCGCGAGCCTTGCCGCCTCGCTCGCGGGCAGCGACTCGAGCAGCACCGCGAGGATCTTCTCGCCGGCGGCGAGATCGGCTGCCTTCGCCTCCGCCGCGCCGAGCACCAGCACGAATTCGCCCTGCCTGCGGTGCGTGCCGGAGGCGAGCCAGCGCGGCGCCTCGCCGAGCGGCATCCGGGCGATCTCCTCGAACATCTTGCTCAGCTCGCGCGCGATCACGATCTCGCGCCGCGGGCCGAAGCGCACGAGCAGCGCCTCGACGGTTTCCAGCACGCGGTGCGGCGCCTCGTACAGGATGACGGGGCAGGAGACATCGAGTGACTCGAGGAACGCGGCGCGCGCCCTGGCGCCCTCGGCCGGCGGGAAGCCGGCGAACAGGAACCGGTCCGAGGCGAAGCCCGACGCCGAGAACGCGGCAACGGCGGCGCTCGGGCCCGGCAGCGGGACCACGCGAAGGCCTTCGCGGTGGGCGGCCTCGACGAGCAGTGCGCCTGGATCCGAGATCGCCGGAGTGCCGGCATCGCTGACCAGGGCGACGCTGCGGCCTTCGCGCAGCGCCGCCAGAAGCTGTGCGCCGGCGCGTCGCTCGTTGTGCGCGTGCAGCGCCACCGTGCGGCCGGCGATACCGTGCCGCGCCAGCAGCGCGCGCGTGGTGCGCGTGTCCTCGCAGGCGATCAAGTCTGCGGCGCGCAGGACGTCGACCGAGCGCGGGCTCGCGTCGGCGAGGTTGCCGATCGGCGTGGCGACGATGTAGAGCGTTCCGGCCATGGGTCAACCCCGGGGCGCCCGGGGGCGTTAAGCCTGCCATGAACCGGGCCGGCGCGCGAGCTGAGGATCTGTGCGCGGCGCTGCTGCGCCGCGCGGGGCTGAGGGTGCTGGCGCGCAACTGGCGCTGCCGCCACGGCGAGATCGACTTGGTGGCGGAGGAGGCGGGCACGCTGGTATTCGCCGAGGTGCGCTTGCGCAGCGGCGCGGGCTTCGGCGGCGCCGCAGAGAGCGTCACCGCGGCCAAGCGCGCGCGGCTGATCGCGGCGGCGCGGCTTTACCTGTCGCGGCGGCCCGAGGCCGATTGCCGCTTCGACGTCCTGCTGCTCGATGCGCTCGACCCGGATCGCGTCGAGTGGATCCGCGACGCCTTCGCGGCCTGAGCAGTGCTGCCGGCCGCATCGCGGCCGCGGTGTAGAATCGGCGCCATGGGACACGCGGAGCAGGGCGCTGCGCTCGAGGCGCGCATCGCGTCGCATTTCGGCGACAGTGCGAGCCTCAAGCAGTCGGCGGCCCCGCTGCTCGCGGCGCCGATTGCGCGCGCGGCGGCGCTGATGGCGGGCGCGCTCGCCGCCGGCGGCAAGGTCCTGGCCTGCGGCAACGGCGGCTCGGCGGGCGACGCGCAGCATTTCGCCGCCGAGCTGGTCAACCGCTTCGAGGTGGAACGGCCGCCCCTCGCCGCGATCGCGCTCACTACGGACAGCTCCGCGCTCACCTCGATCGCGAACGACTACAGCTACGACCAGGTGTTCGAGAAGCAGCTGCGCGCGCTCGGCCGCAGGGGCGACGTGCTGCTCGCGATCTCGACGAGCGGCAACTCGGCGAGCGTGGTGGCCGCGGTGGCCGCGGCACGGCAGCTCGGCGTGACCACGGTGGCGCTCACCGGGCGCGGCGGCGGCCGGATCTCGGCGCAGCTTACGCCCGACGACGTTCACATCTGCGTGCCGCACGAGCGCACCGTGCGGATCCAGGAGGTCCACCTCCTGGCGCTGCACTGCCTGTGCGACGGCATCGACCTGCTGCTATTCGGAGCCAAGAAATGACACCTCTCCGCACCCTGGCCCTGCTCGCCCCGTTGCTGCTCGCGTTCGCCCTGCAGGGGTGCATCGAGATGGCCGCCGTTGGCGCCGGCACGGCGGTGCTCTCGGCGCAGGACCGCCGCACCACCGGCGCCCAGATCGAAGACGAGGGCATCGAGCTGCGCGCGGGCAACCATATCAGCCAGACCTACGGTGACAAGGTGCACGTCAACGTCACCTCGTACGACCGCAACGTCCTGCTGACCGGCGAGGTGCCGGACGCGAACACGCGCGCCGCCATCGAGAAGATCGCGGCAGCGGTACCGAACGTGCGCGGCATCACCAACGAGCTCCAGGTCGCCGGCAATTCCTCGCTCACCTCGCGCGCCAGCGACGCCACGATCACCGGCAAGGTGAAGGCGCGCTTTCTCGATGCGGGCAAATTCAGCCCGCTGAGCGTCAAGGTCGTGACCGAGGCTTCGGTGGTGTACCTGCTCGGCATCGTCACCGAGCAGGAAGCGGCGGATGCCGTGGAGATCGCGCGCACCACCGGCGGCGTGCGCAAGGTGGTCAAGATCTTCGAATACTGCAAGCCGACCGACCCGGCCTGCCGGCCGCCCGAGAAGGGCAAGGGCGACGCCTCCAAGGGCAAGAGCGGCTGAGCCGGGGCTCCGGCCGTGCCGGCCCCCGCTTTCGAGCGCAAGATCTTCGCGCCGCGGGACGCGGGGCGCCTCGCCGCGAGACTGCCGCGCCCGCTCGTGTTCACCAACGGCGTGTTCGACCTGTTGCACCGGGGCCATGTGACGTATCTCGCGCAGGCGCGCGCGCTCGGCGCGGCGATGCTGGTAGCGCTGAATAGCGATGCGTCGGCGCGCAGGCTCGGCAAGGGCGCGAACCGGCCGCTTAACGCGCTCGCGGACCGCCTCGCGGTGATCGCCGCGCTCGAATCGGTGGATGCGGTTACCTCGTTCGACGAGGACACGCCCCAGGCGCTGATCGAGGCGGTGCGGCCCGAGGTGCTGGTGAAGGGCGGCGACTGGCCGGTAGATCGCATCGTGGGCGCGCCCGGCGTTCTCGCCCGCGGTGGGCGGGTGGTTGCGATACCGTTCGAGCACCAGCGCTCGACGACCGCTCTGGTCGAGGCGATCAGGAAAGCCTGAGCGCGAAGCAGAGTGCGCCCGGCGTCGGGCGCGCAAGGTAGGGGTCGACCTCGCGAAACCCGAGGCCGCGATAAAGGGCGATCGCCGGCGCAAGCTTCGGCAGCGTGTCGAGGACCAGCCGCCGAAACCCGCGCCGCCTCGCCTCGTCGATGACCGCGAGGGCAAGGCGCCGGCCGAGGCCGGTCCCGCGGTACGCCGCGCGCACGTACATGCGCTTCATTTCCCCGGTCGCTCCGTCCAGGCGCCGGAGCGCGACGCATCCGGCCGCGGCCCCGGCGCTGCGCGCGAGCAGCAGGGCGCCCGCGGGCGGCGCGTACTCCCCCGGCAGCGCAGCGAGCTCGCCGTCGAAATCGCCGAAGCAGAGCGCCTCCTCGACCAGCGCCGCGTACTCCCGGAACAGCACCTGCACCTCCTCGATGTCCTGGGGCGTGGCGGGCGCGATGACGGGCACAAAGCATTCTACAATCGCCATCCCATGCGGCTGCATCAGGTCAAGATCGACTTCGTCGCCGAGCAGGACCGGCTGCTGATGCTGATCGCGGCGAGCGAGAAGGTCGAAGTTCGCATGTGGCTCACGCGCCGCTTCGTCAAGCTGCTGTGGCCGCTGCTGGTGAAGCTCGCAGAGGAGGTCAGCCCGCGCATCCGCACGCAGGCCAATCCCGAGGTGCGCAAGGCGCTGCTCGGCATCGAGCACGAGCAGGCGGTGCAGAGGGCGAATTTCTCGAAGCCCTACGACGACAGCACGCGCGCGACGCCGCTCGGCGCCGAGCCGCTGCTGCTCGCGCGCATCCAGACGGGCCACGACCCGAGCGGCCATCCGGTGGTGGCGCTGCACCCGGCCGAGGGCCAGGGCCTCACCCTGACGCTCGACCCGGTACTGCTGCATTCGGTGTGCCGGCTGCTGCAGGCGGCGGTGAAGAAGAGCGACTGGGACATGGAGCTGCAGCTTCCCGGCGTGGCGCCGGAAGAGGCGCCCGAGCGCGCCCGGCGCACGATCAACTAGCGGGGAGCGGAGGACGATGGATCTCACGGCGGCGATGCGGGAACAGTTCCGGGGCCGGCTCCCGGACTTGCTGGGAATGGAGCTGGTCGAGGCCGCGCCCGACAAGGTCGTCGCCCGCCTCGAGGTGCGCAGGGACCTGTGCACGGTCGGGGACAACCTCCACGGCGGCGCGATCATGGCGTTCGCCGATACCCTCGGCGCGGTGGCGGCGATCCTCAACATGCCGCAGGGCGCGCGCACCACCACCATCGAATCGAAGACCAATTTCATCGGCGGCGCCGCGCTCGGCACGCGGATCGTCGGCGAGTCGGTGCCGGTGCACAAGGGCCGCACCACGGTCGTATGCCAGACGACGATCCGCAGCGAGGCCGGCAAGCTCGTCGCGCTGGTGACGCAGACCCAGCTTGTGATCGCCGCGAAATAGTCGCGAACTGCGGGTATAATAGGAGTTCTTTTTGGATCAAGGTGTTACGCTTATCAGTTCCGGCTTCGAAAAACTCGGCCTGATCCCGCCTCTGTTGCAGGCGGTCAAGGATCTCGGCTATGACCAGCCGACCCCGGTGCAGGAACAGGCCATCCCGGTGGTGCTGCAGGGCCGCGATCTCATGGCGGGTGCGCAGACCGGCACCGGCAAGACTGCGGCATTTGCGCTGCCGACGCTGCAGCGCCTGGCGCCGCTCGCCAGCACCTCAGCATCACCCGCTCGCCACCCGGTGCGCGTGCTGGTGCTGGCGCCGACGCGCGAGCTCGCGATCCAGGTCGAGAGCAGCTTCCGCGACTACGCGAAGCATCTGCCCCTGAAGTGCGCGATCGTCTACGGCGGCGCCGACATGAACGCGCAGATCGAGCAGCTGCGGCGCGGCGTCGAAGTGCTGGTGGCCACGCCCGGACGGCTGCTCGATCACGTGCAGAACAAGACCGTCATGTTCAACCAGGTGTCGGTCTTGATCCTGGACGAGGCGGACCGCATGCTCGACATGGGCTTCCTGCCGGACATCAAGCGCATCATCGCGCTGCTGCCGCCGGTGCGGCAGAACCTATTGTTTTCCGCCACGTTTCCGGACGAGATCCGTAACCTTGCCAAGACGCTGCTGCGCAACCCGGCCGAAATCCAGATCGCGGCGCGCAACGCGGCCGCCGAGCTCGTCACCCACGTCGTGCATCCGGTGGCGCGCGAAAAAAAGCGCGAGCTGCTCTCCTACCTCATCCAGACTCGCGGCCTGAAGCAGGTGCTGGTGTTCTGCGGCACGCGCATCGGCGCCAATCGCCTCGCGCACCAGCTGCGCCGGGATCATATCCACGCGGATGCAATCCACGGCGACAAATCCCAGGCCGAGCGCGAGGCGGCGCTCGAGGCCTTCAAGGCGGGTAAGACTGCGGTACTGGTGGCGACCGACGTCGCCTCGCGCGGCCTCGACATCGAAGGCCTGCCGCAGGTGATCAACTTCGATGTGCCGCACTCGCCCGAAGACTACGTTCACCGCATCGGCCGCACCGGGCGCGCCGGGCTCACGGGCGAGGCCATCTCGCTGGTCGCGTCCGAGGACATGGATGCGCTGGCCGCGATCGAGAAACTGATCCGCAAGAAGATCGAGCGCGTCCTGATCCCGAGCTTCGAGCCGAGCACCGGCACGGTCGCGACGCTGATGGGGGGCGAGCCGAGGCGCGGAGGTCGCGCACCGCGCGGCCAGCCGCCGGAGCGCGCCAGGCATCCGCAGCCGCACGCGGCGCGGCCGGAGCCCAAGCCGGCGGCGAACGCCGATCCGATCTTTTCCAAGCCCTACGAGCCCGGCAACGCGCCGGCTTCCAAGCCCCAGCAGCAGCAGCCGACCTCGCAGCGCCGGCGCGAGCGCCCCGTCGCCGCGTTGCTCGGCGGCTTAAAGCGCTAGAGCGCGCGGCCCCTAGAACGGCAGGGGCGCGCCCGGCTTGAGCGGCTGCAGCGCGGCGCGGAATTCCGCCTCGATGCGCGCCAGCGCTTCGCCCGAGTCGCCCTCGAAGCGCAGCACCACGACCGGCGAGGTGTTCGACGCCCGCGCCAGCCCGAAGCCGTCGGCGTACTCCGCGCGCACGCCGTCGATGGTCAACACCCGCTCGGACCCCGGAAACACCGCGGCGCGGTCGCGCGAGACGGCCTGCTGCAGCCGGTGCACGAGCGCGTGCGGCTCGCCCTCGGCAAGCTTCCAATTGAGCTCGGGCGTCGAGGGCGCGTCGGGCAGGCTTTCAAGCACGGCCGCGGCGTCGGCCTCCTTCGACAGAATCTCCAGCAGCCGCGCCCCGGCGTAGAGCGCATCGTCGAATCCGTACCAGCGCTCCTTGAAGAAGATGTGGCCCGACATCTCGCCGGCGAGCGGGGCGCCGGACTCCTTCAGCTTCGCCTTGATAAGGGAATGGCCGGTCTTCCAGATCACCGGCCGGCCGCCGTGGCGCTCGATCCACGGCGCCAGCAGCCGCGTGCATTTGACGTCGTAGACGATCTCGGCGCCCGGATTGCGCGACAGCACGTCCTTCGCGTAGAGCATCAACTGGCGATCGGGGAAGATGATCGCGCCCCCGGGCGTGACCACGCCGAGCCGGTCGCCGTCGCCGTCGAACGCCAGTCCGAGCTCGAGCTTTTCCTGCCTGACCTTCGCGATCAGGTCCTTCAGGTTTTCCGGGCGCGACGGGTCGGGATGATGGTTCGGGAAGCGCCCGTCCACGTCGCAGTAGAGCTCGGCAACCTCGCAGCCGAGGCGCCGGTACAGCTGCGGCGCCACCGCGCCCGCGACCCCGTTGCCGCAATCGATCGCGATGCGCATGGGGCGCGCGAGCCTGGCGTCGCCCGCGATGCGCTCGACGTAGGCCTCGAGGACCGGCTGCCGCGACCGCTTGCCGCTGCCGGCGGCGAATTCCCCGGCCTCGATGCGCCGGCGCAGCGCCTGGATCGCGTCACCCGACAGCGTTTCGCCGGCGACCACCATCTTGAGGCCGTTGTACTCGGGCGGGTTGTGGCTGCCGGTCACCGTCGCGGCGCTGCCGCAGCCGAAATGGTGCGCCGCGAAGTACGCCGCAGGGGTCGGCACCACGCCGAGCTCGATCACGTCCGCCCCGGCGGCGTTCAGGCCGTCGATCAGCGCGGCGACGAGCGCCGGGCCGGAAAGGCGGCCGTCGCGCCCGACGGCGAAGCCCGGCGCGCCGCGCTCGCGCCCGAGGCTGCCGAGCGCGCGGCCGATCTCGCGCATCGCCGCGGGCGTCAGCGCGCCTGCGGTGAGGCCGCGTATGTCGTAGGTACGGAAGATTTCGGCGGGGATTTTCACGCGCTTGCGAGGAATTCGATGACGCGCCGTGCGAGCCAGTCGCCGCGGCCAGGGAAACCCGCGTGGCCGCCCGCGCGAGGAAATTCTAGCATCACCGCCGGTAGCCGATCGTCGACGGCATCGAGCACTTGCGGCGGCATGAACGGGTCGTTGCGCGCATTCAGCAGCAGCGTGGGCGCCGCGATGCGGCGCAGCAGCGGCACGCTCGAGGCGCGCCTCCAGTAGTCGTCGGCGTCCCGGAAGCCGTGCAGCGGCGCGGTCACGAGATCGTCGAACTCGTGCAGGGTCGCCACGCGTGCCACGCGGCCGCGGTCGGCCGCGAGCCAGCCGAGCGAGATCTTCGCCAGCGCCTTTGCCTTCAGCGTGAACAGGAACAGCCGCGTGTAGAGCCTGCGGTTCAGGCCGCGGTCGAGAGCGCGGCCGCAGGCCGCGACGTCGAGCGGCGCCGACACCGCGACCGCGCGGCGCGGCACCGCAGCGGCTCCGGCCTCGCCGAGGTACTTCAGCAGCGCGTTGCCGCCCAGCGAAATGCCGACTGCGTAGTCGGCGCCGAGGCGACGCAGGATCCAGGCGACTTCCTCGCTGTCGCCCGAGTGATATGCGCGCGGCAGGCGGTTGAGGCTCCCGGAGCAGCCGCGAAAATGCGGCACCACGACGCGCAGGCCGGCCGCGACGGCGCCGCGGGCGATACGGCGCGCGTAGTGGCTGGAGGAGCCGCCTTCGAGGCCGTGGAACAGCGCGACCAGCGGGCCGCGGGCGGGCCCCGGCGCCCAGTCCAGGTCGATGAAGTCGCCGTCGGGCGTGTCCCAGCGCTCGCGCCGCCACGCGATGCGCGGCGCCGGGCCGAGCGCACCGGCGAGCGTCTGCAGGTGGCCGCCCGGCAGCCACCAAGGCGCTTCATAGGGTGCCAAGCGTGCCCTTCAATGCAGGATCTTCGGCGCAGCCCCGGCGGGCGGTTCGGGCGGCGGCGTTCCCGGGGCGGGAGAGGCGTGGTGCACCACCAAGCGCCAGCCCGCAGCGGTGCGCAGGTAGACGTTGGTCGCGACCACCGCCGGACGCGGCCGCGGCTCCCCGGCGACCGTGATCACCTCGTGCACGCTATGCACCGCGACCATCATCCCGGAGACCGTCACCTGCTGAGCGACCCGCACGCGCAGGCCCGGCCCGCCGGCGAGGACCTGCCGCCAGCCCTCGCGCACCTGCTCCTGGCCGGCGAGCCGCGGCCCGCCCGGATGGATGCAGACGATCTCCTCGTCCTCGGACCAGACCGCCATCATCGCCTCCAGGTCGGCGCGCTCGAGCGCCTCGTAGAAGGCGGACTCCGCGTCTTGCGCCGTCGGAAAGATCTTGGCCATCGGGAATCAGGGACAGGCCATGTTTTTCGCTATTTTTCCGCAAAAACGCGATCCGTCCCGGTCTCCCGGACCGCGCTGAAGACCTGCTCGACGCCGAGCTCGCGCATGCATCGGAAGTGCCCCAGGGGGCAGACGCGCGCGAAGCAGGGGCTGCACTCGGGCCGGAGCCAGAGTATCCGCGCGCGCGCCGAGCGCGGCGGCGTGCGCTCCGGGCTAGAGGAGCCGAACAGCGCGACCAGCGGGCGGCCGAGAGCCGCGGCGACATGCATCAGCCCCGAGTCGTTGCTCACCACGAGTTCCGCGCCGGCGAGCAGGTCGATCGCCTCCTCCAGGGTCGTGCGGCCCGCCAGGTTCACGCCGGGAACCCCGGCGCATGCCTCGGCGTCCCGTACCGAGCCGAGCAGCACGACCTGATGCCGCAGCCGCGGCGCCAGCTCGGCGAAGTAGGGCCAGCGCTTTGCAGGTCCGTACTCCGCGCCCGGGCAGAGGACCGCATAGCTTCCCTGGATCCCGAACTTCGCCTTCGCCCTTCCGATCGCGTCGGGGTCCGAGCGGAGCGAAGTCGGGGAGGGCAGCGATGCCGATTCGCCCGGACCCCCAGCAAGCCTCAGATAGTGCGCGGTCATCGGGGTGTCCGGCCCGGGATCGACGCGCCTTGCCGTCAACAGCCCGAAGCGCGCTTCGCCGAGGTAGCCGGTGCGCACCGGGATCCCGGCCATGAAGGGCACCAGCGCCGATTTCCAGGAATTGGGCAGTACGAATGCCTCGGAGTAGGCGCGCGCACGCAGGCGCCGTGCCAGGCGCCAGCGCGCGCCGAGCTGGAGCGCGCCGTGGCGCAGGTCGGCCTCGATCACTTCGTCGACCTCTGCCATGCGGCGCGCGAGAGGCGCCACCCAGGGAGCGGCCAGCACCTCGACGCGCGGCGCCGGCCGCCGCTCGCGCAGCCGCGCCAGCAGCGGCTGCGCCATCAGCGCGTCCCCGATCCAGTTCGGCGCGACGACGAGGAGGCGTGCGCTAATGGGACTTCGCTTCGCCCTTGAACAGGTACCGGGTGCCGCAATAGGGGCACAGCGCCTCGCCGCGCTTCGCGACGTCGAGGAACACGCGCGGGTGCCTCGCCCAGAGCGGCGCGCCGGGCATCGGGCAATGCAGCGGCAGGTCTTTCGCCGTGACCTCGACTTCGCGCGCGGTATCGGTGCTCATGGCTTCTTCTTCCCCTGGCCCGCCGTCACCGGCGTCAGCCAGTGGCGATGTCTGCGGTCCTTGCCGGTGACGACGTCGAAGAACGCCTTCTGCAACGCCTTGGTGACGGGGCCGGCCTTGCCGGCGCCGATGACGCGGCCATCGAGCTCCCGGATCGGCGTCACCTCCGCCGCGGTGCCGGTGAAGAAGCACTCGTCGGCGATGTAGACGTCGTCCCGCGTCAGGCGCTTGGCGCGCACCGTGTAGCCGAGGCCGGCAGCCAGCTCGATCACCGAGGAGCGCGTGATCCCGGTGAGCGCGGAGGTCAGCTCGGGCTCCCAGATGGTGCCGTCCTTGACGATGAAGATGTTCTCGCCCGCGCCCTCCGCGACGAAGCCGTCGACGTCGAGCAGCAGGCCCTCGTCGTAGCCGTGCTGCGTGGCCTCGAGCGTCGCCAGCACCGAGTTCGGATACGTGCCGGACATCTTGGAGCGCGCCATGGTGACGTTGACGTGGTGCCGGGCCACCGACGCGGTCTTGACGCGGATGCCCTTGGAGAGCGCCTCGGGGCCGAGATACGCGCCCCAGGGCCAGGCGGCGATCGCCACGTGCACCGTGGCGCCGATCGGCGAGACGCCCATCTTCTCAGAGCCGTAGAACGCGATCGGGCGGATGTAGCAGGCGTCGTGGCCGTTGGCGCGCACCACCTCGATCTGCGCCCGCATCAGCCGCTCCAGCGTGTACGGGATCTTCATCATGTAGATGTGGGCCGAGTTGAACAGGCGCTGCGTATGCTCGCGCAGGCGGAAGATCTGCGTCCCGGCGACCGTCTTGTAGGCGCGCACCCCCTCGAAGACG
>Ga0335083_10005182_pt1 | contig 16485 bp, 23 predicted proteins | sample Lox_Sample_42_FD_206716 | JGI IMG/M metagenome (GOLD analysis project Ga0335083, IMG submission 206716) | Soil microbial communities from Loxahatchee National Wildlife Refuge, Florida, United States - Lox_Sample_4.2 | ecosystem: Environmental > Terrestrial > Soil > Wetlands | place: USA... | reverse complement strand
TGCAGTTCTCACCCGGCAACATCGACGACTGCCCCGCGATCCTCGAGTTCGACCCGGCCACGCTCGTACTCACCGCATACAACCGGATCAACGGCGGCACAGTCCGCGGCGACCATGAGCTCGCCTCGAGCTTTCGTTCCCTCTTCATCTCGATCTGACCCGATGCGCCCCTGCCGATAGGGCTCAGTATCACGCCGCCGCGTAGTAGCGGAGTTCGATGAGGTGTTGGTTCGGGTCCATCAGATAGATGGCCTTCCCGGGACCCCGGGCACCGTCCTCGTCGCCGGGACCGCGCCCGTTGGTCGAGTCGTGGAACGTGTCCCCGAACGGGACTCCCGCATCGCGCACCCTGGCGAAGACCTCGTCGAACTTGCCTGGCGTCATCGCGAACGCGAGGTGCATGTGACCCTCGGTCCCCCACGGCGCGAGTTGCAACGTGCACCGTTCCGAGACACGTACCACTGTGAACGGCGGCCGAACCCCGTCATCGTCGAACCCGAGCACACCGGTATAGAAGCGCAGGCTTTCGGTTGCATCGTTCACCGGGACGATCAGATGATCCAACTCGACCGACACCGGTGTCACCACGGCCGCATGCCGGGGTTGGTAGAGACCAAGGCCTCTGCTGGAGGCACACCGAAGATCAACCACCCGCCGCCCGCGTCGACGTGGTCGGAGCCGAGGACGTCGGCAAGGAAGGCGCGATCGGCATCGGCATCGCGGCTGAACAGGACGTAGCGCGAGCCGAAGATCATCCGCGTAGATTGCCCGATCCCGGTCCCGCCCGGTAGTCCCGAGCGGCAGCAGAGCGAACGAAGTCTGCCCACGTCTCGACCCAACGGTCCCAGACCGCAGCGGGGTAGTCGTGGCCCATGCCTTCGATCTCGACGTAGCGCGCGCCGGGAATCAACTCGGCGGTGCGGCGACCGCCACTCGGATCGACCAAGGTGTCGCGATCGCCGTGGATGACGAGGGTCGGAACAGTCAGCGAGCGCAAGTCGTCCGCGCGATCACCGTCGCGCATCATCGCCTGCATCTGACGCCTGATGCCGCCGGGGTAGTAGCAACGGTCGAACGCCCGCGCGGCGCGTGCACGCAGGTACGCCTCGTCGATCCACTCCGGCTTCGACCCGTAGACGCGCCTCTCGGCGACCTGGTTGTCGACGTACTCGTCACGAGTCCTCGCAGGCTTGACCATCAGCGCCGCCAGTGCCTCCGGTGAACTCTGCCCGTAGTCCGGCTCGCCAGTGCTCGACATCACGGACGTGAGCGACAGCACTCGGTCACCGTGATCGATCGCGAGTCTTTGCGCGATCATGCCGCCCATCGACACGCCCATTATGTGGGCGCGCTCGACGCTTGCCGCGTCGAGGACGGCAACGGCATCGCCGGCCATGTCGCGCAACGCATACGCCCCCTGGTCGAGTTTCGACGAGAGGCCGACGTCACGGTTGTCGAACCTGATGACTCGATAACCGAGAGCCGCGAATTTCTCGCACCATTGCTCGTCGTAGTTGATGCACTGCGAACCAAGGCCGTTGATGAGCAGCAGCACCGGGTCCGTTGCGGAACCGAACACTTCGAAAAAGAGATCGACATCGCCACGGTGCGCAATGGGCATCTCGGCAGAATTGCTGAGACTGCTCCGCCCGTCAACCGGCGCGCACGTTGGCGCAAGTATCTGGATACCGCGGCCGGGTTTGGTCACGAAGATATGCTTCGGTCATGAATCGGCAGGCCTCGTTCGTGGCCGGCGTCTTGATCGGCGGCCTGGCGATGACGGCGTGCGGATCGGGGAACAGTCATTCCGCCAGCCCGCCGCCCTCGACCGCCCCCGCGGGATCGGCAACCACTGCCCCATCGGGCACTACCGCCCCGTCGGCGACCAGTGCACCCGTGACGTCGGTCGCATCGACCTGTCCCACATTGGCGCAAGCGAACACCGCGCTCGGAGTATCCGATCAGGGGCCCATCCAAACCTCGACCCCCGGCGGCGGTGTGGTCTGTGAATACACCGGTGCGGGCGGCAATGCCGGTGTGACGATCTTTGCCAACCAGAGTCCGGTGGTCTTCGCCGGGCAAGTCGTCAACGCCGGGAAGGCACCGGGGATGCAGGCGATCTCCGGCATCGGCGACGGAGGCTTCGCGCTCACCGCGGGCGGTCGTTCGGTCGTGAACGCGTACTCCAACGCGAGCCGGACCCTCGTCGCGGCCCAAGCTCCCGGCGCGCTTGCACCGACCGAAGCTCTGGCGCGGGTCGCCCTCGCCGACAACTGATCAGCGAGAGCAGCAGTTCCCTCGTCGCCGACGACCTCTGGCCACGCGCCACCTACCGGGAGATGATCTTCATTCTCTGATGCCCCGTTGCGGCTTGCTCATAGATGTCGACGGTGTGCTCACTGTCTCCTGGACGCCGATCGTGGGTGCTCCGGGCGCATTGCAACGACTGCGCGATGCCGGCGTGCCGGTGGTCTTTGTCACCAATACGACATCTGTCGGCCGCGCGACCATCGCACGGTCGTTGCGCGAGGCCGGCTTCGCGGTTGAGGCCGAAGAGATACTGACGGCTCCGGCCATGACCGCTTCCCTTCTACGCCGAGAGTTCCCGGGCGCACGTTGTCTGGTGGTAGGAGCGGGCGATATCACCGCGGATCTCGGTGATGTCACGTTGGTGGCTCCGAGGGACGATCCGGAGGTCGTGGTGCTCGGCGGCGCGGGCGACGGGTTCGACTACGCGACCCTGAATCGCGTCTTTCAGCTCGCCGCGTCCGGCGTCCCGGTGGTCGCGATGCACCGCAACCTTTCCTGGGCGACCACAGAAGGACTCCAACTCGATACCGGCGCGTTTCTCGCGGGCATCGAACAGGCCGCGGGCGTACAGGCAACGACCGTCGGCAAACCCGCGCCGGCGTGCTTCGCCGCGGGGCTCGAACTCCTGGGCGTCGATGCACGCGATGCGTGGATGGTGGGCGACGATCTCGACGCCGACGTACGTGGAGCCCAAGGAGTCGGGATCACGGGTGTGCTTGTACGCACCGGCAAGTTTCGACCCGCGGTCCTCGAAGATCACGGTCCCGTCCCCGATCACATTGTCGATTCCTTCGCCGACATTCCTTCGCTGCTCGACCGCGCAGGAGTACTGTGATCGTTGTACGACGGGGCGGAGGGCATCGAAACGCCTGACCCGGCTTGGTCGCGACTGACGACATGGACCTCGCCGCCAAAGGCTGCCACCGTGAAGAGGCCGTCTTCCCGAGCAGCAATCCTGGCGTCGCTTGCCGCCGACGACGTCAGAGATGCAGCGAGAATCCCGGCGCGAGATCAGAGGTTGCAACGTCGGACGCCGCGGCGGTCGAGGTGTCGCTTGTGGACGTCGGACTGTTCGGCGCCGGGCTCGCACTGGCTGCCTTCGACGTCAGACCGCCTATCGTCGGGTCCGAACCGTCAGGCTTCGGCGTCGGATGGGTAAGTGCGTAATACGCGTCGCCCCGATGGCGCGCCGCGCACGCCGCCTCGGCGCGCGTCCAACTCGTCTGGAGCTGCGGAGCGCCGTTCGCTCCGACCGCGCCTACCGTCACAACCCGTCCTCCAAAACTCGACTACGTATATCTGCACATCGACCGCTGCCCAGATCGGGTTTAGCGGCGGCGAGTACGAGCACCCGCTCGACTCATCTCACTCGAAGGGCATGAAGGCATCCCGGCGCGCCTGGTGCGAGCCCAGGGCGGCGGATCTGCCGCGTTGTTCGCTCATCGCTGGTGGCGGTTACGCGTCCCGGGTGGCCATTCGCCAGGCGCCGAGGACAGTCCAGCCGACGAGCCAGGCGACGATCACGATGACGGCGACGGTGGTCGATTCGTGCAGGAGGTCGACGCTACGGTCGCCGCCGAGGGCGAGTGGGAGCGCGCCGGGTTCGATATGGGCCATCGCGAGTCCGACGACCGCGCGTTGCAGGTTTCCGAAGTGCGGGATGCGCGCCCGCGCGAAGATGGGTGTCAGGATGATTTCGAGCACGATCATCATGACGACCGCGATCGTGCGCTGACCGAGCAGCGAGGCGAGTCCGAGTCCGACGACGAAGCCGATGATCGCTTCGAGTTCGATCCACAGTCCTGCTTTGATCATGAGTGAGGTCGGTGGGCGCAGGAAGAGCCGCGAGTAGTCCGGGTAGTCCTCGTCGGCGATCCGTACAGCCTCGGCTTTGAGTTGCGCCGATGTTGCGATCGCAGCGCGTGGGGGCGCGGTGGATGCGGTACCGGTTGGCCCCTTGGGGCTGACCGCGATGGAACCACCGAATGGATTCCTGCCGCAGGGCGCATCGACGACGATCGGCCCATCGGTCGGGAAGTCGCAAACGATGGCGTGCGCGTGCGCGCTTGCCCAGGTTTCGAGCGCAGGCTGTGACAGGCCGGCGGGAAGACTGACGCCCTGATAGTCGAGTGTGGCCGGGGCCGCGAATACGCAGATCGCGCACACGACCGTGTATCCGAACGCGACGATCGGCACAACGATCGCGAGTCCCGCGGGGATGCGCGCGAAATAGAGCGCGAGTCGCGAGCGGCCCGTGATAACGAGGTGGCGGAACATACCTTCGCTGAGGTCCACTGCCCCGGCCGTGCAGCCGAGGGTCGCGGCGACGATGAATCCGAACACGTACAACACGCCGCCGACGAGGTGCGAGAACACGTTGTAGCCGCCGGCGGGCGAATAGGTGTGTGGTGCGATCGCATGCAGCAAGAGGCGGATGAGCAGGAACACGGTCGGTATTCCGACGGTCACGCCGATCAGCGCGCTCATAACGCCGCGTCGTTTGCGCAGTTCCATGAACCGGGTCGTGATCATCGGCATCGTCGGTATCCATGAACCGCGACGGTCCGGTGACACGTCCGGCGCCGCCAGCGCGCCGGCGTCGGTAGCCAGACTCATTTGGCCGCTCCGAGACGGCTCGTGACCTGCAGGAACCAGGATTCGAGCGACGCCTGAACCGGCTCGAGGCGATACACGGCAATGCCGCTTTCCACCAGCACGCGGTTCACCTCGGCGATCACTGTTCGGTCAGTTCCCACTGGCAATGTCACATCGACGCCATGGCCATCGACCTCGACCGCGATATCCAACGCCGACACGGCCAGCACTGACGCCGCGCGATCGGCATCGGAGCACTCGACCTGCACGTGCCGGGAAGTACCGGCAAGCAGTTCCGAGATCGGTCCGTGACGAATGATCTTGCCCTGATCCACGATCGCGACCGCGTCGCAAGTCCGCTCGACCTCGTCCAGCAGGTGCGACGACAGTACGACCGTGCGGCCCTCCGCGACTAACGAAAGAATCATGTCGCGCATGTCCCGCATGCCTGCCGGATCGAGCCCATTCATCGGTTCGTCCAAGATCAACAGCTGTGGGTCGCCCAGCAGGCACGCCGCAACACCAAGCCGTTGACGCATCCCCATCGAGTACTTGGAAACGCGATCATCAGCGCGACCCGTCATGCCGACACGATCCAACGACGGACCGACTCGATCGCGCGCTGCGGGTTCGCGCGCGGCCGCAAGAAGCTGCAGATTCTGACGGCCGGTCAAATGCGCGTGAAACCGTGGCTCATCCACGATGGCACCGACACGCGCCAGCGCGACATCGCGATGCTTGGGAACCGGAAGTCCCAGCAGGGACATCGTGCCCGCGTCCGCGTGCGTCAAGCCCAACAACATCCGGATCAACGTCGTCTTCCCGGCACCGTTCGGACCCAAGTAGCCGAACGCGCTCCCTCGCGGAACGAACAGGTCCACGCCACTCACCGCGACATTCGGTCCGAACTGCTTCGTCAACCCGTGCGTTTCGACAGCCCAGTCACCGTCGACTTGTCTGTTCCCCTCCTGGGTGGCGAGCCCAGCGGTCATCGTGCAGACACGCCGGGAATCGAGACCGCCCGCGAGCGGTCAGATGGCATGGACGCTCCAGAGCTCAACACGTGTTCGACCTTCCTAGGTCCCAGCCGATCGCACCATCGGGATCTTCCCTTACTGGAACCCCGAGTGGGTGTCACCACCTCGAGCGCGTAGCCTCTGGGAAGCCACTGTGAGCCATCGAAGCCGCTTTCGCAGCGGAGCGAGTACCAGGCCACGACAGTGGACCGAACGACGTCTGCCCGAGTAGACCTCAGCGGGAATCCCGCGCGCCAGAAGCGCGTCGCTCGAAACCACCGTCACGGCCGGAACCCACTTCCATGAGTGCTCCAGAGCAGGCAGTATGCGTGCGCGCCGAGCGCGCAGATGTGAGGGAGCGTCATGCCAGTCATCGTTGTGACCCGGCTGCGGCTGCAAGATCCTTCGGACCTGAACGACTTTTTCGGCGCCGCCGTGGCGCTGGTGGAGCAGGCAAAGAACTCGCCCGGAGTGCTAGGCACGGACGCGCTCGCCGAGGCGAACAACACCTGGTGGTCGGTTTCTGCGTGGGACACACGTGATTCCATGCAGAGCTTTGTGAACACCGATCCGCACTTCAGCACGATGTCGCGCCTCGACGATTGGTGCGACGAAGCGAGCTTTGTCGACTGGGTGCAGGAAACCGCCGACCTTCCGGGCTGGCAGGAAAGCTACCGGCGCATCGTGGCCGACGGGACGTCGGCGATGTTAAGTCGTGCATCGGACGCAAATGAGAGTCGCCACTTTCCCGCGCCCGTGGAGAGCTCGTAGTCGCCTGGGCTCGTTCGCGAGGGGGAGGCAACAAAGTGAGTGGCTCGACTGAGGCTCTGAGCATAGTGGCTGCGGCGGCGACCACCGTGCAAGCCGGAGCGCTCGTCGCGCTTCACATTCTTCCGACTGGCTATGACCCGGTGCATGACGCGGTTAGCGACTACGGCGTCGGGCGCTACCGCGCAGGCTTTTGGGTCCAGGTGGTGGCAGGCGGCCTCGGATGTCTTGCACTCGCAGGTGCCCTCGACAACTTGCATCCGTTCACACCGACGCTGGTTGTCGCAATGCTCGTCGTGACGGCGGTCTCGCGGTTTGCGATCCCGTTCTTTCCGACCGATCAGGGCGACAGCCGCTTCGCAACGGTGCCGGGCACGATCCACATGAGCCTCGCGATCTTGTCGTTCGGTGGAATCACCGTCGCCGCAACCAGCCTTTGGTCGACGCTGCATCGCTACCCGGTCTGGCATCGCTACGAGAGTCTGCTCACGATTCTCTCGTGGGTGATTCTGGGAAGCGTCATTGCGTTGACCGTTGCCTTGCGCGCGCCGGGACTGAAGCGACACTTCGGCCTCTACGAACGGCTCTTCTATCTCTCATCGATCGCGTGGATCATGATCGTCGCGATCAAGCTCGCGCGCGTCGCAAGCTGATACGTCCGTTCCAAAAGTTCACATCGCGCACCGCAAAGGACGCAACGAATGGCCACTCCCGCATCGAACGCGACGGCAGGCGTCGTCACGAAAACGAGTCCCCGCTCGGTCGATGTAACCGTCACCCGGCTGCAGCAGATCATCGCCGACAAAGGCCTGAAACTGTTCGCGGTGATCGATCACTCAGGCGAGGCAGCGCACGTCGGTCTGACGATGCCGGACACCAAGCTCGTTCTCTTCGGAAGCCCAACCGCGGGCACCCCAGTGATGCTCGCCGAGCCCCTCGCCGCGCTCGATCTCCCACTCAAGATCCTCGTATGGGCAGACACCACCGGAGCCACCTCGATCAGCTACAACTCGCCGGCGTATCTCGCCGAGCGTTACCGCCTCACCGCCGAGCTGCGAGCGCGCCTGGAACCCATCGAAGCGATCAGCGACGCCGTCGTTACACCGGATGCATAGCTGTCGATCTGGTCGACCTGACGCAGGCTTCACGCCGGGCCAAAGTCTTGCCGATGATGGCGTGACGCCGGACATCCGACGTCCCGCGCGATCACGCACTCACAATGCCCGATCAACGCGCCTTTCCGGCGGGCGCGGAGCGGCGGTTCTATGTGCGGGCTGGACGCGCGGGGTGTCGCCGTGCCGATCTCCTCGACGGTGGCCCGGCGAGTGGTGAAGACTTTGTCGCGTTCCTCGGGTCGGATCGGAGGCGGCGATGAAGAACGGATTGTTGAAAGGTGTCGTCCTGGGTGCATTCGTGAGCACTGCCCTGACCATCACCACATCTGCGTTCGCGGGTACTGGGATCGGTCAGGTCCTGAACCTCGGCAGTGCCAACCGGGTCAACGCACCGACCGAACTCAGCGGTTCGGTCGCAGGGAAACAGCTCAGTGTCGCCAACTCGAGCGACGGATCCGCCGCGACCGGGATAGGCATCTCGGTCCACAGCGGCAAACCTCCACTGACGGTGAACTCACCCACCAAGGTGAACAACCTCAACGCTGACCTGCTCGATGGGCTTGATTCCTCGACGTTCCAAAGACGAGTCACCGGCCAGTGCACCAACCGGACTGCGGTCTCCGCCGTCAACGCGGACGGCACCGTCGGTTGTACGAGCTTTGCCGTGTATCCCATCTACCACAGCATGAGCATCGGGAGTCCTGACGCTTCCGACACGTTCGCCGGGTCCGGACTCATCCTCGGTGAACAATGCTTGAATTCCATTTTCGTCGACCTGGCGTTCACCAGCTCGAACACGAGCACTCTGAACGAGATGTACAACATCGACGGACAAGCCATGCCCACCGTCGATAGTCAACAGCTTTCTCCCGGCAAGATGTCGGAGGGTCTTGACGGCACCCAACTCGGGGGCCAGGTCATCTGGGTGACCACGACCGGAACATTCCCCTTTTACACGCGATGGATCGTCACGATCAACATCCACGAGTCCGTCAGCGCGAGCGGATGCGAATACAGCGGCACCGCAGAAGTGGTGACAAGCCCATACAGGGTCGGAATACCTGGGTAGGTTCGATCCGGCCCGGCCGGAACCACATGTGCACAGGTGGCCGATCGCACGAACCGCTATGTGGGCTGTAGCGGCCGACGATCACTCTCGGGCCGACGCCGACCTCGGTCTCAAATGTTGAGCCCGAACAAGGCTGTCGCATTCGCTGACGAAAACTTCCTGCGATCAGCGTCGGATGAGAGGTGCTCCAGGAAGGTTTCGATCTCCTGCCGTGTCGGATGTTGGAACGGGTAGTCGGTCGAGAAGATCAAACGATCAATGGAGGTCACCGACAGGGCATGCTGCAGCAGTGCCGGGTTGAGCATGCCGGAGGAGGTGATGAAGAAGTTCGACCGCATGTAATCCGTCACGGATCGTTGCAGGCCGGCGATACGGGAAAGGCTGTCGGCTCGGTCCAACCAGAACAGCAGCATTTCGCCCCAGTGGCCGAGCACAACTTGCAGGTTCGGATGCCGGTCGAAGGTCCCTCGGAGGATCAGCCTCAGCGCCGCGATCGCGGCGTCGAGATGCCAGCCCCACCCGAACGTGGCGAGGGCAAGATCGGTTGTGAGGTCGAATCCGCGATACGACGCGTCGCGCACGGCTGGTGCCGGCAGTTGCGGGTGGATGAACACCGGTTGGCCGAGTTCTGCCGCGGCGCCGAAGAAGTCGTCGTAGCAGGGGTCATCGAGGAACCGGTCGCCGGAGCGGCCATAGACCATGGTGCCGACGTGGCCCAGGTTTGCCGCTCGTTCGAGCTCGGCTGGCACATCTTTCGGCGAGGACATCGGCAAGGTCGAAAGCGATCGGAATCGTGACGGATGGCTGGTGACCACAGCGGCCGCGACATCGTTCGCAGCCGAGCTCAGGGTCACAGCTTCCGGCGCCGGCAACGGGTGCGTCCCCGGTGGCGTTAGGGCGATGATCGAGACGTCGATGCCTTGTGCGTCCATGGTCGCAAGTCGGCCTGCACCGAGATCTTCCAGGCGTTGCTGGTGGTCGCCCATCTCATTGAAGGCAAGACTCTCGTCGCGAAGGTCCAGCGGCAGCGCCTTGAGCGCTGATGTCAGATCCGGCAACATCCAGTGCTCTTCGATGGCGACGAGGGACACGACTTCCATCCTTTCGCGGCCATGGTCGTTCGAACCGCGTGCGCACCGTAGCGAGACCGGAACAGGGCTGGGTGCAAGACACCAGTTACTTCGTCGTCCGGTGAGCGGGTTTGACCTCCGCCGCTCCCCCGCGCCAGAACTGCCGCGCGGGACTCGCCGAACAAGTCGCGTACCAAATCCGACGATGTTCCCGGTCGGGTCTGGCCTGCGAACGTATTGGTCGGGCTGGCGGGATTCGAACCCGCGACCTCTTGACCCCCAGACCGCGACCCGGGACAGCGGTCGACCATCGACGACCGCGTCAGCGCAGGTCAGACGCGGTGCACGACCGAGCGAATCGGACGATCGCGACTCTCGACAATGCGTCGCTGTCGAACGGCGTCGCGCTATAAGGTGGCAGCGCGGACCACGCGCCCGTCGGAGATCAGCAGATTCACGCGGTCAGCACGCCAATCAGTACTCCAGGCCACGTCGCACAATCGCGAAGGCGCGCCGATCGGCAGTTCTGGCGTCGCTCTGACGAGTACCCTCAGGCTCATGGCGAAGCCCTGGCGGCGTCGGACAGGGGTTATCAACCGAGCAGGAATCCTCGGGGCTCGCCCGGGCGGTCTTTGGGGATCGTTGACGGGGTCGCCGACGATGATCGACGGTGGCGAAGACGCGCCAATGGATGAGGAGTCGAATCGGTTCTTCAAGCGTCTGACGATCGGCGCGCTGGCCGTCGTCGGCTTGCTCGTCGTTGCTGTTGTACTCGCCCGATAGGCAACGCCCGATCGGCAGTTCTGTGCGCTACGAGAGAAGCTTCCAGACCACGATGGCGCTCACGACGATCACGCCGATGCTGCCGTAGACCAGTGTGGTTGACCAGGCGGCGTCGTCGAATGCGCGACGGATCTGGCCGGGCCGGGCGCGACGGAGCTGTCTCCAGAAGAACCCGTTCCGTTCGAGGTTGCCAGCGGGCGTGAATGCACCCCACGTGAACCTGCCAAACAACCGGGCGGCGTCTCCGGGCGGTAGATCCTCGGCCTCGGGAAGCGCGCGGTACTTCTTCCGCCGACGGATCCCCTGTGCGCCCACCACGTCATCATCGCAGACTCGCCAGAGTCGCGGAACGGCAGTTATGGCGCAGCGATGCAGTGGCGCATTGGGGTGTCGCTAGACGGGGCGACCGAGGTATGCCGCGAGCTTGTCCGCCGAGGATGCCCCGTCGGGTGCGGTTCGTCTCGGTCCGAACCCGGCCGTGCCGTCTGGTCCGCGCAGGTCGTCGGAGACAACGTCCGCACCCGCGAGCAACTCCGCAGCGATCGTTGGGTCGAGGTCCGTTGACTGGTGCGTTGCCTTGGCGAGATCCCAGCCGTGGACGAAGACTTCCGTTGTCGCAAGCCACAGCAGCAACCAACCCGGCACATCCCCGAAGGCCATACTGACGCGCCTGTCGAGCGCGCCGGGCGTGTCGAAGGCCGCCTCGCACGCCGCGCACGCCTCGTCGTACGCGCCGAGAAAGTCGCCGCTGGCGTAGTCGGGGTCGTCGTCAGAAACCGCGTCACCGGTACGCATGGCCCGAGCAAACCGCAAGTTCGCAACGATTAGGTGATTGATCACGTCCCGCACGGCCCACGACGCACAAGGCGTCGGGTTGCCAAGCTGGTCGGCCCCGATGTTGGTCAACACGCCGCGGGTCACCGCCTGCGCCCGCGCGAGCATCTTGTTCGACAACCGATCCAGCCCCCGTCGTGTACCCGACCTCCACCAGGTTCTACGGAGGGGCTGTTACATCTGCGCTAACGATCGGCGGCGACGCCGCGCAGATTGTCCGATCCGCGTCGTCATGACAAATGCCGATCGGCAGATCTGGCGCTCCCGATGCTCTAGCCCGCGTTCTCCAGGTACAGCTCGACGCGGTCGGGAATCAGCTCGCGAACCGCAGACGCGGAAGAGCTAGCGAGAACCGACTCCCTGAACTCGTCCGCATCCCTCGGTTCTTCGCACGTCTCTATCCCACTGCCCAGCGAGGGATCGGGCGGGAAGTGCAGCACGAGGTGCATCTGCCAGATCGCATCGTCGCCAGTCTCATCTTCGATGATGAACTGCCTCGTTAGATCGAGTTGGAAGGAGGGCTCTCGTCCCCAGGCGTAGGTGCCGAACTGGAACCAAAGCCAGTCCATGCCTTCAGCGACATCGTCGACCCTCTGCGCCTTGTAGAACTCGATCCACACCGCGATAGCCGCGTCGCTGTGAAGCTCAGCCACGTCTTGGCCGCGGGAACGAAGGAAGGACCTGAAGATGTCCTCGGTCTCAGCCGTTCGCATTGCAAGAGCCTGCCCGATCGGAGACTGTCAGGCGAGCGCAAAGCGGCAGTTCTGGGTTCCGAGTTTGAGCCAGCACGACTGAGTCGTTGCCTCCGTGGCAACGGCCCCTTCGCTCGCGCATCATCCCCCCGATGACGACAAAGAGCGTCGTTAGGAGAGCCCGGTCGTCCCCTCCGATGGCCGGGCTCTCTGCTCTCTGCAGCCGTTGCCCGCCGTGTGCCGACAGTTATGGCGTGGACTGGCGCTTGATCTGACGGTAGTGGTCGAGTGCCTGGACCAGCCGCAACGATCGGGAGTCGTCCACGTTCCTGCCCCAATAGAGGCTCCAACCGCTGAACGTCAAACCGCCGACCGGCATCCAGAACGCGAGCCGCCGATTCTCGATGTGGATACGAACTGCGTCGAACCACATACCACGAACGCACTGCGCACCACCGAGATCCTGCCACGGTACGGAGCGCGTTCGAACACGGCGCAGAGTCACGCCGTTATCCGAGAGCTGCACCTCCATTCGAAGCAGAATTACGAGCACCCACGCGCCGGCGACGGCGAAGACCGCGCCCCACACACGATCAGAGCCAATGCTCGACGGCGACCCGGTGACCCCGACCGACGCAACTGTCCAGATCGTCGCGAACACCGCGGCAGCAAGGTTGAGACCGAAACACCGGACTACCAACGGCAACCCACCGGTCTCGCGCCCCCCGTCCTCCATGCGCACAGAATGCCCGATCGCGCGCCCGCAGGCGAGCGCATAGCGGAAGATAGGCGCGGCGTGTCACGCCATCGAGATCGTTGTTGTCGTCGGGACTCACTTGATGCACTGCGTGTTGAAGTTGTTCTGACCGGCCTTCATTGCTGCGAAGGCAACCATGAGCGCGGGCGAGCATTCGTAGCTCCAGAGCTTGTCAAGCGTCAGATGTAACGCAGGAAGAAGGCTTACGTTCTCGTACTGATCCCAGACGGCGACTGCGTTCGGGTTCCACCAGACGGTTGACACGCCGTGCATGAGGTACCACGCCTCGTTGTCGTACACGGAACGCGCGGTTCCCGCGGGCGTGATCCTCGATGAGACGTCGAGTCGGACGACATTGTTCCCTTGGTCATATGTGAGCGATCGCACCGCGGCAACCGTCGGGAGCGCGCTCATCTGTGCTTCGAGCCCGGCGGACTTCTTTGCGAACGCGCCGGCGAACACCGTCTTGTAGAACCCGGAACTCGTGGAGGCCGGTCGGGCCGTCGTCGACGTCGTGATGGGGCGAGACGTCGTCGTGCGGACCGGACGAGACGTCGTAGTTTGGATAGGCTGAGGCGTCGTCGTCGCGCTCGACGACGCACTCGGGGCGGATCCGCCTCCGCCACAACTCGCGAGGACAATCACGCACACCAGCCCGCTCCAAACGGTCCGCATTCTCATGGACACCCCGCCGTTACCGTCGCGCTCCCGAGCACGCATATTGCCCGATCGCGCGCATTCAGGCGAGCGCATAGCGGCAGTTCGGGCGCGCGTTGTAATCGTGGGGCGGGGAGGAATCGAACCTCCAAGGCGCGTTGCGCGTCCGGGTTACAACCGGGTGGGCTCACCACCTGCCCAACCACCCCGCAGAGTGTCGACGCGTCGTAGCGCGCCGACGGTCAGCGAACGGTGGGATATCGGCGAGCGGTTGCCACTCGCGTACGGTACTGACTCACGCCTGCCGCGGTCCTCGATTTTCGAGACGCATGGTGCCCCGATCAGCAGTTCTGTTCCGCTAGCGCGCGACGTCGAAGCGCTTCTTCATCCAGAAAGGTTCGCTTCCGGTGCGTTCCCTGGCGCTGGCTAGCTCGTATCCGAGCTTTTCGTAGAACCCTCGGGCGTAGATAACCGAGGCGACATGGATCTCTGCTGCGGACGTTCTGTCTCGGAAGTCGGACTCGGCACGAGCGACCAAGCGGGTCCCGAGGCCTGCTCGTTGCGAGTCCGGGGCTATGTAGACGTGTCGAAGGTGTTTGCCACGCCAACCGGCGGTTCCAACGATGGGTCCATCGGTCTCGGCCACGACGAAGAGCTGTCGATCCGTGACCATGGCGCGGAGTTCGTCGAGGTCAAGACCGTCGAGAAGCTCGATGACTTCGCGGGGTGAATAAACGCTCGGCGCGCTGGCGGACAACGCGGCGTAGCGCAAGGCCTCGACAACCTCGATATCACTAGCTTCGGCGACTCTGATCACATCCGATCTCACCTTCGCGATCGAACGCCGGACACCCGCACAGAATGCCCGATCGCGCGCCCGCAGGCGAGCACATAGCGGCAGATCTGGCGTCACGGACGCTGTCGCTTTAGGTGGCGATTCCAAGCTGACCAAGTTCGGCGGATACGCCATCCGTGACGTTTCGGTAACCGAGTCGATCCAGCGACGAGAGCAACGAATGCAGGTACGCCGGGCACGCTCCTGCGATCCAGCCCGCTTCGACTCGCGCCCAGTGGTCAACAGACTCGCGACGCTGCTGGTAGCTGACTGCGATCTCATCGCGGTGGAACTTGTCATCATTCGCGCGGCGGCACGACTCGGAGACCCGGCTGCTCGCGAGATAGGACTCCAGCGACCGCATCGAGTAGTGCATGTCGACACCGAGCTTCCGCTGTATTTCCACGATCCGTGCCGCCTGCGCCGACGCGCTGACGACCGTGGTCGGAGACGACGAAGGCGGCGTCGGCCCGACCTTCATGGCCGAGCTGCCACACCCCGCACCAGCGGCACACGTCAGCGCCGCCGCCGTTAGCACCCGCATACGCCCCGAGACCCTCGGTGCCACGCTCGAATCATGCCTCGTCCGAACGTGCGAAGCCGAAGCCAGATCGGGAGAGTATGGCGCGTGCACCGGTTAGCAGCTGCTCGTCCGATCGGGCAGAGCATTCCAGTCCGAGGGTGATGAGCCAACTGGCCCGGCCTCAACGCCCTTGATGTACCCAGTGTGCGCGTCGACTTCGGTGACCGCCCACCCGTAATCGCCCATGTCTCCCGGACCACCGGCCTCGACATCTCCGGTTGGACTCGTTTCCTCGACGGCCCAGTAATCCGTTCCGAACAGCTTCGCTCGGAACCTGTGCCATGCCGGTACCGGTCCCGGGCCTCGAACACGCGCGATCGCGGCGGCACGCGAGATCGGCATGCACCACTCGTCGGTCGTTGGGGTCGTCCCCAGTGCCGAAAGGCCAACGTTGCGATCACGCGCAGGCTGTGAGAGGGCGATCCCGATGATGACAGCGAGGATCAGAACCGCACCCAATACAAGCAACCAACGACGAGTCACGGAAACCATGATGCCCGAGCCTCGACGCCACGCATAGCGCCCGCCCGATCGGCTGCCGCAGTTCTGGCGCGGCATGAGATGATCCCGTCGTGACCGAATCGGCTGTCAGCTTCGGCGATCGTGTGCGTATCGTCTCCGACCCGGCGACAACGGCTGCAGGCTTCGCCGGGCGCGTCGGTGTCGTCTACGGCTGGACGACGCCATCCGTAACAGGCGTCGACGTGGTGCGCGCTTCGGACGACGACTTCGCCTACAACGTCGGGCTTGAGGAAGCGGGCTCCGATGCCTGGTTCGCTTCTCATCTCGTCGAACTCGTCGATCACTCGCCTGGGATGGAGATCACGATCGGCGACAAGCAGCTTGTCCGAGATGCGAGCGGCGAATGGAAGGAACAACCGAAGCGCTGGTTCGGAAGGCGTTGAAGTAGCGCCGATCGGCAGTTCTGGCGCGCGTCAGACGTTCAGCCAGACGTCGGCGGAGGCGTCCGCGCGGGTGAAGTGAATGTGCCAGCATCCGCGCGCCGCGAATCGAAACCCTGTGCCCCATTCGTCGCCAGGGCGGCGATAGCTGCTCGCGGTATGCGGTTCCGGTCCGAAGACCAACGGCTGACGATGGCCGTCGGGTGCGGTGAGGGCAATGTGCAGCGCACCAGAGCCGGTCATACGCCACACGATCTTCAACTCATCACCCGGCCGCGGGGGAACGTGGCCCGGTCCGAGCGCGAGTCCCCAAAGCTGGGCGTCGGTACTCGCGCCATGGATCTCGTTAGCTGCGCCACCGACACCGAACCGGGACGGTGCCACACAAGTGGTGTAGGCGCGGGGTGTCGCCGCCGCGCTCGGACTCGATGTCGATGGCGGCGTAGCTGAGTTGCCGTGCGACGTGGTGCACGCGGCGGCGGTCGCGATCATTGCGGCA
>Ga0335083_10005181_pt1 | contig 16488 bp, 14 predicted proteins | sample Lox_Sample_42_FD_206716 | JGI IMG/M metagenome (GOLD analysis project Ga0335083, IMG submission 206716) | Soil microbial communities from Loxahatchee National Wildlife Refuge, Florida, United States - Lox_Sample_4.2 | ecosystem: Environmental > Terrestrial > Soil > Wetlands | place: USA... | reverse complement strand
GCGTCCGTCGTCGTCAGAAACCGCACGAACGCGCCCAGGACGTCGTCTTCGGAAGAAGGGCCACGACGCGACCCTTGTCGCCAATCCTGCAAAGACTGGAAATCGTCGATAACGAGGATGGTCTTCCCAGCGACGTCGACCGCCAGAACGTCTGACGTATCGCTGCGCCGATCACTCGCGGCAGTGCCGGCGGCCGCACCAATCACTGCTGCAACGGCTTCCGAGGGAGCTGTGTCAAGGAAGAGTTGGATTGCTCGATTCAGATGCCAGTAGGCATGCTCATATTCCTGCTTTCGGTTCGTGGTCAGCGACAGAATGCGGCTGGCTTGGCCGCCAAACCAACTCTTCCCGTCTTGAGGCGCCGGCCGGGCGAAGACGGTCGCGTAAACCGTCGCCGCAAATGAAGCGTCATGGGGAATGATGTGCCGCACGCCCTCCGCCAACCAAGGTACTTCAGTGTGAGCATGCTCGGAGAAGTGTGGCTCTTCAAAAATCTGCTGGAGTAGCATCCGCGACGGTCCGGGATCGGAGCCGTAGCTCTTTGCCACGCAGCGAATGGCGGCGATCGTGATCGACGACATATATGGCGTCACGGACCACGCTAGGCGCAGTAACGCTCTCGACGCCGACCCGAAAGCCTCCACGAAGCGGGCCTCATTGAAATCGGCGCGCTCAGAAAGGGACCAGAGAAGAAAACGTGCTCCATCAGCAAAATCGCGGTGACCCTCGCTAGCGGCCGCTTCAGCCACGGCGGACCAAGCACGACCCACAGAAGGTCGAACACAATTGGCCAGCGTCATACCGACAAAGCGAGCCAGCCTCGACAATATCGATCCGACGACGGCGAAGTCTGCAGCGCTCGTTAGAGCGACGATCAATCCTCGAACGTCAGCCTCGCTCTCGACCCGCTCCGCTACGGTCCGCAATGCTACACTGGTGACGATCGGATCCACGTTAGTCGATGATGCGATGGAGATCAGAAGTTTCCAGGATCGAGATCGAGCGACATCATCACCTTGCCAAATGCGCTCCAACGCAAAACGCAAAGCCGGACCGAGCAGCAAACCCGCACCGGGATCATCCGAAACTTGCGTTGTAAGGCGATTTTCGTCACTCCAGGCCAGATAGTATCGGCCAGCGGCGTGATCGAAGAGCACGTGGTGGGCGAAGGCAACAAGATCGCCGGCCGAGACGAGAACGCCAGCTTGCAGAACACCATCAAGCGCGTCGTGCTGTACGTCGATCTGCGGGACGCTCAGCCGGCGGCTGGTTACCATCGCAGTAATCGCGGCAACCGCAGCACGCTTCAAGGGCTGTGTCGGAAGGCGCTCGTCCTCGTATCGGTCAATCAGCTCCGACTGCGTCGTGACCGTTCGAATGTCCGATGATGTGACCCCGCCTTTTATCAGGTCCGCCGCCAATGACAGGTTGAAGATATTCTTGATTAGGTTCTTCAGCTTTGGCGGCGCTGTGTCTATCAATTCGCCGAGGCGCGGTGCTTCTCGGCCGATTTCCACAAGCTCGTTCGGCGACAACGCTTTAACAAGGAAGTGGCGAGCACCGCTAAGCCGCTGTTCAGCGTAAGTCGAGTTCGGGGGAGTTCCACGCATGGCTTCGCGGAAGCGGCGCCCGTTGAGCAAATCGAAGGTGCGGATCGACGCAACAACCGACCATCTGTCGCCAATTTTCGGGAGAGCGAGTTCAATCAGCGAAGCGAACACGGCCTCGGAGGGACCACCGCGCGAGGCGTCCAGAGCGTCAATGATGAGGATGCCTGGCGTCTCGCCGGGCCAGGCAGCCAGTACGTCCAAGAGCTCGTGCTGTAGGCCGAGCTCGCCCTTCAGGGATGATAGGGTGGTGATGCCTGCCAACCGATCCACCGACAGAAGGACAAGCGGGCTCGGTTCTAAACTGATTTGATTGGCAAGGGTGACGAGTACGCCTGTCTTGCCTGCACCGGGTTCACCGATAACTAACAGACTGCCGCCGTCGATCGCGGCTCTGAGTGCCGGTAGACATTCTCGCGCGACTGGAACGCGCCGATCTGCGTCTAGAACCGTATGGCGCGCGAGCCGCTCACATTCGTCGCGCGTGTATCTCTGAAGAGATGCAATGTCCGCGTCGAAACCAGGGGCGCGTGTTTCTGGATGGCCGGCAGATCGTAGGGCACGCGCTAAGCCGGGCCGATCAGCCGAAGCCCCACTACGGATAAGCTGCCGAACAATGTCCAGCAGCGCCAGCGTGGGCGCGCCGCCGAACTCTGCACCGTCATAGAGGCGCGATCCGACGAGATTGGTCATTTCACGCCAGTCTGCGCTCGTGGAATCAGCGCCGAAGCGCCTAATTCGAAACAGCCTCGCGAGTTCGGCCAAATCGACTTCGGTGATTGCTGCGCTTGCGTGGGCATCCCAGGCTCGGTTGGCATGCAGTTTGAAAATATCAAGCGCGCTTCGGTGCGCTTCCGACACTCGCGCGACTACTTCCGCCCATGTTCCGCCGTGATCGAACTGCCTACATGCCTCCTCTAAGGCGTCGATCGATCGCGGGGCGTTCTCCGCAATGGCTAGGATCGCGGCAACTCGGCTGGGATCTATAGCTGCGGCCTTTGCTCGCTGATTGACGACGAATGCCACTAGCTGTGCGATGGTTTCGGCGAGCGCGGAGCCCGCGCCGCGATCCAAGCCGGGTCTGGTCTTGCACTGGACGTAGATGGTACCGCCGTCCGTCAACCGCAGGACTGCGTCGTCTAGCGCATCGCCAGTTTCGAACTGAAGCTGCTGTGGGCGAAGGTCGGCCGCCAATCCAAATCGCGCGCTGACGGGCATATCGGCGACCAGATGCGCAGCAAGCCATGCCCCAACCATCGCTTGAAACGACATCCCGGCTTCAGTTGCCCGGCCGCCTGCGGTAGAGTTCTGAGGCCGGGCCATCTACGGTGTTACCTTTCAAAAACATCGCCAGATCGGTCATTGGCCGAAAAAGCTTCATTGGCTGATCGGGAAGCGGGAGGAAGCTGGCGCGCGCTTATAGAAGCGGCGGCGCTATCACCTTTCGCAGGGACCGCTACTTGCGCCTCGGCGACCCGGATCGTACGTTGTGCTTATACCACAAGTATCTCCTTGGAGAAGGACTACCGACCGTGGCCGCAAATGAGGCTAAGAGGCATCATTATGTCCCGAGGTTCTACATGCGCCGCTTCGCCTGCGCCGGCGATAAAAATAAGGTCATGGTGCTTGAGCGCCATCGCGACTTTTTGGTCGCCGGTTGCAAATCGATCGAGGGCATTGGCTATGAGGAGCACCTCTACTACTATGACGACAATGGCGCACCGGCATCGGTCGAAGACGATCTGAACAAGGTGATCGAGACGCCGTTCTCCAAGAGTGCGACGTGGCTCAAAATCAGCGACGGAAACTGCGCGAGCCTCGATGCGTCCGATCGCCTGCCGCTCTACGGCTTCGCACGGCACTTACAGCTCCGCAATCTCGAAACGTTGCGCTTCATCGAAACGCAGTATGCCCGCTACCTGACCAAAGAGCTGGAAGACGAACTGACGGACGAAGAGCGAGATATGTACGCGTGGATCGCGTCCGACCCGGGCGCCGCGCATGAACTGTTCCGAGCCGGAGCGATAGAAACGATGCTTCCCGCTGACGCCAGCGCGATCAACGTCATCGTCTGCCAAACGCCAATCGCACTTCGATCGTCCACCAACCCCGCTATTCGCCTCTCACACCCGGGGAACGACTCCGTCTTCGGTAAGATGTTCAATTCGCTACGGACTTGGTGGCTTGCTTTGGACCGTCACTGGGGCGCGTTTTTCGTCGCCGGTGGGCCGCCCGGCTTCAGCTCCGGGGCGGTTCCCCCGGACATCGCCCGTGTGGTCAATCGACTGTATCTCGTCCAGCTCTTGGAAGGCGGCGCGCGATATATGCTAGCCGACGACGACTTCCTTGGCGAAGATCTCGAATGGGCGGCTTTCACTTTTGCGCAGCGGACATCGCGAAGCTTCCGTTATCGGAAAACCACCTCAGCCTCCTGATCGCCGCCCGAGCTGAGGACCATGATGTCACGAGATAATGTCGTAACGCTGCCGATTTGCCTTGACGATCCTCATATAAGGGCGCTAACGCCGTCGGCGGCAGGTGGCGCTGAGCGTCCGTTATCGGGATCACCCGATCGGCAGTCTGGCGACCGACTCGGGTCGTCGTCGGACGCTCGATCCGGGCCGTTGTACTTCATTTTAGGGCGTTAAGGCAGCTTTATCACAGCAGCATCGTTTTCACGCCGAGCGCCGCGCCGGCTTCGCCGAGGCGGCGGTCGAGCGTGCATAGCGTGGCGCCGTGATCGGCGCAGATGGCGAGATGCAGGGCATCGCCCGCCCGCAGGCCCAGGGTGTACTGGTCGGCATAGCGGGCGGCGGTGCGGAATTGCAGCCCGCTGATCGGCAGTAGCGTGAAGCTGTCGGCCGTCAGGCGGGTGAACATGGCCAAGGCATCGGCGCGGTGTGCCGGTTGCAATTGGCCGGTGCGCAGCTTGATCGACAGGGCCGAGGAGAATTCGGTAACCACCCAGTCGCTGATAGTCAGTTCATCCGGCGGCTGGGCAGCCAGCCAAGCCTGCATGCGCGCGGTCTCGGCTTCATTGGTTAGCGCGGCGACCAGCAGGGACGTGTCGAGATAGAGGCTCAATAGCGCGCCTCATCGCGCATCTGGCGGATGGTCTCGCGCGCGGATTCGGCCTGTTGGGGCATGGTGGCGGTCAGGGCCTGCAGGGCGCCGAGATTGATCGGTTTGCGCGGGGTATCGGCCGAGACGATTTGCGCCACAAGCTTGCCCCGGCGGGTGATGCGCACGGCTTCGCCGGAGGCGGCCCGCTCGACCAGCTCGCTCAGATGGGCCTTGGCGTCGGCGAGATTGACGCTGCTCATGAGTAGCTCCTGACCAATTAGGTGGTCACTTATAGCATGGGCGTCGTCTCGGCGAAAGCATTTCGACGCGCCGGCGCATGTACGGGAGGCTCGTGCCGGTGCGGCCACGGAGGGCTTCCGATTCGGAACATAGCGCGCGGCTCGGGCGAAGGGTTAACCTGCGCTGTTCGGCCGGAGGGCGGCCGGACCGGCAGGTAAGCCGAATGATCGGAACAATGGAGGTGAAAGCGATGCCCAAGCATGAAGTCTCCATGCCGGCGGAGGAGTTGGCGCAGAGGCTGGCGCGCCAAGCTGAGGCGGTCTGCCAGCATTATCTGCCCGCCGGGCGGCGCCAGGGGGGCTATTGGCTGGTCGGTGATGTTCACAACACCCCGGGGCGGTCTTTGTTTGTCCGGCTCAGCGGCGGTGGTAGGGGTAAGGGGGCGGTGGGGCGCTGGCAGGACGCCGCGACGGGCGAGCATGGCGACCTGCTCGATCTGATTCGTGAGCGCTGTGGCTTTTCTGAGTTCCGGGATGTCGCTGACGAGGCCCGGAGGTTCCTCGGGTTGCCAAGGAGTGCTTGGAACTCAGCCACAGGGAACAGAGACGCGCCGCCAGCACTCGTGTCCGTACCCCGCATTCCCCCCATAGTTCCGGATCTGGCTGGTGCGGGGGCACCTGATCCCGGTGTCCTCCGTGCCCAACATGTGGCGGGGCGTCTGTTCGCCAGCGCGCAGGGGCTGCGGGGCACGCTTGCCGAGGCCTATTTGCACGGCCGCGGCATCACATCGGCCGCTTTTGCAGGTACCGATGCACTGCGGTTCCACTCGCGCTGCTTCTACCGGGCGACACCCGCGGCGCAGCCCGAGCCTTGGCCCGCACTGATTGCGGCGGTGACCGGTCTCGACGGCGCGATTACCGGCGTGCAGCGCACTTGGCTCGATCCGGCTGGTTTTGACCCCCTCCGGTTAGGCAAGGCACCAGTGGACACGCCACGCCGGGCGCTTGGGCTGTTGCTCGGCCATGCCGTGCGGTTTGGCACGGCTGAGGACGTCATGGCGGCAGGTGAGGGGATCGAAACTGTGCTTTCGCTGCGGTCCGTGTTGCCGACCATGCCGATGACAGCGGCACTTTCGGCAGCACACCTCGCCGCCTTGCTGTTCCCGGCCAACCTGCGGCGGCTCTATATCGCCCGCGATGCTGATCCGGCCGGTGATGGCGCGGTGTTGCGGCTGATTGAGCGCACCGAGGCAGCAGGGATCGAGGCGCTGGTGCTTTCGCCGCAATTGGGCGATTTTAACGATGATCTCCGCGACCTCGGATTATCGGCGCTACGGACCAGCCTGTGGGGGCAGTTACTACCCAAGGACGTCGTGCGCTTCATGCCGCTCGGCTGAGATGGGCAGGGGCGCTGGGATAAGGCCGGCCTACACCAACATCATCATGGTTGCTGAGTCGACGCTGCTCCTGCTGCCGGGTGGCCGCCCCGGCGGCCTTCCGAGAGGGCGATCTGTGCCGCAGGTGGCGCCGGCCCGCAATGGCGGCGGGGCCGCTATTTTCCGCCGCCCCGGGGAATTGTTCGCAACGCTGAGCAAAATGAGCGACGCCGGGGGCTTTGCAGCGCGAAGCAAAATAGCGGCCCCGCCGCCATCCTCCGCTGCGCTCCGGCGCGATGCGTGCGGGCCGGCGCCACCTGCGGCCGGGATCGCCATGGAAGGCCGCGATGGGCGCGGCTTCCGGCGCACAGGAGCATCCCATGACCCACGAGCATGACGATACCGGCTATGAACCACCCCATGCCATTTCCCCCACGGCACATGTCCTCAGCGAACTGCAGCTTTACGGCTTCCGTCCTGGTCAGGAAGAGCCCGACCCGCGGCCTTTGCCCGAGGCGCCACTGATCGCCGGGGCGATCGCCGACATCTTCGACGCCCTCACCGCCACCTTGAGCGGCACACGGCTGGAGCCCGATCTCGAGGAACTGCTGTGGGCGACGGTCAATCTGTTTCACCGTGCCGTCGGGCGGATCGAGCGCGAGCTCGACGATAACGAGCAGGCGCAAAAACGCAGCCAGAAGGAACAGGATGGCTCCGAAGTGCGCTCGGTCGAACTTGAGCGGCTGACGGCGGAAGGCCAGACGCTACTGGAACGCCGCGACTGCCTGGAATTCTTCCGCGACCAGGCCGCCGAGCAGTTCGAACGCCAGATGCGTACCGCCTGGCGCCCACGGGCGGGGTCGATGGTCAACCGCAAGGCATTGACCGCCGCGCTGATCGACAGCCGGGATTTTATCGCCGCCAAACGCCGGGCTGATACCGAGGTGATGCTGCCCGCGGGGGCGAAGATCGCCTTCACCGGCGGGCTGGAGTTCAATGATCACCGGCTGATCTGGGACAAGCTCGACCGGGTGCATGCCAAGCACCCCGACATGGTGCTGCTGCATGGCGGCAGCCCGAAGGGCGCCGAGCGCATCGCCGCTGCCTGGGCGGATGCGCGAAAGGTGACGCAGATCGCCTACAAGCCCGATTGGACCCGGCATGCCAAGGCGGCACCGTTCAAGCGCAATGATGTCATGCTTGACGCCCTGCCGATTGGCGTCATGGCGTTCCCCGGCACCGGCATCCAGGACAATTTGGCCGACAAGGCGCGGCGGCTCGGCATTCCGGTGTGGGCGTTCGGGAAGGGGGGCGCATAGCCCCCATCATCACCTTGCCGGGATGGCATCGTCAGGCACATTGCGCGCCACCCTCCCAATGACTGACCGAAGCCGCTCCACTTGGAGCGGCTTTACTCATGGGCACAAGCCCCCGCCCCAATACCCCGCCTGGCATCACCGGGCAGGTTTCACCGTAGCTTTTCCCCCGGTGCGTTGAGCGCACGGGAGCAGGGAAGGCGTGGCCATTACCCACCATCGTCATGCTTGGATAAATGAGGGCGCGCGAACTGGGGACAGCCACTTGCTCGAGAATGCCCGGCCCGGCTCGGAGGAGCATGCGCCACCTGCCGACACCCGGCTCTGCCAAATGATGAGAAGGCAAAGGCTTTATGGCCAGTGCCCAGCGGCAGAATGCACAGTCCCGTCTGCTGAACAGGGCCGCGGCTTGCCAGGCTTCCCCGGCCACTTCATATGCGGGACCGAGGTTGCCGTCTCGCTCCTGGCTTATGCGTGACCGCGCCACGCGGCCTCTCGAGGGCGGATCTGACCGGTAGCCGATCGCCTTCCTGCAATGGCGCGGCCGGGCTTTTTTCCCCGACAGCTGAGCTGTCTCCTCGCGGTCGCTGCGCTCCAAAAAAGCCCGGCCGCGCCATCCTTCGCTGCGCTACGGCCGCACGCGGTGCAGGCCGATCGGGCCCCCGGTCATTGATCGCCATTGAGGCTGCGATGGGCGCAGGCTCGAAACAGCAAGGAGATTTGACATGGCGACCATCGGAACCTTCAAGAAAACTGGCAACGAAATCCAGGGCGAGATCGTGACCCTGAGCGTGCAGACGAAGAATGTGCGCATTGTGCCGGAAGCCAACCGGACCAATGACAACGCCCCCAGCCACCGAATCTTTGTGGGACGCGCCGAAATCGGAGCGGGGTGGACGAAACGGTCCAATGAGGGGCGCGAATATATCTCGGTCAAGCTGGATGACCCGAGCTTTAGCGCGCCGATCTACGCCAATCTGTTCGACGATGAAGGCGGCGATGGCTACACCCTCATCTGGTCCCGCAGCCGCAAGTCGAGCGGGGAGTAAAAGCCGCGATGAACCCTGCCCGGCGATGCCGGGTGGGGTCGTGTATGCACGAAAGGGGCGGGGGCTTGTGCCCGGTGGCGTGGGGCAATGTGAGGCTGCAAGCAGCCTCCAGGGCCGCTTTTTGGAAAAAGCGGCACCAAAAACTTTTGCTTGCAGAGAGCAATATTCATGGCGTCGCTTCGGCCGACGGCTGAAGGGTAGATCTCAGCTTAGCGCCCATTGTAGTTGCTTAGGGCAACCGGGAGATTCCCCAAAAGCGGCCGCTCGGGCTATTCGACTTCAGCGGACGAATCGAGCCCGCAACCAACTGGCGATGAGAATTAAAGTCTGATATAAATTATATCAACCTGTCCTGTTGGGAGATGTTCGCATGAAGCTTCGTGAAGTCAGGGTCTCTAATTATCGGAGCGTCGAAGATTCCGGTTGGTTTAAGATTTCACAAATTACTTCCTTGGTGGGAAAGAACGAAGCAGGCAAGACGGCAATCCTTCAAGCTTTATCGGGTCTCAATCCCCACCCATTGACTCCCTTTGTCTATAATAAAGAGCGCGATTACCCCCGCAGATACCTAAATGATTTTGATAATCGTCATCCTGATGGGAAGGCGGTGGTCGTAGAAACGAAATGGATGATGACGCCCGAAGAGCGGGCCGACATTGTTGGAGAATTTGGAGAGGGGGCGATCATCAAAGTTCCAAACCCAAATGTTCCGCGTACCGATATGGACAGTTTGGTGACCTTGCGTAGGCACTACGACAGTAACGATCTCGAATGGGATATCCCAATTGCATATGCGCAGATAGTCGCACACTTGTTGAACGCGGAAGGTTTGACCGACTCTGAAAGAGAGGCTCTTACCCCGGCTCCAATAACAACCTGTCAGCTACGTGAGGTGTTAGAAAAAGTTTCTGGAAGGACCGAATCACAAGAACGACTTTTGACACGCCTCAACAACCTTCCGGGAAAAAGTGCAGCGGGCCGAATTAAACAAATTCTGTCCGTTGGCCTCCCAAAATTCATGTATTTCTCCCACTACGATCGTATGGATGGACAGATAAGAATAGATGACCTCGATGCAAAATTGCAGAATAATACAGCATCGACTGGAGAGAGATTGTTTTTGGATTTTCTTGAGTATGCAGGCACATCTGTCACAGAGATTCGCGCTGCGACAACATACGAGGGACTTAACGCGCGCTGTGAATCCGCATCAAATGCCATAACTGAAGACCTGCTTGAGTATTGGACCCAAAATCCCGACCTGGAAGTAGACGTTCGAGTCACCAAAGCAGAACCTAACGATCCACCTCCGTTTAATTCAGGCGTAATCGGACGGGCTCGTATCAGAAATACGCTGCATCGGGTTACAGTCCCGTTTTCCGAACGTAGCGCCGGTTTCATATGGTTCTTTTCGTTTTTGATAAAATTTGCAATGGTACAAAAAGATAAGGCGCCGGTAGTTCTTCTATTAGACGAGCCAGGATTGACTCTTCATGGCAAGGCGCAAGAGGATCTACTGCGGTATTTCAACACCCAGTTAGCACCGGCACATCAAGTTATTTACTCAACGCACTCACCATTCATGATTTCTGCCCAGCTATTGCTTGACGTGCGGATCGTAGAAGATCGAGTTATTGTTTCCGCCAGTGGGCGACGTCAAGCTGAAGGCACCAAAGTCCGCGCTGACGTACTTGCGACCGATCCAAACACACTGTTTCCCTTACAGGGTGCCCTGGGTTACGAGGTCACCCAGACTCTTTTTGTGGGCAAGCACACTTTGTTGGTCGAAGGCCCAGGCGACATTCTGTTTCTACAGAGTTGGTCATCGGCGCTGGGAAGGCGCGGTCGTACACGCCTTGATCACCGATGGACCATATGTCCTGCGGGTGGGATCGATAAGATACAGTCCTTTGTGTCTTTGTTCGGTGGAACCGCCAAGCTTGAAATTGCAACCTTGACGGACTTTGCGTCCGGCGACAAACGAAAGCTAGATGCACTTCGTCAGGCAAACGTGCTTGGTACCGGGCGAATACTGGATTTTGCGTCACTTCTGCAACGTGCTGAAGCAGACGCTGAGGACATATTTTCACCTGAAGTATACTCTCAGATTGTCAACGCTGCCTTTGTGATTCCTAGCGAGCACGCTTTAACTCCAGAGAAGCTTGCAGCTAGTCAGCCACCAACGACGAGAATTTTGAAGCAAGCTGAAGCTTGTGTTCGTTTATTACCGGCTGATGTCGACGAGTTCGACCACTTTCGGCCTGCTGAATGGCTGTTTACTCATCCTGAAATACTGGACGGCGAAAGACCAGAAGTATTGGCGACGTTGGATCGCGCTGAGATTGTCCTCAAAGCCCTAAACAAGCTTTTGCCGCCAACCAGCGTGTAGAGACGGCCCAATACCGGTCGAATAGGGGATGGCGGCTTTTCTCGGGTTGCGCCCAGAAATCGGTCAGACCGCTTACGGCCCGAGCGGGCCGACGTGGTCATGAATGGCAGGCCACGTTGACCGGGAAACAGCCAACGCCTTCGGTCTTATGACCGGAAGGTCATGGCGCTAGCTGGCCTCTGGGAGGGCTAGGGGCTGCCAGAATGGTTTAGATCGAGCCTCCACCTTGATTACCACAACGCCAAACAAGGTAGCGGCCGAGGTCTATCGCTCGATGCCCGTTGTCCTGACGCCGGAAGACTGGCCGCTTTGGCTTGGGAGCAGCAAGGAGACACGAGCCCCCTTTAAGGGCCACGCCCGATGACTTTGATAGGCAGCTGGTCGGTGTCTACGGCCGTAAAAAGGATTGGCAATAATGATGCACATTTGTTTGAGCCGATATCAATCTAAAAGCGCGAAATTCATCTTACAGGAAAATTCTATGATGTCGATGGATTGAGCGTCACAAAAGTGCGCTATATCCCGCCAGATATTCCAACCGTTTCTTTTCGTTTCCATTAAAAAAGCACCGAATGGCGGGTAGACTCCCTCAACAGAAACTTCCTCTATTCTTGCCAGATGGTGCATTTCCAATTGAGAAAAAGTCTCACGCACATCTTGGCTTTCAAGTTGAAAAACCCTCCCAACTTCGATCACGTGCATGAACTCGTCGGCAGACTGTTTAAAAAGGCTTCCGGTAAGCCCAAGATAGTGCATTCGCATAGCAAACAAGCCCAGAAATTGGCGAGTCGCTAGAGGAATGCGCTTAAATGTTTCAATGTATTCGTTAAGCTCAGAAATCATTTCCTGTGCTTCTGGAGCTGTGTAAGGCCATTGCCGTACTTCATGGAGCTTAATGAGGGAAGAAACCTTCGTGGCATGAGCGGCTAATGTGGAATCTTTAACAGTTGCCAACTTGTTAAAATCGGGATTGAAGAATCTCTCCTTGTGGGCGTTTTTGATTTCTTGCATCCGTGAAACTGGATAGGCTTGGACATTATTGGTGATGATATGATGCTCATAGCACATCAACATGAGGTTGCTTTCATGCCGCCGGGTCTCATTGGTCATATTCGAATTAAAACGCTCGCCGCCTGCTTCGGCTGCCTCAATATGGCAGATTTGACCTATCCACTCGCCATCAACGTTCATCATGAGCTTGCCGCAATTGGGAAACGCACATAAATTCCCTGATTGAAGAAACAGCGCCCGCTTTGTATCAGGTAAAGGCTCTAAACGCTTAACTATCTCTCTGTTGGTCATCCGGAAGCCGCTCTGTTGGGTTGGCCTAATTTTGATCCGGCCGACGAAAAATATCAAGGCTCGTCACACACTGGCGAAACGACAACGCGGGACATTGCTTATTAACGGGCTAATCTTTTCCATAGCTGCTTCGTTGCCAATGAACGGCAGGTTCTATCTTGAGCGGTCTTTCACGGCAGGGATCACCGAACGCCATGGCCTGGTCGATTTCTGCCTTTGCCAGTGATCGTAGTCATGTCTGCTTCCCTGGCTGGTCGTACAAAAGCTGCCAGTCCGGTTCATCGGCCCAGTCCTCCAGAACTAACACTGCTCGGGGTGGCGGCTTCGGCGGCCTTGCATGCCGGGCAGCTTCAGGCTGCAGCGGTTTCAGGCTAGATATAACGCAATGACCATCCGTGACATCCTGAAATTTCCCAATCCGCGTCTACGGCAGCCGGCGGCGGTCGTCTCCGTCTTCGATGGCGCGCTGAAAGCCTTGTCCGGCGACCTCCTCGACACCATGCGCGCAGCACCCGGCATCGGCATCACGGGGCCGCATATCGGCGAATCGTGGCGTATTACCGTTCTTGAATTAGTACCGGGCGAGGTGCGCATATATGTGAATCCATAGATCATCTGGCAATCCGCTGAGTTGAAAGCTCATGAGGAAGGCAGCGTCTCCATGCCCGGCGCCCTCGAGACAGTCGAACGGCCGGCCCGCGTACGTGTGAGGTACCAGGATATTGACGGTGTCCCGGCAATAGAAGAAGCGGACGGGTTGCTCGCCGTCTGCCTACAGCACGAAATCGACCAGTTGGACGGCATTTTCTGGATCCATCGCCTGTCACGCCTGAAGCGCGACAGGTTGGTAAAAAAATGGGAGAAGCAGCGGAATTGTTGATTGCCCGCCGCGCTCGAGTCGGTGGCAGACAAGGGCCAACGCCCATCCATTTATCGCAGGCTGATCTGCAGAGAGGTCATCTCAGCTTACGATGGGTGGCGTGGTCTTCCGCCCGTCGGCTCGCTGCCCGAGATGGGCTGCAAAAGCGCCCTGGTCGCGCCCAAGAGCGACCTTCGTCGACGTTCCAGGCTTTGCCGAAAGCGGACGTCACGTAAGATGGGTTAGCGAGGCGTTAGCCAAATACCCACCGGCATTTCACGGAAGCGATGGATCTCGCTCCGCTCAATGATTCTTACGGTTCGCTCAATCTCCTTTGGAATTTGGATGTTCCGTTGCCGGTTTAGGAAATAGCTCGTCAATCAACACCTGGAGAATCCCAGCCGACGCTTCTATCAAGAAGTCGCTAGGCACGATTTTTCCCACATAGCCTGAAAACACGATATAGTTATGCAACGAACGCATACGGTCGGGGCAGTCGCATGAATAGTCTTTCAGTAGGTTCACGAAGCTAAAGGTACTGACAGACTTTTCGAGATTTTCCAGGTCTTGGATTGTCATGACCGTCAGTGGGAAAACGTGTTTTCCAGCTGGCACCGCTCCGAGGAGCGACGTGAACTCGTTCGCAAGAAAATGGCCGAGAGCTGGAGCGTCTAGTCGAGTATCGTGAACGACTAGCACAGGATGAATGGCGGTAATTCCCTCGAATTCGCGATGAGGTGCCTCCCACTCGCCTCGTACGATTGCTCCAATACTTCGAGCAAGTTGTGCAACCCCCTTGTCACGCTCGCCCTTTTTCGAGGCTGCACCGTATTTAGAACGAATTTCCTCCACCAGCGCTTGAGAGTTCTTGTCAATGATCGCTTCTTCTCGCAGAAAGGTAGCTTTCGTTTCGATAACCACTGCCTGCGGCATATCGGCGAGCGCAGCGTCAATTTGGAAACTCCTGCCACGCGCATCCTGACCTTCTATCCCGCAAGCAACACGATCGACTAGGCCAGGGCGGCTTGGGTACATGCGTTTGAGGATATCGGCGACGTACTCCTCAAACGCATTACCGAACGCCGTGAAGATCTCAAGAGATTCAGACCGTTTCTTGCCCTTAGCCACATGAAATAAGGCACCGATGGAAATGCGCTCTATAAAAAAGGTAGGATCGAGGATCATGCCCCGGCCGTCGGCAGTAATCATGATCGGTCGCTCGCGCAATGCCCGATAGCCGCTACGACCGAAGTTTTCCCAAAAGGATATTGCTAATTCCTCAGGGGTTTGAGCTTCTTGTATAAAAAACTTCGGAAAAATGTCCCGATATGTGGTCTCCGCCGCCACCGCTTGGCTTAGGAAGAGTGGCCCTTCCTTTCGGTGTTGCAGCGTGTAAAGGCAAAGAGTCGTTGCGCAGGCCAGATACTGGCGAGGAGTTAGATCTGTTGTATGCTCGAACTCTTCGGCAAACCTTGGGTAGTGCTTGGGCAGATATTCTGTGAAAAGCTTCAGCCCGCGCCCGATCGCAACACCGATATGTGGTGCAAAGTTGCCTTCCTCGACGCCTTTGCGTAGGGCACCGAGTGCGCGCAGTCGAAGTTCGGCGATATCATCGCCAACTGACAATTTTTCGCCGTAAGTTCGATTTGACCACAACGTACTTCCGATAAGAGCCGCTTTGAGAAAGCGCTCTCGAAAGGCCGCATCTTCGTAGGTAGTCCCATCGTTGGGAAGGTTTCTGCAATGGCGGGCGGCCCAACGCATAAGTTCAAGCAATTGCCCGCGAAAAAACACTACTGGTGGCCCCGACATCTTGTGGCGCCAAGCAAAGTCATTAATGCGGTCGATGTGCTCCTGTGAACAGATTTGAGAAAGAGCTTGTTCCTGTCGCGGCTTGATATCAGAGTCACCCGGGCCGGAGATAATCGTGTTAAGGCGCGCGCATTGAAATAGCGTATCATCGCGGCTTAGGGTGGCAAGTAAGTCGATGAGCGCGCTCTCGCTCGCCGTTACCCCGGGAAAAACCTCCTCGGGGGGCACATACAGCCCAAGTTCGCTGGGGCCGGTACGGCCGTCTCGGCCTAAAAGTGGGGCTCGGCGCGTCGGCAAAATCATAGGAAATCCTTGCAAGAAATGGACCGGGGGTACCGCCACTTTATCACTGCTCGGCTTTTGATGCTATTGCGCGCCGCGAACGGACGTCTGCTATCTCTCATTTCAACTCTAAACCCGCCCTTCCGCTCCCGGCCCTACTTTGCCATAAACGGTCGCGGTTCCGCTGTTTTTGGGCTCGTGGATGGTGGCGGCAAGAATACGGCGCTTCACCCGGGCGCATTGGTGATCGTCGGCGGCTGCTACTATAGAGCCGGATTCGAGGGCGCCGCCATAGGTATGGGATCGGTCCAGACCGGCATCAGGCAGTAATGCCGCCCCTCGGCGTCCTGCTGTAGGTTCTTGCGGCAGGCTGCGAGGGAGCTGGCGCCGTTATTATCCTGCATCAGCTGGCCCCAAGCGATGGCCTCAGCCGGGCCGGCCTTCATGGCGGCCGAGATCAGGTGGTCAGAAAACTCGGCCTGGACGCGGCCGTCATTCAGCCCCACGCCATAGGAGAACATGCTGGGCAGCAAGATGGCGAGTGCCAGAGCCAGCGACAGGAGCACGAGGCTGCGGATACGCAGCGTGGTGATTTTCTGCTTCAAGGTACGGTCCGCAGCGTTGGCCAGTTGCGGGGCCAGTTGGTTGACGATGTCCATGCCGGAGGCATGCACCCGGCTGATGGCCTCCTCGGCAATGGCGTTGGTCTGGGTCTTGAGCGTGTTGGCGATGTCGATTTGGGTGGCCTCGCTGGTCTGGTAGAGGTCACTCAGCGCGCCGACGCACACTGCGAGTGCCTGCAACTGCTCGGCCAAAGGGTCACTTTTCAGGGCTGCGGCAGCGGCGGCCCGGCGCAAGACCATCTGCGCATCCGCGATCTGCTCGTGCAGTGCCTCGCGGCGGGCTGCAGAGCTTATGGGATCCATGATCTGACCCCGGCGAAGCGGCGGTCCATGATGTCGAGCCAGACGCGCACCCGGGCGGCGTCGAAAAGACCGAGCGGCGGGGTGATGGTGCCGTCGCGCGCGGCGGCGAAGCTGCATTGCCGGCTTTCCACGGCTTCCGCAGCATGCAGCCTAGGCATCCACAGCTTCACACAACCCTCTGCCAGATTGCCATAGGCGCTTGAGGCGGTCAGGCGGGTGAAGGCGCGTTCGCGGGTTGAGCCCGGCTCGATGGCATATTCATTGAACA
>Ga0335083_10005180_pt1 | contig 16488 bp, 8 predicted proteins | sample Lox_Sample_42_FD_206716 | JGI IMG/M metagenome (GOLD analysis project Ga0335083, IMG submission 206716) | Soil microbial communities from Loxahatchee National Wildlife Refuge, Florida, United States - Lox_Sample_4.2 | ecosystem: Environmental > Terrestrial > Soil > Wetlands | place: USA: Florida... | reverse complement strand
CCATGGATGCTTCAGCATGGGGAAGAAGATCGCGAGATAACCCGTGACCGACACCGCAATGGCCACGTTGCCGATGACGTTGGCCACCCAGTAGAGCATGTTGGTCTGGAAGGCGGGGAAGCGACCCACGTGATCGCGCGCGTAGGCGTAGGGTCCACCGGCTTTCGGCTCGACCATGCCCATGTGTGCAAAGACCAGGCCGAGCGCGCTCGCACCGATGGCGGCAACGATCCATCCAAGAATGGAAATGCTGCCGACGTTGGCGAGGCTGGAGGGCAACAGGAACAAGCCCGTGCCCACCATGTTGGCGACCACCAGCGAGGAGGCGCCAAGCAACCCCATCTTCTTGCCGCCTCCCGTCACCATGGCGCAGCGTCCTCAGGACTTCAGGCACTGCACGTAATACTCCCCATCATCCACTTCGACGCCGTGCGTATCGTGGCCGAATCCGGGGAAGGCGTGGTCCCAACTCTGCAATGCCTTGAGGTAGCCGATGTATGGACCGTCCGCCGGCCCCGCTGCTTCGCCCGGCATCACCATCGGGATCCCCGGCGGATACGGCACTATGCTCGTGGCCAACGTGCGATTGGCAAGATCGGCGAGCGCCACACGCTCCACGCGTGCACGCAGCAGTTGCTGATAGGCGTCCGCGGGCGTGAGGCGCGCCTCGGGCAGGTTGGAATAGGCATGCTGCAAGTGCTGGATCTGCCCGGTTTTCTTCAGCTCCCCGAACATCTGATCACCCAGGCCGCGCAATCCCAGGCCGGCATAGCGCGCGGGATGATCCGCCACCAGGTTGGGCATCACGCGCTCCAGCGACCGGTCCTCGTCGTAGTCGCGCTTGAAATCCAGCATGGCGGTGACCAGCGTGCTCCACTTCGCCTTGGTGATGCCGATGGAGAACAGGAAAAGCACGGCGAAATCGCTGGTCTTCTCCACTTCGATGCCGCGCGCATCCAGATACGCGGTGAGCAACGTGGCGGGAAAACCCTGCTCGCCCAGCGCGCCGTCATCCTGTACGCCCGGCGTCAGCACGGACACCTTGATCGGGTCCAGCATGCAGTAGCCGTCTTCCAGGCCCTCGAAGCCGTGCCAGCCTTCTCCAGGATGGAGCACCCAGGCGTTGGCATCGGTGGCGAGCCATTCGGGGGGCGCATCCGCGAATGCCACCTTCGCGCCGGACTGGTCGGTGACCTCCTCCGGATTCCACGTGCGGAAGAACCAGCTGCCCTTGCTGGCGAAATCGCGATGGATGCGTCCAATCACCTGACGGAAATTGATCGCCTCGTCGATGCTTTCCCGCGTCAGCGCCACGCCACCCACGCCATCCATCATCGAGGCGGCCACTTCGTTCGAAGCGATGATCGGATAGAACGGCGAAGTCGAGCCGTGCATCATGAACGACTCATTGAAGCGCTCGTGCGGTATCGCGCTGCGCCCGTCGCGAACATGGATGTAGGACGCCTGTGAAAAGGCGGCCAGCAGCTTGTGGGTGGAATGCGTGGTGAAAACGGTGGGACCCTTCGGGTCGTGCTCCGACGATGGACCGCGCATGGCCAGGCGGCCGGCATAGATCGGATTGAACCGCGCATAGCCATACCAGGCTTCGTCGAAATGGACGCGGTCGACCCAATTGCCTACTTCTTCGAGCACGCGCTTGGTGTTGTAGCAAAGACCGTCATAGGTGGAGTTGGTCACCACCACGAATACGGGCTGCTGGTCGGCCAACCCTTTCGACAGCCCATGACTGGCCACCGCGCTCCTGACGCTGGACTCCACGAACTTGTCCGGATAGATGGGCCCGATCAGGCCATAGCGGTTGCGCGACGGCACCAGGTAATGCGGGATGCCGCCGGTCATGGTCAATCCATGCTCGATCGACTTGTGGCAATTGCGATCGCACAGCACGACCTGGTCGCGGCCTACGCAGGCCATGAAAATGATGCGATTGGAAGTGGAGGAGCCGTTGGTGACGGTGTAGCTGCGATGGGAGCCGAAGATACGCGAGATATATTTCTCGCTGTCGCCGATGGGACCGGTGTGGTCCAGCAGCGAGCCGATCTCCCCGACGCTGATGGAAAGATCGGTGCGGAAGATGTGCTCGCCGTAGAAGTCGTAGAAGGCCCGCCCGGTCGGGTGCTTGAGGAATGCCGTGCCGCCGGTATGGCCAGGCGTGTGCCAGGAGTACTCATGCACCTGGTTGAAATTCGCCAGCGCCGTAGTGAGTGGCCCGAGCAGCGCAGACAGATAAATCTTCATCGCCGCGTGGACACGGCCAGCAACAAAGGTGGCCGAATCCTGTGACAGCCATATCAACTCGTTGATAGCCTGCACGATCTCCACGTTGAGCGTGCGCGCCTTCCCGGGCTCGGTCATGAGGAAGATCGGTACGTTTTCGTTGCGCGAACGCACCGTGTTGATCAGGTCTATGGCCGATGCGTTGTCGTGCGACTCGCCATCGGAGCCCGGCAACGACCAATCGATGAGCATGGCGTGGAGCGCAGCGTCCGACATGATCATCGAGCGACCGTCATCGACGTTGGTGGCCGTTATCGTCTCGATGTTGCGATCCTCGAACTCGCTGGCCAACGTACGGCAGGCCCGACCGCCGGCGCTGTCGGTGCCGACATGCGAGTGAACCAGCAGCACGCGCAACTTCTGGCGCAGATTTCGACGTTCGAGCATGACGTTTCTCCTGGAGGAAAAAAGAAAGGCGGCGCTGTTTTGCCGTCGTTCCGAATCAGGTCGTTGCATTCATGGCAGTGCGCCCTGCCTTCGCTCGGCGGGAAGTCCCGCGAGCGACGTGTTCGTTTCGGGGTGCGCGGCGCGCCTTCCAAGGTTTCGCGCATAAAGCAGCGTGGTCAGCAGGGTCAGGATGAATGCCCAAACCACTTGCCTGGAGTCCGAGCCGAGAATGGCCCACGCCGAATAGATCACCGTGATCACGCCGAACACGATATAGACCACGCCGTGCTTTCCCCACTTGCCTCGCGCCAGCACGAACAACGCGCCGGCGGTGTAGAGATAGGCGACCAGCGTAAAGATGACCGAGATGGACGAGATCACGCCGAACTGCTTGCTGGCACTGGGCGAAATGGTCAGCAGCATGATGATGCTCATTGCCACCGCCACGATGATCAAACCTTTTGCCGGCGTCCCTGCGGCATTGATCTTGGCGAATACCGGTGGAAACAGGCCATCGTCCGCGGCGGCCTTGGCGGTCTGGCCCACCACCAGCGTCCAGCCACCCAGCGAACCCAGGCAACCGGCAGCGGCGCAGAACGCCACCAGCGCCGCGCCCCATCGACCCAGTACCAGCCCGATGGCATCGGCGAACGGCGAATCAGACTTCGCCAGTTCGCTGTTGGGGATCATCCCCATGATGGCCGTACACGACGCCACGTAAAGCACGGCGGCAATCAACACGCCTCCCACCGTGGCAATGGGGATATTGCGTTTGGGATTCTCCACGACGGCGGCGGCCACCGAAGCAGTCTCCACCCCGATGAAAGACCACAGCGTCACATTGAGCGTGCCTTGCACGGCATCCATGGCGCTGTGCCCACTGACGTTCCACGCTGCCATGTACGTTCCGCTGCTGAATTCCAGCCAGCCGAATACTGCCACGCCAACGATGGGAATCATCGCCAGCACGATGGCCACCGACTGCACACGCGTCGTCAACATCGGCCCGAGAATATTGATGAAAGTAAACAGCCACATCACCGCGATGCCGGCGAACGCGGCCATCAACGGCTGCTTGAGGATCGGAAGGAAAAACGTGAGGTAGCCCACGCCCACGACCACCATGGCCACGTTGCCGACCCACGATCCCAGCCAGTACAGCACATTCACTTCGTAACCAGAGAAGTCGCCGAAACTCTTTCGCGCGAACGCGTAGGAGCCACCGGCACTGTTCTCCACCACGCCGGTAAGCTTGGAATACGTCATGGCCAGCGACACCGCGCCGAGAATGGTGACCAGCCAGCCGAAGATGGCGATACCGCCGGTCGCCGCGAGGTTTGCCGGCAGCATGAAGATGCCCGAGCCCATGATGTTTCCCGCCACCATGAGCGTCGCTGCCACCACCCCGATCTTCCCTGGCTCAGCCATGACTTTCCCTCAAGCGTGCCGGTTCAGTGCTTCTTCTTCGCCGCGACCTTTGCCTGCTTCGCGGGCGCTTTCTTCTCGGCCACGACGCGTACCCACATGTCACCGTTCGCATCGGCGTGCACGTTCTGCACTTCACGTCCGAAGCCCGGAAATTTCCTGCCATAAGCCTCGACAGCCTTGAGGAAACTGACGATGGTGCCGCCTTTGGGGTCCACGCGTTCGCCGGGCATCAGCACGGGAATACCCGGCGGATACGGCACGATCATCAGCGCCGCCACGCGTCCCGCCATGTCGCCGATGCGCACCTCTTCCGTATTGCCGTGGATCAGCTGTTGATATGCCTCGGCCGGCGTCAGCACCTGCTCGGAGAGAATCTCGCCAGCGTGGTTCGCCATGGCTTGCAGGTCCAGCTCGCTCATGACCTGATGCATCTCATCGCACAGTTGGGCGAGCGTCACACCCCGATAGCGATCGGGATAGGCCTGGACGAGATCGGGCAGCGCTTCATCCAGCGAGGCGCCGCGATCGTAGAGCCGCTTGAACGAAAGCAGCGTTTCCAGCAGCGTGCCCCATTTGCCCTGGGTGGTGCCTACGGAGAACAGCACGAGGATGGTGTAGTCGCCCGTGCGCGCGATCGCTTGCCGACGCGCATCGAGAAACTTGGCCAGGATCGCGCCCGGCACGCCACGCTTGGCGAGCTTGCCCTTGGCATCGGTGCCAGGGCAAAGGATCGTGACCTTGGTCGGATCCAGCATGCAGAAATCATCGCGCACGACATCATCTGGCAGGCCGTGCCAGGCATCGCCGGCCTTCAGCGTCCAGCACTCGGCCGACTCCGCAAGCACGTCGGGCGACACCTCATGGAACGGGATCTGCTTGCCCTTGATGGCCACCTTGGGTGGCTGGAACAAGGAAAAGAACCACTCGTCCTCTTCCTTGAAGCGATGCCCGACCAGCGCCACGGCGCGTCGGAAAGCCACGGCAAGATTGACGGTTTCGCGCAGCAGCGCCGGACCCGAAGGCTCGTCCATCATGGCCGTGGCGATGTCCAGCGACGCGATCAGCGGGTAATACGGCGATGTCGTGCCGTGCATCATGAAAGCTTCCTTGATCGGCGACCACTCGATCGCGCCACGCTTGCTGTTGCTGACATGGATATAGGAAGCCATCGAAAAGGCGGGAAGCATCTTGTGCGTGGACTGCACTGCGACCACCGTGGGTCGATCCTTCATGTCCCGCGGCACACCCATCGCGAAGCGATGCTTGTACAACGGATGGAACTTGCCGTACGCGTACCATGCTTCGTCGAAATGCACGCGGCCAACGCTGGCCGAAAGCATCTCGGCCACCTTGTCGACGTTGTAGAGCAGGCCGTCGTAGGTGGGATTGGTGACAACGGCGTACACCGGATCCTTCGATTTGGCGCCTGCCGTCAGCGGCGATCCGGCGATCAGCTCCTGGATGTGCGAACGCGAAAAGCGCTTGGGCGGAATGAGGCCGATCATGCCGTATCCATTGCGACTCGGCTGGAAATACACCGGGCGCGCGCCGGAAAGCGTCATCGCGTGGTTCAGCGACTTGTGACAGTTGCGATCGGCGATGACCATCTCGTCATGGCCGATGGTGGCCTGCGCGACGATGCGATTGGAGGCCGAGGAGCCGGCGAGCACATAGAACGTCCAGTCGGCGCCAAACACGCGAGCGGCCATGCGCTGCGAGTCGGCGGGTGGTCCTTCGACATCCAGCCATGAGCCCAGTTCGGCGTTGGAGATGCCGATATCCGCACGCATGATGTTTTCGCCGAAGAATTCATGGAATTCCGCGCCTGCGGGATGCTTCAGGTAAGCCGCGCCGCCCATGTGGCCTGGCGCGTCCCACTGGTAGGCGCCCTCTTCCGTCAACTTCTTCAGCGCCTTGAAATAAGGAGGCAGCAAACCGCTGTGGTAGTCGTCGATGGCGAACTGCAGGCGCCGGGCGAAGAACTCCGGCGTCTCGCTGCCCACGTTGACGTACTCACGCACTTCCCGAATGAGACTCAACGGCACGTCCGGCGTCTGGATGCTGCGTGTGATGAGGAAGATCGGAATCCGCAGCGACTTCTCGCGCACGGCGCGCACGATCTGCATGACGGACTTCTCGCTCATCGCGGAGGTCTCTCCCAGATTCCAGTCGATCGCCACCGCGGAATACGATGGCTTGCCGCGCGCGACGGCAAGGCCGTCCTCGCAACTCAATGCCCGGACAACCTCGATGCCGCGATCCTGGACGGCTTTGCCAAGCCTGGTCAGTGCCAGCCGAAGAACGGAGCCCTCATCCGGCAGGTCGCTGGTGATGTAGAGAATCCACGGATGGTTCATCGACATGGTGCATGTCCTCTCGTCTTTGGCGCCGACCGTGCCAGCGGCTATCAGTTGACCGGGATATCAGGGATTGAGGTCATAGCGCAGCGTGGTCTGTATGCGCTGGCCCTGGCCGCGTGCGTCCGTCAGGTCGATGTTCTGCCCCCACAGGTATTCGACGCCGAGCATGGCGCGCTCACTGAATTGCCATGCGAGGTTGAGCGAGGCGAACTTGGTGCTCTTGGGCATCGTCTCGTCGATCAGCAGGTTCGACTGCGGGCTGATGCGCAAATAGCCGTAGGCCAAGCTGGAGGTCAGGTTTTCCAGCCATGCATGCGTATAGCCGGCACCGTAGCCCCGCGCGCGAATGGCGCGGAGGTCGCTCTCAGGCGTAAACGCCGCATCCAGTCCAAGGCCGGAGATGTCCTGCAGGAAATTGGCGTAACCCTTGCCGTAGCTCACCCAACCCTGGACGCTGTCGTGCTCGAACAGCTTGGTGGTGCCAGTGAGCTGTGAGGCGTAACCGGAAGTGCTTCGCGTGTGCGCATCGGCACTTTCCACGCGCAGGTCGCGGAACAGGTTTGCCCACTGGACGTGCCAGTCCGGAGCCTGCCAGCGCAAACCGAGCACGATGTCAGGACGACGCGAATAAGTGCGGAAGTCGAAGTCACCCGGCACCGTGATGTCGGCATTGGGTTTCTCCAGCGACATCGGCAGCGTCAGCGCGCTTTCACCGCTGCGATAGAGCACGGGCGAGAAGCGGATCTGCGGACCGTACTTGAAGGTGAACGAATTGGGGCCTTCGTAGTCCAGCGTGTTGGGGAATACATCGATATCGGTGAATGCCGAGATGTTGTAGCCGGCGAGCAACGAATAGCGGTCGTTGTCCAGTTCGCCGTAGAACGTCTGCAGGTTGTACGGCATGTCGCCCGTGCCGCTGCCGAAGAAGTTGTTCTTGTAGACGACCTTCAGGGTGCCGTAGTCCGTCTCACGGCGAAAATCCATGCGGAAGATGCTTTGCTTCGCGCTCATGTTGGAGCGCCGGCCACTGTCGTAGAACGGCTGCCCTCGAACCGGAATGGATGAGGGAACGAACAGGTCTGGCGCACCCATGTACGTGCTGTCGGCCATGGCATCGAGTTGCGCCACCAGGTCCAGCTTGAGCAGGTTGCCGGTGTCGCCGAGGCGGACATATCCCTGGGGCAACGGTTCGGTGGCGCCAGCTAACGCCGATGGCGGCCGATACGGCGGTGGCGTCGATGGCGCGGGTGCAGAGGCGGAACTTACCAAGGGTGCGGCCTGCGTGGGCGCGGCCTGCACCTTGGCCTGGGCGCGCTCCTTGGCTTCCAGTTCCTGCAGGCGCGACTGCATCTTCTCCATTACCTGCTGCTGCGCCTGCATCTGCGCCTTTACCTGCTCAAGCTGTGCCTTGAGCTCGGCCGTCTCCGACGATTGCGCATGCACGCCGGTACTGGCCGCGAGCCCGTATAGAAGAATCGGTGCCAACTTGCGCGCGCGCAAAGACGCGGAGCGGATGTTTTCCCCATACATGCTGACACCCCTCGATTCGGGATTGATGAGAGTTTTCATGCAACCGAGTCGGAAAATCTCCGGCACCCCTTACCGGATCTACCCCTGCAAAGCGCCCTGTTGGAAAGATCTGTCAATGACACGTAGCTATTCGGTAAATACAACATTGAATGTGTAGAAGCGCTCAATACGAAACGATAGATGTCCATGCGTCGGCGGGTAGATGCAAGTCGTCGCGCTCGAATCGAACTACCTAAGTAGAACTACGGAACCCCTCGCTGACCTTGCGACTCATCCATGTCATCGGCCTGACTTTTCAGGACATCACTGGAAAACCACGCATGCAAGGAACACAATGTTTCGCAGGCCGTGCCAGCGCGCGAAACGCCCCGCAGCAAGCCGCGGGTTCGCCGTCACAAGGATCGCTATCCGGCAAGCACGAGACTAATGCCCAGCAGCGCCACGCCATCACGGGGCCTGTTTGGCAAGGAAGGCAATACGGCAAGAAACCATGAACGTGGGAGGCACCATGTCTTCGTCACGCATCGTTCGATCAGCACTGTTTGCTTGCATGGCGCTGACATCAGCGTCTGCCTTTGCAGACGACCACCCCATGCTGGATTACTTTTCCATCAGCGGCGGCGTATTCGCCAACAGCTTCTCGGGAAGCCTTCGCGCGGATGGCCAAATCCGCAACTCCGGCACACCACTGGATTTCGACCGCGACCTTGGACAGGGAGGTACGCGCTACCTGCCCTTCATCAACGTGACGTGGCGCCCGTGGGATCGGCACGAATTTGAATTCGACTACTACCACGACTCCACCGACAACTCGCGCACGCTCGACCGGTCGCTGGAATTCAACAACCAGACCTTGATCGTCGGCTCGACCCTCAAATCGGAGTTCTCCCTCGATGCCTATGCGCTCTCCTACCGGTACTGGGCGTGGATGGATGACAACGCTGCCTTTGGCATTTCTGCCGGCCTGCAGGCTTACAGCTTCGATCTGCGTCTCAAGGGCACGCTGACCGCCGCGGGCGGAGGGGGCGGCGTTTCCGCCACCCACGAGGGCAATGCCAAGGCCTCCAGCGATCTACCCGATCCATCGATCGGCCTCTCCTACCGCTACCAGATGGCGCCCTGGGCGCGGCTGTCCGTCGACGCCGGCGCCTTCAAGGCCAACATCGGCAATATCGACGCCAAGCTCTACAACTTCCGCGCGGGCGTGGAGTTCTATCCCTGGGAAAACTGGGCGGTCATCACTCAGTACTCCTACAACAAGATCGACGCCGACGTGGAAGAGAACCGCTTCAAAGGCAATGTCACGTTCCGTTTCAGCGGCGGACAAGTGCTGCTGAAATATCGATTCTGACGAGGCCGTGGATTTTTCGGCGGGCAGCGGGCGCGGAGCATCCCGACTGCTGCGGGAACCCGGCGCAACGGCACGCGTGCGAGTGTCCTGATGGAACACCCCGCTTTGTTCATGGGTTGGCTGCGCGGTTACCAGCGACCGTGGATACGCAGCGACGTGGTCGCCGGCATCACGGCCTCGGCCATCGTGCTTCCCAAGTCACTGGCGTATGCCACGGTGGCGGGCCTGCCGATCCAGGTTGGCCTGTACACCGCGTTCGTTCCGATGCTGGTGTACGCGGTCGTCGGCACGTCGCGCCCGCTCAGCGTGAGCACCACGACGACCCTTGGCATGCTTACCGGCGCAGCGCTCGCGCAGGCCGTGCCGGATGGCGATCCGTTGGCGCTCGCGGCAGCCACGGCGATGTTGTGTCTGCTGACCGGTGCGATGCTGATGGGCGCGGCGGCGCTTCGGCTGGGCTTTATCGCGAATTTCATTTCCGCGCCCGTCCTCACCGGATTCAAGGCGGGTGTCGCGGTCGTGATCGTCGTGGACCAGCTGCCCAAATTGCTTGGGCTGCATATGGCGAAGAGTGGCTTTCTCCACGACGCGTGGGCCATCGTCAGCGCCATGCCGGACGCATCCCTGGCGACTGCAGGCCTTGGTGTGGCCACAATCCTCCTGCTTCTTGTCCTGGAACAGGTGATCCCGAAAGCACCGGCGCCACTGATTGCCGTGGCAGCGGGCATTCTCTGCATGCCACTGCTGCACCTGTCCACGCACGGCGTGAGTGTCGTGGGCCACGTTCCCACCGGGCTGCCTTCGCTTGTGCTCCCCGCGTTATCGCAGGCCAGTCTGCTCTGGCCTGCAGCTGCAGGTATCGCCCTGATGAGCTTCACCGAATCGATAGCCGCAGGGCGCGCCTTCGTGCTGCCGGGCGAATCCTTGCCGCGACCCGATCGCGAACTGTGGGCCACGGGTCTCGCCAATCTCGTGAGCGCGCCCTTCGGCTGCATGCCCTCGGGCGGCGGTACGAGCCAGACGGCCGTGAATCGCATGAGCGGCGCACGAACGCAGCTGGCCGGACTTGTCACTTCGCTGGTGGCGCTGGCGACCATGCTCCTGCTCGCCCCCTTCATCGGCATGATGCCCAACACCACGCTGGCAGCCATCGTCATCGTCTATTCGATCGGGCTGTTCAAGCCATCGGATTTCAAAGCCATCCGCGCCATTCGCCGAACCGAGTTCTGGTGGTCCGTGGCGGCGCTTTGCGGTGTGGTGCTGCTCGGGACGTTGCGCGGCATCCTTGTGGCCATCGTCGTATCGCTGATGTCGCTGTCCTATCAGGCGTTGAATCCCGCGCTGCACGTACTCCGGCGCAAGCCTGGCACGGTCTTGTTCCGCCCTGTTTCCGAACATCATCCCGATGACGAAGCGACGCCGGGCCTGCTTGTGCTACGCCCTGAAGGCCGTCTGTTTTTCGGAAACGCGGAGCATCTGGGGCAACGCATCCAGCCGCTGCTGGCCGATGAGCAGCCACGGGTGGTGGTGCTGGACATGAGCGCGGTCTTCGACATCGAGTACACCGCGCTTGTGGCATTGATCGATGCCGAGGAAAAACAGCGAATGGCGGGTGTCGAGATATGGCTTGCCGGCCTTAGCCCCGCGGTGCTGGACACCATTCGCAAATCGCGCCTCCACGACGCATTGGGGGAACAACGCATGTTCTACAGCGTGTCCGATGCGTTTGCCGCGTGGCTGGATCGACAGCCCAGCTGAGGCCCGGATCGAAACACGCACGGATGCAGGGATGGCGATATTTGGTTCGCATCGTGGAGGCTTGTCATGTCGGTCGTTCCCCGCCCACGGCTGGACCTCGTTCGCCACCTGCTGGTGATCGTCATCATCGGGCTGCTCATCCTGGGCAGCCTGTATGTCCTGCGTCCGTTCATGGCGGCACTGATCTGGGCCACGATGATTACGGTCGCCACGTGGCCGCTACTGCTCAAGCTGCAACGAAGGCTCGGCAACCGGCGCGGACTGGCCGTGCTCGCCATGATGGTGGCGATGCTTCTGATCATCGTGGCGCCGCTGGCTGCCGCGGTTGTCACCATCGTGGACCACACTGATGCCATCCACGACTGGGTGGCAGGCATGCCGTCCTACACCTTGCCGCCACCGCCGGAATGGGTGACACGCATCCCCTTGGCCGGCAAGAAACTGGCGGCGGAATGGCAGACCCTTTCCGACGCGGGACCGGGCGGCGTGCTTGCGCGCATCAAGCCGCACGCTGCAGGGATCACCAACTGGGCGCTTGCGCAAATGGGCTCCATCGGCGGCCTGGTGCTGCACCTGGTACTGACGACGATCATCACCGGCATCCTCTACGCACAGGGCGAATCGGCCGCCGACGGCATCGTGCGCTTTGCACGCAGGGTCAGTGGCCATCGCGGTGAAATCGCGGTTGAACTCGCTGCCAAATCCATCCGCGCGGTGGCACTGGGCATCATCACCACGGCCGTGATCCAGTCGGTGCTGGGTGGCCTCGGCCTGCTTGTGGCGGGTGTGCCGCTTGCCGGCCTGCTGACGGCGGTGATGCTCATCCTGTGCATTGCCCAGCTGGGTCCTGGCGTGCCGCTGCTTATCGGCATCGGCTGGCTTTACTGGCAAGACCACACCGTGGCCGCCATCGCCCTGTTCGTCTGGGCGATCTTTGTGGGCACCATCGACAACGTCATCCGGCCCGTCCTGATCAAGCGCGGCGCGGACCTGCCTTTCCTGCTGATCCTGGCCGGAGTCATCGGCGGCCTGTTCGCATTCGGCCTGGTGGGCCTGTTCGTCGGACCGGTGCTGTTGGCCGTGACGTTCACCCTGCTTCAGACCTGGATCGACGAACCGCCACCGGACGCCGTCCTCGTCGTTCTTGCTCCGGACGAGACGACATCACCGCCGGCCGAATGATGGTTTCTGCCGGTTCGCGTCAATGCGCCGGAGAGTCGGCCAATGCGTCCGGTCCGGTTGGCCACCCATAACCCAGCGCCTTGTACACGTTGATCACTTCGATCAGGCGCTGCGCCTGCAGACCCGATTGGGTGAGCTGCGCATTGAACAAGCTTCGCTCGGCATCAAGCACTTCCAGGTAACTGGTGTAGCCGCCTTCGTACAGATCGCGCGAGAGCGAAGCGTACTTGTGCAACGACCTCACCTGGTCATCCGTGAAAGCCAGTTGCTCCTTGGTGCGCTGCTCGCCCACCAGTGCATTGTCGACATCCGCAAACGCGCTTTGTATGGCCGACTGATAACCCAGCAGTGCCTGTTGCTGCCTGGCTTCGGCCTGCTTGACCGAACCGGAGATGGCGCCGCCCGTGAAGATGGGCTGGCTGATGCCGCCGGCATAAGCCCAGGTCTTTGCCGGCCCGTCCCACAGTGAGCCGAGCCCGGTGCTGGCGCGTCCCAGCAAACCGGTAAGGCTGATGGTGGGAAAATACTGAGCCTTGGCCGCGCCGATCTGCGCGTTGGCAGATATCAGCGCCTGTTCCGCAGCCCGGATGTCCGGCCGCTGGTTCAGCAACTCGGAAGGAAGCCCTGCGGGAATGGCCGGAAGACTGATCTGGTCGATGGGCTTGCCGCGCGGAATCGGCCCGGGGTTCTGGCCCAGCAGCAGCGACAGCGCATCCTCCTGCTGTGCGATCTGTTGGTCGATCGCAGCTTCGGAGGTCTTCGCCACCGCATATTCCGACTCGGCCTGGGACAACTGCACCTGCGAAATCACGCCACCCTGGAAACGCTCCTGGAACAGGTGCAAGGCACCTTCGCGGCTCTCTACCGTGGCGCGTGCGATCAACAGGCGCTGGTCCAGGTCGCGCAAGGTGATGTACGCGGACGCGACATTCGCCTCCAGCGACACCAGCGTCGCCTGCCTGGCGTATTCCGTGCCGAGCAGATCGGCCTTCGCCGATTCGCGCAGGCGACGCAACTTGCCGAACAAGTCGATTTCCCACGACATCATCGCATTGAGCTGCACCTGCGACGTTTCGTAGGACGGCGTCAGCTCCGTGGCAGCCGCACGTTCGCGCCCCGCCCCCGCATTGGCGCTGAACTGCGGAAACAAGGCGGAACTGGTCGTGGTCACCCGGCCCTGATATTCCTCGATGCGCGCCGTCGCTATCGCCAGATCCTTGTTCTGGGCAATGGCCTTGTTGATGAGTTCGTCAAGCACGGGATCTTTGAACTGCGACCACCAGCCAGCATTGAAGCCCGTGGCAGAGCCCTGCTCCGCAAACCGATAGCTGGCCGGAACCTCAACCTCGGGCCGATGGTAATCCGGCCCCATCAGGCAGCCTGCCAGCGCCACGCACAGCAACGAAGGAAGCAGCGAGCGTCGCAAGACCGGCATGTCAGCCCTCCTGCCCCGGAGGCGCAAGTCCCTCCGACGGCTTGGCCGGTGCTTCCACAGGCACGCCCTTCTTCTTCGCACGCCGGTCGGCCATGGCTTCCAGGCCCCAATAGAACATCGGAATGAAGAACACCGCGATCACCGTGGCGCCCAGCATGCCGAAAATCACGCCCGTGCCCAGCGAACGCCGGCTGGCCGACGATGCGCCACTGGCGATGGCGAGCGGAATACAGCCGAGCACGAAGGCCAGCGACGTCATGATGATCGGACGCAGTCGCAGCTTGGCCGCATGCAGCGCCGCTTCGTACGGCGACATGCCTTCCTTCTCGCGCATCTCCACCGCGAACTCGAAGATCAGAATGGCGTTCTTGGCCGCCAGTGCGATCAGCACGGTGAGGCCGATCTGGAAGTAGACGTCGTTCTCCATGCCGCGCAACAAGATGCCAATCAATGCGCCGAACAAGGCAAACGGCACCGCCATGATCACGCCCACCGGCAACGACCACTTTTCGTACTGCGCTGCCAGGATCAGGAACACCATGAGGATGGCGAAGCCGAATACCGCTGCGGCCGTCGAGCCGGCAGTTTTCTCCTCATACGCCTGACCGCTCCAGCCATAGCTGTAACCCGAGCCAAGCACTTCCTGCGCGGTCTCTTCCATCGCGGAGAGCGCCTGCCCCGAGCTGTAGCCTTCGGCAGCATCACCGGTAATCTTGGCGGCCGGGAAATTATTGAAGCGGGTGACGATATCGGCGCCCGGCACGTAACGCGTGGTGATCATGGACTTGATCGGCACCATGTCACCGCCCTTGCTGCGCACGTAGAGATCCATCAGGTCGTCGGGCTTCATGCGATTGGCCGGCTCGGCTTGCAGGATCACCTGGAACAGGCGGCTGCTCTTGGGGAACTGGCTGACATACAGTGAGCCGAACATCGTCTGCATCGCCGTATAGACGTCCTGCACGGCCACGCCCTGTGTCTCCGCACGCTCCCTGTCCACCTCCACCAGCAACTGGCGCGATCGAGTGTTGATGGTGGTGTTGACGCCACGCAACTCGGGACGTTGCCGCGCCTTCGCCAGGAATTCCCGCACCTTGCCCTCCAGTTGCTGGTAGCTGGCGTTGCCCGTGCTTTGCAGCCAGAACTCGAAACCGCCCGTGGTACCGAGACCCGGGATGGATGGCGGATTGATCGGCACCACCACACCATCGGTATAACCCCGGAAGGCGCTGCTTCCTTCGCGTATCAAGTCGGCAGCGGTCTGCCCCTCGCCACGATCGGCAAAGCCTTTCAGGGTGACAAACAACGTGCCGGCATTGGTCTTGTTCTGCGAGTCGATGAGGCTGAAGCCGACCGGCGCCGCCACCGACTTCACGCCCGGCTGCTTCAGAAACCATTCTTCGGCACGCTTGGACAACTCGCCGGTGCGGTCGAGGCTCGCGGAATCAGGCAGCACCACGGCGCCGAACAGATAGCCCTGGTCTTCCACCGGAAGGAATGACGTCGGTATGGATCTGAACAATCCGACCGTGATCACGATCATGCCCAGGATCAACAGCAGCGACGCGGTCACCCGCTTGATCGACAACTGGACGCCGCGTCCGTAGCCGTTGGTCAGCGCGTCGAACTTGGTGTTGAACCAGGTGAAGAAGCGATTCTTCTTGTGACTTCCTGGCTTCAGGATGATCGCGGCGAGCGCTGGCGACAGCGTCAGCGCCACGATGCCCGACAGCACCACGGAAATGGCAATCGTCACGGCAAACTGCTTGTACAGCTGACCGGTGATGCCCGAAAGGAAGGCCACCGGAATGAACACGGCCAGCAGCACCAGCACGATGGCCACCACCGGCCCACTGACTTCGTCCATGGCCCGCTTGGCCGCCTCCTTCGGCGGCAGCCCGAATTCGGTCATGTTTCGTTCGACGTTCTCGATCACCACGATCGCGTCGTCCACCACAATGCCGATCGCGAGCACCATACCGAACAGCGTCAACATGTTGATCGAGAAACCGAACGCACTCATGCCGATGAACGCACCGATGATGGACACCGGCACAGCCAGCAAGGGCACCAGGGTCGCGCGCATGCTCTGCAGAAAGATGTACACCACGATGATGACGAGGACGACCGCTTCCAGCAGGGTATGCACGACCTCGTTGATCGACTCATGCACGAACTCGGTCGTATCCAGCGCCACCTCGTATTCGAGCCCGGGCGGGAAACTCTTCTTGAGCTCGGCGAGCGTCTTGTTCACTTGCGCTGCCACGTCCAGTGCGTTCGCGCCAGGTTGCTGGTAGACGGCCATGAGCGTGGCAGTCTTGCCGTTGAAGCGGCCGCGTAGCGAATAGTCCTTGGAGCCGAGCTCCGCACGACCTATGTCCTTGACGCGCACCAGGGCTGCCGCATCATTGGTTCCCCCGCGAAGGATGATGTTCTCGAATTCCGCGGGTTCGGTCATCCGACCTTTGGTGGCGATCGGAAAGGTTTGCTGCACCGGCCCCGGCGTCGGCGCCGCACCAATGCGTCCGGCGGAAAACTGCTGATTCTGGTTGGCCACCGCCTGCTTGACGTCCTCCACCGTGATGCCAAGCTTGGCCATGCGATCGGGCTTCAGCCAGATGCGCATGGCGTAATCCGCCGAACCGAAGATCGATGCCTGGTTGGCGCCGGGGATGCGCTTGATCGCGTCGAGCACGTAGACGTTGGCGTAGTTCGCGATGTAGTTCGCGCTGTAGCGGTTGTCCTTCGCGAACACCGCG
>Ga0335083_10005179_pt1 | contig 16489 bp, 10 predicted proteins | sample Lox_Sample_42_FD_206716 | JGI IMG/M metagenome (GOLD analysis project Ga0335083, IMG submission 206716) | Soil microbial communities from Loxahatchee National Wildlife Refuge, Florida, United States - Lox_Sample_4.2 | ecosystem: Environmental > Terrestrial > Soil > Wetlands | place: USA... | reverse complement strand
GGTGGCCACTCGCTTTGTATCAAGGCACGGCTTCAGCCGGGCCGCAACGGCACAAATCGCGCGGCGGCGTCGCTCACCACCAACGTAACCCCACGTTGGTTCAAGATTTGTCCCGAGATGTGTGACGGTAATCACTTACTCAGTTGCGTGATCGCTTTACTCTTAAACTGCGATGTTGAGACCTGTGCAATGTGCGGGTGTTTGTGGCTCCATACTAGTGCCTGGCCACCTGGCAAGTACCGATACACCGTGAAAACGGTTTAAGGCGCGAACCCCAGATTGATACCCTCGTCCTCTTGCAAAAGGACCCATTGACGAATACACATGGAAGCGCGCTTCCTCACATCGAAGTTGAGACAGGAAGTTAACGCAGGCGACAGAAGAACCAGAGCAGAAAAGAAGCCGTTGCCGCAGTAAGCGGCAGAAGCTGATATCCATCAACGCGAGCGGGGGCGTCGCCGAGTATGCCCTCCAGGCGCGCATGCTGTAGCTCGCGCGGTCTGCCCTTACGTCTCGAATGTCTTGTTCAAATCAATCTCGTCAATAGTTTCGCATCTTCCATCTGATCGGTTCTTCTAGAGCACACTGTCCACTTGACGGCGATTGACGCTCCTTGAGTTTGCGAACGTAAGAATCGTGTTCATCAGTAATGCGCTCGTGTGTCGGCACGACCAATCGACGCCTCAGGAATGCACTCGGAGTAAAGCATATGTATCGTTAAGGCATGACCTGGAGCAACGGACATCCCAAGACTTGGATCGAGAGAACCAGAAAGTCCAGGGGTAAATGCTCGGCTCCTCCGCGGCATGAATATTTGGGCGAACCGCTCCGATGTAAGTGGTGCGGACATCAATCCGTGAACGAAGAAATGGGGCCCCGGAGGAAAGCTCAAGCTGTCGCGTCTCGGCGTTGGAGTTCGAAACGGGCGCGATATCGGCCCAAACCGAAAAGGGATACGGTTTAGATACAATATCCCCGAGCAGAACACTCAGCGATTGCCACCACATTGATTGCCCAATCGGCCGGGATGGCGAAATCGGCAGACGCAGCGGACTTAAAATCCGCAGACCCGAAAGGGTTGTGGGGGTTCAAGTCCCCCTCCCGGCACCATCTTAAGTTCTGCCCCAAGAATAAGTTCAGTTAGGGAGGAGATTCGGCGTGCCGAGTGAACTCTTCGCATGTTCTTCGTCACTGTGCGTCAAACTGTGCGTTATGAGTTCACCGCCTTCTGCTCGTGCTGCCATCTTGCGCGCTGCTTCGTGCAGATCGGCCTCGCAGACGACGTTGTAACGATCAAATACACTACGCGTGAGATGTCCTGAGATCGCCATTGCTACCCGTTCCGGGACTCCCGCCCTGACCATATTGCGGATCGCCGTGCGTCGGAGATCGTGGAAGATAAGACCCGCATAGCGCCGCTGTTTGAACGGGACTTCCCTTTCGCAACCCTTGCACTTGTCGCCGTCCATTTGCACCATACATGACGGACAGCTCATGCTCCCGAGACCGCAAGCAACACACGCTCTGTACCAAGCAGATCGGAACGAACGAACGACACGGAATCCCTCAACATCCCTGCTGAACACGTAATTGTCCGTATCCTTCCCAAGCACGCACTGCTGAATCCAGGGATACAAACGCTCATCTATCGGAGCAGTCCTTCCTTCGCCGTTCTTCGTCTGCCCACGTTCAAGCCGAATCGTGCGACTAATAAGATCAACCTGCCCCACTTTCAAGCCGAGCAACTCAGACACACGCCATCCAATTCTGTAGCCCGTCTCGAAAAGCGCCCGCATCCAGAGCCCCTCCTTAGAGCAAGCCTGAGCGAGCTTCGCGTAATCGGCATCATCAACGAAACCCGTTCGCTCATTACGTTCTTGTAGGCGTGGGAACTTCGGAACATTCGCAACCTTATCTCCCACTCCGAGATTGAACATTCTCTTCAGTGCAGCCAGCTCTCGGTTGATGGTGGCGTTTGCAGCCTCTTGTTGCAGCCTCTGGTCGATGTAGCGACGAATGGTGTCCTTCGTGACCTCGGATGCTTTCATCAATCCAAAGAAGGGCTTCAGATGGAGCAGCCAGCGAGCTTCGACATCGTCGAGGGACTTCCGCCCGTTGATGCGGTAATCGCGGAACATGTCCTCCGCCAGCTCGGCTACCAGGGTCCGCTCATACTTGGCCCGCAGAACATGCCCGTCTGTACCTCTGCTAGTCGCTGCTTGAGCTTGTCTTCGGCTTGCTTCTTAGATGTCTTGCCTGTGGACTCTCGGACCACGCGTCCGTTGACCCTGAAGGCCATCTGCCAAGCCTGACTGCCAGGGCGCTGGTAGATGCTGCCCGTTCCATTGGCTCTTTGTTTTGGTTTTCTTGCCATCTGTTTTGGTTCCTTTCGGTGACGCACAGTGCAATGCACAATGCTTGTAAGTTGCAGGATTGTTTGAATTTCGAGAGACGCAGCGGATTGTTGATCCGCCGAGAGAGGAGGTCTTCAGGCAAGGTGCCAAAGCGGTAGATGCCGGAGGATCAATGGCTTAGAAAAAACCGCCCGAAGTTTCGGCTTCCGTCACCGGGGGTGGGTCGTGGAGCAATTAGAGTCTGCCCGGACTCTGGATTGAAATTTGAAAATGGAAGATTCGGATTCGGGAGTTGGTGTAAACCGTGTTCACTAACACCAAAGTGCTTTTTGAGGCTCAACTCTTATGTGGCGGCCAGCTAACATTTAACAAGAAATGCGTTGACAGAAACCAATATCTACCCAGACAATCGCCTCCCATTAGTCAAATTCTAGGCAGAGAAAATAGATAGGAGGGTTTGTTATGGGGCAGCCTAAGACTTCTTTCGTCGATAACACTACAGATTACGTAGTTTCAATTGAGCAGGATGGAAGTGGCACAACTCTAGAACTGCTCCACAAGGGGGGAAATGCCGCTTCTCCTCTGTTGACGGCTTACCGTCTGACTTTTGGGCAGAGGGTCCAGGTAGTTTCTGTCGATAGCGGCGGGAGCGCAAACTTCCAAGGGAATCTGACGGCCACCCATGGCCAATTCGGTGGTATCAACAGCGACTCAAATTATCAAATCCAAGGGTTACCGGTAGTAAGCGCTAACGACGGGAACCTCTTTCTAGGTTTTAATGCAGGCAACGGCACATCAGATCAGGCGACGGGGAACACACTTTGTGGGAGCAACGCAGGAGGCGGTGGGAGCGGAAGCGGGAGTGGAAATTGCTGCTTTGGTGCCGGTGCCGGTAGCCAAGGCGGAGGCAACCGCAATTGCTACTTCGGCTGGAAAGCGGGGGTAAATGTCTCAGGGGACGATAATATATATATCGGCTACGACATTGGGGCCAATGTGAGTGGCAATAATGAAAGCCATGCCATTCGCATCGGAAATCCAATCTCAGCTATAAAGTCTGACAGTTACCAAAGCGCGATTTATCTCGCAGGAATCTCCACCATTAACCCATCGGCGGTGCCGGTTCTTTACGACCATAAGACCGGACAGTTGTTTGCGCAGGGCCCTTCTTCAATCCGATTCAAGGAACAAGTCCAAGACATGGGCGAGTCGAGTAATGAATTGATGAGGTTACGACCTGTAACCTTCTCCTACAGGCCCCAATACTGCAAATCGCAGGCGTCCACGTCCACACAATTCGGGCTGGTTGCTGAGGAGGTTGCAGAGGTGTGCCCAGAACTGGTGGTCAGGGACGACGACGGATCGCCCTACGCTGTGCAGTATCAACATCTGATACCGATGTTGCTGAACGAAATGCAGAAACTACATCGCCGCATAGAGGCTCAGGGGGAACGACTCGCCGCATTAGAACAGAAGATTGTGGAGCTGCGATAACACAGGTCTACCAACCTCGTGAACATCAGCGAGAATGCCGCCGCATGAATTCTGGGGGCATCTTCATAGCTGTTCGGGGCCCGAAGAAGAGTGTGGGCATTGAGAGAGCTAGAGTCTGCTCGGACTTCCGAATTGAAAAGTTGAAATGGATCCCATGATGTGCGGGTCCCATCTGCTAAGGGTCCCATTTTTCGGGCTGCTGAAAACGATTAGGGTGCGTGTGTGGGCAAGCTGAAAGAGAATTAACTTCTTAAAATCGTTCGTTTGGGGTAGAGTCACACACAGGGGGGATTGGTTTCAGCACAGCCACGTCGGGTCTGGATGCTGGGGAAAGGGTTCCTGAGTCTGACTGCGCAGGTCGATTCGCTCTCGGACAACTCGGGAGGGCAGCTCTCGTTTATGGGAGTTAAGTTCGACTCAAGCGGAACTTAGAACGCGTAGGACGGGGGCCTCAAGACGTTACTACAATTTTCGCCAACCCGATCAGGTCAACATCCTCGTTCCAATCCCAAAACTCTGCCTTATGCTCAATCTCCGCCTTCGCCAAATGGTAGGCTGATTCAAAGCACAAATTTTCCAAGTCAGACAATAGGAGACTTGCTTGCGCCGAAAAGGTTACCTCGGTGCTGTAACTACTCGCAGCAATAGTCGCCAGTTCATCATCCGGCTTGCCTTCCGCAGAGATCACGACCGTGTACAGATTGAATAGGTATTCGTCCCCGTCCTCGCGTTGCACACGATTCCGAACAATGAAGTTGAACTGATAGCCTGCGCGCGCTTCCTCCAGCTTACGATTAGGAACTTCGATCATGCGAACGGCGGTATGGCCACCAAAACTGTAGTCTCCAATCTGCTGAATCATCGCCTCAATAAATGGGTGGCCCAAGGCCAGGAATTCCGCCTGTGAATTGCGGATGGCGGTTGCGCGATCAAATGTGACCGATTTGAAGCGCTCCGGCAGCTTCTTGTCGCGCATACTATCCGGCGTCAAAAACTCAATGAATCCATCTTTTCGTTGGACCTGCCTCCGCTCCCGAGCCAAGTATCTGAGCGTGAACTCTTCAAGATCTTTTAGGCCAACAGGGCTTGCCAGTTCTTTTTCATATTTATCAAAGCTATAGCTGGAGACGTCGCGAAATAGGCTTTGCGTTGCGATTTCGTAGGCTTTTTGCGCCCGCCGAACGGCTTCTTGGATTTCCTCCTTGGTTTGTTTGTTCAGCGTGCCTTCCACCAGCGCGCGCTTGTAGATCTCATCAGGGTCGATCTCGGTCTCTAGTTGACCGCTGAGGCTTGCGATCAGCTCCTCAGCATCTTCTCCAGTAACCTGTTGGAGAGCCTGGGCTGCCACTCTCAAACGCTGCTCAAAATAAGTGCGAACGGTGTCCTCTACGGTATCTTTGGCGCGCAGGTTGTAAATCTGGACGACCTTTTCTTGGCCGTAGCGATAAACCCGGCCAATCCGTTGCTCGTAACGCATTGGGTTCCATGGGAGGTCGTAGTTAACGACGATGTAGCAGAACTGCAGGTTGATTCCTTCGCCTCCAGCCTCGGTCGAAACGAGGAATCGTACATCTGGTTTGTCCCTGAAAACTCGCTGGCTGCGCCGCTTGCTCTCTGCCTCGGGTGATTTACCCTCAAGTTCCATGTCCCCATTGATAAGGGCTACCGTGTTTGGACCGTACCACTTCTCCAGGCGCTCTTGCAGGAATTCTTGGGTCCGCCTGTATTCCGTAAAGATCAGGACTTTGGCGCCGGGAGTTTCCTTATCGATCTGCTGGAGTAACTCCCGCAGACGATCAATTTTCTTTTCACGCTCGACGGGAATCGCCAAAAGCTTCTTGAGGACCTTAATCTCGTCCCGAAGGATTTCGCGGTCAGTCTTGAGTACCGCGTCCCTCTCTTCGAGCTCCCCCTGATACCGCTCATCCCGATCTTCCTCCTCCTCTGGAGGGAGCTTCTCCAGTTTTTGATTCAAACGGTTCAGACGCCCTTCAAGAGCGTGTTTTATGGCGCGGGCTGAGCTGGCGTTGAGCTTTTGAAAGGTGGTGAGAATAAACCCCACTGCGTGTCGGTCCATTGGATTTTCGATCTGTTCAAGTGAGTTGTAGCCCGTCCGAATGTAGCCTTCCACTGCATCGTAAAACTGCTTCTCACCTGAGTACATCGAGAAGCCGAGTGGAACCGTGCGGCGCCCCTTGAATACCGCGTTGCCATTCGCGTCGGTCACCTTGAGCTTGGGTGTCCGCAGAATCAGCTTCGAATACGGAATAGCGTCGCCATCTCGGAACAATCCAGCATCGAGCAGCGGATAGAAATCAACGTTTGCTTCTAATAACTTGATGAGGTTGACGAAACGGGTGTGGTCAGGGTCGCCCGCGTGGGGTGTTCCTGAAAGGAGTAGCAGAGCGTCCGTATAGTCGCGCAAGGCTTCAGCAAGCTGATAGTTTTGCGTTTTCTCGGTTTTCGTTGGGTAATCCCGCGCGCTTAATCTGTGGGCTTCGTCAAAAATAATGAGGTCCCACTTTCGGTTTTCCAGCAGCGTTCGCTTGTGCTCCTTCCTCTTTAATCGGTCGAGGGAAGCGATGGCGGCGGCCTTCAGGTCCCACATGCGAGGATTAACGGCGGTAAAATCGCGCCCGAAAATCTCGAAGTCGGCCTGGAACTTCTCTTTGAACTCTTCCTGCCATTGTCGGGTTAAGCCCGCCGGCGTGATCACCAGCGTTCGGCTGGCATTGCCACGCTGCAGGAGTGCCTGCCAGACCATACCCGCCTCGATCGTCTTGCCAAGTCCGACCTCATCTGCCAGCATGAAGCGGCGTCGAGCATTTGAAACCACGGTGTAGGCCGTGAAAATCTGATGTGGCAGGATTTCCGTACGGGCGTTCGAGAGCTGCCCACCCTTGTTGAGTGTAAGAAAGCGCGCAGCCATCTGCCGTAGATCAAACTTCCAAGCGTCATCCCACTCGCCAGCCCTCGCGAGTTCGAGGGGTGTCGGGCACGCTTCAAGCTCCGCAATCTTTTGCAGGTAGTTGATTGAACGGTGTGGCGGACGAGAGAAAACGGTGGGGTTGTATTCAACCTTGCAGAGTGAATCGCGGACCTTCTGAACCGTTCCGACCCCGTGGGGGCGATAAATGGGATTCAAACTGCGGACGTGCGCCCCGAGCTGTATAGCATTAGTGTTGGTGTTGCCGATGATAGGCCGACTCACCACAATCCGTACATTATATATGGCACTTTGGCCATCGCGGCTCGCGATTTCAACGAGATCTCTGTTATCACTCAGTCTTGCTCGTCACATACCTCAACTGCGTCATCCATGTCCCTGGTAGCGCTCGTCGCCAGAATTGCATTCAGCTCTTCCCTGCTAAGCCTCCAGAGCGTGGCGGCCGCTTCGTTAATTTCGGTTTCTAGACCAGCAAGCCGCTCTGCATCACCGTCGTCGGCAGCTGCATGACATGCATCAGAAAGCTCTGACAAACGGAGGTGCTGTGCGTCCTCCTCATTGAACTTGGGAATGGCGATGTGGTTCATGACGTGAGGTGATGGATGCAGAACAATATAACTCGCAGCTGCCAATTGCGCAGGCGCCGAATTTAGTAGCGCGCAAATGAAGTGTGCCTCTTCCTTAGCATTACAGGACACCGCTACGATAGTGTGGTCCGGCAATGCAGGTCTCTTGGAGTTAACTTTCCCTGGACCACAAACCCCGGCCCTTACAGTATGGCCGACTTCAGGCCATACTACTTTCCATGGTGCGAGTGAATAGCTGGCCATATTGCGCATCGTGTAAAACGGGGACCCAGCGGGGTAATATTTGCGATCGCGTCTTGCAGCGAGTTGTTTCTCAAATATCTTTAGGTAGGCATATGTCTTAGGATACTTCTTTCTCATTTCAGATTCCGGAATGCCTTCGCGTTCTTTCATCTGATCTTGCGGTGCGAGAATGAAAGACGTTGGAACGGCGCGCCACCGTTCCGCTTCGCGGCCACGTAACAACGGATAGACCAGATCGGGTTCGACAACCGCCTGATTACGCTCTACCTTAATTTTGCCTATGTCGTAAAGATTTTCTATAACGAGATTGCCCCCGTCGAGTCGCTTTACGATTCGAATCCAATAACAGCCATTTAGCCCACCAGTATTTACTCCTTCGTGTGCAACGTATCCACTCTTCCCGATAGCCTTCCGAATTCCGCTCAAGGCCGCTGCGGTCGCAGTCAGCCAAGGCGAATTGAGTCGCTTGGGTTCAATAGGTGCTGCATCAACCAGTCTTCGTCTGGTTGTTTGGAGCACATGTGGCAACGTTTCGTCCTGTTCGATCAGAGTTCTCCCACTCCAAATCTGATACGGAATAGGATATACAAAGTCTTGCTTCTGCTTTTGTAACACGAGGACCGCGGTTCTATTGGTGGCACCTTCAAAAACCTGCATACCGCTGAGATCGTGCACGATACAGGGTCTGATGATGGTTGTCCCTTGGTCGGGGTGGATGAATCTGAATTGGCGGAATCCATCTCCCGCACCTACTGTTTTGAATATCGTTTGCGTAATGACAAAGCCTAGTTCGCCGTCAATCTTAAGGTAATTATCAACGCTCGAATAAACAAACAGCATCGAAATGTCTTTTTTGCCGCCACGCATTTTGCCGAGCTGACCTTTTTCTGGACGCAATTTATACAAGTCCCAAAATGGTAAGGTCGATTCGCGATACTCCTCGGGCAGGCTCTCCCAATTAATCCATGGCGGATTGCCCACCACGTAATCAACGTGACCGACAAACAGCGGTGCAAAATTGTTTTTTATGATTCTGGCCCAAATGCCGTTCTTATTAGCTTTATCGAGAGTTACAAGCTCTTTGTAAAGATTAAGATGGGCTTCAGTAGCCGTGATGTTCAACCCTTCTTCTTTACACCGTGATAGAAATTCCTGAGGAGGATAGCCATTTCTGATGCATGTTTCGAGAAGTTGGGCGTAAGCCGCTACATCCTGAGGTCTCTGAGCAATCTCTTTTGGAACCAACAAATGGGGTGGTTTCATGGCACTACAGGGGACCTTGGCGACTGTACCATGGGTCCCGGTGAACAGGTCGCCGTACTCTGACGGCGTCATGATCGAGTCACATAAGTAGACGGGGATTTCCACGCGATCGACGTACCGGACCAAATCCTTTATCGCAACCAAGTAATTAGTCCTTGCTGCCATCACGGCTAACGGGTTCAAATCAAAGCCAACTACGTTGCGCAAGATTTTGTTAAGTAACTCGCCCTCATCATAGGCACACTTTTCACGGTTCAGGTCGTACCAGCGCCGAATGCGATTGATTGTCATAACAAGGAATGTTCCGGAGCCGCAAGCAGGGTCAAGAAGTCTCTTGTCAGGATCACCCACATAACCGATTTCGTTCAGGACATGCTCAGCGAGCCAGTCCGGCGTGTAGTACTCGCCAAGATCGTGCCGTACCGATTTCGGAAATAATTGCTGATACAGCTTTTTCAATAGATCTCGTGACTGTGCAGGGTTCTCTGAGAACGTGCCGGGGTTGTATTCGTCAAGTTTGCTGATCATTCGCCGTACGAGATTCTGAACCGGGTTGGTCCAGACGTCCAGGTACCAGGAAAAGAGATCGCCTTCCAAGAAGTTGGTAATACCCATCTGATGGAATATGCCGCCACGCTCCAGCTCCTGCAGCTCACGATGCAACTTTGCGGGCGTTGTGGCATTCTGAAGTTGTGCCACTTGACGAGGCATCCACGGATTAAAGAAGCTCACAATCTCCGCCGCCAGCAGTTTGATCAGAATCGCGTAGTAACTGTGAACCGCGAAGAGAAGCGGTGCTGGCTGCGGTTTGCCTTTCACCCCATAGAATTCGGCTAGCTTTTTCAGCTTGTCGGAGAGATTCTCAACGTCGTAACCGCAAACCTCGCCAAATAAGATTTTCCACTGGCTGAAAAATACCTCCGCCTTGGGGTTATCCGTCGCCCGGATTTCGTCATAGAGCTCTCGTACACCATCCTGCGCCAGCGAGCTATCTGAACCGAAATCACCGTGCAGGTACTCAGGTTGGTAGGGCTTTCCCTTTTGGCCTAGATTGTAAAGCGCCCACAAAAAACGTTCCGTGGAATAGCGGTTGACCTCAAGCGGCTCCTGGTCAGTCCACTTATCGTCGCGAAAACGCAGAAAGATGAAAAAAAATCCATCCGTCGCCACTCCGAACATCGTCTTCCACTCACGATGTTCCTCGCGCTTCATATCATAAAAGCGCTTTTTGAGCTGGTCGATGACGGCTTTGTTCGGAGCGGCATCCTTCGTCGAGGAGAGTGTGCCAGGGTCCTTATACTCCACGATTACGCTGCCGTAGACGGAATCAGGACGCCCCGTCGCAATCGTGACATTGTGGTGTCCTTCGAGCTTAATCTGCGCTCGTTTCGCAAAGTCCTTGAGAGCGCCTGCAACCTCAATCTGCAGATCCATCTCGGACTTCGCCCAGGAGGCTGCCGCTTGAATCTGCTCGGCTAGCACAGCAGCGCTGTGGCTGACAACTTCATCAAGCGACTCAGGTTTCACAATCTGCATGGCTTATTAACCTTTGCGCTCCTTTGAATCAAAACCAAAGCATACAGCAGTCGCAGGCGTTGCAAAGATACGTGGCATCCCCGAATCCGCGAACACATTCAGCCGCCGCCCGTGACCTCTTTCTCGGACGGGCTATGCCCCGGCACGAGGACGAAGGCGATTGCCCGACGCTGCCAATCTACCTGATGAGGGCTCTCTCTTCCGGCTCTTCGGCTCTAAGGCGGAACTCTGGAATCGCTGTGCCGTCCAGGCTGTCTCTGAGAGCTTTCTCGGCAGAGGCGTTCGAGCGACCACTCACCGGATTATCACTTGATGGGGCAGGTTTCGGGGCGAACCGAGGGCGCTGACATTCTCGCAAAGCGCCAGTTCGGCGCATGCAAGTAGCTGAAGCGCAAAGAGATATGGGGAATAAAACATTCCCGCACACCGCAAGAGGACGCCTTATACCCACCGTAAGCTGCTGAATCCAAAGGCAGAAGAGGGTAGGAAGCGGCGCAAATAAGCCCCGGGCGCGGCTTGTCCGAACGTCTCTCTCCCCCGGACGGACACAACAGCCAGAGAAGTTGGGGGAACAACTCCCCCAACTCAGGCTTGCGGACAACTGGAACGGTTCGCTTCTATTGTTGTGAAGAAAAGAGCAGATTAATTAATAAACAATACCTCCGACCTGTCCGAAGTGGTTCCAAGTTCCGGGGACTCGGACGCGACGCTGGAGGGCTTGAGTTTCAGACCAACCCAAATGCGCGTTCGGTCCCGGTCTTTGGAGCGCCCTCGGACAAACCCTCGGGCTTCCATCTTGACATTGAGGGGCCTCGGGTCAAGAGGTTGATTCCCGGTTGACTCGCACCACTTGGTGTAGGCATGTCTTAGGTTACCGACAGAAACCGATGCACCAGCGATGGGCTCACAGCAGTCCTCAAGGAACTCCTTCAGGGGATCGCTCTCTTCGCGGTAGGCTTCGGAGGCGACGGCAATGACTTCAGGGACCTTCAGGCCCTCAGCTTGCCATTTTAGGCAGCCTTCTATGGCCCAATTCAGAATCCCCGGAGCCTCAGCTTTAAGGGTGTCCACGAGGTTCTCATCGCGGTTCTCACCAGAAAACTCTTGCGTGAACGGAATCAGCCTAACTCTCCGCCAGAACCCATGAGAATCGTCCCGAACTGTTGGCTTGTGGTTGAAGGCCAGCCAGAACTTCGCGACAGGGGTGAAGGTGAAATTCTCGTGATAGAGAAACCGAGCGGTGATTGGATCGCATCCGGTCAGGGCCTTAATCCGCGCCTCATTCAGCTCAACTTGGTCGTTAGTCTCAAGGGCAGTAACAAACCTCTTGTGCTGAAGCGGTGCGATGTCATTGTTGATTACGGAACGAGCCTTTATCTCGAAGGCAGAAAAGGGAAGGTTGTAAGCATATCCCGAATCCCCGAGGACGTGTCGGGTCACGTCAAGAAAGGTGGATTTCCCGTTCGCGCCCGTCCCCCAGCACAGGAAGATTACCTGTTCTTTCGTTGAGCCGGTTAGCGAGTAACCAACAGCTTTATGTATATATGCCATCAATTTGGAATCTCCTCCAAATATCTCTGACATGAATTGCTCCCATCTGGGACAGCGAGCCTCAGGATCAAAACATACGTCCGTATGCAATGTAATTCGGTCGGCTTGATTGCCAGGGCGAAGTTTGCCTGTTCGTAGGTCTATGACGCCATTCTGAACTCCGAGCAACATCGGGTCAGCATTCCAGCCTTTTCCGTTGTCCCGAAGAGCGGGATCAGATTTCGAAAGTCGGAGAACAGCGTTGATTCGGTACAGACCTTCACTCTGCGGGAGCCACTTCTTAAACTTCTCCTGCGACTGTCCATCGGAGAAGTCTGTCCGCGCCATAGTCCTCATGCGAGCGGCTTTCTTGACCAGGCGGACGATCTCGTCTGACTCGTCAGCAGCCCACCAATCTTTTTGCCAGATGAGCCAACAGCCAAGGGCGTGGTTGTATCGGACGCGATCTGCAAAGAGAGCGGCAAAGAGTTCTGCACTGCCAGCGTCAGTCATACGAAATCGGGAGCGTGGCCGAGGGAACTTAGAACAGGTATTTTCGTGCGGTCCGGGCGTGACGGATTCATTGTCGGAAGTAGCGGTTGGAACAGGTAAAGTATTAGGGTTAGCCATTATGTTGATGGCCTTTCTGTGAATTTGGCGCGACTTCGCGCCATTATGGGTACTACGGTTAGGAACGGCTTAAACCATTCTTAATGGGTCCTTAGTGTCCAGCTCCTGTATGCGTGGGAGCAGCTCTTGGCAGAACTCCCAAGCCTTGAGGCGCTGACCGGGGAGGTGCAGCACCTCAATCTCTTGGACCCCTTTGGAGGTGAGTAGTAGGCGGATTTGTGGGTAATCGTGCATGGTGATCGGCCCAGATTTGGGCTTCTAATGTGTTAATCCGAACGGACCGGCCCAAAACGAAAGTGTTTTATGAAATTTCTCCCATCTCCTCCTGGTCGAAGGCATAATTTTCACTGCTGACTTCCCTGAGCGTGACCTTCAAGGCTCTCTCGGCCCCGAGCATCCTTAGCTCCTCTCTAAAGCGAACGAATTCTTCTCGTGATTCCTCCTGGAAGTGCTTCAGGTCTGCCCGGGCCTGCTGCAAGGTAACGTCCCTTACCTGCGCAATCTCCTTGACGACAGTTGCGTTCAGCTCCGCTTGCGAATGTTCTGCAACCCACTCTAGTTCGCGGAGACCTTGTGCAAATATCTTCAGGATGGCCTGGTACTTTGGCTCCAAGGTCGGGCTCGTTGCTTCTACCAGCCGGGCGAGACTTTCAATCTGTAAGTCCCGCTCCGGACTTGGCTGACACTGCGGCACCGTCTCGAAGAAACTGGCTCGGAGTGACTGAACCTCACTTCTCCGCCGTTCATTCCGCCGGAATTCGTCAATCACTCGGTCGCCAACCGCTTTGTACACATACGCGAAGCCGTTCTCCATCATCCGGGTGAAGATTTCCCGAACATTTAGTGAGGCATGCTTGGCGCAAAGCTCCCCGAGTGCCCCGTTTATGACACTCTGCCATTGCTGAGGATCATTCGTGTAACACTGTCGCTGGTACGGTATGCCGCGCAGCAACCGTCGCAGCCTGAAGTAGGCGTGAGTGCTTCCGGCGATGTCGCCGTTCCGATGCGCTATCAGCAACTGACCGAATTGGAAATTGGTCTCATTCTTGTGAACTCGTCTATAAATCTCAGTGTATGTTGCTAATTGCTCAGCCATCAAATACTCGGCGAGTTGTAGGCCGCGCTCCAGAACTCGGAGCGCCCCAGTCCTAAGCACTTCGTCCTCACGAAACTTGCGCCAGGTATCGCGGAACCAATGGAGGATCTCTGTACGCAACTCCTCAAGTATCTCGCTCGCCCTCTTGTGACGATCCAACACTTCAGCGGCTGTGGCACCGGAAACGTCTATAGTTCTGGCATGTCTCGGAACATCGTCACTAAGGCGTTTTAGCCGTACTCTCAGCCACCGCTGTTCCGATCCGTCGTTGTTGTTCTCGCGTGCGGATACTCTTGTTGCCTTTTCCTGCCCCATGGGCTTGTCTTGACCTTTCACGGGAATCCCCTTCTGCTCTATCGAGCTTGATTTCAGGAAGCAAAAAGCAAAAGGCGTCCACCGGGACGCCTATATACACGTTGCTTCCATAAATAGAGAAAGGGCAGTGAGAATGAACTCACTGCCCCAAGTAATTACAACTCTTGCTACTCTCTAGGCTCCCCTTAGGGACCCTCTATGAGCCCCTTAGGAGGCTCCACGTATACGCGTTATATAGGCCAATAAACACACTACCCCGCCCTAGTCTGAAGACCGAGGTTAAACTTACCGCAAGCCAGCCCACCGATGCGCAATCAGCAGCCAGAACGCAGAGATTGTCCGACTGATAGATGTTCCAGTATGCGAAAAAGTCGCAACCAAAATGGCGACAAAACGCCCATTGTCCGCGATCCCGTCAACGGCCAATTCCCCTTAGCAATTGCGCCGGGGTCATCTCAAAACTGAGCGCAAGAATCTCAACTGTCCGCAACCCCGGTTCCTTCTTCCCATGCTCAAGCTGAGATATGTAAACGCTCCCCGGCCCGGTATGCTCCGCCAAGTACACCTGCGTCCAGCCGCGTTTTTTCCGCAGCTCCCGGATTCGTTTTCCGAATCGGATGCAGATGTCTGTTGCCATGCATTCAGCATGGCGTTATCCTGTCGGCGAAGTTTAGCCAGTAGGCTAAATCCTTTCTGGGGCGGACATGCTCGGGCCGCGAAACCAGAATGAGGAGGGACAATGCCCGTTGCGTGCTTCAGGTATATCGCCGCAGGCCTCTTAGTCAGTTGTGGTTTTGTCGTGCCCATATTCGCTCAGTTGCGGCTAGCAGACATTCAGCCTGGAATGGCTCAAAGCACCGTTTTGGCAGGACTCTCAAAAGAGTACACGCGGGATATGGGCTATCGAGTTGATAGCGACGCGAAAGGCACTTCCATAATTCGCTGGATCAGCGAGAACGGGAAAGAGTATCCAGGAAGTGAAGTGGGTCTTGTGTTGTATGAGAACGGCCGCGTTTCGGTCGTAGAGGAATTTTACAACCAAGAGTCAATGCGTGATTCGCCGGAATTGGTACGGGCCCTAATCGGCGATTTGCGATCGCATGTAAAGCAGCCTGCTCCATTTGCAGGGCACCCCGCTCGTTTCGTAGCAACCGCACGGATCGTGCTAGATGAAATCGAGGATCCCGAAAAGGGCGAGACCGAATCAATGTTGCAAATCATGTTCGGTAACACGGGAACCACTCTAACTCTGACGACCTGGAACAACTCTAACGTATACGACTCCTATGTAACCCTGACACGTCGAAGGGAGGCACCTTCCCGCTGAAACGCCACTCCCCGTGGTCCAAACAAGACTCGCTAATCCCGTGAATTACACTCGCTTCCTCAGCTTTTCTGACAATTTCCTTTTCTACGAGGTGTGCGTCAAACTGTGCATTACAGCAACCTCAATTGGCTCAGAAGTGCACCCGATCTACCGCTGAGCGAAGGTGCGTATAACTGGCTTTGCTGACAGCGATTTACACGCCATTTTGGACACAATGGGGCAGAACTTAAAATCCGCAGACCCGAAAGGGTTGTGGGGGTTCAAGTCCCCCTCCCGGCACCATGCAACTCATTGCTGATGTGTGCTTTCCTTCGAATTTGACCAGCCGTATATCGGCAGTTGATTTTGTCGCTTTTGTTGCCTGTGCCCAATTTTGTGCCCAGTCACCCTGGCTCTTATTCTTACCGCGCACTGGCGCGGCTCGTTCTGCCAGCAGGCTCCCGTAGTTGCTTTCGGCTAACTTTTCCATGTGCCATCGCAAACGCGCGCTCTATGGCGTCTGCCTGAGGGTGGACATACCGCATAGTGATAACAATGCTGCTGTGTCCGGCAATACGGGCGAGCGTGTGAGCGTCGGCCCCCTTCTTTGCAAGATTAGTAAGCCCGGTGTGACGGAGAACGTATGGCTCGAACGGCTTCACGCCTGAATCCTGCAGGGCACGGGCGTGCTGCTTCTTGGCGCCATCTCCGTTCAAATGGCCTTCGGACGAACCGCTGGGGAACAGCCAGCCCTCTGCAGGTTGGCCGGCAGCCTCATAACGCGCCAGAAGGAGGGCGTGTACGTGAGGTGTCATCGGCAATACCCGTCGGGCAGCTTTAGACTTGCCTTCCGCAACGCGGATTAGCCCGTTGTTAACATTTAGAACGATATCCTGCCACCGAAGAACGAATACTTCTCCAGGCCGCATGCATTCCTCCGAGATTATCGTCGCGCAGTCATTCCACGGCTGCGGGCAAGCAGCTAAGTAAGCGGAAAGCTCTTTATCGGTTAGCACGCGGTCGCGCTGGTTTTCGCCCTTCGCCAAAGAGATCCGTGCTGGTGACCTGCCCCCCAGAAATTAGTCCATCGAAAATGTAGCTTCTCCATTTACGATGGCCCGCCAGGGCCAGAGGAGGAGTCGTGAGGAAGAGTCGATTCAGCGAAGATCAGATCATCGCCATTCTGAA
>Ga0335083_10005178_pt1 | contig 16494 bp, 13 predicted proteins | sample Lox_Sample_42_FD_206716 | JGI IMG/M metagenome (GOLD analysis project Ga0335083, IMG submission 206716) | Soil microbial communities from Loxahatchee National Wildlife Refuge, Florida, United States - Lox_Sample_4.2 | ecosystem: Environmental > Terrestrial > Soil > Wetlands | place: USA... | reverse complement strand
CGGATTCACCGTCATGGTGGTGGGCGGGGTGATGATGTACCGCAGCCGCGCGCCGATTCCCGAGCGGGTCGTCGGGCCGGATGGCGCGGTTCTGTTCACCGCCGCCGACATCCAGGACGGTCAGGATCTGTTCCGCAAGCGGGGCCTGATGGACTATGGCACGGTGCTGGGCCACGGAGCTTACCTCGGGCCGGATTACACCGCCGAAGCGCTGCACCTGATGACGGATGCCATGCATCGAGCCAAGGCCCCCGCGTACGACTCACTGGGCGTCGGCGAGAAAGCCGCGGTGGATGCCGAGGTGGTCGAAGAGATCAAGACGAACCGGTATTCGAATGGCGAGCTTCGGTTCACGGCCGGCCAGGTAGCCGGTTGGTCGGCCATCGTGAACTATTACCAGAAGATCTTCACCAGCGGCCAGGAGGAGCGCGCTCTTCCCAAAGGAGCGCTGCTTCCGGTCACCGAAGGCGGCGGCGATGCGGCCCGAGAACTCACCGCCACGCGCCAACTGGCGGCGTTTGTGACCTGGACGGCCTGGCTCTCGGCGGCCAAACGGCCCGACGCGGCGCACAGCTATACCAACAACTGGCCCTACGACAAAACGGCGGGCAATACGGCGACGGCGGGTTCGATGATGTGGTCGGCGGCCAGCGTGGCGGGACTGCTGTTGTTTCTCGCGCTGATTCTCTACTTCCAGCACCGGTACAGCCTGACGGCGCAGGACGTGCCCAATCCGCAATATCGCTTCGAACTCGCCCGCATGCCGCTCACGCCATCGCAACGGGCCGCGGCGAAGTATTTCGTCATCGCTCTGGTGTTGTTCCTGGTGCAGACGCTGCTGGGCGGCAAAATGGCGCACGACTATGTCGATGGCGGCAACTTCTACGGTTTCGATCTCTCTCACTACCTGCCGTTCAACATCGCCCGGACCTGGCATCTGCAACTGGCCATCTTCTGGATCGCGACGGCGTGGCTCGGAATGGGGATCTTCATCGCGCCTCTGGTGAGCGGAAAAGAGCCGAAAGGACAGCGGACACTGGTGAATATCCTGTTCGGCGCGCTGGTCGTCGTCGTGGTGGGCAGCCTGGCGGGCGAGTACCTGTCGATCAAAGGTCTGATCGGCAAGCTGTGGTGGTGGCTGGGAACGCAGGGCTGGGAATATCTCGAGCTTGGCCGGCTATGGATGATCCTGCTGATCGCGGGGATGGCCATCTGGCTCTTCATTGTGGCCAGAGGCCTGCGCAGCGCCCTGAAGGCCGAAACCGACCGCGGCGGCCTTACGCACCTACTGCTCTATTCGGCGGCGGCGATCCCGGTGTTTTACTGCTTCGGGTTGATGGTAAACCGCGGCTCACACATCACCATGGCGGACTATTGGCGCTGGTGGCTGATCCACTTGTGGGTGGAAGGCATGTTCGAAGTCTTCGCGGTGGTGGTGATCGGCTTCCTGATGGTGCGGCTGGGGCTGGTGACGGCTCACTCGACCCTTCGTGCTACGTATTTCCAACTGATCATCCTGCTCGGCAGCGGCATTATCGGCACAGGCCACCATTACTATTGGATTGGCGCGCCCGAAGCCTGGATCGCGCTCGGAGCCGTTTTCTCGGCCCTGGAAGTGATTCCGCTCTCGCTCCTGATGGTCGAGGCCTACGGGCAATACAAGGTCATCCGCGCGGGCGGGCAGGAATTTCCGTACGCCGCGTCGTTCTGGTTCCTGGTGGCGACGGCGTTCTGGAACCTCTTCGGCGCGGGCGTGCTCGGTTTCCTTATCAATCTGCCCTTCGTGAACTATTTCCAGCACGGATCGTTCCTCACCGCAGCACACGGCCATGGCGCCCTGATGGGCGTATACGGGATGCTGGCCATCGCGCTGGCGTTGTTCTCGCTGCGCAACGTGGTCGATCCGAAGCATTGGAAGGAAACGTGGATGATGACGGGCTTCTGGGGTCTCAACATCGGCCTGATGGGGATGATCGTCATCACGCTGGCGCCGATCGGTGTGATGCAGGCGCTGGAGAGCTTCCGCAACGGCTTCTGGTCGGCGCGATCGCTGGAGTTTTACCAGCAGCCGGCGGTGAAGATTCTCCTGTGGCTGCGAATCATCCCCGATAGCACGTTCATCGTGGCGGGCGTTCTCCCGATCGTCGCCGCGGCGGTCTACGGATTCTTCCACCTGCGCCCGTTGCAAGCTCCTGTAGAGGCTGAAAAGGCCGAAGAACGGGAACTGGTGGAGGTATAGCGGTCAGAGGACGGGATTGCTAAGCGTCCCGATGCCTTCGATTTCGACCTCCAGAACATCGCCCGGCGACATCTTACGCGTGCTGCCGGGCGTTCCTGTATAAATAATGTCACCCGGCATCAGCGTGACCCAGTTGCTGATCCAGCTCACGATGGTGGGGCAATCGAAGATCAGGTCGGAAGTGACCTGCTTCTGTACGACCTCGCCATTGAGGCGGGTTTGCAGCAGCAGATTGCTGGAATCGATTCCGGTGGCGATCGCCGGTCCGAATGGCGCGAAGGTGTCGCTGCCCTTGGCGCGCCACCATTGCAGGTCCTTGTTCTGCCCGTGCTGCCAACTGCGATCGCTGACATCATTGCCGCAACTCACGCCAAAAATGGCTTTCCTGGCTTCGTCCTTCGATACCTTGCTGGCGCGCTCGCCGATCACCACCACCAGCTCACCCTCGTAGTGAACGTCCGTGGCGCCCTGGGGAATGACGATCGGGCCGCCGGGATTCTGTAGAGCCGACACCGGCTTGTAGAAGATCTCGGGCGAGGCAGGCTGCGGGCGTCCGCCCAGGTGGCTCTTATAATTCAGTCCCACCGCCATGATCTTGGTCGGCTGGCAAGGACAGAGGAGCTCGACTTCGGAAAGTGGATGGGTGACGCCGGTCTCTTCGTGCTTACCGAGTATATTGCCGTCGAGTTGCCGGACGAGATCATTTTCAAGAACGCCGGGAAACACGGAGCCGCCGGCACGGTAGCGGATGTATCTGGGCACGACGGCTATTTTGGCATAAATCACCGCAACGCTTTCATCGGATCGACTCTGGTTGCCTGCCATGCCGGCACGATGGCGGCCAACACGGCGACCGCTAGAAACAGCAGCGCAATCCCGCTGAAGGCGGCTGGATCCGTGGGTCTCACCTGGAACAAGAGCGTGGAGAGCAATCGCGTGACGAAAACTGCGGCCAACACGCCCGCACAGGTGCCGATGAGCGCCAGCCGAAACGCTTGCAAGACCACCAGCCGCAAGATATCGCCGCGGCAGGCGCCTACAGCCTGTCGAATGCCGATCTCGACCGTGCGCTGCGCCACCGAATACGCCATCGAGCCATACAAGCCCGTAATGGCCAGAATCAACGAAACCACGGCGAAACCGCCGATCATGTACAGGATTTCACGCGATTGCGCCATCTGGTTCTCCAAAAGCTCGCCCGCGGTCTGTAAACCGGTGACCGGTTGGTCGCGGTCCAAAGCCTGCACTTGAGCGGTCGCAACCCTTCCCAAGAGATGCGGATCGCCCGCTGTGCGGAGGGAGACGGCGATCGTCGGGATGGTCCACTGCGGGTATGGTGTGTAGATCACCATGCCGGGATCGGACTGCAGGCCGTTGTTATGCGTATTGCCCGCGACGCCCACGATTTCAAACGGGGTTTGCAGCCGCGTGAAGGTCAGGTGCTTGCCGAGCGGGTTTTCGCGCGGCCAGAAATGGGAAGCCAGCGATTGATTGACAATCACGACCCGAGGACTGTTTTCATTGTCGGACCAGGTGAAATCCCGGCCTCGAAGAAGCGGAATGCCAAAGGTTCGGAAATAGCCTGGCGTAGTGCCGTTCCACTCGGCCAGCGGCCGCTGTCCGATGGGGACGATGGGCTGGCCGTCGGCGAGGATCGGCGACATCACAAACGAACCCACGGGCCGGCTGTAAGAAGCACTGGCGGAGATCACACCGGGCTGGGAGGCGATCCGCTGAACCAGTTCGCGGAAGAATTGCGACCGCCGCTGGTTATCGGGGTACTTGGCCGGTGGCAGGTTCACATTCATGGTGAGCACGCCCTGCGGATTAAAGCCCGGGTCCACGCGCTGCAGATTGCGGAAGCTCTCGAGCAATAGCGCGGCGCCGATCAACAGGACGATCGAAAGCGCCATTTGCGCCGCCACCAGGAGACTGCGTCTTCGATGGCGATGCGCGCCCGCGGTGGTGCCCCATCCACTATCCCGCAGGACGGTGTTCAGATCGGGCCGCGATAGTTGGAGAGCCGGCATGAGCCCGAAGAGAATCGCGGAGACGACCGAAACCAGCAGAGTGAACGCCAGCACCTCGAGATCCATGCGAATGGGCTGAATCCCGGGCAGGTTATTGCCGGCATCCACTTTCACCAGCCCGTCGATGCCGAATCGCGCGATGAGGATCCCCAGGGCCGCTCCACTTGCGGACAGCAACAGACTTTCCCCAACCAACTGACGCAGGAGGTCGCCGCGTGATGCCCCCAGAGCGGCGCGAATCGCAATCTCCCTGGCGCGTCCGGTCGCGCGGGCCAGCGTGAGGCTGGCGACGTTGGCGCAGGCGATCAGCAGGACCATTCCGACAGCACCCATGAGGATCAGAAGGGCGGTCTTGATCCCGGTGACCAGGCTCTCATGCAGGTCGACCACCTCCAGACGGCGGTGGGGGTCGGCATCGGGCGCGTTGGCATGGCCTTGTCGATATTGCTGCGCGAGTACGGCGGCTTCCGCCTCGGCCTGGCTGGCGGAAATGCCGGAGCGAAGGCGCGCGATCGCAGTCAGCATTCCGGCGCCGGCGCGAATCTGCTCGGGCTGCAATCCTCCGTACTTGATAATGCGCGACACCCACACATCTACACCGGGAAACGGAAATGGAAACGCGGACGGCGCTACGCCGATGATGGTGTACACCTCCTGGCCGAGGGTGACCGGTTTCCCGACGATATTCGGATCGGAGGAGAATCGGCGGCTCCAGAGCGAGTGGCTGATGACCGCGAGAGGACGGCTGCCCTCATCGCCCTCGTCGGGCCGGAAGCCGCGTCCCAATACGGGATGCGCGCCCAGGACGTCGAAGAAATTCGGAGAGACGCGCGCCGCCGACAGGCTTTCCGGGTCGCCGGCGCCGGTCAAGATGAATCCACCGCCGACGAAGGCGGTAATTCCGGTGAAGGAACGATTCCCGTCACGCAGCGTTTCGTAAGCGGTCAGCGAAATGCCGCCGCCCGAAAGGTGGCGGCTGGGATCGTAGGCGGAGAGATAGACCAGGCGGCCGGGATCCTGGAGCGGCAATGAGCGCAGCAGCAGGGCGTTGACGACGCTGAAAATCGCCGTGTTGGCGCCAATACCCAAACCCAGGATGAGGACGGCCACAATGGTGAACTCCGGATCCCGCCGCAAAACGCGAAATCCAAAACCAAGCTGGTATAGAGCACGCGACAGCATGAGGATAGGACGCGACACGCGTGGTTCGGTCGCGGCCAAGGAACAATCGGGACGGCTCTCGCCTCGATCCGAACCGCATCGGCGGCCGCCGGTTCCGCCGGTTGGCAACCGGCCCCACATGAGATACAGTTGCAAATACTATGGCACGCAGCTCCTTTGCATCGGTGGACATCGACGTGGGTGAAGAGGCGCAGGAGATTCCTCGCCCCGAGCCGGATACACCTTTTCGGATTCTGGTGGCTGGGGATTTCTCGGGTGGCGCAGGGCGGAACCGGAAAGCCATTGAAGTGGACCGGGACAATTTCGACGCAGTCATGGCCCGGCTGGCTCCCACGGTGCGCCTGGGGTTCGGCAACGTCGAAGTGCCACTCTCCTTTCGTGAACTCGAGGACTTTCATCCCGACCGGTTGTTCGAGAGGTTATCGCCGTTCCAGGCTCTTCGCGGTCTGAGGCGTCGCCTCGCCGATCCAAAGACATTCAAAGAGACCGCGGCGCAATTGGCGCCCCGGCCCGCTACGTCAGCAGGCGCGCCGAGGAACATTTCCGGCTCCGACCTGCTGCGGGAGATGATGGGCGAGCCGCCCGAACCCGCCGCATCCGCGGCCGCGCCCGCGAAGAGTGATTTCGACCGCATGCTGAGCGAGATGGTGTCGAAGTACGTCACAGCCAAGGACGATCCGCGCCAGCCGGAGATGATTGCGCAGACCGACACCGCCATTACGGAGGAGATGCGGGCGGTGCTGCATCATCCGGCATTCCAATCGCTGGAAGCGGCGTGGCGTGGATTGTACTTTCTTGTCCGGCGCCTGGATACGGGCGAGGACCTGAAGATTTACGTGATGGATCTGCCTCCCGAGGAGTTGCTGACGCCGGAGGGTTTGGGTGACCTGCGGCGCGTGGCCCTGACGGAAGCCGCCGGAACCATCGGCGGGGTGCCGTGGGCGGTCCTGGTCGGGCTGTATTCTTTCAGCGGAGAGCATGAGGGCGTGCTGTCACAGATTGCCGGAATCGCACGCAGCGCGGGCGCTCCGTTTCTTTCCGGGCTGGGTGCGTCGGTGGTGGGGCTGAAGGGCGCCTTCGACGAATTGCGGCGCCTGCCAGCGGCTCGTTGGGTCGGGTTAGCAATGCCGCGTATCCTGCTGCGCATGCCGTACGGCAAGAACAGCGACGAGACCGAAACGTTCGCGTTTGAAGAAATGACCAATCCACCGGAACATGAGCGATACCTGTGGGGCAATCCGGCATTGGCTTGCGCGTTTCTACTGGGCGAATCTTTCAGCCGCTACGGATGGCAAATGCGCCCCGGGGCGCTGCGGGATGTCGACGGGCTGCCGCTGCACCTGTACGAGGCGGAAGGCGAAAAGCGGTTGAAACCCTGCGCGGAAATTCTGCTGACGGAAGATGCCGCCGAGGTGTTGCTCGATCGCGGGTTCATTCCAGTGGCTTCGATTAAAGATTCGGATACGGTGCGCGTGGTGCGTTTCCAGTCCATTGCGGCGCAGAGTGCTCCGCTGAATGGGCGCTGGATGTAGTTTCTCAAGGTGGCGCAGGCTTCAGCCTGCCGTGAGACCTTACGCCACGTCTACAATCCCGGCAGCGGCGCCACGATCAGGATGGGCGATGTGGGTGCGTTCACACCCGCGGCGATCTCCATCGTCACCGCGACGGTATCGCCCGAGGCCACCGCACGGTGAATCAAGTGCATGGCAGTTCCGTCGCTCAAGGATTGAAACATCCCCGCCGGCTGTGGGGCCGCGCCTTTCGGGATGACCCACATTTCGTACAGTTTCCCTTGGGGGGCCGGCGGCAGGTTGGACGCAATCAGCAGAATGCCTCGCGGGTTGGCGTACACCTTGCCTTTAGCGGGCTGCTTTTGGCCGAACGACGTGACCACCGTGTCCGGGCCGCTGATCATTGATACCACTTCGTTGAGGCGGGCCAGCTCGACAGTTTGCGCGCGAAGTTGCCGCTCCAGATGCTGCGCATCGTCCGCAAACTGACGTTCACGTCCACTGAAGTAGACGGCCGCGACCATAGAGAGGACGGCCACTGCGGCCCAGCCGAGCGTCCAGCCGAAATTGTTTCGTTCGAAACCTACCGACGCCAGGATGCGCCGCCGCAATCTCGCCGGAGGCGCCGAATCCGGCGCCGCGCCGCCCAGAAGAGCGGCTAATTCCCTGGAACGCCTCACGCCTCCCATGCAAACCTCACAACCGCGATCGAGATGCGTCCGGATTTCCGCGCGTTCGGGCTCCTCGGCCAGTCCGAGCGCGTACAACGCATAGAATTCCCGCAGTTCATCGCAATTCATGCCGACACCGCCTGAGCGCCCAGATCTTCGCGCAAGTTCTTCAAGGCCGTGCGCACCCAGGTCTTGACGGTGCCGAGCGGTTGCCCCATCCGCTCGGCCATTTCCGATTGCGAGAGACCTTCGAAGTACGCCAGCTCGATCACCTGTTTGTGGTTGGGTGAGAGCTTGGCGAGGGCCTGTTTGAGTAGCCTGGCCTTGTCCGACGTCAGGATGTCACGTTCCATATCGGTGTACAGGCTCGGGTGATCCGTCTCCTCCAGTTCGAGCGCATTGCGTTCGCGCCCGCTAGCGGAGCGGAGATAATCGATCGACCGGTTGCGCGCCACGGCGAGAAGCCAGGGGGCGATGGAGCCTTTCTGTGCGTCGAAGCCCTGAACGCGATTCCAGACGCGCAAAAAGGTCTCCTGCACCAGGTCCTCCGCTACCCCGGTATCGCGAACCACTCTCAGAATCAGGGAGTAGACCAGGCGCCCGTAACGATCGTACAGTTCGCCCAGCGCTTGTGGATCGCGGCGTCGAAGCCTCTCCACAAGCTCGGAGTCACTTTGCGAGGTGTGTATAGCCAGCCAAAGCGGCAGCATCATCAGACTCATGGTTCGATTCGCGGCTCCGTCGGTACGATCTTAGCGCTCGCGCCGCGTCTATGGGATATACGAAGAACGCCGCCGTTCCAGATTTCGCGAGCGAGATGCCGTTTCATACGGAGGGTTGCGACTTTTCGCGCGCTGAGATGGGTTGATTGGATGCTTCGAGTCGCTTCGCGGGAGAAGAACAGAGCACGATGAGTGCCGAATTCGATGCGAAGTGGCCGGGATGTTCATTTTTTTCTTGACTTTCGTCGCGAAGAATCTTATATATGGATCACATTGCGATTTTCGAATCGCAAAATTTTGATGTTAGGGAGAATCAATCGATGAAGAGCGCAACCAAAAAAGCCGCCCCGAAGAAAAAGGCTGCTCCGAAGAAGAAGAAGTAGTCTTGGGCGCGCCCTGAAGAAGGGCTAAGCAAACAGGATCCACTCAGAGGCCCCGGTTTTCGGGGCCTTTTTCATTGTTTCGGGCTTTTCCCTCCCATTTACTCTTTCCTCCAGGCTCCCCCAGCGGAACGGTTCACGGCTCCTCCTTCGACTGCAGCAGCACTCGAAACGTCTCTCCCATGCCGAACAACAGGGTCTTCAGTTGGCCGAGCCGCCGATTCTCCGGCGGCGGAACGGCCGACGGCGAGGCGTCCGTCAAGACGCCGGCGAACTGGTCGCGCTCGCCCGCGGCGAGAATTGATTGAGCAAGCGTTTCAAATCGTTCGGTGCGCAATCCGATCTCTTCTCCGAACTCCCGAAGAGCCGTAAAATTCACGTGCGCCGTGATATCGCGCGCGCCTGGGTCCTCGAGAATTTGTTCGCGCGCGGTGTGGCGCTGGTATCCCATCAACGTTCCGGCGGGGAATCGGATCGATTCCAGACGGGTGAACCCGTAGTCGATGCTGAAGACGAAGCCCGAATCGAGCGCGTCCGCGATGCGGCGAAGCCATTCGAGCGCATCGAGATTGGCTTCATACCAACGGCCCTCCTCGGGTGCAGGGAAGAACCGGCGCAGGTATCTCTCCACCGCGGGCGAAGGATCGCCGCCGTTACACCAATGGAAGCGGCCCCCGGTATACCCGACACATTGGCGGTGGAACCGATTTTGTTGGTACTGCACGACTTCCACCGGCAGAGCATCGAAGAATTCATTGGAAAACACTACACCACGAAAATGTTCTGGCAGGTTTTGGGCGCCGAAATCCACCGGAACGTATCGCCATTCGGAAAACGCATCGGCCATTTCCTGGCGTCCGGCGCCCAGATCGACCACCGTGAAGTCCGCGGGCGCCCCCATGCGGCGATACAGTTCGCGAATGTGGCTCGCCATCAGGATGCCGAAGACGGGCTGGAGTTGGGTAGCCGTATAGAAATCGCCGGCTTTGCCGAAGGGGTCGCGCGAGGAACGGTAATAGCCGAACTGCGGGTGGTAAAGCGCCGTTTCCATGAAGCGTTGGAAGGAAATGGGGCCTTCACGCTCAATCTCCGCCGCGAGGAGTTCTTCGAGCGGACTCATGGCTACATCCCGCGGGGTTCCCGGCTTTGCGGCGTGTGCAGAAACATCTCGACCAGGTAGTCGTGCATGCAATCGTACAGATATCGCTGGAACGTCCACGGGAACTGCGGATGTCCGATATCGCGCTCGTGGACCGGCGCATAGTAGGTGTGGAGGCCGAGACTGTTGTCCTTGAGTGTGATGACCAGCTCGATGCCGCCGTTGTGCTCCCGCGCGGCGAAGTTCAGCAGGGCGTGCTCGTAGCGGCCGATCTCGTGCTGCACTTTTTCGAACGGGGTCACCGGGGTTCCTTCGACAAGTTCCTATGCTAGCGTGAAAACAGACCGTGGCGCTGCCGGAGAAAATTCGCGTGAAGCTGAGCTCGGAGGTTGCGGAAGCGATCTCGCTAACGCCCGTGGTGGTGCGGGAATTGCCCATCCGTGAGTTGATGGAGCATATGCTCGCGGTTGCCGGCAAAGACGAGCCGCGGATTCGCGAGATGCTGGTTCGCGGCACCATGGTGAGCGGCGCCACGCGATTCCGATGGGTGGGGTGGGAAGCCGGCGCGGCCGATCTACAGCCACTGCTGGCGGAATTCCCGGATCCCGATCCGCAACGGCCGTTCGAGGTATCGCGCTGCACGCGGGTGATCCTGCGCGGCGGAAGATTGGCGATCGATATCGGGCGGGACACCGCGGCTCGCAAGGGCCTGTTCTCGCGGGGCACCTTCTGGGACGGTTTGATGGAAGTGGCCGCGGCCGGCAGAGCGGTGTATGCCGGCTACTCGTATCGCGATCGCGCGGACCGGTATATGCGAGACCTGTCCACCGAGGAGACTCGGAAGATCGCCGAAGCGGCCGATCGAAGCAGGTTCACGACCATACGCGACCAGGTGCGGACGACTGCGTTCGCGCAGGCGGAACTGTTCACGGGAAGGTAGCAGGGCGGGATTCATCCCGCGCGAGACTTTTGTCTCGCAAATGAAGCCGCGGGCGGGCCTCAAGGCCCACTCGGGATGAATCCCCGCCCTCCACTCACTCTTCCGGAAGCTCTCCGGTATCCTCGGCGCGATTTTCGAACTTGGTCTGCGAGTGCAGGAAGACCAGATTCACGGTGCCGATCGGGCCGTTGCGCTGCTTGGCGAGGATCAACTCCGCCAGGCCGCGAAGGTCCTCGCGATCGCGGTGATAAACCTCCTCGCGGAAGATGAACCCGACCAGATCGGCATCCTGCTCGATGGATCCCGATTCACGCAGGTCGCTGAGTTGTGGACGGTGATCGCCCTGTCGCGTCTCCACGGCGCGGCTCAATTGCGAGAGGACCATCATCGGCACGTTCAGTTCCTTGGCCAGGAGTTTCATGCCCCTCGAAAGGGCGCTGACTTCCTGGTTGCGATTCTCATAGCGGCCGCGGCCGCTCATCAACTGAAGGTAATCGACAACTACCAGCCCGATATTTCCGCGCTCCGCCCGCAGGCGCCGCAGCTTGGCGTGCATGTCCATGAGATGGACGCCGGGCATGTCGTCGATGTACAGGGGCGCCTCGGCGAGTTCATGCAGGGCGTGGTTGAGCTTGCGCCGCTCGTCCTGGGTGAGATATCCGGCACGGAACCTCTGGCTGTCGACGCGCGCCGCCGAGCACAACATGCGGGTGAGCAGCGATTCCTTGGACATTTCGAGCGAGAAGATCGCCACCGTCTGTTTCAGCTTCAGCGCCACGTGCTGCGCCACGTTCAAGGCCAAAGCAGTCTTCCCCATGGAAGGGCGCGCGGCCAGGATGAACAGATCGCCGCCGTGCAGGCCGCCGGTCATTTCGTCGAACTTGGCGAAACCCGTCGACAGGCCCTTGAGGCGCTTGCTCGGGTCGAGGAACGCATTGATGCCGCCTTCGTAGCCTTCGAGAATCTGGGAGGGAGATTGCAGGCCGCTTTTGACCCGCGTCTCGCCCAGCTTCAGCAAGGTGTCTTCCGCCGAGCCGAGGATGTCGTCGGGAGTCTCCTCATCCATCAGGCAGCGCTGCATCATGTGCTGCGAAACGAAGATGATGCGCCGCAGCAGCGCTTTGTCTTTGACAATGCGAATGTAGCTGTCGATGTTGGGAATCTGCGGCAGACCATCGTCGAGGGAAACCAGGTAGCTGAGGCCGTCGCAGGTTTCCAGCTCGCCGAATTTCATCAGCTCGTTGGCTACGGTGATGCGGTCGATATTCTCGCCGCGCTCGTAGAGTTCGCCCATCCGTTTGAAGATGCGGCGGTGCTTTTCCAGGCTGAAATCTTCCGCCTCGAGCGTTCCGGCGGACTGGATGTAGAGGTTATGGTCCAGGAGAATGCTGCCGAGCACAAAACGCTCGGCGTCGACGTTCGTAGGAAGACCCTTGTCTAATGCGTTCTGGCTGGACATCGGAGGACCGGATCAGAATAATTCGCGGCGCGGCCCGTGGGCAATCGAAAATCGCGAATCACCGACAATGTCTGTGGATGCAGAACTCCCGCGATCTCAACCCTTTCGGCAACGTTATGCACCGCCTGGCACAGCATTTCCACAGATAATTCTAGAACAAAATATCCCATGCATGTTTTGGCTTCCAGGTCCCCGAAAATCCGGCATAATCGGCATGGAGGAACTGGGAAAATGCCTCAATGGATCGCGACGGGCGGCATGTGGCACGACATCTTTGCGGTGGGGGCGCCGGTGGTGGAGAAACTGGTCCGGCCGATCATCGTCTATTTTGTATTGGTGGTCTTGCTGCGCGCCTTCGGCAAACGCGAACTGGCGCAGCTCAACCCGTTCGACCTGGTGGTGCTTTTGTCGCTCTCCAACACCGTCCAGAACGCCATCATCGGCAACGATAATTCGCTCAGCGGCGGATTGATCGGAGCGGTGGCATTGCTGGGCGTCAATTACCTTGTGGTGCGCTTCCTGTTCCGTCACCGGCGGCTCGACCAGTGGTTCGAAGGCAAGCCGACGGTGCTGGTCGAGAACGGATGCGTGGTTAAGGAAGCGCTGGCAAAAGAGCTGCTGAGCCAGCCTGAACTGGTGACGGTACTGCATCGGCAGGGTTTTGACAGCCTCGACGACGTCGAGCGGTGTGTATTGGAGTCAGGCGGAACGTTCTATGTGCAGCGCAAGTCTCCGCCGGCCGATGAGGTGGCACACGCGGAGGTGATGAAACAGCTTGGCGATCTGAACCAAAAGCTGGAGTTGCTGCTACAAAAAGCGAATGGATGAAATGGGCAAACCCGCCACTATAATATAAGAGGTTGGAGGAATGGCCGAGTGGTTGAAGGCGGCGGTCTTGAAAACCGTTAACGGGGTGACTCGTTCGGGGGTTCGAATCCCTCTTCCTCCGCCAGAGTTTTCAAGACCTTGCGAATCGCGCCGCAGCCGGCGATGTTCCAGACCGCCCGTTTAGTGCATGAGATGTGCATGAAAACTGACCGAAAGCACTTTTCCGCGATGCCAACGTATCGAGAACTTGGACTATTCTGAGTTCTCGAATCATTCGGCCAAGCGGGACCAGTCGATTCGTCGGCCGTTTTTCCGCTGCTTCCCGAACCAGGTCAGCGACCCCCTGCCGATAATCACACGACGGATTCTTTGACGATCGGCGTATACCGCCAGTTCAAGTGCCGACCCAGCTTTGCTGAGATCCAGCACCTGTAAGATGGCCTTTACTGTATGCACTTTTGCTGTCGTTTTCGCTTTCATCACCCTAGGAATGGAGGACGCTGAGCACGTGCTTCCTCCAATGTGCTTCAGCCAAGTTCATCATTTCTGTTTCAGCATCGATTTCGGGTTGGTATGGCCATTCATTTCTCGACGTTCTCATCCACGCCGTGTTTCACGAGCGCCCTCCCTGTTAGGCGGACAGGTATGTTCGCCGATTCAACTCTGGGTCGTCGCTGCAGGATAACGAATATCGCGATCAGCACCGCGATGAGCAGCAGGATGAGCCATCCTAACCCGCTGAAGGATGCGATCCCCAGGGATTCCATGAAGTGGACTATTCTGCGCAGTTGCAGATCACTTACACTATCACACGGCACGATCTCACAAGCCAAAGGGGATACTCTCCAGCCTCACGTGCCCTACACGTCCCGCGGCCTTGCGGATAAGTCGTAAAGTGCCGATATGGGGCGCTTGATTCCGCACAAGTTATTGATTCCTGCTGGAGTTCGCTTTTCGAATCTCACTAGGTCCACCATCGATGTGGCAAAGAAGTACGTCGTGTCGAGCACCCTGGACCGGGTCGACTGGAACGCGGAGCTCGTCTGCGGGGATCTGGAAAAGGCCGTGAAGCAGCTCAAACAGGAGCCGGTCAGGGACTGCTCACGAGAGGCGTGAAGCTCCCGCTGGCGTTGGCGGAGATGGGATTGATCGATGAGTACGCGTTCATGGTGCAACCCAGGGCTGGCGGGCCACGGGCCGACGTTGTTTGCGGGGCTAGGAACCGCAGGACGCCAAAAAATCCGCGAAATCAAGGCCAGCCCCGGTTTTCCAAAAAGCTAATTCGGCTGCTTGCGGTAGCAGACCTCGCCGGTCATCGAAGGATCGAGGGTGCAGAGTTCGTCATACCAGGTCCTTCCGCTGTCGCGGCTTTCCTGTTGCACGCGGAAATACAGTGTCGTCTGTCTATGATCGGAGTCTCGCGTGAGCGCCATCTGGTTGCCGTGGATCGCGTAGGATCCCTCGCCGAAGTACGCCGTGGTGGTGGTCAGCATCTCCGAGTTGTTCAGCAGCGTGCGATATTGTGTGGCGCCGGTGCTGTCGAAACGGCCGTTCGGCAGAAACGTGTAGTGCAGCCCGACGCTTCCCGTCGCCATCATCCACGTGCCCGCCAGATGCTGCCGCATGGCTGCTTCATCCTGTTCCTGAAGCTGCGCGTTCTTGAATTGCAGGCTGTAGAAAATCCTCGGCCAGGTGTCGTAGGCCATCTCTCCGAAACATTTGCTGACCAGGAAGTCCTTGGATGTGGCGACAATCGTAGCGTACTGGTCGCCGGACTTGGCCACCAGCACCATAGCGCCTCTGGTTCGCGCCTCGCCCTCCTGGCCGCCCACCAGTTTCCGTATGCGGAAGTATTCCCAACCGCCGGACGCGATTCCATGCTCGAGCCTCGGCGGCGGGCTGGGATAGGTGCTCAGAGGGTCGGCCTGAAAAAGCTGACGAAAGGTCCCAACCGCATAGTCCGCGATCTGCTGGCCGGCCGGACGCAGCGGCAACATCGTGACCTGGCATTGTTCGCCGTTGGGGTATGGCTGCGAAGTCAGCACGATGCGGTCCGCGGCCTGCTGCCGCGCCCAGCCGTTCGGAACCGCATAGTCGTAGGCGGCGAGCGATCCCGAGGCGGCCGGAGCGTTCGCGCTTTCGCGCTGCGTGAAGCCGCCCGGCGGGGGCGACTGGCTCAGTGGGCCGCCGAGACCGCCGCCGGTTGTCTGGAACCTCAGCCGCTGGAAAAACGCCTGAAGTTCCTCGTGGAACGAGTTCGGCGAGACCATCACGATGACGCTGACGGCCTTTCCGAAACCGGTCGCCGTGAGCAGAATGACGCGCATCGGCGATCCCTGACCGGCTACATCGGTGTAGCCGGTCACGGCAGTCCACCCCTCCGGTGTGGTCTCTGCCTTGGGCGCCGGCCGCCCCGTGATCATAAACGGTGCGGCGATCCGGTTCTGCCAGTCGATTTGAAAATTCTCCATCGGGCTTGCCTGGCTGGGCCGGCTCGGCGTGAGATGGATCTGGCAAAACTCCACTCGCCCCAACCGCGCCCGCCGATCCATGAGCGTCAGAACTCCGCCGCTTTCCGCGCGGCTCCAGCCTCTGGGCGCGACAAACGTAGCGATATCGAAGGTCTCGGTTTGGGCGGCTACGGCCCCCGCCAGAATCACGACGATGGAAGCGGATCGAACAAGCATCTTCATACCGGTCACGGTGCCTCGCCTCCATATACGAACGGCGCCGTCAAACGGAATAAAGGCGAGCTTCCGCTGGTACCCGGCGGTTGGTACCCGGACGATTTGCGGATCACACCGGGCCAAGGTAAGATGAACGCCAGCAAGGACCTGGGGGAACCGGCCGCACTCGCCGGGGGATTCCGCAAGCGTTCCAAGCCTTTTTTATTCCGTCTGGTGCATCTCGGGCGTATATCATGCAGGGATTCGAGGCAGTTTACAAGCAGCATCGCGACGCCGTTCTGCGGTTCGCGATGCGCTGCGTGGGTCGCCGGGAGATTGCCGAGGAAATTACTGCCGATGCCTTCCTGCAATTGCACCAGAATTGGGAGGCCATCGATACCGGCAGGCTCCCCGCGTGGCTGCTGACCGTGGTGAAGAACCGCGCGACCGACTATTGGCGGCGCACCGGGCTGGAGAAACGCTACGAGACTGAGGCGCGCCCTTCGCCGCCGCGCCCGCGGGATGAACCGATGACGGGACTTTTCGAAAACAAGGCGTTGAAGCCGGTTCACCGGATTTGCCTGACGCTCCGCTATCTGCAGGAAATGACCGTGGCCGAAATCGCGGCTTACCTGGGTCTTAGCGAGATGCAGGTAAAAGGTCACCTGCAATATTCCCGGGGCCTTCTTCGCAAACAGTTGACGATGGGACAAACCAATGAGTAGCGGAGACTTCACTCGAGACGAAACCGAATTCCGGCAGGAGAT
>Ga0335083_10005176_pt1 | contig 16499 bp, 18 predicted proteins | sample Lox_Sample_42_FD_206716 | JGI IMG/M metagenome (GOLD analysis project Ga0335083, IMG submission 206716) | Soil microbial communities from Loxahatchee National Wildlife Refuge, Florida, United States - Lox_Sample_4.2 | ecosystem: Environmental > Terrestrial > Soil > Wetlands | place: USA... | reverse complement strand
GATGGCGACGCCGGGACGCACACCGGCATGCACGAAGGCATAGTCCCCTGCGATCACCAACGGCTCGAGATTGTTGAAGAAGGCGAGATGTTCGGAAGGCAGCGACACGGCAAACGCAGCGCGCGCCTCTTCGATCGCCTCCGCTGAATCGTAGAGCGGTGGGCGCACGCCGTAGCTCAGCAGAGTCTCCGCGGCGCCGAAATTCTTCCAGATCCTGTAGGTCTCGGCATCGCTCAAGAATGCCAGGAGCGCCGCATCGTGATTCCCCTTGATATATCGGGGTTTCAGGCCGTCCGGCACATGCTTCAGCACGCGTTCGACAACTCCCCGGGAGTCGCGGCCACGATCGATGAAATCGCCGAGATAAACGATTTCCTTTGCCCACGTGAAAGCCGAGGCGTCCTCCGCGATAAGCGCGTGCATGCGATCAAGCAGATCGGCGCGGCCATGGATGTCTCCCACGGCATAGATGCGCAGGCCCTCGGGCAGCTGGGCGCGCATGGGCGTGCCAAACCCGAACGCCTTGAGAAGCCGTGCCCGGGCGGAGCCGCGCTCGCTGTGCGATTTTGCGTCAATGGCCTTCATGGTTTCCCGACAGATACACTATGTTGCACCTGCGATAAACCGACGGTTGGCGTGTCTCCGGCACTTTTCATCCTTGCTTCCGCACTGTCATTTGCTGCGCCGGGCGCCTCAGTTCCGGACATTGCCGTCTTTGCGCCGGCCTTTTGTCCGTATGCGGTGCAATTTCCCGCCGCCATCACGCCCACGGCCACACAGGCAGCCGATGGAAGCAAGATCGCGGCCGTCGAACAGCTGGCAGGCGGCATGAGACTTTCCGCCTTCTGCGCCGTATCGGCAGACCCGGCGTCCGACACGGTGCTTGACCCCGTCGAACGGGGGCTCCGAATTCGCGCCTTGGTGAACAATCTCCAAATCGCCGGCCCGGCGATTAACGACGTCGGCGTCTCCGCGCCGGATTGCAGCGAGGTTCGCGGCACGATGTTGGTGAATGCGGTGGGCTACAGGATCGTGGCGCGACTCTGCATGCGCACGGAATCGACCTTCATCGCGGAGGCGATCTTCTCTCAAAGCCGCGCCGAAGCATCCGCCACGTCCTTCATCGCGAGCATGAAGCGAACCGCCGAGACGGCAGCCGCGGTTCCGTAAAATTTGAAGCAGATACAGATCAAAGTCATCCGCGCCATCTAACGTGGCCGAAATTGGCACGTGCGTAACGTCCTCCAATCAAGGGGGATGTCATGCACAAAGGAAGAATTTGCGCGGCTGCGCTCGGACTGACACTGCTCGGCGCGTGCGCAGACCTGCCGCAACAGGCGCAGCTGCCGGCGACGATGACGATCGCCGCGGCGACCACGACAGCGATTGCGGACGGGACGCCTGCGGTCCCGCCGCCGGGTTTCGTCAGCTTCTGCATGCACAATCTTTCGGTCTGCACCAACGGCAAAGCGGCGCAGCCTGCGCGAATCGTGCTCGACGAGCCGACGCGCGCGAAACTCATCGCGGTCAATGACCGCATCAACAATGCCATCACCTATGCGACCGACGAGGCGCAATACGGCGTCGCCAACATCTGGACGCTCAACGCGATCGGCGGGTACGGGAACTGCAAGGATTACGCGCTCGCCAAACGCCAGGCGCTCATCGATGAGGGCTTGCCCGAGAGCGCGCTGCGCATCGCTATCGTCCGCACGGAGCAGAATGAGTTGCATGCCGTGCTCACGGTCGACACCGACCATGGCGATTTCGTGCTCGACAGCATCGATCCCGACATCCGTCCCTGGGCGGATACGCGTTACGCATGGCTTTCGCGCCAGTCCGCGTCCGATCCTCTGCGCTGGGTGAGCCTCGCGCGCTACGAGAGGTAGATTTTCGAGTGAACTTCTGGGCGGGTGAAGACCTTCCAAGGGAGGCGTTGCGCATCGCCATCGTGCGTACCGAGCAGAACGAGCTCCACACTGTCCTGACGGTCGATACCGATCAGGGCGACCTGGTGCTCGACAGCAGAACCTCGGAGATCAAGCCGTGGTGGCGGACGGGGTACCGCTGGCTCGCGCGGCAATCCGCCGACGATCCGCTGCGCTGAGTTTCGCTGGCGCCGTAGCGCGCGTTCAATAGGCGTTCTGACCCCACAGAACCGTTGCGGTCCGGACGAGGATCAGGATGTCGAGCGGCAGGCTGCAATTGGCCGCGTACCACAGATCATATTCGATGCGGCGATACATGAGATCGAGCGTCGGAGTCTCGCCGCGATAGCCGTTGACCTGCGCCCAGCCCGTGATGCCGGGCTTCACATGCTGGCGGACCGCGTAGTTCTCGATCATCCGCGCATAGAGCTCGTCATGGGCGAGCGCGTGCGGACGCGGACCGACCAGCGACATCTCGCCTGAAAGCACGTTGAACAGCTGCGGCAGCTCGTCGAGGCTGGTACGCCTCAGGAAACGTCCGACCCGTGTCACGCGCTGGTCGTTGCGGCTCGCCTGAACGACCGTGCCGCCGTCCTCCATCACCGTCATCGTGCGAAACTTGAAGATGCGGAACGGCTCGCCGCGATAGCCATTGCGGTTCTGGCGGAAGAACACCGGCCCCGAGGAGTCGAGCTTGATGGCGACCGCGATCGCGGCAAACAGCGGCAGGACGAACAAGGTCGCCGCCGACGCGGCGACGATGTCGATGGCGCGCTTGACGGCGCGTTCCGCTGCCGAAAGGGGCGCCTTCTGCATCTCGATCGCAACCGTTGGACCGACGGCTCGCACGGAGTAGCGCAGCAGCTGCGCAACCGCCTCGTTGGGCACGACGTAGATGGCGCGCGGCACCAGCCGCAACCCGCTCATGACGCTCTGGATGCGCTCCTGCGAAAGCGTCGGCGCGAAGACATAGATCTCGCCCGGACCCGAGACGCGCGCGGCCTCGAGCACGCGCTCGAGGAGGAGCTTGCGTTCCGTGACCCAGGCAATGGGCTCGCAATCGGCATCGAACTCGATGAGCTTGATCTGCGAGCAGCCTTCCCGGCGCAACGCATCGGTCAAGACGTGCCGCTCGAGCTCACCCGAAGCCGCAAGGACGACGACCTCATGGCCGCGATGGGCGCCGGTGGCACCGGCATGGGCAAGAAGGCGCGGCGTGAACACACGCGACAGCACGACGACGCCCAGACCGGCAAAGGCAAAGCTCAGCACGGCGCCACGCGAGAAGCCGGCTCCTATCTTCAGGCTGAATGCCAGAAAGGCGAGAAAGAGGAAGGTCGACCCCCAGGCCGTGACCGCGAGGCGCGCACGTCCGAGGGCGGTGGAAACTTGCAGTCCTTTGGCCGTGCCGAGAATGCGCGTCACACCGCAAAAGACGGCCGCGACGAAAGCACCGGTGCCAAGGAAGACGACAGGATCGCCCACTCTCTGCATGTCGATCAGATGGTAGATGACGCCCGTCGCGATGCTCGTGGCGATGATCAGGAACGCATCGACTGCAACCGAGGCGAGTGAAACGGCCTCTGCGCCGGAGATGTCGAACGAGCGGACCCCGGCCGCGCGCGCGGCGGCGCCAAGCTCACGGCTCGCTGTCATCGTCTCGCGAACGTTCACAGGCTTCCACCTGTTAAAATCTGGATCCGGCTGCGACTGAGGATGGTTCGGCCGTAGCGCTGTATCGCGCCCGGGTTTGACCCACCTTTATCTCAACTGAAAGAACCCCCGGCCGCCGGTCTAATGGAACCTTATGTGCAACTTGCCGCAGCGCACAAGAAGATTTGATATCAGCGTAAAAACGTACCGGATAAAGGGATCAAAGCCAGGACCATATGGCGAGCACGGCACCGGTCCAGAAAAGTCCGCAAGAAAGCAGAATAAACAGGATGGTACGGCCCATCGGCCAAATGCGCGGCCCGTCAAGTTCGGCATCGCCATCGTGGCCCGCGAGCAACGGTGCGAGCATCATTTCGAGTTCTGCAACCGTGCGCCCAACGGGATTGTCGGCCGTGCGCAAGGTGTCGGTACGAGGCACATCGACGAAGGCCGGGCCATAATTGGCCGGACGCTCGGGAATTGCAGAGGGCAGGGTCTGGGGCATGCGCTTCACAGGGACCATGGGAAGAAACGCACCACTCGGGCGAGCAGCCTCGCCCACAATCGTTAATCAGGCGTAAATAATGCGGTCATGGTCCACAGGCCCGCCCGGGGGCGGGGAAGACGCGTCTTTTTTGACCGCACCGCAAGGTTCTTCCGCTTCAATGGCGCCGCCCGGAGCGGATTGCTCGCGTCAAGCGGTTAAGCCCTCAAGGAAAGATTCGACCAGCCGCATGTCCACCCTCGTCACCGGCGGCGCCGGCTATATCGGCAGCCACATGACCTACGCGCTCTTGGAGCGGGGAGAGAAGGTCGTCGTCGTCGATGACCTTTCGACCGGCCTGCGCGGGCTCGTGCCCGAGGGCGCCGCCTTTGTCGAAGGCGATGCGGGGGATGCGGCTCTGATCACGGCGACGATCGAGCAGTTCGGCGTCGAAGCGGTCATTCATTTTGCCGGCTCCATCGTCGTCCCGGATTCCGTGGCCGAGCCGCTGCGCTATTACGCGAACAATACCGTTGCTTCGCGCACGCTGATCGAGACTTGCGTGCGGAGCGGCGTCAAACACTTCATCTTCTCCTCGACCGCGACCGTCTATGCAGAGGACGCCGAGCAACCGCTGAAGGAGATCTCCTCGAAGGGCCCGCTCAGCCCCTATGCGCGCTCCAAGCTGATGACGGAATGGATTCTGGAGGACGCGTCGCGCGCGCACGATTTTCGCCACATCGTGCTTCGGTATTTCAACGTCGCAGGCGCCGATCCCAAAGGGCGCAGCGGCCAGGTGAGCCCGAAGGCGACACATCTCATCAAGCGCGCCGCACAGGTCGCGCTCGGCCGCATTCCGTATCTCGACATCTTCGGCACGGATTATCCGACACCCGACGGCACCGGCGTGCGCGACTACATTCACGTGAGCGACCTCGCGGTCGCGCACCTGCTCGCGCTCGACGCGCTGCGCGCCGGCATGAAGACCGATGTCTTCAATTGCGGCTATGGCCGCGGCGCGAGCGTGCGCGACGTCATCGCGTCGGTAGAGCGCGTCATCGGCCGCAAATTGCCGGTGAAGGAAAGTGCAAGGCGACCGGGCGATCCGCCGACCCTGATCGCCGACGCGACGAAGCTGAGGACGGAACTCAACTGGGTGCCGCGCCACGACGAACTCGACGAAATCGTGCGCTCCGCGCTCGAGTGGGAACGGCGCTTCAACGCCGCTCTCGCCTGAGAGAAGGCTTGAATAAATAGCGCTTGGCGTTCTTAAGCCGGGCGAAGGGATTGCGGCGCAAAGCTGGCAGCCTCCCCAACACGAATAAGTCGGCCAAAGAGTCTTCGGTCATCGTGACACCCTGGCCGGAGGCTCTTTGATGTTGGCGGACGCGAGTCGGTGAGAAACGGGTCCCGCCTGCGCGGGGACATCATTTGCGCAAATGAGTTAGGCCGGGCACGAGGCCCGGCCTAACTCATGCGCTCATGATGGTTGCGGGGCTAGGATTTGAACTGGCTAGGTTCGCTTGGCGAGCGAAGCGAGCCTTAGCGAACCTGCCACTCCCGCGAAGGCGGGAGCCCAGTTGCTTGCCGTCGGAAAATGGGTCCCCGCTTTTGCGGGGACATCATTCGCGCAGATGAGTTAGGCCGGGCACGAGGCCCGGCCTAACTCATGCGCTCATGATGGTTGCGGGGCTAGGATTTGAACCTAGGACCTTCAGGTTATGAGCCTGACGAGCTACCGGGCTGCTCCACCCCGCGTCACGCGCTTCGCAGGCGACTTCTTGCGAAGGGTGCGGGGATATAGGCCATCGCCCCTACCCTGTCCACCCCCGCTTCGCGCCGGTTTTCCGGGGCGGTAGGCCGCGTAGTCCGACAGCGCGCCGGCAAGATGATCATAGAGCAACCGGACCCTCCGGCTGCCGCGCAGATCCTCGTGCATCACAAGCCACATCTCGATCGCGTAGCGAAACGCGTCGGGGAGCACGGGCACGAGCGCGGGCATGCGCGCGGCGATTGCGTCCTGGCAGCCGCCAATGCCGAAGCCGGCGCGCACGGCGGCGAGCTGGGCATGGTCGCTGTCGGAACGCAGCGCAAAGAGCTCGCGGGTGATCGGCACTCCAGTCTGGCGGAACGCACGGATCGAGCTGGCGTCGCTGTCGAAGCCGACAAGTGTATGTTGCGCAAGATCCTCGATGCGGTGCGGCATGCCGTGGCGCGCGAGATAGGATTTGTGCGCATAAAGATGGATGGGCACGTCGCCGAGCCGCCGCGCCACGAGTGCCGCCTGCGTCGGACGTGCCATGCGCACGGCGATGTCGGCGTCGCGCCGCGAGAGATCCTGGTTGATGTTGGAGAGCGCGAGCTCGATCACGATCTTCGGATGCGCCTCACGGAACGCGGCAAGGATCGGCGGCAAGACCTCCACACCGATGATCTCGCTCGCGGTGAGGCGGATGCTCCCTTGCGGTTCGTCCGCCTCTCCTGACGCAGCGCGCACCAACGCCGCCGCGGCCGCGGCCATGGCCTCAGCATGCGGGCGCAGCGCGAGCGCGGCTTCGGTGGGCGCAAGCCCCGACTGCGAACGCACGAACAGCGGCACGCCAAGCGCGCGCTCGAGTTCGGCGATGTGACGGCCGAGCGTCGGCTGGGTGAGCTCGAGTTCGCGCGCCGCGGCCGAGAGGCTTCCCCAGCGCAGAACGCTCAGGAACGAGCGGTGCAGATCCCAGGCGGGTGGCGTGGCGTCCATACGAAATTGTATAGTCTCCACACGGGATTTGCCAATTCCCGTTTAGTGCCGGGACCGCCATTTTCCTCCTGATGGAAGAAGGAGCGGGCCATGGCCGGAAATGAGCGTTTTGCGCAAGGTGTGACGGGCGGCGTCCGCGCGCTGCTGCGCACCGAGGGCCTCGTGCTCCTCGTGTTGTCCGTGGCTTTCTATGCAGAGTCGGGCGCGTCGTGGCAGCGTTTTGCGCTTCTGTTCCTGGCGCCCGACCTGAGCTTCGCGTTCTTCCTGTTCGGCAGCCGCGCCGGCGCCCTTGCCTACAACGCGGCGCATTCGACCATCGGCCCGCTCCTGCTCGCGGCCGCGTCACGCTTTGCGCCCCAGTTGGCGCTGCTCTTTCCGTTCGCGTTGATCTGGCTCGCCCATGTCGGCTTCGACCGCACGCTCGGCTACGGGCTCAAATATGCGAGCGGCTTTTCCGACACCCATCTGGGCCGCATCGGCCGCTTTCGCAAATCCCAGACCTGAAGGAGACCATCATGTTCATCGGACATTACGGAGTCGCGCTCGCGGCCAGGCCCGTGCGCAGGACAATACCGCTCTGGCTTCTCTTCATCGCCGTACAGTGGCTCGACGTCGTGTGGTCGGCGCTCGTCATGCTTGGCGTCGAAAAGGTGCGCATCGTGCGAGGCTTCACGGAAGGAAGCCCACTCGATCTCTACTACATGCCGTATACGCACGGGCTCCTGGGAGCGCTCGCGCTCTCTCTCGTGCTCGGCGCGCTCGCGTCGCTGTTCATCCGCGACAAGAGAACGGCCGTCATTGCGGTGGTGGGTGGCGCTGTGTTCTCGCACTGGCTGCTCGATCTCGTCGTGCATGTGAGCGATCTGCCCTTGCTCGGCGACAGCTTCAAAGTCGGCTTCGGACTTTGGCGCCATGTCTGGATCAGCTTCCCGCTCGAACTCGTCACACTTTTGATAGGTGCTGCTGCGTATGCCGTTTACGATCCCGCCCCGACCAGGGCGGGTGCCCGCTGGTACTGGGGATTCGTCGTCCTCCTGGCGCTGACCGAGATCTATGCCGCGTTCGGTCCGCCGCCCGCGAGCCCGGCGGCGGCCGCGGAAATCGCGCTCTTCGGCTACGTCGTGCTTGCCGTGGCCGCCGCGCTCGCCGACCGGCTACGCAATGTCCCCAAGCGGGAAGCCCCCATTTCCATCCTCGAGCCCATGCGCTTGGTGGATGGGCCAATTTCTGGTTAACCGCACTTAGGAAAGCCGTTGAAGGGGCCGGGGCACATCGCTATAACCCCGGCCCGTTGTCTCACGCGTTCTGTCGAAGGGAGTGCGCATGGGTACCCAACTTCCGTCCGGCTACCGGCCGTCGGAAAGCGAGCCCTTTATGAGTGAGCGCCAGCGCGAGTATTTCCGCAGGAAGCTCAACGCCTGGAAAGAAGAGATCCTCCGCGAAAGCCGCGAGACGATCCAGAACCTGCAAGCCGAAACCGTTCCGCACGCCGATCTCGCCGATCGCGCCTCGACCGAAGCCGAGCGCCAGCTCGAACTTCGCACGCGCGACCGCCAGCGCAAGCTGATCGCTAAGATCGACGCGGCGCTGCGCCGGATCGAGGATGGTTCGTACGGCTTCTGCGAGGAGACAGGCGAACCGATTTCGTTGAAGCGCCTCGACGCGCGTCCGATCGCGACCTTGTCGATCGAAGCGCAGGAGCGCCACGAAAGACGGGAAAAAGTCTACCGCGACGACTGAAAGCACGAACGGCCGGATCTCGCGATCCGGCCGTTTCGCTTTTCGTCCGTTTGCCGCCTACCAGGGCATCAGGATGTCGAAGAGCTGCGAGCCGTAGCGCGGCTGCTGCACGTCGCTCACCGTTCCCTGACCGCCATAGGAAAGACGCGCTTCCGCGATCTGCGCGAGATCGATCGTGTTGTCGTTGGTGATGTCCTCGGTCCGCACCATGCCGGAGATCTGCAGGTCGCGCAGTTCGCCGTTCACGCGCACCTGCTGGTGGCCACCGATCACGAGATTGCCGTTCGGCAGCACCTGGTTCACCACGGCGGCGAGCGTCAGGTTGATGTTTTCCGAGCGGTTGACCGACCCGGCGCCGACATTCGACGTGTCGGAACCCATCTTCACGAGGCTCGCCGGATCCATGCCGGGCGGAAGCTGGCTCTCCAGGCCGAAGAAATTGGTCAGATTCGCGTCGTCCGAGTTCGTGCGCGAGCGTTGCGTCGTGTTCTGGATCTTCGCGGCGTCGGCGATGGAGATGTTGACCGTGATGATGTCGCCGGTGCGGCTGGCGCGCGGATCGTGGAAGAAGCTGCGCGCACCCGGCTGCCAGAGCGAATTCGCCGCCTGCGGTCCCGGCGGGTTGGGCATCGGCATCGTCACCGGCTGGTAGTTGGGCTTCTCGAGCGGGTTGTCCATCGGCGCCATGTCGGGATTCTTGCCGATGTTGCCGATGCGATCGACCGCGTTGCAGCCCGAAAGCAGGGCGAACGTGGCCGCGGCGAGAACGATCTTCCTGAATGTCGTCATGTTCGTCATTCCTGTCACTGTGCGGCCGCGACAACGCGCGTCGCGGGACCCATGATGGTCGTGCCCGAGGCGACGGCGCGTACCTGGCCCGGCCCGGTGACGACCGCGCTCACCTGCCGGTAGGACGCGACGTTCTGCACGCCGATCGTCTCGCCCAGGCCGCCCTCGCTGAGCGCCTTGCCCATCGCGGTGACGGTGATGCCGGGTGCTTCGAACGTCATCGTCACGGTCGAGCCGCGCGTGACCAGGATGGGATGGCGCACATCCTCCGGCCGCACGGTTTCTCCGGCGCGCAGCACGCGGCGCGCTTCCATGCCGGAGAGCGCTTCCATGTTGGTCACGACGCCCGAGACTCCGGTGGACAGCGGAAGGGTTCCGTAGACGAGGTCGGATTCGGAGATGAGCTCGCCGCGCGCGATGTCGCGCGCGGGCACGACGACGCGCAAGCCCTGGGAATCCGGCTCCTGGGCGAAAGCCGGCATCACCAGAAGCAGCGTCGCGATGAAGAGTGCAAGACGTGCGATCATGGCCTCAGGCTCCCGCCATCTGCGAGGTGGTCGACATCATCTGATCGGCGGCGGTCACGACCTTCGAGTTCATCTCGTAGGCCCGCTGCGCGGTGATCAGCGAGGTGATCTCGTTCACCGGATCGACATTGGAGGTCTCGAGAAAGCCCTGCTGGATCATGCCGTAGCCAATCGTGCCGGGAAGTGCCGATTGCGGCGCGCCCGACGACGCCGTCTCGAGATAGAGATTGTTGCCGATGGCCTGCAGGCCGCCTTCGTTCGGAAAGCGCGTGAGCTCGAGCTGTCCGACCGTGTTCGGAGTGGGATTGCCGGGCGTCGTGACCTGGACCTGGCCCTGCGAGTTCACCGTCACCGTGGTCGCATTGGTGGGAATGATGATGCCGGGCGCGACCGTGAAGCCCTGGTCGGTGACCAGCTGGCCCTGCGGCGACAGCGCGAAGTTGCCGGCGCGTGTATACGCATCGGTGCCGTCGGGCTCCACGATGTGGAAATAGCCCGGACCGTTGATCGCGAGATCGTAGGGATTCTTGGTGCTGGAAAGATCGCCCTGTCCGCCGATGCGGTAGACGGCAGATGTGCGCACGCCGGCGCCGAGCTGGATGCCGCTCGGAAGCAAAGTGCCCGAGTCCGACGTCGCCGTGCCGGGCATCTCGACGTTCTGGTAGAGCAGGTCCTCGAACTCGGCGCGCTGCTGCTTGTATCCCGTCGTATTCATGTTCGCGAGATTGTTCGCGATGACTTCGACGTTGGTCTGCTGCGCCAACATGCCGGTCGCAGCGATGCTCATGGCCCGCATGGGTCAGTCTCCTCAATTCACCGGTGCGCCAAGCTTTTCGATCGCCTGGCTCAAAAGGGATTCCTGTTGCTGTGTCAGGCTTGCCGTCGCCTGGTAGGCGCGCATGATCTCCATCATGTGCGAGATCTCGACGACGGGCTCGACGTTCGAGCTTTCGAGCATGCCCTGCGAGATCGCCGTGCCGGTTGCCGGGCTCGGCGTCTGCGTCGTCGAGTAGAGGCTCGAGCCCTCCTTGAGCAGCATGCGCTCATTGGCGAAGTTCACGACCTGGATCTTGGCGATCTGGCCGTTCTTGCCGCTCACCGTTCCGTCCGCGGCGATGTGGATGTCGCCGTCATTGGGCGTGATCGCGATCGCGCCGCCGTCACCCTGCACTGTCTCGCCGTTCTCGGTGACGATCTGTCCTGAAGGATCCAGCGTGAAATGGCCGTTGCGCGTGTACTGGTTGCCTTTGGGCGTCTGCACGACGAAATAGCCCGGCCCGTTGAGCGCGAGATCGAAGGCGTTGTTCGTCCGCTCGAGACGGCCTTCATCCAGGTTGCGCACGACGCCCTTGTCCTGCACGAAGCTCACCGGTTGCGGCGAGGTATCGCCTTCCTGGGCGCGCAGCTGCGCCACGAGCTCTTCGAATTTGACGTTCTCGCGCTTGAACGCGGGCGTGGACACGTTCGCGAGATTGTTCGCGATGACATCCATCGAACGTATTGCCGCGAGCTGATGCGACAGGCTGATCAGAAGCGTATTGTCCATGGCAGGCCCTTTCTGGTCCTTGGCCGGACACACAGGGCTGCAGACGCCATGCCAGCGAGAAACCCGCTATTTCATTGGGTTTTGTAAGGGTCGCTTCGGCAAGTGCGGCAATCTTTGCCGGTCCGCGAGCGCGGGGACCGGCAATTTGAACCACTCCTTAACCACGTTCGAAACACGATGCGGTAGAGAGCTGGGGCGTAGCGCACATGGCAAAGGCAGACAAAGAACCTCTCGACGACGAGGAGCCGAAGGACGGCGAGGAAGGCGCTGCCGCCGACGCCGCTCCGCAAGGTTTTGTTAAGAGACTTCTCTCGAACAAGAAGATGCTGATCATCGCGGGCGCAGGCGCGCTTGTCCTGATCCTCGGCCTCGGCGCGGGCGGCTATTTCCTCTTCTTCTCGGGCTCCGACGATGCGGAGACCGCGGCAGCAAAGCCTTACGTGCCGCCGACGCCGCCGCAGGTCGCGTTCTACGAGGTCCCCGACATCCTCGTGAACATCCAGACGCCCGACGGCACGGCCGCCTATCTCAAGCTCTCCGTGGCGCTCGAGCTCGACAGCGATCTCGAGAAGCCGGGGCTCCAGGTGCTGATGCCCCGCCTCGTCGACCAGTTCCAGAGCTATCTGCGCGAATTGCGCATCGACGATCTCAAGGGATCGGCCGGCGTGGTGCGCCTGAAGGAAGAGCTGCTGCGCCGCGTCAACGCATCCGCCGCGCCCTATCACGTGCGCGACGTGCTGCTCAAAGAAATGATCGTTCAGTAAGCGAAATCCATGGCAGACGAGACCGAAAACAACGCCGCCGCCGAACAACCGGCCGACTCCCAGAAAGCGGAAGGCCAGACCGCAACCGTCAGCGTCGAGGCGCAGCAGGAAAGCGCTGCAGCCGCCGCAACGGCCGAGCGCATCCTGAACCAGGAGGAAATCGACTCCCTCCTCGGCTTCGACGTCAACAACGAGCAGCTGCAGGACAAGAGCGGCGTTCGCGCCATCATCAACTCCGCGCTCGTCTCCTATGAGCGCCTGCCGATGCTCGAAATCGTCTTCGACCGGCTGGTCCGGCTGATGACGACGTCGCTGCGCAATTTCACCTCGGACAACGTCGAAGTCAGCCTCGACAACATCACGTCGATCCGCTTCGGCGACTATCTGAACTCGATTCCGCTGCCCGCGATCCTCGCGGTGTTCCATGCCGAGGAGCTCGACAATTACGGGCTCTTCACCGTCGATTCCAACCTGATCTATTCGATCGTGGACGTGCTCCTGGGCGGCCGCCGCGGCTCATCGGCGATGCGCATCGAAGGCCGGCCCTACACGACGATCGAGCGCACGCTCGTGCAGCGCATGATCGAGGTGATCCTCCAGGACATGTGCCAGGCTTTCGAGCCGCTGGCGCCGGTGAACTTCACGCTCGACCGCCTGGAGACCAATCCGCGCTTCGCCGCGATCGCGCGGCCGGCCAACGCCGCGATCCTGGTGCGCCTGCGCATCGACATGGAAGACCGCGGCGGCCGCACCGAATTGCTTCTTCCCTATGCGACGCTCGAGCCCATCCGCAAGCTGCTGCTGCAGCAATTCATGGGCGAGAAATTCGGCCGCGACTCCATCTGGGAAGGCCATCTCGCGACGGAATTGTGGTCCACCAAGGTCGAGATCGACGCGATCCTGGATGAACAGACCATGTCGCTCCACAAGATCATGAATCTCGAGGTCGGTCAGACCGTGATGCTGAATGCCACGCCGGATTCCAAGGTCGAGCTGCGCTGCCGCGGCGTGCCGCTGTTGCGCGGCCGCATGGGACGCGTGGGCTCGTCGGTAGCCGTGCGCGTGGACGAAGCCATCGAACGTACCGACGCCTCGCGCGCGCTCTAGGAGTTTTTTCATGCCCGCCCTGCCCGCCCACCTGACGCTGATCGTCGAGCTCGCGCTCATCGTTCTCCTGTCCGCAACGCTCGCCTATTGCGTCCTGCTCGAGCGGCGCCTCGCCGCCATGCGCAAGGGGCAGGACGCGCTCAAGGGCACGATCGCGGATCTCAACCGCGCCATCGTTTCGGCGGGAAGCTCCCTCGGACAGTTGCGCGCCGCCGCACACGACGCCGCAGTCACGCTCGACGAGCGCATGGGCCTTGCGCGCAAGCTGATCGACGAACTCTCCGTGCTCGCGGCGTCGGGCGAGCGTATCGCCGAGCGCTTCGATCGCGGCTTCGATCGCGCGAGCGAGAGCCGCCCACGCATCGTGCGCAGCGCCCCACCGGCGTCAGGCGGCATCATGAGCCGCCTCGACGCAATCAAGGTTGCCCGCTGATGGCAAGGCGCCTTTTCCGGCCACGGCTGCTGCCCATCGTGCTGGTGGTGGGAACGCCGCTGCTCGCGCTCAAGGGCTTCGGCCTCGTGCGCGACGCCGAGGCTGCCGAGAATGCGGGCCCGCAGGCGACCATGCAGGACTATCAGGCGCCATCCGTCTCCGATGCGAGCGATGACGGCGCGCCGTCCAACAGCGCAGCCGAGGTCGGCGTGCTGACGAGCCTCGCCAAACGCCGCACGCAACTCGACAACGAGCAGCAGAGCATCGCCATGCGCGAAAACCTGCTCGTCGCAACCGAAAAGCGCGTCGACGACAAGATTGCGATGCTCAAGCAGCTGCAGGCACAGATCCAGCAGCTGCTCGCGCAACGCGACGCCAATCAGGAAAAGCAGATCGCTTCGCTGGTGAAGACCTATTCGGCGATGAAGCCGAAGGACGCCGCACGCATCTTCAACACGCTCGACGATTCCGTCCTCGTCCCGGTGGCGCAGGAGATGAAGCCCGACGTCCTCGGACCGATCCTCTCCAACATGCAGTCCGAGCAGGCGCAGAAGCTCACGGTGAAACTGGCCGACCGCTTGCGCGTGCCCGATCCACAGATCGCACCGCAGCCCGCGCCCGCACCGCAGGCTCAGGCCGCACCGTCCATCGATCCTTCCGCGCTCGCCGCGGCTCTCGCGCCCGAAACAGCGCCGGCCACGCCGCCATCGGGTGCGTCCGCCCCGCCGGCTCAGGCCGCCGCGCAGCCGGAAACGGCGAAACCCGTGTCGGGCCAACAGGCCCAGCAGCAGCCGGCACCGCCCTCTGCAGCGCCAGCCAAGACTCCCGCGGCGGGAACCCAGGCTCAGGCGCCGCAAGCGGCTCCGGCCCAGCCGGCCGCAAAGGGCGGGTGAAGAAAGTCGCGAATCACGCGATTCTCCCGCGTCGCCGGGATTTTCAGGTTTACGAGCGGTTAACGCGCCCTTCGGAAGATGGCGTACGGAGCAGCGAAGTCCGGCATGCAGTCGACGGCGAACATTTTTTCACTGCGCCATGCCGTGCGGGCGGGAATCCTTCTCGGCTGCCTCATCGCATCTTCGCCTGCACTTGCCGGAGACGATGTCTCCGTCTCGACCAATGACGGCTATGGCCGCATCCTGCTGAACCTCGCGCCGCTCGCGCATGCCAAGGCGACCGCGGCCGGCGGTGTCTTCACGATCGCATTCGACCGCAAAGTCAGCGTGGATCCCGCGCAGATCGCGCAGACCTTGTCCGGCTACATCTCCAATGGCCGCATTGATTCGGATGGAAGGACGCTTCGCTTCGCCCTGAGCCAGAACGTGCGCCTGCACACGAGCACGATGGGAACAAAGATCGCGATCGATCTCCTGCCGCAGAATTTTGCCGGCACGCCGCCCGATCTCCCGGCGCCGCCGCCACCTCCGCCCAAGGCCGTCGACGTCGCCGCGCTTGAAGGGCTGAAGGTGCGCGCCGGCGCGTATTCGCATTTCACGCGCATCGTTTTCGACTGGCCGCGCGACGTCGCCTATGCGGTGTTCCCCGGTGCCGGAAAGCTCACCGTGCGCTTCGAGGCACAGGCGCGCCCCGATCTCTCCTCCATCGAAAAATTCCAGCCGCCCTGGATCAAGAATGCGGGCTGGCATATCGACGGACGCGGCACGGTCATCGAATTCGAGACCGACAGCGACGCGGGCTATCATGATTTTCGCGACGGCACGCATGTCGTGATCGACGTGCTGGCGCCGAAGTCGGATGCCGCGTCCTACGATCCGCCGGGCGGCGCCAAGCAGGCCCCGACGATGTTCGCGAGTCTCGAGAGCCCCGTGAAACCCGCTCAGACAGCGCCGGCACAGACGGCGCAGACACCGTCCGCGCGGGCATCGAAGCCCGCCGCGCCGCTATCGCCACCAACGTCCAAACCGGCTGCAATCACGGGCGCCCAGGCCAAGGCGATCGCCGACGCGGCCGCCAAGATCAATCCGCCAAAACCCGCGGCTCCTCCCGCAACTCCGGCGACGCAGCCCCCGTCACCTGCATCAAAGACAGCCTCGCAACCACCCGCCCAGGCAACCGGCGCTGCCCCTGCTGCCGCAAACACGGCGGCTGCTCCGCAGGCCACCGCGCCGGCAGCCGACAGCGCGGCGAACGGTCCTGTGCAATCGGCGACGACACAGGCCACCAAGACCGGAATCGTGCTCACGCTCAACGGTGCCGGTGCGCGTCCCGTCGCCGTGTTCATGCGCGGCCTGACCGCCTGGATCGTGCTGGAAGGCGCGCCTGGCTTCGACGCGACCAAGCTCAAATCCGCGCTCGGCACGTTTCCGACGGGCGTCGAAGCCGCGAGCGGCGACGGCGTCAGCATCCTGCGCATCGGCCTCAAATCGCCTGCGGAGATTTCCGCGCGCGCCGAGGGCAGCTACCTCAAGGTCGTGATCGCGAGCGAAATCGGCGAGACGCCGACGGCAATCGGCTTCTCGCGCAACCAGGAAGATCCGAAGCTTGCGTCGTTGAGCACCCTGCTTCCCGGCGCGGATCGCAGCTTCGCGATGTTGGATCCCGTCACGGGAGACACCATCACGGTCATTCCGGCGACGGCCGGGCGGGCCATGATCGCACCCCATTCCTATGTGGAGTTTGCGCTGCTCAAGACAGCAGCCGGTCTCGTCGTGACGCCGTTCATCGATGATCTCGACGTCGAGGTGATGAACGCGCGCGTTTCGATCACGCATCCCGGTGGCCTGGCGCTGACGCCGCCGGCCGAACCGGTCCCCAATTCGCCATC